>Ga0102591_1000037_pt1 | contig 352783 bp, 326 predicted proteins | sample AraplaCol_mCL_r2_2_FD_76860 | JGI IMG/M metagenome (GOLD analysis project Ga0102591, IMG submission 76860) | Arabidopsis root microbial communities from North Carolina, USA - plate scrape MF_Col_mCL_r2 (SPADES assembly) (version 2) | ecosystem: Host-associated > Plants > Roots > Endosphere...
TCGAACAGCGCCTGAAAGACGCCCTGCACCACGACCGTGCCCGCGTCCAGATGGGCAAGATTTCCCGCTTCGGCCTGATGGAACTGTCGCGCCAGCGCCTGCGCCCTTCCCTGTCGGAAGGCTCGCACGTGACCTGCCCGCGCTGCTCCGGCACCGGCCACATCCGCGATACCGAATCGTCCGCCCTGCAGGTGCTGCGCATCATCCAGGAAGAGGCGATGAAGGAAAACAGCGCCGCGATTCACGTGCAGGTGCCGGTCGACGTGGCCGCCTTCCTGCTGAACGAGAAGCGCGGTGAAGTGCTGAAGATCGAGAACCGCCACCGTATCACCGTGATCCTGATCCCGAACAAGCATCTGGACACCCCGCACTACAAGCTGGAACGCATCAAGCACGACGATCCACGCCTGGAAGACCACGCCGCCAGCTACACCATGGCTGAGCAAGCCGAGACCGATATGGCCTTCAGCAAGCGTCAAAAGGAAGAATCCAAGCCGCGCCAGGAAGCCGTGGTCAAGACCATTACTCCGGAGCAACCAGCTCCGATGGTCGATCACAAAGCTGCTGCCGAGGCTGCCAAGCCTGCGCCTGTTGTGGCCGCCGCTCCGGCACCAAAGGGTTTCTTCGCCAAGCTGATTTCCTTGTTCACCGGCGAGAAAGAAGAGCCGGTGGCTGCTCCGGCACCTGCCATCGTTACCAAGCCAGCCTCTTCCGAGCGCGGCGACCGCAACGCACGCGGCCCACGTGGCCGCAACCGTGGCAAGGGTGGCCGTGCCGAACGCGAGGACCGCGAACCAGGTGCGCGTCCGGGCGCCGAAGAAGCCAAACCGGCAAGCGAGCCCCGCGAGAAGCGCGAGCGCAAGCCACGCGAACCGCGCGAGCCACGTGAAAATGCCGAAGCAGTAGCCCAGCCACGCGCCGAGCGCGGCGAGAAGGCCGAACGTGAACCACGCGAGCCGCGTGAGCCACGCCAGCCGCGTCCGCCACGCGAACCACGCGGCGAGAAACCATCCGCAGCGCCAGCCGAAGCGAAAGCTGAAGAATTGGCACTGGCAGCAGCGGGCGTCGGCCCGGTCGGCACTGGCACCGGCGCTCCTGAAACGCCGGTTCTGGTCAAGCCACAGAATGTGGGCCCGGAAGGCGAAGAAGTCGAGGGCGCCGAAGGTGGTGACGAGCCACGCCGCCGCCGCCGCCGTGGTGGCCGCAACCGCAACCGCCGTGACCGTGAAGGCGCAGAAAACGCCGAAGGCATGAACGCTGAAGGCATGGACGCTGCTGAAGGTGCAGCACCTGCCGAAGTTGCTGATGCTGCTGCTGAGACTGCTGCGCCAGCCGTTGCCGCCGCACCAGCTGTGGCGACTGCTGCTGTCGAAGCTGCGGCACCTGCTATGGAAGCCGCTCCGGCGCCAGTCGCTGCACCAGCTGCGTCCGCCGAGGCCGCCGCGCCGGCACCGGTCAGCGCTGCACCTGTAGCGCCGATTGCTGAGGCTCCTGTGCATGTCGCTGCGCCTGCTGCTGAAGCGCCTGTCGCACCAGCTCCGGCCATCCTGGCTGAAGCCATTCCAGCCGTTGCCGAGCCTGCGCCTGCGCCGCAAGTGATCGTTGCGCCTCCAGCAGTAGCGGCCGAAGCTGCAATCGAAATCGCTGCCGAACCAGCACCGGCTCCGGCGCCAGTTGAGGCACCAGTGCCTGCCGCGACCCCGGTCGCGCCTGCACCGGCAGTTGCTGCCGCTGACGCCGCTCCAGCCGTGGTCGAACCAGTTCCTGCTGCCGAGTACGCCTTCGAACAGAAGCCTGTGGAAGCCGCGCCAGCGCCAGCCGCTGCTCCGGCTCCAGTCGCTGCTGTGCCGGCACCAGCACCTGCCCCGGCAGCTGCTCCTGCCCCAGCCAATTTCGACGACATGCTGGCTTCCGCTGGCCTGACCATGGCCGCGACCGATCCTGCCAAGCTGCGCGCAGCCCAGGAAGCCGCTGCTGCCGTGCCGGCACCGGTGCGCGTCCCACGTGAGCGCAAGCCGCAGCCCCCGGTATCGGATGAGCCGCTGGTGCAAGTGAGCACCCGCCGCTAACGCATGCTTCATGCAACCTGAAAAGGGAAGCCTCGCGCTTCCCTTTTTTTCGCCCCGAAAAAACGAACTCATGTACCAAAACGTGCCTGACCCCAAAGTGAACATGAGCCCGCCGGCGCAGGTGCGCCTGGCGGAGGCGTTCTGGTATTGGCTTAAGCTGGGCTTCGTCAGCTTTGGCGGTCCCGCCGGGCAAATCGCGATGATGCATGCGGAGCTGGTCGAGCGCCGCCGCTGGATTTCCGAACACCGCTTCCTGCATGCGCTCAATTACTGCATGCTGCTGCCCGGCCCCGAAGCGACCCAGCTGGCCATCTATATCGGCTGGCTGATGCATCGTACGCCTGGCGCTATCGTCGCCGGCACGCTGTTCGTGCTGCCCTCCCTGCTTATCCTGATGGCTCTGTCGTGGATTTATCTGGCGTTCGGCAGCCTGCCGGTTGTCGCGGGCGTACTGTACGGCATGAAACCCGCCGTCGTGGCGATCGTGCTGGCCGCCGCCTGGCGCATCGGCAGTCGGACGCTGCGCAACGGTCTGTTGATTGCAATCGCCGCCGCGGCGTTTGTTGCAATCAGCATCATTCACCTGCCCTTCCCCGCCATCGTGCTCAGCGCAGCCCTCATCGGCTGGATCGGCGGGCGGGCGGCGCCGGCAAAATTCCAGATCGGTGGCGGCCCTCATGCGGCGGAAGCCAGCTACGGCCCGGCCCTGATCGACGATGACACGCCAACACCCGCCCACGCCCGTTTCAGCTGGCCGCGCCTGCTGCGCAATATCATTGGCGGGCTGGGACTGATGGCCGGAGCATGGCTGCTGATCGCCTGGCTGAGCGGTGCCGACCGCACGCTGGCGCAGATGGGATGGTTCTTCAGTAAGGCGTCCCTGCTGACTTTCGGTGGCGCTTACGCCGTGCTGCCTTATGTATATCAAGGCGCGGTGCAGACCTTCCACTGGCTGACGCCGGCCCAGATGATTGACGGCCTCGCGCTGGGCGAAACCACGCCTGGCCCGCTGATCATGATTGTGGCCTTTATCGGCTTCGTCGGCGCCTGGACGGCCGATTTATTCGGCAATCCGATTGCCGCCGGCATCGCCGGCGCGGCGGTGGCGGCCTGGTTCACTTTCCTGCCTTCGTTCATCTTCGTGCTGTCGGGCGGACCGCTGGTCGAAGCCACACGTGGCGATATCCGCATGACCGCGCCGCTGACCGCCATTTCAGCCGCCGTGGTTGGCGTGATTGCAAGCCTGGCCGTGTTTTTTGGCCAGCATGTGTTCCACACGCGCACAGGCTGGGATTGGACGTCCATCGCCATTGCCGCTGCCGCCTGCCTGGCCTTGTTCCGTCTTAAAATGGGCCCCATCAAGGTATTGCTGGCCTGTGCCATTGCTGGCATCGTGCTATCGTATCTGGGTTAGACGAATCTCACGTATCAATGACTGAAAAGACCATCATCCTGAACGACGGCCGCAGCCAGGCGCCCGCCATCCCGGCCACGCTGGAACCACCGACCGGCAGCGTGCAGGACACGCTCGCGCGTCCGCTGCACGACCTGCGCATCTCGATCACGGACCGCTGCAACTTCCGCTGCGTCTACTGCATGCCGAAGGAAGTGTTCGACAAGGATTACCAATACCTGCCGCACAATTCCCTGCTGACGTTCGAAGAAATCACGCGCATCGCCCGTCTCTTCATCGAGCACGGCGTGGAAAAAATCCGCCTGACCGGCGGCGAACCGCTGCTGCGCAAGAATGTGGAAAAGCTGATCGAGATGCTGGCGAACCTGCGCACCGTTTCCGGCAAGCCGCTCGACCTCACGCTGACCACCAATGCTTCCCTGCTGGCCCGCAAAGCCCAGTCGCTGAAGGACGCCGGGCTGCAGCGCGTCACCGTGTCGCTCGACGCGCTGGACGACGCCACCTTCAAGCGCATGAACGATGTCGATTTTGAAGTGGCCGAAGTCCTGCACGGCATCGACGTCGCGCACAGCGTGGGCCTGGGTCCGATCAAAGTGAACATGGTGGTCAAGCGCGGCATGAACGAGCAGGAGATCCTGCCAATGGCGCGCCATTTCAAAGACACTCCGCATATCCTGCGCTTCATCGAATTCATGGACGTTGGCGCATCCAACGGCTGGAATATGCAGGACGTGATTCCTTCCGAAGAAATCGTGCGCCGCATCAGCGCCGAAATGCCGTTGCAGCCGGTGAATCCGAATTACACCGGCGAGACGGCGGAGCGTTGGCGCTATGTGGACGGCGGCGGCGAGATCGGTGTGATTTCAAGTGTAACCCACGCATTCTGCAAGGACTGTACTCGTGCGCGCCTGTCGACAGAGGGTAAGCTGTACACCTGCCTGTTCGCCACGCGCGGCCACGATCTGCGCCAGCTGATGCGCGAAGGGCGCAGCGATGCCGAGATTTCGGGCGCCGTCGCCCAGCTCTGGCGTGGGCGCAGCGACCGTTATTCCGAGCTTCGAACCATCAACACCGACGGGCTTTCCCGCACCGGCGGCGAGCGCAAAGTCGAGATGTCCTATATCGGAGGATAGTTTGAGTGTCAGTGCACTGATTCTGGCGGGCGGCCGCGGCACCCGCATGGGCCGTGTGGACAAAGGCCTGCAACCCTTCCGCGGCGGCACGCTGGTTTCTCATGTGCTGCAGCGCCTTTCTCCGCAAGTCGAGAATGTCGTCATCAATGCCAACCGCAATCTGCCTGCCTACAGCGCGCTCGGCGCACAGGTGCTGCCGGACGAGCTGACCGGCTTTGAAGGCCCGCTGGCCGGCGTGCAGACTGGCCTGCGCCACTGCGCCACCGAGTTGATGGTCACTGCGCCTTGCGATTCGCCCTTCCTGCCTGCCGATCTGGTGCAGCGCCTGCACGAGGCCATGCTCGCGAAGGACGCCGATCTGGCCGTCGCCGCCACGCTGGAAACTGACGAAACCGGCAATACGCATACCCAGCTGCACCCGGTCTTCAGCCTGATTCGCAAGAGCGCCCTGTCCCAGCTGGATGCTTACCTGTCCACCGGCGCACGGCGCATGGATGGCTGGTACAAATCGATCAAGGTGGTCGAAGTCCAGTTCAACGACGCCGCCGCCTTCCGCAACATCAACACGCTGGATGAGCTGCACAAAGAGGAAGCCGCCACCGGCGCACCATCGCTGAAGGAGGTGGTCAGCTGCCTGTCGGATTACGATCCCGATGCGCTGCCTGTGCGCCATGCCCAGCGCATCATCAGCGAATTTATCCAGCCCGTGCGCGGCGTGGAGAAAGTGGCTCTGCGCAGCGCACTCGATCGCGTGCTGGCCGAAGATGTGATCTCGCCCATCAACGTGCCGGCCCACGACAATTCCGCGATGGACGGCTTTGCCTTCGCCGGCGAGCAGCTTGGCAGCGCACCGCTTACGCTGAAAATCCTGGGAACGATCTACGCCGGCCGCACTTCGCCACTGAAGCCCGGCCCCGGCGAATGCGTGCGCATCATGACTGGTGGTGTGATGCCCGAAGGCTGCGACACAGTGCTGCCGCAGGAACATGCGGCGGACATCAGCGACACCAGCGTCGCCATCCCGCCAGGCAGCGTGCGTACCGGCGACAACCGCCGCTTCAAAGGTGAGGACCTCACCGCGGGCAGCGCGGCGCTAAAGAAAGGCAAGATCATTCGGCCCGCAGATCTGGGCCTGATCGCATCGCTGGGCATGGCCGAAGTGCCGGTGCAGCGCCGCCTGCGCGTGGCCTTTTTCTCTACCGGCGATGAATTGCGTTCGATCGGCGAAACCCTGGGCGAGGGCTGCGTTTACGATTCCAACCGCTACACGCTGTACGGCATGCTGACGCGCCTGGGCTGCGACATCATCGATATGGGCTGCGTGAAAGACGATCCGGCCATGCTGGAAGAGACGCTGCGCACCGCCACCGAATGCGCGGACGCCATCATCACCTCAGGCGGCGTCTCGGTCGGCGCGGCCGACTACACCAAGCAGATCATGGGCACACTGGGCGATGTGACGTTCTGGAAGATCGGCATGCGCCCCGGCCGCCCGATGGCCTTCGGACGCATCAGTTCCAACGGCCATAACGCCTTCCTGTTCGGGCTCCCCGGCAATCCGGTGGCAGTGATGGTGACCTTCTACTTCTTCGCCCGCAATGCGCTGCTGCGCATGATGGGCGCCGAAGCGGCGGGCGACCAGCTGCTGCGCGTGCGCTCGAAATCGGCGATTCGCAAGAAACCGGGCCGCACGGAGTATCAGCGCGGCATTCTGTCCACCGCGCCGGATGGCGTGCGCGAGGTAAGCATCACCGGCTCGCAGGGCTCCGGCATTCTGCGCTCGATGTCCGAGGCGAATTGCATGGTGGTGCTGCATGATGAACAGGCCAGCGTCGCACAAGGCGACTTGGTCGACGTGATCGTGTTCGAAGGCCTGGTTTAAGGCGCGTCGGCGTCGCCCATATCGAGTTCGCCGCCAATCAGCAGCTGCGCCGCTTCGGCGGGCAGCGCCTCTACCGACTTCAGCTTGCGCGCCATCTGGCGGCTGCGTACTTCGGCATTCTCGATATTCTTGGCGGCGCGCTCCAGCGTGGTCTTGGTCGCGGCCAGCACGTCGCCGAATTTCGCGAACTCGGTTTTCACCGCCCCCAGCACCTGCCACACTTCGGATGAGCGCTTTTCCAGCGCCAGCGTGCGGAAACCCATCTGCAGGCTATTCAGCAGCGCCGTCAGCGTGGACGGTCCGGCAATGCTGATGCGGTTCACGCGCTGCAGTTCGTCCGCCAGGCCGGGACGGCGCATCACTTCCGCGTACAAGCCTTCGGTCGGCAGGAACAGGATGGCGAAATCGGTGGTCAGTGGCGGCGCCAGATACTTCTCGGCGATGGTCTTCGCTTCGCCGCGCACCGCGCGTTCCAGTTCGCGGCCGGCGGCGGCCACCGACTCGGCGTCCGCACGTTCGGCGGCTTCCAGCAAGCGCTCGTACTGCTCTTTCGGGAATTTGGCGTCGATCGGCATCCACACCGGGGCGCCGTCATCTTTCTGGCCCGGCAACTTCAGTGCGAATTCGACGCGGGCATTGGTGCCGGGGATGGTTTCCACATTCTTGGCATACTGGTCGGGCGTGAGCACCTGCTCCAGCAGCATCTCCAACTGCACTTCGCCCCAGGTACCGCGCGTTTTGACATTGGTCAGCACGCGTTTCAGATCGCCGACGCCGAGCGCCAGCTGCTGCATTTCACCCAGTCCCTGATGCACGCGCTCCAGGCGCTCGCTCACGTGGCGGAAGGATTCGCTCAAACGCGTTTCCAGCGTGGCGTGCAGCTTCTCGTCAACGGTCTTGCGCATCTCTTCCAGGCGCGCGCCGTTATCGGTTTGCAGCTCGCGGATTTTCACTTCCAGCGTGGCGCGCACTTCCAGCAGGCGTCGCGCGTTCGATTCGGTCAGCGCCTCGATCTGGCGGCGCATGCTGTCCAGCTGCTGCACCGTCGCAGCATGGGATTGCGTCAGCGTATTGCCCATCTCCTGCCGCTGCGCTTGCGCGGTGGCTTGCAGCTGCAGGCGCACTTCGCGTTCGACACGGTCCAGGCGCTCGGCCATGTCGCCACCGCGCGTGCGCATAAGCGATACCACTTGCAGCACGATGATGATCGCGGCAAGTCCCAGCAGGATGGTGATTTCCATATCAGTCGGCCTTGTTCCGCATCCAGTCAGCGGTCTGGTAGAAGGATTCCATCAGGCGCAGTCGCAGGTCCTCAGCAATGCCCACGTCTTCCATGGCCCAGGCCATGCAACGCAGCCATTGATCACGTTCGCTGGTGCCGACGGCGAATGGCAGGTGCCGCGCGCGCAGGCGCGGGTGGCCAAATCGTTCGACAAAGTGGTCCGGGCCGCCCATCCAGCCGCTCAAAAACCAGAACAGCTTGTCGCGCGAACCGTCCGTGGTGGGCGGGTGCAAGCTGCGGATGCCGGCGAAATCCGGCTCAAGTTCCATCAGATCGTAAAAACGGTCCACCATCTCGCGCAGCTTGGTTTCGCCGCCGATCACTTCATACAGGGTGCGGGATTCTTCAGTCATAAACGCCATCATAGCGCAACGCAGTATTGATATGGATCAAGCTCGCCGCTGATATTGCTCAATTTGCTATTATTTGCTTGCATTATGAGAACTTGACCAGAATCAATTCGTTTCACTATGCAATTTTCCCCAGCCAAACTGATCCGACACCTGCTGCGCCGCCATGATCCCGAAAGCATGGCCACGCTGCAGCTGCTGCTTTTGAGCTGGATGGGCATCGTATGCTTTCCTTTCTTTTACGTGCTGTTCGTCTACGTGTTCCCGCAGCCATACGACAATGTGGCCGTGCGCGCAGTGGGCACTGCGCTCTGTCTGGGTGGCCTGCTGGCGAAACACTGGCCTCCGCGGCAGCGCCGGCACTACACCTTTCTCCTGCTGGTCTACAGCCTGCCCTTTTTCATGAGCTACATGTTCCTCATGAATCACGCCAACGCGACGTGGACGCAGGCCCTGCTGGTGGCGCTGATCGGCCTGTTTCATTTCCCCGTCCGCATGGCCCTGCGCGCCTACGCCATCGGCACGGCGGCAGCCATTCTGCTTGCCCTGGCTGAAGGCGAGCGCGCCGTGCTGCTGTCCCAGCCCGTACTCCAGCTGCTGCCGATTCACTGGTTTATGATCGGCGTGCTGTGCGTGGCGCGCGTCGGCCGCCGCACGCTGGAACAGGTGAAGCTGAACGGCCTGGGTGAAGGCCTGGGCGCGGTAGCCCATGAGCTGCGCACGCCGTTGACCAGTATCGACGCCAATCTGCGAGGACTGGGGCGCATGTACCAGCGCGTCGCCAATCCCAATCCGGACGTCAGCCAGGCACTCACCCGTGCCCGGCATGAAGTACGGCATATGAATCATATGATCGATCTGTTCCTGCTGAGCGCCCGCGCCATGCGCAGCAGTCCCGATCCCGATGCCTCAGTCTCCATGCACCATACCGTCGATGAAGCGCTGCGCCGTTATCCTTTCACCAGCGAGACTCAGCGCGGGCTGGTGGTCACGCAGGTGCGCGGCGATTTCCAGTTCCGCGGCCAGCAGGAACTGGCGGTAGTCGTGGTGCTCAATCTGCTGCGCAATGCGCTACAGGCGATTCAGCGCGCCGGCAAAGGCCGCGTGCGCATCGTGGTGGATGGCTCGCGCGAGGCGCCGCGCCTGCTGGTAATCGATACCGCCTGCGGCGTGCCGGCGCATCACCTGCCGCTGATCTTCTCCCGCTTCTATGCCTTCCCGGCGCATAACGGTCCCGGCATCGGACTGGCGCTGTGCCGCCAGATCCTCACCGCCTGGCAAGCCAGGCTGCGTTGCGTGTCACGCGAGCACGCTTACGCTATATTTGTTCTTGATTTTCCCCGTTCAGGTGACTCATGAAATTGCCCGTCTATTTCCACCCCACGACAACGGTGCTGGTCGATGACAGCGACACGTTTTTGCGCAGCCTGTCCTTCCAGCTCGACCCGTCGCAGCCGAATATCAGCTTCTACGACACGCTCGAAGCGCTGGACTGGTTTGGACGCAGCGCGCGCCGTGCCGATCTGCCCCTGCACGTGAATTTCGACGATCCGCACCAGTCGGCGGAACGACGCAATGTGGAGGTGGACCTGGAACGCATCTGGCGCCTCAGCACGCAGCCGCAGCGCTTCGCCATGCCGTCGGTGCTGGTGGTGGACTATTCCATGCCGCAGATGGATGGACTGGCGTTCTGTCAGGCCCTGCGCACGCATCCCTGCAAGAAGATCCTGTTTACTGGCGCGGCGGACGAGAAAATTGCGGTGGACGCCTTTAACCGCGGCCTGATCGACCGCTATATCCGCAAGAGCGCCGACGATGCGCTCGACCAGCTGGAACGCGAGCTGGCGGATCTGCAAAAGCAATTCTTCCAGGAGCAGTCCAAGACAGTGTGCGACATGCTGGCCCTGCACGACTTCAGCTTCCTGAGCTGCGACGCCCTGGCCGGCGTGGTACAGGCCCTGTACCAGGCCCACGGCTTCGTGGAGCACTACGTCTTCCCCAACCCGAGCGGCATTCTGTTCTTCGACCGCGCGGGCAAGGCTACGCTGATGATTATCGAAACGGAGAAAGGCTTGCGCTCACAGTTCGAAATGGCGTGCGACAGCAATGCGCCGCCTTCTCTGCTGGCGGCGCTGGACGAGCGGCGCATCCTGCCATTTTTCCATCATGTCACAGGCGATGGCATGTACGCGGCCGCCGTGGGCGAGCATTGGCATCGCTATTGCCGCAAGCCTGAAGTCTGCGAAGGCCGCGAGACTTATTACTGGGCGCTGTTCGAGGTGCCGGCCGGTTTCCTGGAAGGCGTCAACACCAGCTTCGACGCCTTCCAGCGCTCACAGCGCCCAGCCCTCGCGGCTTAAGCTTCGCGCAGGGTTTGCAGCGGCGGGTGGTTCAGGACATTGCGCAGTCCCAGCCAGCCGCCGATGATGGCGCATACCGCGCCTGCCACCAGGCCAGCCAGCCACACCCAGGGGCTGAAGGTCCAGGCGAATTTGAACTGATAGGTCGCCAGTCCCCAGCCCATCAGACCCGCCCCCGTCGCGGCCAGCAGGCCGGCCAGTCCGCCCACCAGCAAGAACTCGATCATCTGCGCTTGCGACAGCTGCTTGCGCGTGGCGCCCAGTGCGCGCAGCAGACCCGCTTCGCGCCGACGCTCATCCTGCGAACCCATGAGCGCCGCGTACAGCACCAGCACGCCCGATGCGAGGGTGAAGGCGAACAGGAATTCCACGGCCTGTATCACCTGGTCCAGCACCGACTGCACCTGGCGCAGAATGCCGCCCACATCGACGATGGTCAGGTTGGGATAGTCGCGCGAGAGCGTGGCGGGCAAGCCGGCCGCCTGCTTCGGCAAGTGGAAGGCCGTGATCCAGGTCTGCGGCGTATCCGCCATCGCCGACGGATTGATGATGACGAAGAAGTTCACACGCATCGAGCCCCACTCCAGCTTGCGCAGGCTGGTGATCTTCGCTTCGACCGGCGAGCCGGCGATATCGAAGCGCATGGTGTCGCCCAGTTTCAGTTTCAGCGTCTTGGCGATGCCCTCCTCCACCGAGGCCTCCGCTGCGCCGGGCTTGTCGGTGTACCACAGTCCCGCCGAGATGCGGTTAGACGGCGGCATGTCCATCATCGTGGACAGGTTGAATTCGCGCTCGGCGAGACCGCGCGCGCCATCTTCATCGGCATAGGTGTCCGGCGTGATGGTCTTGCCATTCACGGCGACGAGGCGGCCGCGCACCATAGGGTAGAGCGGAATCTCCGCCACGCCGGCATTCGCCAGCCTGGTGCGGATTTCGTCCTTCTGATCCGGCTGGATGTTGATGATGAAGCGGTTCGGCGCATCCGGCGGCGTGGCGTTGCGCCATGCTGTCATCAAATCGCCGCGCACCACGGTCAGCAGCAGGAGCGCCATCAGACCCAAGGCTAGCGACACTACCTGCACTACCGTCGCACCCGGACGGCGGCGCAGGGACGTCACCGCAAAGCGCCAGGCCTGCGACCCCGCGGCGTGACGCAGTGAGCCGAGCGCGCGCAGTCCCAGCCAGCCGATCAGTGCAAAGGCCGCGAAAGCAGCGAGGAAGCCGCCGCCCGTGAACAGGGCCAGTTTCACATCGCCCGCCTGCCACAGCAGCAGCGCGCCGAATGCCGCGATGCCCATGCCGTAAGTCGCCAGCGCGGCAGGCTTCGGTGCGGCAGCTTCGCGGCGGATCACGCGGTTGTGCGGCACATTGCGCAGTTGCAGAATCGGCGGCAGTGCGAAGCCCGCCAGCAACAGCATGCCCGCCGCGATGCCCTGCACCGCAGGCAGTACGCTTGGCGATGGAATATCCGTCGCCACCAGCGATCCAAGCAGTTCGACCAGCGCATAGTGCGCGCCGAAGCCCACGGCCACGCCCAGCAGGCTGCCGGCCAGTCCGACGATCAGAAATTCTGTGAGATACAGCACCGTCACCTGATTCTGCGTCAGGCCCAGGCAACGCAGCATGGCGCAGGAATCCAGGTGACGCGTCATGAAGCGGCGCGCGGCCATGGCTACAGCCACCGCAGCCAGCATCGCTGATAGCAAGCCAACCAGGGACAGGAAGCTGTCTGCGCGATCCAGGGTGGCGCTCATTTCCGGCCGGCCGTTTTGCAGCGAGTCGATACGCACGCCGCGCACATTGCCATCCTTGATGGTCTTCTTCAGCCAGTCGCCGAAGTCCTTCACCGTGGCGCCAGGAGCTCCCTTGCCTGCTTCCGCCACCAGCAACCGATAGCCGACGCGTGCGCCCGGCTGTATCAGCTGGGTCGCGGCCAGATCGTCCATCGCAATCATGGCGCGCGGCGCGAAGTTGATGAAGCCCGAACCGCGATCAGGTTCCGCCGCAATCAGCTGCGCGATGCGGAACCGGTTTTCGCCAAGTCGCAATTCGCCGCCCACTTTGACGTTCAGGGTGGCCAGCAGCGAAGGATCAATCCACACCGTGCCGCGCGCAGGGATGCCATCAGCAGCCACACCGATGCTGTCCGCCGCCTGCTCGGCGCTGGTGGTCACCTTGAGGCGGCCGCGCAGCGGATAGCCATCGCCGACAGCCTTGATTGCCGACAGCACGGATTGCGCGGCATCGCCCTCGCCTGCCTGCGTCATGCTGGGGAAGGCTACCGTCTCGGCAATACGCAAGCCACGGCGCTGCGCTTCGTCGCGCCAGGCCTGCGGCATGGGGTTATCCGCCGTGACCAGCAGATCGGCGCCCAGCAGCTGATGGGCATCGCGATCGAGGCCGGCGCGCAGGCGGTCGATGAAGAAACCGGCAGCGGACAATGCCGCCACCGCCACGGTCAGTGCGATCAGCAGAAAACGCAGCTGGCCGGCGCGCCAGTCGCGCGCCGTCATTCTCAGGGCCTGGCGCAGCATGTCACACGACGTTGAAGGCGGCGAAGTAAGTATCCACCTCATCGAGGTAGCGCTGCTTCTCGGCGGCCGGCAGGAAGGCGGCTTCGAAGCTGTTGCGCGACAGCTGGTAGGCATGCTGCAAGCCCAGCGGCAGCGCGTCGAACACGGCCACGAAGTTATCGTTCATATAGCCGCCGAAGTAAGCCGGGTCATCGGAATTGACCATCGCGACCAGGCCGGCATCCAGCAATTGCAGCAGATTGTGGTCCTTCATCTGATCGAACACGCGCAGCTTGGTGTTCGACAGCGGGCACACGGTCAGCGGCATGCGCATCTCGGCCAGACGACGGGTGAGGGCCGGATCTTCCAGGCAGCGCACGCCATGGTCGATGCGCTCTACTTTCAGCAGGTCGATGGCGGTCTCGATATACGACGGCGGCCCCTCTTCGCCCGCATGGGCAACCAGGTGCAGGCCCAGATCGCGGCAGCGCGAAAACACGCGCGCGAATTTTTCCGGCGGATGGCCGACTTCCGACGAGTCCAGACCGACGCCAATAAATTTGTCGCGGTGCGGCAAAGCCATTTCCAGCGTGGCGATCGCATCGTCTTCGCTTAAGTGGCGCAGGAAGCACATAATCAGCGAAGCGCTGACCGGGCTGTCAGCGCAAGCGCGGTGAATACCGTTTATGACATATTCGATAGGCACGCCGCGTGCGGTGTGTGTCTGTGGATCGAAAAAGATTTCAGTGTGGCGCACATGGTCGGCGTGAGCGCGCGCCAGGTAGGCCGCAGTCATGTCATAGAAGTCTTGCTCTTGCAGCAGAACGCTGGCGCCAGCGTAATAGATATCGAGGAAGGATTGCAGATCAGTGAAGGCGTAAGCAGCACGCAGCGCTTCAACGGAGGGATAAGCGAGCTGCACGCCATTGCGTTCGGCCAATGCGAAAATCAGTTCTGGTTCCAGCGAACCTTCGATATGGATGTGCAGTTCTGCCTTCGGCATGTTTTGCACTATGGAACGCATTTGAGTAGTCATTTCAATTCTTTCGTATGGGATATGGCATCTTAGCGCAATACCGTGCGCTGTCACACGGTTCGCAGCGGTCCTGCAGAGTGTGCGCAGCCGTGCTACTGTCACACAAAAAAGGGGGTTTTAAGTTTACTTCCTGAGGCAATGGAGCAATAATAAATTTCATCAACGTAAGATGCGTTTCGACGGAACACACTCAGGCGCCGGCACTCCCCCCGCGCGGCAAAAAAAGGCCAGTTCCGGTCCGGGAGCAATCCCCGGCATACCAGGCAAGCTGGCGACATAAAACAACAAGAAATCAAGGAGTTCACATCACAGGATAAGGCCAGCAGCCCCCAGCGACGACTGCCGACCGAATGACTAGCAAGTTAATTCATAAAGGGACATTCACATGACCATTTTTGACAACTACGCAGCACGGTACGAGCGCACCAGGGAAGAGGAAATGTCCCTCACAGAATACCTGGCGCTTTGCAAGAAGGATCGGCTAACGTATGCATCGGCGGCGGAGCGCATGCTGGCGGCGATCGGCGAACCAACGCTGGTCGACACGCGCAACGACACGCGCCTGTCGCGCATCTTCGCCAACAAGGTCATCAAGATTTACCCAGCCTTCCGTGAGTTCTACGGCATGGAAGAAGTCATCGAGCAGGTAGTCTCCTACTTCCGCCACGCGGCCCAGGGCCTGGAAGAGCGCAAGCAGATTCTCTACCTGCTGGGACCGGTGGGCGGCGGTAAGTCTTCGATCGCGGAAAAGCTTAAATCCCTGATGGAGCAAGTGCCTTTCTATTGCCTGAAAGGTTCGCCAGTGAATGAATCGCCGCTTGGCCTGTTCAGCGAACAGGAAGACGGCACCATCCTGGAAGAGGATTACGGCATCCCGCGCCGCTACCTGCGCAATATCCCTTCGCCATGGGCCGTCAAGCGCCTGCATGAATTCAATGGCGACATCAACCAGTTCCGCGTGGTCAAGCGCTACCCTTCCGTGCTGAAGCAGGTGGCGATCTCGAAAACGGAACCGGGCGACGAGAACAACCAGGACATCTCTTCCCTCGTCGGCAAGGTCGATATCCGCAAGCTGGAAGACTATGCCCAGGACGATCCGGATGCTTACAGCTATTCCGGCGGCCTGTGCCTGGCCAATCAGGGCTTGATGGAATTCGTGGAGATGTTCAAGGCCCCGATCAAGGTTCTGCACCCGCTGCTGACTGCCACCCAGGAAGGCAATTACAAGGGTACGGAAGGCTTCGGCGCCATCCCGTTTGACGGCATCATTCTGGCGCACTCGAACGAGTCGGAGTGGAAGAGCTTCAAGAACAACCGCAACAACGAAGCATTCCTCGACCGTATCTACATCGTCAAAGTGCCTTACTGCCTGCGGGTGACCGACGAAATCAAGATCTACGAGAAGCTGCTGCACAACTCTTCGCTGGACCATGCACCGTGCGCGCCGGGAACCTTGCGCATGATGGCGCAGTTCGCCATCCTGTCGCGCCTGAAGGAGCCGGAAAACTCGTCCGTCTTCAGCAAGATGCTGGTCTACGATGGCGATAACCTGAAGGACACCGATCCGAAAGCCAAGTCGATCCACGAGTATGTGGATTACGCGGGCGTGGACGAAGGCATGAACGGGCTGTCGACGCGCTTTGCGTTCAAGATCCTGTCCAAGGTCTTCAACTTCGATTCGACCGAAGTGGCGGCCAATCCGGTGCACCTGCTGTACGTGCTTGAGCAGCAGGTCGAACGCGAGCAGTTCCCGCCGGAGACCGAACAGCGCTACTTCTCGTATATCAAGGAACACCTGGCGCAGCGCTATGTCGAGTTCATCGGCAAGGAAATCCAGACCGCTTATCTGGAGAGCTATTCCGAATACGGCCAGAACATCTTCGACCGCTACGTGACCTTTGCCGACTTCTGGATTCAGGATCAGGAATACCGCGACCCGGACACCGGCGAAAGCTTCGACCGCGAATCGCTCAACAACGAGCTGGAGAAAATCGAGAAGCCGGCCGGCATTTCGAATCCGAAGGACTTCCGCAACGAGATCGTCAACTTCGGCCTGCGTGCGCGTGCCAACAACGGCGGCAAGAACCCGGCATGGACTTCTTATGAGAAGTTCCGCACAGTGATCGAGAAGAAGATGTTCTCCAATACGGAAGAACTGCTGCCGGTGATTTCCTTCAATGCCAAGGCCAGCGCAGAGGATGCCAACAAGCACGCCGACTTCGTGGCCCGCATGGTCGAGAAGGGTTATACGGCCAAGCAGGTACGCCTGCTGTGCGAATGGTATCTGCGCGTGAGGAAGTCGTCGTAAGCGGTGGCGCATGGACGGCGGATCGAATGATCCGCCCTACAGCGCCTGACGTAGGGCGGATCATCGATCCGCCGGTGGTGCGATAATACGTGCACACCGCCACGGCAACGGAATAGCAGCAGGAGGCACATGACTTACCTCATCGACCGTCGTTTGCAGGGCAAGAATAAATCTGCGATCAACCGCGAACGTTTTTTGCGGCGTTACAAGGGCCAGATCAAGGATGCGGTGGGACGCGCCATCAAGGGCCGCTCCATTACCGATATTGAGAATGGCGAGAAAGTCTCGATTCCCGTCAAGGACGTGAGCGAGCCCTCCTTTGGCCACGCCCATGGCGGCGTGTGGGAAGTGGTGAATCCCGGCAATCAGGAATACCAGAAAGGCGACCAGATCAACCGGCCCAAGGGCGGCGGCGGCAGTGGCCGCGGCAAGGCCGGCAACAGCGACCAGACCACGGAAGATGATTTCATCTTTGAGCTGTCGCGCGAAGAATTCATGAACTACTTCTTCGAAGATCTGGAATTGCCGCACATGGTCAAGACGCAGCTGACCGCCACCACCGAATTCAAACAGCAGCGCGCGGGTTATACCGTGTCCGGCACGCCGTCCAATATCCACGTGCTGCGTTCCCTGCGCGGCGCCCTGGGACGCCGCCTGGCTGTAGGCGGGCCTTCGCGCAAGCGCATCATCGAAGCGGAACGCGAGCTGGAGGATTTGCTGCTGGCCGGCGCGCCGCTGGAAGATCCGCGCGTGATCGAGCTGAAAAAACTGATCCACCATTTGCATACGCGGCTGCTGGCGATTCCGTTTATCGATCCCTTCGACCTGCGCTATTCGAACCGCATCAAGGTGCCGAAGCCGATGACCCAGGCCGTGATGTTCTGCATCATGGACGTGTCGGGCTCGATGGATGAGCAGCGCAAGGATACGGCCAAGCGCTTCTTTATCCTGCTGTATCTCTTCCTCAAGCGCGTGTACGACAAGATCGAGGTGGTCTTCATCCGGCACCACACCGCCGCGTCGGAAGTGGATGAGAACGAATTCTTCCATTCGCGCGAATCGGGCGGCACCGTGGTGTCGTCCGCCCTGCACCTGCTGAACAAGATCATCGACGAACGCTACGGCGGCGGCAGCTGGAATGCCTACGTGGCGCAGGCGTCCGATGGCGACAACTGGGACAACGATTCCGTGCTGTGCCGCCAGCTGCTGGTGAACACCATCATGCCCAAGGTGCAGTATTACACTTACGTTGAGATCACGGACGGCCCTCCACAGAACCTGTGGGAGCAATACGCGCAAGTGCCGGAATACCACCAGCACTTTGCCATGCAAAAAATCGTCACGCCGGCTGACATCTATCCGGTGTTCCGCGAATTGTTCAAGAAGCAGCCAAAATGAATCAGATGACCCACCGCCCGCGCCATCCGAACGCCCTGCCGGACCAGTCGGAATGGACCTTCGAACTGATCGAGCAGGCGCACGACGAAATCAAGCGCGTCGCCAGGAACTTCGGCCTCGACACATACCCGAACCAGCTGGAAATCATCACCGCCGAGCAGATGATGGATGCCTACACGTCCGTCGGCATGCCGGTGTCGTATGCGCACTGGTCTTTCGGCAAGCACTTCCTCGCTACCGAGAAAGGCTATAAACGCGGACAGATGGGCCTGGCCTACGAGATCGTGATCAATTCCAATCCTTGCATCGCTTATCTGATGGAGGAGAACAGCCTGACCATGCAGGCGCTGGTGATCGCGCACGCGGCCTACGGCCACAACTCCTTCTTCAAAGGGAATTACCTGTTCCGCACCTGGACCGACGCCGACGCCATCATCGATTACATGGTGTTCGCGAAGAATTACATCACCGAGTGCGAACAGCGCCACGGCATTGAAGCGGTTGAGCTGCTGCTGGATTCCTGCCACGCCATCCAGAACTATGGCGTCGATCGCTACAAGCGTCCGGCCAAGCTGTCGCTGGCGCAGGAAGCGCAGAAGCAGAAGGAGCGCGAAGCCTATCTGCAATCGCAGATCAATGAACTATGGCGCACCGTGCCGCGGCGCGAAGAAGGCGAAGTCAACAAACCCATCGCGCGCTTCCCGCCCGAGCCGGAAGAGAATCTGCTCTACTTTATCGAGAAGTACGCGCCGCTGCTGGAACCGTGGCAGCGCGAGGTGGTGCGCATCGTGCGCAAGATCAGCCAGTATTTCTATCCGCAGCGCCAGACCCAGGTGATGAACGAGGGCTGGGCTACCTTCTGGCACTACACCATTCTTAACCAGCTGTATGAAGAAGGCGTGGTCAGCGATGGCTTCATGATGGAATTCCTGAAGAGCCATACCAACGTGGTCTATCAGCCGCCGGTGCACAGCCCTTACTACAACGGCATCAATCCTTATGCGCTCGGCTTCGCCATGATGTCTGACATCAGACGAATCTGCGAGAACCCGACCGATGAAGACCGCGAGTGGTTCCCCGATATCGCCGGCAGCGACTGGCGCAAGACGCTGGACTTCGCCATGCGCAATTTCAAGGACGAAAGCTTCATCGCACAATTCCTGTCGCCGCGCCTGATCCGCGAGTTCCACTTCTTTGCCGTGCTGGACGACGACAAGAACGAGAAGCTGTCGGTGTCCGCCATTCACGACGAGCTGGGCTACCGCTATGTGCGCCAGCAGCTGGCCGACCAGTACAACCTCGGCAACCGCGAGCCGAATATCCAGGTATGGTCGGTGAATACGCGCGACGACCGCGCCCTCACCCTGCGTCATACCCAGTTCAACCGGCGCCCGCTGAACCAGCAGGCCAATGAAGTGCTCAAGCACGTGGCCCGCCTGTGGGGCTTCGACGTCCATCTGGACACCGTCACCCCGGACGGCCAGGTCATCAGCACCCTGGAGTGCAAGCGCGAGAAGCGCAACCGGATCATTTGAGGCCGCACACACTATATATATGTAGTGTTCTTTCAAGCTTGCATGGAATATGGCAGCCGGGCGCTCATCCGGCTGATTTTTTCCTATACTTTGCTTGTATAGCGCAATTTGGCATGGTTACGCCATAGCAACACTGACTCCCGAATTTTCCCCAGCCATCTACCCCGGTTGAGCATGGAAAATTCCGTTTATTGCTGAGACAGGGAAATTTCGAGCAGAGTGGTCATTAGCAGTTAAAAAAATGTGCCGAATTATCTTGCTTTTCCTGCCAGAAGGTGCAGACCAGCGCGCCGGTCAGCCCTTCCAGATGGGGCTAAGGGCATGAAATTTAAACGGTTTTGGGGTGCAAAATTCTATGTAAAATCCAAAATTCGTATGTATAATTCGCCGACGTCCCGGATGCGGCTGTAGCTTTGTGTCGCCATTTTGGGGTTTAAGTAGCAACACAAGAGTTGGTATTGGAGAAAGCAGGCATGAATTTCAGCGATAACGAGAAAATTGCCGGGAAAAAGAACTATACGGGCATTGCGTTCGTTGTAGTGCTACACCTTTTGGGCGGATACGGCATCGTGTCCGGCCTGGGTAAGCGCTTGGTCAGCAAAATGATCGAACCGGTCGAGACCAAGATCATTGAGGAGGTCGCCCCGCCTCCGCCAAAAGAGCTGCCACCGCCGCCGCCGCCGCCGGAAATGAAGGCCCCGCCGCCTCCATTCATCCCGCCGGTTGAAGTGAACGTGCAACAGCCGCCTCCCGCACAAAACGTGATCAGCAACGCGACCAACGTGAAGCCGGCCACGAACGAATTGGCACGTCCGGCTCCGCCGGCAGCGCCAGCACCGGCTGCGCCTCCGGCGACCGGTGTCCGCACCCCAGCAGTGGTGGACTTCAGCACCTGCGCGAAGCCAGAGTGGCCGAAATCGTCGCTGCGTAACGAAGAAACCGGCACCGTCACCCTGTCGTTCCTGATTGCGACCGACGGCCACGTGGGCGATGCGAAAGTAGTGAAATCTTCTGGTTTCCGTGATTTGGACAAGGCTGCCATCAACGGCATTTCGAAGTGCAAATTCAAGCCGGCTACCGTAGACGGCAAACCGCAAGAAGGCTGGCAACAGATGCAATACGTCTGGACGCTGGAATAAACCTGAGACAAAACACCGTCTCGCAACTTAGTAGTTTCGTTGTCGTTTAAGCCAGCGAACTGATTATTTTATAATTTGGAGGAAGCATGTTTAAGAATACCCGTTTGTCCGCTGTTCTGGCCGCTGTGCTGTTTTCGGTGACCGCAGCATCCGCTCTGGTGAGCGCGCCAGCTTTTGCTGACGCTCCTGCCTCGGCAGCTGCATCCGCACCAGCAGCCGCTCCTGCGGACGCGGCAGCTGCTCCGGCAGCTGATGCAGCCGCTCCGGCTCCGGCCGCTGACGCTGCCGCTCCTGCCCCTAAAGGCAAGGAAGAAGTGGAAAACCCATTCGGTATCCAGGCAGTGTGGGACGGCGGCTTCGTGTCCCGCGCAACCCTGATCATCCTGTCGATCATGTCGATCGGTTCCTGGTACATCATCGTGACCAAAGTCATCGACCAGCAAAAGATCTTCAAGCAGCAGAAAGAAACCGCTGCCAAGTTCTGGAAAGCTTCCTCGATCGCCGCTGGCACCTCGACCCTGACCGAAGGCTCCCCATTCCGCTTCATCGCTGAATCCGGCACCAAGGCAACCGCTCACCACGACGGCGCCCTGCTGGAACAAATCGACCTGGCAACCTGGGTTTCCATGTCCATCCAGCGCGCTGTAGACAAAGTGCAGTCCCGCCTGTCCGATGGCCTGTCCTTCCTGGCAACCGTTGGTTCGACCGCTCCGTTTATCGGTCTGTTCGGTACCGTTTGGGGTATTTACGGTGCACTGACCAACATCGGTATGACCGGTAACGCCTCCATCGACAAGGTGGCAGGTCCTGTGGGTGAAGCGCTGATCATGACCGCTTTCGGTCTGCTGGTGGCAGTTCCTGCAGTTCTGGGTTACAACTGGCTGCTGCGTCGTAACAAGACCGCAATGGAAGATGTGCGTACCTTCTCCGCTGACGTGCACTCCGTGCTGCTGTCCGGTGCAATGTCCACCGCTACCAGCGCTGCCAAAAAAGTAGGCTAATTTAAGGCTGATTAACCATGTCTATGTCCGTAGGCTCCGAAAGCGGAGAAGACGCACTCAACAGTGAGATCAACACGACTCCGCTCGTGGATATCATGTTGGTGCTGCTGATCATCTTCCTGATCACGAGCCCGGTGGTTCTCAAGCTGCAGAAGATTCAACTGCCGCAAGAGATCAACCAGGCGATCCAGACGAAGCCAGAGAACGTCAACATCGTTGTTAACAAGGATGGCGACATCTACTGGAATCAGAAGAAAATGCGCGACAGCAATGAGTTGTTCGATTTTCTGAAAGAGGAAGCAGTGAAGATCCCTCAGCCTGAAGTACACGTGCGCGGCGACAAAGACGCCAAGTACGAGTCCATCGGCAAGGTGGTCTACACCACCCAGCGTGCTGGCATCCAGAAGGTCGGTTTCATCACCGAACCGCCTGATAAGATGTAAGGACCAGCCGCCCCGGCTTGCCGGGGCGGCCATCTGAAAAGGAAACAATTCATGAGTATGAGTGTAGGCAGTTCCGGCGGTGACGCGGAACCGATGCTGGAAATGAACATGACGCCGCTGATCGACGTCATGCTGGTTCTGATCATCATGCTGATTATTACTATTCCTAAGGCGAACCATTCGGTGAACCTGAATATGCCGGTCGGCACCCCGCCGCCACCGACTAAGGAACCAGTAGTGGTCACCATCGACGTGGACTTCGACGGCACCATTCTGTGGGATAACCAGGTCGTTCCTGACCGTCCATCCCTGGAAGCAAAACTGATGACCGTGGCAGCCCAGGCGGACCAGCCAGAAGTGCACCTGCGCCCCAACAAGCTGGTTAACTACAGCGTGGTGGCAGGCGTGATGGCTTCGGCCCAGCGTCTTGGCGTGACCAAGATCGGTCTGGTCGGCAATGAGCAGTTCCAGTAAATAATCGGTTAAAACACCCTTTATTTTCCCGAATAGGCAGGTTATCCTGCCTATTTCGCATTTTGAAGAAAGAAAATCCCCCCATGACCAAGTTTCGTCTCGCACATCTCGGCCTGGTAATGGCCGCAATCGGTTTCACTGCCGCCGCTCCGCTGGCCGGCCTCACTTCCGTTGCCTATGCCGCCGATACCGTCCGCGCTGAAGTGGGTAAGCCACTGCAGGAAGCACAGAAGCTGGCTGCTTCCGGCAAGGCCAAGGAAGCCCTGGCGAAACTGAAGGAAGCTGACGCGGTCGGCAACAAGTCCGAACTTGAGCGCTTCCAGATCGAATACACCCGTGGTTCCGCTGCCCTGTCCGCAGGCGATAGCGAAACTGCCGGCAAGGCCTTCGAATACGTGCTGAACTCCGGCAAGCTGCCGGCTGCCCAGGCACCGAAGATCGCCGAAGCCCTGGCCTCCATCTACTACCGCGCCAAGGATTACCCGAAAGCCATCACCGCTATCCAGCGCGTGCTGAAGGACAATCCAGGCAACTCCCAGATGAAGGAACTGCTGACCCAGGCCTACTACAGCAGCGGCAAGTACGCTGAAGCGGCCAAGGAACTGCAGGGCGCCAGGTCCGAACAGAGCCTGCAGATGCTGGCCAACATCCAGCTGAAGCAGAACGACAAGGCTGGCTATGTGCAGACCCTGGAAAAGCTGGCGTCTTCCTATCCGAAGGCGTCCTACTGGGCCGACCTGCTGAACCGCGTGCAGAGCAAGCCTGGCTTCTCCTCCTCCCTGAACCTGGACCTGAAGCGCCTGCAACTGGCCCTGGGCCAGCTGTCCAAGCCAAACGAATTCATGGAAATGGGCCAGCTGGCTCTGCAAGCCGGCAATCCGGCTGAAGCCACCAAGATCGTCGATGCTGGCTACAAGAAAGGCGCACTGGGCACTGGCCCTGACGCCGGCCGTCACCAGCGCCTGAAGGATCTGGCGGTGAAGACCCAGGCTGAGAACGACAAGAACCAGGCAACTGCCGAAGCGACCGCCCTCAAGGAAAAGGATGCCGACGCACTGGCCAATATGGGCTACGCGCTGGTTTCCCAGGGCAAGGGCGACCAGGGCCTGAAGCTGATCGACGAAGCGATCAAGATGGGCACCGCCCGCAAGCCGGAAGAAATGAAGCTGCACTACGGCGTGGCGCAGTACATCGCTGGCAAGAAGTCGGCGGCCGTCTCCACCCTGAAGTCGGTGAAGGGCAGCAATGGCGAGTCTGACCTGGCCCGCTACTGGACGCTGTACATTAACAACCCGGTCTGAACAAAGCCGGGCTGAGCCAAGAAAAGCGCTGCCTGCACCCGCAGGCAGCGCTTTTTGCCTTTCAGACCGTATAATCAAGCATTTGAGCCACACGGCAATAGCATGAAGGTATTTCGCGGACTTCCCAACGCAGCGGCGCGCGCGCCCTGCGCCCTGACGATCGGTAATTTCGATGGTGTCCACCTGGGGCACCAGGCGCTGCTCGCGCGCGTGCGTACGGCCGCCGACCGTCTGGGTCTGGAATCGGCCGTGATGACCTTCGAGCCCCATCCGCGCGAATTCTTTGCCCGGAAAATGGGCGATATGTCCAAAGCCCCGCCCCGCATCGCCAATCTGCGCGACAAACTGGAAGCCCTGGACAATAATTGCGTCGACCGCGTGATCGTCGAGCACTTCTCAGAGCACTTCGCTTCCCAGTCGCCGCAAACCTTCGTCGAGAAGGTGCTGGTGGAAGGCCTGCACGTCAAATGGCTGATGGTCGGCGACGATTTCTGCTACGGCTCCAAGCGCGCCGGCAATGTCGCCATGCTGGCCGAAGCGGGCAAGCAGTACGGTTTCGAAGTCGAAATCCTGCCGACCGTGCGCAATGGCGAACACCGCATCTCCTCTTCCGCCGTGCGCGCCGCGCTGGCCGAGGGCGATTTCGCGCACGCCGAAGCGCTGCTGGGCCATCCCTACTCGATTTCCGGCCACGTGATCCACGGCCAGAAGCTGGGCCGCGATATCGGCTTCCCCACGCTGAACCTGCGCGTGCCGCACCGCCCTGCCCTCGCGGGCATCTTCATCGTCCAGGTGCACGGCCTGGGCGAGCAGCCGCTGTCCGCTGTCGCCAGCCTGGGCGTGCGTCCCACCGTGGAAGACGCCGGCCGCGTGCTGCTGGAAGTGCACATCTTCGACTTCGCCCGGAACTGCTACGGCAAGGTGGTGCGCGTCGAATTCCTGAAAAAAATACGTGACGAAGAAAAGTTCATTGACCTGCCTACGCTGGTCACCGCCATCGAGCGCGATGCCGCACAAGCGCGCGACTTCTTCGCCAACCGAAATACGAACTAAAAGCGTCCATCATGTCCGACAACAAAGCAAAGAAGCCTGAATCCAAGTACCCGGTCAATATGACCGAAACGCCCTTCCCGATGCGCGGCGACCTCGCCAAGCGCGAACCGGGCTGGGTAAATCAATGGCAGGACAAGAAGATTTACGAGCGCGTGCGCAAGGCTTCCGCCGGCCGCCCGAAATTCGTCCTGCATGACGGCCCTCCGTATGCGAACGGCGACATCCACATCGGCCACGCCGTGAACAAGATCCTGAAGGACGTGGTGGTGAAGTCGCGCTCCATGGCCGGCTTCGATGCGCCTTATGTGCCTGGCTGGGATTGCCACGGCATGCCGATCGAGATCCAGATCGAAAAACAGTTCGGCAAGAACCTGCCGACCGCTGAAGTGCTGACCAAGGCCCGTGCCTACGCCTACGAACAGATCGAGCGCCAGAAGAAGGACTTCATCCGTCTCGGCGTGCTGGGCGAATGGGACAACCCTTACCTGACCATGAACTTCCGCAATGAAGCGGACGAACTGCGTTCGCTGGGCAAGCTGCTGGAAAAGGGCTATGTCTACCGCGGCCTGAAGCCGGTGAACTGGTGCTTCGACTGCCAGTCCGCGCTGGCCGAGGCGGAAGTGGAGTACCAGGACAAGCGCGACCCGGCCATCGACGTCGGCTTCGCCTTCCACGAGTTCGACAAGATCGCCGCCGCATTCGGCCTGGCCAAGCTGCCGACCGAGAACGGCTTCGTCGTGATCTGGACCACCACGCCGTGGACCATCCCGTCCAATCAGGCTCTGAACGCCAACCATGAAGTGGAATACGCGCTGGTGCAGACCGAGCGCGATGGCCAGCCGCTGCTGCTGATCCTGGCGAAAGACCTGGTCGAGTCCTGCCTGCAGCGCTACAAGCTGGAAGGCTCCATCCTCGCCACCGCCATGGGCGACAAACTGGGCGGCATCACCTTCAAGCACCCGCTGCACAAGCGCGACGCCTTCTACGACCGCCTGTCGCCGGTGTACATCGCCGACTACGTGACTACCGACAGCGGTACCGGTATCGTGCACTCCGCACCTGCCTATGGTGCGGACGACTTCATCTCCTGCAAATCGCACGGCATGAAGGATGACGAAATCCTGAAGCCGGTCATGGGCGACGGCAATTACGTGCCGTCCCTGCCCCTGTTCGGCGGCATGAATATCTGGGAAGCCTCCAAGCCGATCTGCGAAGCCCTGCGCGAAGCGGGCGCCCTGTTCGAACTGAAGATGTTCGACCACAGCTACATGCACTGCTGGCGCCACAAGACCCCGATCGTCTACCGTGCCACCTCGCAGTGGTTCGCCGGCATGGACATCCAGCCGATCGACGGCGGCCCGACCCTGCGCGAAACCGCGCTGGAAGGCATCGACGCTACCCAGTTCTTCCCGGACTGGGGCCAGGCGCGCCTGCACGGCATGATCGCCAATCGTCCGGACTGGACCCTGTCGCGCCAACGCCAGTGGGGCGTGCCGATGGCCGTCTTCGTCCACAAGGAAACCGGCGAGCTGCACCCGCGCACCGCGGAGCTGCTAGAAGAAGTGGCCAAGCGCATCGACAACGGCGGTATCGATGCCTGGCAGGCGCTCGATCCGAAAGAGCTGCTGGGTGACGAAGCCGGCATGTACCTGAAGAACAAGGACACGTTGGACGTGTGGTTCGACTCCGGTTGCACCCACCAGACCGTGCTGCGCGGCTCGCACGAACAGCAGTCGCACTTCCCGGCTGACCTCTACCTGGAAGGCTCGGACCAGCACCGCGGCTGGTTCCACTCGTCCCTGCTGACCTCTTCGATGCTGAACGGCGTGCCGCCCTACAAGGCGCTGCTGACCCACGGCTTCGTGGTGGATGGCGAGGGCAAGAAGATGTCCAAGTCCATTGGCAATACCGTGGCGCCGCAGAAGGTGTCCGACACGCTGGGCGCCGACATCCTGCGCCTGTGGGTGGCTGCGACCGACTACACCTCCGAGCTGTCGATCTCCGACGAGATCCTGAAGCGCGTGACCGAGTCCTACCGCCGCATCCGTAACACCCTGCGCTTCCTGCTGGCGAACACTTCGGACTTCGATCCGAAGGCCAACGCCGTGCCGGTGGCCGAGCTGCTGGAAATCGACCGCTACGCGCTGGCCGATATGGCAGCGCTGCAGGCCGAGCTGACCGCCCATTACGAGCGCTACGAGTTCCACCCGGTCGTCTCCAAGCTGCAGAACTTCTGCTCGGAAGACCTGGGCGGCTTCTACCTGGACATCCTGAAGGACCGCCTGTACACCAGCGCCGTCGATTCCAAGGCCCGCCGTTCGGCACAGACCGCGCTGTGGCACATCACCCAGTCGCTGCTGCGCCTGATGGCGCCTATCCTCTGCTTCACCGCCGAGGAAGCATGGGGCTTCTTCGCCGGCGACGAAGCGTTCAAGGCCAGCGATGAAACCATCTACACCCAGACCTGGTGGAAGCTGCCGGAACTGGCCGATGCGGAAGCGCTGATGTCCAAGTACGCCATCATCCGCTCTGTACGCGCCGAGGTGACCAAGCAGCTGGAAGACCTGCGCACTTCGGGCGCCATCGGCTCCTCGCTGCAGGCGGAACTGGAGATCAAGGCTTCGGGCGACAAGTTCAAGGTGCTGTCCAGCCTGGACGACGACCTGAAGTTCGTCTTCATCACCTCGCTGGCCAAGGCGCTGGAAGTGCCGGGCGAAGCTGAGGAAGCCGTCAACGTTGCGGCATCGGCCAACGCCAAGTGCGAGCGCTGCTGGCACTACCGCGCCGACGTGGGCAGCCACGCCGACCATCCGGGCCTGTGCGGCCGCTGCTACAGCAACCTGTTCGGCGCCGGCGAGGCGCGCAAGTACGCTTAAACCAACGGCATAAATCAGGTGGCTGCCACGCCGTGGCAGCCACCAGGTTCACGCCTCGGGTTCTATCCAACTACAGAGACACATGGCCACCAACAAAAAGACCTTCTCCAAGTCCTCCTCCTCCGGCAGCATGACCCCGTGGCTGGGCATCGCCGCCATCGTCATCCTGCTCGACCAGCTGTCCAAGATCACGATCACCAAGATGTTCCAGTACGGGGAAGAAAAGGTCATCACCTCCTACTTCAACCTGGTCCTGGCTTACAACAAGGGCGCCGCGTTCAGCTTCCTGTCCAACGAAAGCGGCTGGCAGCGCTATATGTTCACCGGCATCGGCATCGCCGCCGCGGCCTACATCCTCTGGCTGCTGCGCAAGCACTCCGGCCAGCGCATGTTCTGCTGGGCGCTGGCGCTGATTCTGGGCGGCGCCGTCGGCAATGTGATCGACCGCCTGATGTATGGCCACGTGGTGGACTTCCTCGACTTCCACTGGCAAGGTTTCGGCCACTTCCCCGCTTTCAACGTCGCCGATTCGGCGATCTGCATCGGCGCTGCGCTCTTCGTGCTCGACGAACTGCGCCGCGTGAACAAGTAGGAGCAGCACCATGGAACTGACTGGCAAAAAAATCGTGCTCGGCCTGTCCGGCGGCGTCGCCTGCTACAAGGCGGCGGAGCTGTGCCGCGGGCTGACCAAGGAAGGCGCGTCGGTGCAGGTTGTGATGACCGATGCGGCCACGCACTTCATCACCGCCGTGACGATGCAGGCCCTGTCCGGCAAGCCGGTCTTCACCAGCCAGTGGGACCCGCGAGTGAACAACAATATGGCCCACATCGACGTGACCCGCGATGCGGACGCCATCATCATCGCGCCCTGCTCTGCCGACTTTATCTACAAGCTGTCGCACGGCGTGTGCGACGACCTGCTGTCCACCATGTGCCTGGCGCGCCCAAGCCGCGTGCCGCTGCTGGTGGCGCCAGCCATGAATGTGGAAATGTGGACCAATCCCGCCACCCAGCGCAATGTCGACCAGCTACGCGCCGACGGCGTCCGCATCCTCGGCCCGGCGCCGGGCGACCAGGCCTGCGGCGAAGTGGGCATGGGCCGCATGCTGGAACCCGAACAGCTTCTGTCCGAAATGATCGCGGCCTTCCAGCCCAAGGTCCTGGCGGGCAAGCGCATCCTCGTGACGGCCGGCCCGACTTTCGAGCCGATCGACCCGGTACGCGGGATCACCAATCTCTCCTCCGGCAAGATGGGCTACGCGGTGGCCCGCGCTGCGCGTGAAGCGGGCGCGGAAGTCGTGCTGGTGTCCGGCCCCACCGCGCTGGAAACGCCGTATGGCGTGGAGCGCCGCAATGTGCAAAGCGCGCAGCAGATGTTCGACTCGGTGATGGATGCCATCGGCGGCCAGCACGTCTTCATCTCCGTGGCCGCAGTGGCCGACTGGCGCGTGGCCAATCCAAGCACCCAGAAAGTCAAAAAATCCGCCGACGGCAGCGTGCCGCAACTGAAGTTCGAACAGAATCCGGACATCCTGGCCTCCGTCGCCTCGCGCACCTCGCTGGCCGGCTGGCCTTACTGCGTGGGCTTCGCTGCAGAATCGGAAAACCTGCTCGAATACGGCGCTTCCAAGCGCGAAAAGAAAGGCGTCCCGCTTTTGGTGGGCAATATCGGCCACCACACCTTCGGCCAGGACGACAACACCATCATCCTCTTCGACGAACACGGACACACCATCCTGCCGCGCGCCGACAAGCTCACCCTGGCGCGCCAGTTAGTTTCCGAAATCGCCAAACGCATCGACAAGAACTCGCTATTCCAATGAAAACTGTAGACGTCAAAATCCTCGACCCGCGCATGAAAGAACAGATGCCGGCCTATGCAACGCCTGGCAGCGCCGGCCTTGACTTGCGGGCCTGCATCGACGCGCCCCTGGTCATCGAACCTGGCCAGACCGTGCTGGTGCCGACCGGCCTCGCCATCCACATCGCCGATCCAGGCTATGCTGCCATGATCCTGCCTCGTTCGGGCATGGGCCATAAGAACGGCATTGTTTTGGGGAATCTGGTAGGCTTGATTGACTCCGATTACCAGGGACAGCTGATGGTCTCGACCTGGAACCGGGGTCACAACACGTTTACACTGAATCCGATGGAACGCCTGGCGCAGCTGATTATCGTGCCGGTGCTGCAGGTCGGATTTAACGTTGTCGAAGAATTCGGCGCCAGCGACCGCGGTGAAGGAGGCTTCGGCAGCACTGGCAAGCACTAAGGAAAGGACTATGGCAGCAGGGAAACAATTCAACGTATCGCAATGGGCCCAGCGCCCCGCACTGGCCGCCGTTGCGGCCGCCCTGCTGCTATCAGCCTGCTCCACAACGCCAACCGCGCCGCCGGTGCAAGCGCCGGCGCAGCCCTTGCCGCCACCGGCGCCGGTCGTCACGCAGCAGCAGCTTGCTGCCCGCGAAACGCTGAAGACCATGTCCAGTCTGCAGGACCGCCTGTATCACGTGGGCGGCCCGCTGTTGATCCAGAACGCAGACCTGTGCAAGTCCTACGCGCGCAACCTGCTCGGCTTCACGGCAAAGAACCGCTACTCCTATCCCGGCGACTACAGCGAAGCATCGGTGGCCGTCCTGGGCTACGACGACACGCTGCAAGTGCAGAACGTGTTGTCCGGCAGCGGCGCCCAGCGCGCAGGCCTGCGCAAGGGCGACGACCTGATTGCCGCCGACGGCAAAGTCCTGCCCAAGGGCCGCGACGCCGAAAGCAAGGCAGCCGGCGTCCTCGGTCCGCTGGCCTCCAGCAAAGCCACCCTGCCCCTGACCGTGGCGCGCAACGGCAGCAACCAGCACACCCTGAACGTGCCGGTAACACGCGCCTGCGCCTTCCGCATCGACCTGGGCAACGCCGACAACATCAATTCCTACGCCGACGGCGGCCGCGTCATGCTCACGCGCGGCATGATCAACTTCGCGCAATCCGACGAAGCCATCGCCTACGTGATGGCCAAGGACATCGCCCACAATGTGCTGGGCCATGCCGCCACGCTGCGCAACACGTCCACCATCGGCAGCATCATCGACAATCTGACCTCGGTGCACCCGGACCTCTCCATGCTGGTCGGCAGCGCCGGCGTACGCCCGATGCCGCAGGATATGGATATCGCCGCCGACAACCTGTCGCTGTACATGCTGGCCCGCGCCGGCTACAACGTTGATCACGCCAAGGCCTTCTGGCAGCGCCTGTCGTCCCAGTATCCGGCTACGGTGCTGAACGGCTATACGGCCAACCACCCGTCCGTGTCGGCCCGCCTGGCCGCGATGGACCGCACGGTGGCCGAGATCAAGGCCAAGCAGGCCGCCAAGCGCCCGCTGGTCCCCTGAACCATGCGCACCCTGTTGCTGCCCCTGCTGCTGGCGCCCGCCCTGGCCAGCGCAGGCACCTGGACCAAGGTCGGCGGCGACAAGGACGGCATTATCCTGCTCGACAAGGCTTCGCTGCGCGCCGCCGATGGCGGCAAAAAAGCCTTCACCATGCAGAGTTTCCGCAAACCGCAGTCGGCGCCGGACGGCAAGCAATATCTGTCCGTGAAATCCCGGCACCTGTACAACTGCGATGAAGCCACGGCCACCCTGCTGTCGCAGGACTTCTACTCCGAAGTGCTGGGCCGCGGCGAGCCGCTGGGCAGCTACAAATACGAGTCCTATGACCCCGAGCACATTGAGCCGGGAAGTCCGCTGGAAGGGGCTTTAAAAGCCGTTTGCAAGCCCGCCAGCAAACGCCGCTAAGCCTTGCTATAGTACCGGTCATGGATAGCATTGACCTCGAAGTTCTCAAGACCAGCTCCGCCTGGATCGCGGCGGGACACCGCTGCCAGCTCGTCACCGTAATCAAGACCTGGGGCTCCAGTCCCCGCCCTGTCGGCGCCACGCTCGCCATTTGCGACGACGGCCGCGTAGTCGGTTCCGTTTCCGGCGGCTGCATCGAGGACGACCTGATCGACCGCGTGCGTAAGGAAGGCATCACGCGCGAACTGCCGGAAATCGTCAGCTACGGCATCACCGCCGACGAAGCCCACCGTTTCGGCCTGCCCTGCGGCGGCACCATCGAACTGGCGCTGGAACCGCTGAGCAGCGAGAGCCGCATCGACGAATTGCTGCACCGCCTGGAGCAGCACGAACTGGTAGCGCGCACCGTTGACCTGCAAACCGGCGCCGTTGCGCTGGCAACCGCGACGCCAGGCGCCGTACTGGAACTGCACGACGATAAGCTGATCACCCAGCACGGCCCGCGTTGGCGCCTGCTCATCATTGGCGCCGGCCAGCTGTCGCGCTTTGTCGCGCAGATCGCCACTGCCATGGACTACCACGTCACGGTCTGCGACCCGCGCGAAGAATACCGCTCCGGCTGGACTTTGCCGGAAGTGCGCCTGGTGCACGCCATGCCTGACGACCTGGTGACCGATATGAAGCTGGATAGCCGCAGCGCCGTCATCGCCCTGACCCACGATCCCAAGCTGGACGACCTGGCCATCATGGAAGCGCTGAAGTCGGAGGCTTTCTACGTCGGCGCCATCGGCTCGCGCGCCAACAACGCCAAGCGCCGCGAGCGCCTGGTGGAATTTGACCTGACGCCGGAGCAGCTGGCCAAGCTGCACGGTCCGATCGGTCTTTACATCGGCAGCAAGACGCCGTCCGAAATCGCGATCTCGATCCTGGCCGAAATGACGGCCATTAAAAACGGCGTGCCGCAGACCATGCAGCTGAATCACGCCGACGCCATGAATTCAAGCGCAAGAAACAGCTAGCAATATCTCAACGTCCGCCTCACAATCGCCCGATGAACACAGCGAACCTGATCAAACTCGTCACCCTCGCCGCCATCTGGGGCGGCTCCTTCCTCTTCATGCGCATTGCCGCTCCCGTGCTGGGGCCTGCGGTGCTGATCGAATACCGCGTGACGTTCGCCGCGCTGTTCCTGGCCGCGATTGCGCTGATCCTGCGTAAGCCGCTGGACCTGAAGCAGCACTGGAAGCACTACCTGATCCTCGGCCTGTTCAACTCCGCCCTGCCCTTCCTGCTGTTTGCGTTTGCAGCGCGCACACTGTCGGCTTCCGTGCTGTCGGTGCTGAACGCGACGGCGCCGATGTGGGGTGCGCTGATCGGTGCGGTGTGGCAGCGCCATATGGTCAGCGCGCGCGTGATGCTGGGCCTCGTGCTGGGCACCATCGGCGTGGCTTTGCTGGTCGGCTTCGACAACGTCAGCTCGCGCGAAGGCGCGGGCCTGGCGATTGCCGCCGGCCTGTTCGCCTCCTTCAATTACGGCATCGCCAGCACTTACGCCAAGTCGGCCAAGGCAGTCGAACCGTTCGCCAATGCGCACGGCAGCATGTGGGCAGCGGCCTTGCTGACGATTCCTTCGCTGGCCCTGTTCCCCCAGCCGGGCGTGCCGACCATCGGCATCATGGGCGCGGCGCTTGCGTTGGGCGTGCTGTGCAGCGGCATCGCTTACCTGATTTATTTCGGACTCATTCGCGATGTGGGGCCGACGTCGGCGCTGACCGTGACTTTCCTGAATCCGCTGTTCGGCATCTTGTGGGGAACCCTGTTCCTGCATGAGGTGGTGGGCTGGTACACGATCGCGGGCGCCGCCATCGTCATTACCGGCACGGCGCTGGTGACGGGCTACAAGCCCAAGCTGCCATGGACGCGCGCGGCGGAAACGGCATGAAGCACAGTTTTACCCTGCCGCTGCCGGCGAACTACCGCGTGCAGGATGTACTGAAGTTCCACAGCCGCGACGTGGAAAGCGTGGCGGAAGAAGTCAGCGAAAAGCGCATCCGCAAGGGCATGCTGCTGGATGGCGTGCCCGTCGTGCTGAGTGTTGAGCTGCCGAGTGGCCGCAAGCGCAGCGCGGCCTGCGAGGCGGAGATCGACGCGCCGCGCGCGCGCCGCCGAACGTCAGCGGCCGCTTCGGCGCGCACGCGCACCGATGAAGCATCTGCGGCTGCGGCTGCGGACGCAAACGTACCGGCGGCGCTGGCGGCGCGCATTGAGGACGCCGCCCGCAACATCCTCGGCCTGCATATCGATCCCGCCGACTTTGTCGCCTTCGCGCGCGAGGACAAGCTGCTGGGCGCGCTGGTGCAGCGCCAGCCCGGCCTGCGCATTGTGCAATCGGCCACCGTGTTTGAAGCGCTGACCTGGGCCATCATCGGCCAGCAAATCAATCTGCAGTTCGCGATCTCCCTGCGCCGCACCTTCATTCTGCAAGCGGGACGCCAGCACAGCAGCGGCCTGTGGTGCTATCCCGAAGCGCAGGACGTGGCAAAGCTGGACATCGACGATCTGCTGACCCGCAAATTCTCGCGCGCCAAAGCGGAAACCCTGCTGCGCTTTGCGGCCCTGGTCGCGGATGGCACGCTCGATCTGCAGCCCGGCCCGGCAAATTCGATTGAACAGATCAGCGCCAATCTGCTGGCCGTGAAAGGCATCGGTCCCTGGACCGTCAACTACGGCCTGCTGCGCGGCTATGGCTACGCCGACTGCTCGCTGCACGGCGATGTCGCCATCCGCGCCGCCCTGCAACGCCTGCTGGGCGAGGAAACCAAGCCGGATATGGCGCGCACCGAACGCATCCTCCAGCAATACCAGCCCCACCGCACCATGGCCGCAGCCCACTTGTGGGCCAGCCTGTCCGACCGTCCCAACGAAAGTGCTTGACCCTCACGTCACGTCAGCCTCCAGCATGAAGTCACGCACGATGACAGGAGCCAGACCATGCTGAAAGTAGGAGAACTCGCCAGCCGTTCGGGCCTGACGGTCCGCACCCTGCACCATTACGACAGCATTGGCCTGCTCACGCCATCGGCGCGCAGCGATGCCGGCTACCGGCTCTACGACAGGGGCGATATCGCCCGCCTGCACCAGATCCAGGCCCTGCGCCGTTTCGGCATGGCCCTGGCCGACATTGCTGCTTTCCTCGACAGTCCCGACGCCTCGCTGACGGCCGTCATCGGCCGCCAGATCGCGGCTCTCGACCGCCAAATGGAAGATGCGGCGCGCCTGCGCGGCCAGCTGAGCGAGCTGCAAAGCCAGCTGCTGCGTGGCGAGGAACCGGAATTGTCGGCCTGGCTAAACACACTGGAGCTGATGAATATGCACGACAAATATTTCACGAAAGAAGAGCAGCAGCGGATGCAGATCTTTGACCGCGGTGCCGAATGGGCGGCGCGCGCCGACGAACTGCGTCAAATGGTCGAATCGGGCATGCCGCCTACCGCACCGGAAGCGCAGGAGCTGGCCGTACGCTGGATGGCCGCCTTGCATCACGACACCGGCAACGATCCCGTCCTGGCGGCCAAGCTGGATGTGATGTGGACGAAAGAGCAAGCCGTGCGCGCGCATAGCGGCATCACGGCCGAAATGCGCCAATTCCTTACGGCCGCCAACTCACAGTCGAAGCTGAATCTGTACGCCAGGCACATGCTGCCTGCCGAAATGGAAGTCATGCGCAAGCATTTCCGGGCGCGCGGCGCGGAATGGCCGGCCCTGATCGCCGAGGTGCGCGCACAGATGGATGCCGATCCGTCGCCCGCCACGCCGGCGGCCAAGGCGCTGGCCGGCCGCTGGAACGAGTTGCTCACCGACATGCTGGGCACCGCCGCGGCGACGCGCGATCGTTTCCGCGCCGCACTTGAGTCCGAGCCGGAATTGCAAACCGGCCGCATGATGACCGGAGAAATGCTGAATTACCTGCGCCAGGCCATGTAAACCAAGGACGTAACCCAAGTGGCAGGCACGATGTGCCTGCCACTAGCGCTTAGCCTTGGGTTAAAAAACAAAAAACCGTCATCGCTTGCGCAAAATGACGGTTTTTCATCGGAATTCTGGTTGCGGGGACAGGATTTGAACCTGTGACCTTCGGGTTATGAGCCCGACGAGCTGCCAGACTGCTCCACCCCGCGTCTGATGCGAGTATTATAGGGCAGTCGGCCACTTTAGGCAATGTTAATCCTCGCCGTTCGCACGATAGATCGAATTTATTTTGCCGAATCCGCCAGGAAACCCGTGTCTTTCACACACGAGTCACGCGGCGCCTCCTCAATCAGTGTAAAGTAAGCATTGAAAGAGGACTTATGCCAAATCCAATGAAATTCTGCTCCGAATGCGCCAGCCCCGTTGAACTGATGGTTCCGGCCGGCGACAACCGCCCACGTTACGTTTGCGTCAGCTGCGAAACGATCCATTACCAGAATCCCAAGATGGTGATCGGCTCGATTCCGGTCTGGGAGCAGGATGGCGAGCTGAAGATTCTGCTATGCAAGCGCGCGATCGAACCGCGCCTGGGTTTCTGGACCCTGCCGGCAGGTTTCATGGAGAACAATGAAACCACTTCCGAGGCGGCGCGCCGCGAAACGGCGGAGGAGGCCGGCGCCAATATCGAACTGGGTAAATTGTTTACCCTGTTGAACGTCTCGCACGTGCACCAGGTGCATATGTTCTATCTGGCCAAGCTGAAGGACCTCGATTTCGCCCCCGGCGAGGAAAGTCTGGAAGTCAAACTGTTCACCCAGCAGGAAATTCCCTGGGATGATCTGGCTTTCCCAACGATTAGCACTACACTGGAATTCTTCTTCTCCGACCGCGACCAGGTGCGCGAAGGCGGCGACTATGGTTTCCACGAGATGGACATCACGCGGCCGATGCGCCTGCCCACTGCCACTGCACCATGATCCCCTGGCTGGATGCCAACACGCCTTTTCCCGATGTGTCCGAGGCGCTGACCACGGACGCGCCAGGCCTGCTGGCAGCCGGCGCCGACCTTTCCCCGCAACGCCTGCTGGCCGCTTACCAGCGCGGCATTTTCCCCTGGTTTTCCGAAGGCCAGCCTATTCTGTGGTGGAGCACCGACCCGCGCATGGTCCTGCGTACGGCCGAGTTCAAAGTGTCCGACAGTCTGAAGAAAACGCTCAAAAAGGTGGAAAGAAGCAGCCGCACCGATGGCCGATGGCAAGTGCGTTTCGATACTGCCTTTGAGGACGTGATGCGCGCCTGCGCCGCGCCGCGCCGCGACGGCCCCGGCACCTGGATCTCCGAAGACATCATCAACGGCTACACTGGCTTGCACAAGCTGGGCTATGCCCATTCTTCCGAGCTGTGGCTGGACGGCGAACTGGCCGGCGGCGCCTACGGAGTTTCAATCGGCACAATGTTTTATGGCGAATCCATGTTCGCCCGCGTGACGGACGGCTCCAAGGTCGCCCTCGCCTATCTCGTCCATTTCCTGCGCCGGCACGGTGTTGAGTTGATCGACTGCCAGCAGGAGACCGGCCACCTTGCCTCGCTCGGTGCGCACCCGATTCCGCGCAGCCTGTTTGTCGAGCATTTAAAAAAATGTATCGTCAAACCACAGATCCGCGACTGGCACCCAGCGCACCCTTACACTGCTGGTCTCTAAGCCCTGTACGTGCGCGCGGAACGCGCTATGATATGTTCCATGACCCAGCTTAACGATCTCCCGTTTGCCACCCTGCAGTTCTACACGACTGCGCCGTATCCGTGCAGCTATCTGGACGCGCGCCAGGCCCGCTCGCAGGTGGCCACGCCTTCGCATCTGATCAATGCGGATGTGTACTCGGAGCTGGTCAAAAACGGTTTCCGCCGCAGCGGCATTTTCACCTACCGTCCCTATTGTGATGGTTGCCAGGCCTGCATTCCGGTGCGGGTGGTGGCGGGTGAGTACACGCCAACGCGCGCCCAGCGCCGTGCATGGCTGCGCCACAAGGAGCTGACGGCCGGTGTCGCCACACTGTCCTTCTCGGACGAGCATTACGCGCTCTACCTGCGCTACCAGAGCACGCGCCACGCGGGCGGCGGCATGGACCAGGATTCGCGCGACCAGTACGCCCAGTTCCTGCTGCAAAGCCGGGTCAATACGCGCCTGGTCGAGTTCCGCGAACCGGACGGCACGCTGCGCATGGTGTCGATTATCGACGTGCTGTCGGATGGCCTGTCGTCGGTCTACACCTTCTTCGATCCGGACATGGCGGGCGCCTCTTTCGGCACCTACAACGTGATGTGGCAGATCGAACAGGCCCGCGAACTGGGCCTGCCCTACGTTTATCTGGGCTACTGGATAGAAGAAAGCCCAAAGATGAACTACAAGATCAAATTCCAGCCGCTGCAGGCCCGCATCAAGGGCGCATGGGGCCTGCTGCCCCGTTCCTGAATTACTGCTTCTTCATCAGGTCCAGCAAGGCTACCGTGGTGGCCAGCACGCCGGTCTGGATCGACTTGTCCGCCTCGACACGGAATTCTGGGCTGTGGTTATAGCCGATGGAAATCTTGCCCGCGCGCGCCTGCGCCAGACGTTCGGCCGGCGCCGCGCCGATCTGGAAATACACGCTCGGGATTTCCGGCGACTGAGTGAAGTAGGAGAAGTCTTCCGCGCCCATGCCACCGCGCTTGAAGCCCTTGTCATAAATGTCCGCGCCCAGCTTCTGCGTCCATACTGCCTGCAGGCGCTGCAACAGCGCCACATTGTTCAGCGTCGGCGGCACCGGCTGGTCGACGGTGCGGATTTCAGGCAGCTGGTCTTCCGGAATGCCTGCCGCACGCGCCGTATTCTTCACCACGCGCTCGATACCGCCCAGCAGCTTGGCGCGCGTTTCCACGCTTTCGGAACGCACGGTCACTTCCATCTTCGCGGTATCGGGAATGATATTGCCCTTGGTGCCGGCGTGCAGCGAGCCCACCGTAATCACGGCCGGTTCACGCGGCGCCACGTCGCGCGTGACGACGGTCTGCAGCGCCATCACGATTTGCGCGGCCAGCACGACCGGGTCTTTGCCGGTGTGCGGACTGGCGCCGTGGGTACCCTTGCCGTGGATGGTGATTTCCAGCGCATCCGAACCGGAGTAAGGCGCTTCGTCGGCGACGATCTTGCCTGCTTCCATATCCGCCACCACGTGCAGGGCCAGCGCGTAATCCGGCTTGCCGAAGCGCTGCCAGATATGGTCCTCCATCATGGCCTTGGCGCCGCCCGTGCGCTCTTCGGCGGGCTGGCCGATCAGCATCAGCGTGCCGGACCACTCGCTGCGGTGGGCCGCCATCTGATGCGCGGTGCCGACCAGGCTGGTCATGTGCACATCGTGGCCGCAAGCGTGCATCACCGGCACCAGGTTGCCATTCCAGTCCTTCATCTTGACCTTGGAGGCGTTCGGCGCGCCGGACTTTTCTTCCACCGGCAGCGCATCCAGATCGGTGCGCACCATCACGGTCGGGCCTTTGCCGTTTTTCATGATGGCCACGATGCCGGTCTTGCCCACGCCCTCCGTGACTTCGAAACCGGCGGCGCGCAGTTCCTGCGCCATGCGCGCGGCCGTCTTGGTCTCCATGAAGGACAGCTCAGGGTTGGCGTGCAGATGGTCGTACAGCGGGGACAGTTTTGCCTGCCAATCGTGCGCGATGGCGTCAGCCAGTTCCTTCTCGGCGGCGCCCGCCGCCAGCGGCAGAATCAGGGAAGACAGCAGCAGCATTCGTTTCATCCAGGGCTCCTTTTTGGTTTAGTACCCAAATCTTAAAGGTAAAATAGCGGAAATTTCATTCAAGTATCCCTCATGTCCGACAAATTTTTGTACTCCCTGGCCCGTCCCATCCTGTTTTCGATGGACCCGGAGGAAGCCCACCATTTCACCCTGCCCGCCCTCAAACGCCTGTCGAAACTCGGCCTGACCCGCGCTTTCGTGCGCCAGCCACTGCCCGATCCACGCACCGTGATGGGCCTGACCTTCAAGAATCCGGTCGGTCTGGCCGCTGGTCTGGACAAGGATGGCGCCTTCATCGACGCGCTGGCGGACCTGGGCTTCGGCTCGATCGAAGTGGGCACGGTGACGCCGCGCGCGCAGCTGGGCAATGCCAAGCCGCGCATGTTCCGCATTCCTGCGGCGCACGGCATCATCAACCGCATGGGTTTCAATAACGGCGGCGTGGACGCTTTCGTGGCCAACGTGCAGTCCTCGCGCTTCTACCAGAACAAGGAAGGCATTCTCGGTCTGAACATCGGCAAGAACGCCGACACGCCGATCGAGCGCGCTGCCGACGACTACCTGCACTGCCTGGAAAAAGTCTACCCATACGCCAGCTATGTGACGGTGAACATCTCTTCGCCGAACACCAAGAACCTGCGCCAGCTGCAGGGCGCATCCGAAGTGGACGGCCTGCTGTCCCAGTTGAAGGACACCCAGCTGCGCCTGGCCGACCAGCACAAGCGCTATGTGCCGATGACGCTGAAGATCGCGCCCGACATGGACGCCGACCAGGTCAAGAACATCGCCGACGCCCTGCTGCGCCACAAGATCGACGGCGTGATCGCCACCAACACGACCCTGAGCCGCACGGCCGTGGAAGGCATGCAGCACGGCGCGGAAGCGGGCGGCCTGTCCGGCGCGCCGGTGTTCGAGCTGTCCAATAACGTGATCCGCCTGCTGAAAGCGGAACTGGGCGACGCGCTGCCGATCATCGGCGTGGGCGGCATCATGCAGGGCTCCGATGCCAAGGCCAAGATCGCAGCCGGTGTGCAACTGGTACAGCTGTACAGCGGCCTGATTTACGCCGGTCCCGCCCTGGTACGCGACTGTGCGGATGCGCTGCGCCATGGATAAGATCACCCTCGGCCAGAGCGATCTGAAGGTCAGCCCGATCTGCCTGGGCACCATGACCTTCGGCCAGCAGAATTTCGAGGCCGAGGCGCATGCCCAGATCGATTACGCGCTGGAGCGCGGCATCAACTTCATCGACACGGCGGAGCTGTATCCGGTGATGCCGTCCGCCGCCACGCAAGGCGCGACGGAACGCTTCATCGGCACCTGGCTGAAGAAGTCCGGCAAGCGCTCGGAAGTCGTGATCGCGACCAAGGCCGCGGGTCCGAATCCGAACATCCACTGGCTGCGAGGCGGCCGCCAGAATCACGACGCAAAGAATCTGCGCGCAGCAGTCGATGCCAGCCTGGAGCGCCTGCAAACCGACTATATCGATCTGTATCAGCTGCACTGGCCAAGCCGCAATGCGCCCATCTTCGGCAACAACAGCTTCGACCCGCAGCGCGAGCGCAAGGCGGTGGCGATTGAGGAAACGCTGGCCGCGCTGGGTGAGCTGATCAAGGAAGGCAAGATCCGCCACGTCGGCGTGTCGAATGAAACCAGCTGGGGCGTCAGCGAATTCGTGAAGCAGGCCGAGCGCCTTGGTCTGCCACGCATTGCGACAATTCAGAATCTCTACAACCTCACGGCGCGCAGTTTCGAAACCAGCCTGCTGGACGAAACCTGCTACCGCGAGAAAGTAAGCCTGATGGCATATAGCCCCCTGGCTTTCGGCCAGCTGACGGCCAAGTATTACGACAATCCGAAAGCGCACGGCCGCCTGACGATTTTCCCGCCCACCTGGAGTCCGCGCTATCTGCGTCCCACCGTGCTGGAAGCGGTTGGCGAATACGCCAGACTGGCGCGCGCCAACGGCCTCACACCGGCGCAGCTCGCACTGGGCTGGTGTTATTCGCGCTGGTTCGTGGCCTCCACCATCATCGGCGCGACCACGCTGGCGCAGCTGAAGGAAAACATTGACGCCTTCACCACGCACTTGTCGCCGGACGTGGTGGCGGCGGTGAATGCCATCCACGCGCGCATCACCAATCCGGGCCAGTGACCATCATGGTCGCTCAGCAGTGCGACCATGAATTCACTTGTCATACAACAACACTATTGCTACGATTCAAGCATTGGGATGACCGCTAAGCCGGTCCCAAAGCAGTAACCCTCCTCCCGCCGCCCTACCCTCGCGGCTCCCAGCTCAAAAACCAACATTGTTCCAGCGCCCTTCGTGCGCCGGATGGAGCCGCACATGCTTAGTAACCTCACTATCAAATTCCGCCTGGTGGCGGTGCTGTCGATCATTTCCGCCATCATGTGCCTGATCGGCATTGCCGGCATTTTCAGCCTGTCGCAATTCAACCTGACGCTAAAGAACGTCTATGAACAACGCGTCGTCTCACTGGGCCAGCTGGATGGCGTGATCCGCGTCGTCATCCGCAACCAGCTGCTGCTCTCGAAGGCCCTCAGCGATGATCCTTCCAAACTGCCGGCCGCGATTGCAGAATCAGAACAGAACACCGAACGCGCCAACAAGCTGTGGACGGATTACTCCGACACCTTCATTACGCAGGAAGAAAAAAGCATGGCCGAGAAGTTCGCCCAGGCCCGCTCTGCCTTCGTCAATGAAGGGCTGAAGCCGGCATTGGCCGCAGGACGCGCCGGCGACCTCGATACCATGAAGAAGATCGTCTACGGCCGCATGGACGAAACGTTCCGTCCCGTGCGCGACATCCTGGACGAGCTGGTGGAACTGCAGCTGCGCGAAGCGAAAAAAGACTACGACCGTTCCCAGGCCAGCTATGGCAACTTCCGCCTGGCGACCATTGGCCTGCTGGCTGGTGGCCTGGCGCTGGCAATGGGTATCGGCTGGTGGCTGGTGCGCAGTATCACTATTCCGCTGAACCGCGCCGTGACTATCGCTGAAGGCGTGGCATCCGGCGACCTCACCCAGCAAATCGAAGTCAGCTCGAACGACGAAACCGGCAAACTGCTGGGCGCACTGCGCGACATGAACAACAGTCTGTCCGGCATCGTCAGCAATGTGCGCGTCGCCACCGACTCGATCGCGACGGCATCGGCGGAAATCGCCACCGGCAATATGGACCTGTCCTCGCGTACCGAGCAGCAAGCCAGCTCGCTGGAAGAAACCGCATCGTCGATGGAAGAACTGACTTCCACCGTGCGCCAGAACGCCGACAACGCCCGCCAGGCCAACCAGCTGGCTGGCAGCGCTTCCGAAGTGGCACAGCGCGGCGGCACCGTGGTGGCGCAAGTGGTCGACAAGATGGGCGCCATCAATGAATCGGCCTACAAGATCGTGGAAATCATTGGGGTGATCGACGGCATCGCTTTCCAGACCAATATCCTGGCACTGAACGCCGCAGTTGAAGCTGCACGTGCGGGCGAACAAGGCCGCGGCTTTGCCGTGGTGGCATCCGAGGTGCGCAACCTGGCGCAACGTTCCGCCAGCGCCGCCAAGGAAATCAAGCACCTGATCGACAATTCGGTGTCGCAAGTGGAAGAAGGTAGCCGCCTGGTCGATCAGGCGGGCAGCACCATGACGGAAGTCGTGAGCAGCGTGCAGCGCGTGAGCGACATCATCAACGAAATCTCCGCCGCCAGCGGCGAACAAAGTGCCGGCATCGAACAGATCAACGAAGCCGTGGTGCAGATGGATACCGTGACGCAGCAGAACGCAGCGCTGGTGGAAGAAGCCGCTGCCGCAGCAGGCGCACTGCAGGACCAGGCCGAGTCGCTGAAGCAGGCAGTCAGCGTATTCCGCCTCAACGACCAGGGCGGCGCCGCGCCACGCAGCGCGTCGGTAACGCGCCTGCAGCCACGCAGCCAGCCGCGCATTGCCGCCGTCAAGCCAGCCCCGGTCCGCACGGGCGCGCGTGCCGCCAACGGTGGCGATTGGGAAGAATTCTAAGCCGCGCCGCTGGGCGTCAGAACTCCTCCCATTCACCAGCAGTATCCGCTGCGGGCGCCGGAGTACGCTTCGGCGCCGCGGCGGGCTTTTTCAACTGCGGCGCAGGCCGCGTCGCAGCCTTCACCACCGCACGCGCCGCCAGGCGCTGCGGATCGGTTTTCTGATCCGCCAGCTGGAATACGCTGACCGCCTCGGCCAGCATTTCGGCCTGATCGCGCATCGACTGCGCGGCGGCCGCAGCTTCCTCAACCAGGGCTGCATTCTGCTGCGTCACATCGTCAATCTGCACAATGGCTTGATTGACTTGCGCGATGCCCGAGCTCTGTTCGGTGCTGGCCGCGCTGATCTCCTTCATGATCGCTTCCACCTGCTGCACCGCCTTGACGATGCCGTCCATCGTCACCCCTGCCTCATCGACCAGGCGCGCGCCGGCATCCACCGTATCGACCGAGTGACCGATCAGCTCCTTGATTTCCTTCGCGGCCGATGCGGAGCGCGCCGCCAGATTGCGCACTTCCGATGCGACCACGGCAAAGCCCCTGCCCTGCTCTCCTGCGCGTGCCGCTTCAACGGCGGCATTCAGCGCAAGGATATTGGTCTGGAAGGCGATGCCGTCGATGACGCCAATGATGTCCACGATGCGGTTCGAGCTTTCCTTGATCGCGCCCATGGTGCTGACCACTTCGCCCACCACGCGCCCGCCCTTGGTGGCGAAATCGGACGCCGCCACCACCAGCTGCGTCGCCTGCTGGGCGTTCTGCGCATTCTGCTGAACGGTGGACGTCAGCTCCTCCATTGAGGAAGCCGTCTCCTCAAGACTGGATGCCTGCTGCTCGGTACGGGAAGACAGATCGAGATTGCCGCTGGCGATTTCGTTGGATGCCGTGGTGATGGTATCCGATCCCGAACGCACCTTGCCCACCGTGCGCACCAGGCTTTCATTCATATTCTTCAACGCGCGCAGCAGCTGTCCCGTTTCGTCGCTGGTGTGGCATTCGATGCGCTGCGTGAGATCGCCGCTGGCCACCGCTTCCGCTACGCCCACGGCGCGGCTCAAGGGGCTGGTGATGCTGCGCGTGACCCACCACAGCACGCCGGCTGCCAGCAGCGTGGCCACCACGGTCAGGCCGATCATCCTGTTGCGCGAGCTGGCGTACGCCTTCTCGGCTTCCTGGCTCGCAATACCCACGGCTTCGCCCTGGTACTTCACGAGGTCAGTGAGTGAATTCAGATAAGCGGTCTGCTCCTTGCGCACGGCGCTCAGCAGGTATGCCACCGCTTCATCGCGTTTGCCGGCATCGGCGGATTTATCCAAGAAAGTGGATTGCACCACCAGATAACGCTCGCGCGCTTCGAGCACGGTTTTCAACCGGGTGCGGCTGCCGTTATCGACATCGTCTTCAATCAGCTTCTGGAGCTTGTCCAGCTGGACCGCGATATCGGCCTTGCGGTCCTCGACGCGCTTCAGCTCTTTCTGCACCGTTTCGGGATCGGTGCTCAGCATCGCGTTGCGCATGGCGCGGGCGATGTCATTGAGTCCGCCGATCGCTTCATAGGCTGCGATCACCTTGGGTACTTTGTCGCTGGCGATATCCTCGGTGCCGTCATTCAGCTTGCCCAGGCTGCCGATGCCGATGGCCGAAATCCCGACCATGAACGCCAGCGCCACACCCAGTCCGGCCGCGAGCCGGACGCCGATCTTCCAGTTGCCGATACCCATAGGACGCTCCCTTGAAGTATTGCCGTGGACTGGAATCCAGTATAGGTGAAGTTTTGCAATGCAGCAAAGCCACCTGTTGCTAGTCGGCGGCATCTCCCGATAGCGCCTGTTCGATATCGCTGCGCTTTAGCTCCGGCACAAATTGTTTGATGAATTCGTAGGTATAGGAACGCAAGTAAGCCCCGCGGCGCAAGGCCAAACGCGTTGTATTCACCGCGAACAGATGCGAGGCTTCGATGGCGCGCAAGCCCTTGTCGCGGCCATGGTCGAAGGCCATCGATGCCACCAGGCCTACGCCGAGGCCGAGCGACACGTACTGCTTGATGACGTCCGAGTCCATCGCCGTCAGCACGATGTCGGGACGCACATCCGCCTTGGCGAAAGCAGCGTCAATATGGCCTCGGCCAGTGAAGCCCACATCGTAAGTAATCAGCGGGAACTCGGCCAGGTCTTCCAGACGGATCGGCGTGCGCGTAAGCAGCGGATGGCCATCCGGCACCACAATCAAATGGCTCCAGCGGTAGCAAGGGAATGAGATCAAATCCGGGAACTGCGACAGGCCCTCGGTAGCGATGCCGATATCGGCCTTGCCCGACAGGACCCACTCCGCAATATGATCCGGCGCACTTTGCTGAAGCGCGATACGCACTTCCGGGAACTCATTGCGGAAATGCTGCACCGCCTTCGGCAGCGCATAGCGCGCCTGCGTGTGCGTGGCCGCGATGGTCAGCGTGCCGCTGCTGGTGCCGGTGAATTCCTGGCTGGCCTGCTGCAGGTTCTCCGCTTCGATCAGCAGGCGGTCGATGATCTTCAGGATACCTTTGCCCGGCTCCGTGAGGCCGGTCAGGCGCTTGCCGTTACGCTCGAAGATGATCACGCCCAGCTCGTCCTCCAGCTCGCGGATCTGGCGGCTCACACCCGGCTGGGAGGTGAACAGCGCATTCGCCACTTCGGTCAGGTTGTAGTTGCGGCGGGCCGCTTCGCGAATCGATCGCAGCTGCTGAAAGTTCATATGGCGGCGCCCTCGTCGACGAACACGTGCAGTTTCTTCGGCCGCACCACCAGCGTCTCGCCATCCTTCAGGCCCAGCTGGCTGTAGCGTTCATTCGAGATGGTTGCCTCGATCAGCTGCGCATTGTCGGCGCGTTCCAGATCGAGTTGCGCCAGCGGACCAATCGCATGCGCGCGGCGCAGCTTGACGACAATGCCTTCCGATTCCGGCGTGTAGCGGTCGATCTCCAGATCGTGCGGACGCACATAAGCCGTGCCTTTACCGTGCTGGGTTTCATCGTGGCCCTGCACGTCGAACTGGATGCCGTCGCTGGCCATCACGCCTTCGTGCACGCGGCCATGGAACACGTTCACATTGCCCAGGAAGCCATATACGAAAGGCGATGCGGGCTGGTTGTACACCTGGCTCGGTGCGCCCAGCTGTTCGACGCGGCCTTTGTTCATCAGCACCACCTGGTCGGCCACTTCCAGCGCTTCTTCCTGGTCGTGGGTCACGAAGATGGAGGTCACGTGCAGATCGTCGTGCAGGCGACGCAGCCAGCGGCGCAGCTCCTTGCGCACTTTCGCATCCAGCGCGCCGAACGGTTCGTCCAGCAGCAGCACGCGCGGCTCAACAGCCAGCGCGCGCGCCAGTGCGATACGCTGACGCTGGCCACCGGACAGCTGCGGCGGATAGCGGTCAGCCAGCCAGTCCAGCTGCACCAGCTCCAGCAGCTCTTTCACCTTGCGGCGGATCTGGTCTTCCGACGGACGCTCGGCGCGCGGCTTCACGCGCAGGCCGAATGCCACGTTTTCGAACACAGTCATATGCTTGAACAGCGCGTAGTGCTGGAATACGAAGCCCACCTGGCGCTCGCGCACGTGGCGCTCGGAAGCATCCTGGCCATCCAGCAGCACCTGGCCCGAATCCGGATGTTCCAGGCCGGCGATGCAGCGCAGCAGCGTGGTCTTGCCGCAGCCCGATGGACCGAGCAGCGCGGTCAGTTCGCCCGATGGGAAGTCCAGCGAGACATTATTCAGTGCCACGAAGTCGCCGAAGCGCTTGTTGATGTTCTTGACTGCGATTGTCATATCAATGCTCCTGTGCGTCGTCGGCCTTGTTTTCGTGCAGACGCCACTCGATAAAGGTTTTCAGTGCCAGCGTGACCAGCGCGAGCAGCGCCAGCAAGGAGGCCACGGCAAAAGCGGCCGCGAAGTTGTATTCGTTGTAGAGGATCTCGACCTGCAGCGGCATGGTGTTGGTCTCGCCGCGGATATGGCCCGACACCACCGACACCGCGCCGAACTCGCCCATCGCGCGGGCATTACACAGGATCACGCCATACAGCAGACCCCATTTGATATTCGGCAGCGTCACGCGGAAGAAGGTTTGCAAGCCATTCGCGCCCAGCACCACGGCCGCTTCCTCTTCTTCACTGCCCTGCGCCTGCATCAGCGGAATCAGTTCACGCGCCACGAAGGGGAAGGTGATGAAGATGGTTGCGATGACGATGCCCGGCACGGCAAACAGGATCTTGATATCGTGCTCTGACAGCCATGGACCGAACCAGCCCTGCGCGCCGAACAGCAGCACGTAGATCAGGCCCGAAATCACTGGCGATACCGAGAACGGCAGATCGATCAGCGTCAGCAGCAGGCTCTTGCCGCGGAATTCGAATTTGGTAATGCACCAGGATGCGGCCACGCCGAACACGAGATTCAGCGGCACGGCAATGACAGCGGTCAGCAGCGTCAGCTTGATGGCGGAAATCGCATCGTCATCCACGATAGCGGAAGCGTACGTTTCCCAGCCTTTCTTCAGCGCTTCGGTGAACACGGCCACCAGCGGCACGAAGAGGAACAGGGTCAGGAAGGTCAGCGCCACCAAAATCAAAACGCGGCGCACCCACGCCGGCTCCATCGCTTCATAGCGGCTTGGCAGTTCGCCGCGGCGGGATTGCGTACTCATTTGCCGGACCTCCGCGCCCATGCCTGCAGCAGGTTAATCGCCAGCAGCAGCAGGAAGGAGACGATCAGCATCACCACCGCAATCGCGGTGGCGCCTGCGTAGTCGTACTGTTCCAGCTTGGTGATGATGAACAGCGGCGTGATCTCGGAAACCATCGGCATATTACCGGCGATGAAAATCACCGAGCCGTACTCGCCGGTCGCGCGTGCGAACGCCAGTGCGAAGCCGGTCAGCAGCGACGGCATGATGGTCGGGAACACCACACGGCGGAAGGTCTGGAAGGCCGAAGCGCCAAGGCTGGCGGCAGCTTCCTCCAGTTCGCGCTCGGCGTCTTCCAGCACCGGCTGCACGGTCCGCACTACGAACGGCAGACCAATGAAAGTCAGCGCGACGACGACGCCCAGCGGCGTGAAAGCCACTTTCACGCCCAGCACACCTTCCAGGTAGCGCCCGATCCAGCCATTGGACGAATACAGTGCGGTCAGCGTGATGCCCGCAACAGCGGTCGGCAGCGCGAACGGCAAATCGACCAGCGCGTCGACGATGCGTTTGCCAGGGAACTTGTATCGCACCAGCACCCAGGCAACCACACCGCCAAAGAAGACATTGAACACAGCGCCGATGAAGGCGGCGCCAAAGGTCAACCGATAAGACGCGACCACGCGCTCATTGGTCACGGCGTTCCAGAAGCCTTCCCAGGTCAGGGTAAAAGTCTTCAGGAAAATGGCGGACAGGGGGATCAGGACGATCAGCGCGAGATAGAAGATCGTGAATCCGAGCGACAGCTTAAAGCCGGGCATCACCCTGTAGGGCGCCCTCCTGGCTTTCACCGCCTCCGCCGGCGCAGACACCGGCAACGCTACTGCTGACATGCTTGCTCCCTCTTATTACATTTCCGACTAATAGGGTCGCATATTCGCATTCCAGCGTTATAAACCAAACTAACCTTTTGTCATTTGCTTAGATGCTAAAACGAAGGTGCCGTGTTACATTGTTATCAAGCGTAGTTGTTATAGATTCTCTTGGAGGAGACTTGAAATGAACGATTCGCTGCTGTTGACCGACCGCCTGTGCGACCTGACCGAACTGGCCCTGCAGGCCCACACCCATCTGGAAAAAGCCACCGTTTTCGCTGCCGCCAAGGCCATCGAAGGCGAATTCACCACCTGCGAACGCGCGCTGGATGAGACGGCGGCCGAGAAGGTGCGCGCGATCTGCGCCACCATCTGCTCCGCGATCGGCTATGCGCCGGCGCACGGCAAGACCAATCCGCAATTGATCGTCTGCGCCCGCACCGACATCTCCGCCCTGCGCCAGCACCTCAAGCGCTCGCAATTCCCCATGCCCGACATGCCGCTGGACGTCGATACCTACATCGCCCACTGAGTCCTTCCAGGCCGTGTGCTCGCCGCGCACGGCCTAAATAATCAGTTTGCTGGCTTTCATCTGCTCGATGATGGCGCCCGAGAATTTCGGCACCAGCTCATTTTCCGTTTCCCGCCGCGGCGCCGTGATCTTGATCGAGCGCGCCCACAATACCTTCGGCTGCGACACTTCATGCAAGTGCGCGATGACGACCGTTTCCCGAGTGCCCTGCGTGTTCACCAGATTGCTGGCCAATTCCAGCACCAGCTCGTAGCGCGGCTGCCTGCGCGTCGCGACGTAGTGGCCCATCTTCTGCGACACATCCTTCGCCAGGTAACTCGACAGGCTGATCAAGACCGCCCTGCCGATCATGCTCGCCTCATCCTCTTCCGCGCTGGTGATGGTCGGCTGCTGCGGCCCCGACGTCTTCTCCTGTTTGATAATCTTTACCCCGGTCGTGCTGTTCTTCCAGCTCACCCGCACCGACTGATCGCCAAGACTCACCTCGCTGGCATTGGTTGCCACCAGCACGTCATACGGACTCGCACAACCAGCAAGCATCACCACCACTGCCACAACCATCGCACACGAAGCCAGCCGTCCCATCACACGCATCCTTGATTGCATTAATGAAATGCAATGTTAGCAACAGTAGACCATGTAAAGCGACAATAAAGCGATACCCTTGCTAATGCTTGTTGTTATTCCAGTAAAAATCAGGGTTTGCGCTGCTGGAGGAACCAGTCGAACAGTCCGGTTTTGGCGTCGTAGGCGTAGACCCAGGCGTCGATGTGGCCGGCTTCAGGGAGCATGGTGTATTTGACGTTACCGCCGGCGGCGCGCAGTGCCTGGACCATCATGGCGGATTCTGATTCGGGAACGGCGGTGTCTTTGGCGCCGTGGAAGACCCAGGTGGGAATGTTCTTCAGCTTGAAGGCGTAGTGGGCCATTCCGCCACCGCAGATGGGGGCGACGGCGGCGAAGTAATCGGGATGGCGCATGGCCAGCTCCCAGGCACCGTAGCCGCCCATGCTCAGTCCGGTCAGATAGACGCGGTGAGGGTCTACGTTGTACTTGGCCAGCACGTCATCGATCATTCCCTTCAATTGACCGACGTCCCAACCGATAGGTTCGGGCGCTTGCGGCGATATCACCATGAACGGGAAGTCCGGATTCGCTTCAGCAATCGCCGGCGGCCCCCACTTCTTCACGCGTTCAAGATCGTTGCCGCTCTCACCTGAGCCATGCAGGAACACGATCAGCGGCACCGGCTGCCCTTTGTCCGAATATGCCTTGGGCTTGAACAGCAGGTAGTTGATCTTCGATTGCACGGTCGTGGACCCCGCTTGCTGCACAGGTTGAGCGAAGGCGGAAGCACTGAGAACTGCGAACAGGGAGACGCTGAGAAGGCGTTTGAGCATGACTGTCGGCGGTGAGTGATCGGTGCGGCAATCATATCCCCCTTCGCGCAGGTCAAGGCGAAAAAAAGCCCCCGAACGGGGGCTGGAAGAGATAGAAAACCTGATTACTTGTTCGGCTGCGGGGTGATGCGCAGGTATGGGCGCGGCGCCGTGAAACCTTTCGGGTATTTGGCTTTCAGGATTTCCGGGTCCTGCACGGTCAGCGGGATGATCACGTCGTCGCCGTCTTTCCAGTTGCCTGGGGTAGCGACAGTGTGTTTGTCGGTCAGCTGCAGGGCGTCGATCACGCGCAGCACTTCGTCGAAGTTGCGGCCGGTGCTCATTGGGTAGGTGATGGACAGGCGCACTTTCTTGGCCGGGTCGATCACGAACAGCGAGCGCACGGTGGCAGTGGCGGACTGGTTCGGGTGGATCATGTCGTACAGCTCGGCCACTTTTCGGTCGGCGTCGGCGATGATCGGGAAACCGACCACGGTGTCCTGGGTTTCTTCGATATCCTTGATCCATTCCTTGTGCGCGTCAGCCGGGTCCACGGACAGGGCGATCGCTTTCACATTGCGCTTGTCGAATTCCGACTTCAGCTTGGCGGTCAGGCCCAGTTCGGTGGTGCAGACCGGCGTGAAGTCCGCCGGATGCGAAAACAGCACGACCCACGAGTCGCCCGCCCAGTCATGAAACTTGATGCGGCCGATGGTGGAATCCTGCTCGAAATCCGGGGCGGTATCGCCAAGGCGTAAGGTCATTACAATTCTCCAAAGTAGTTAAACAGACAACAAGCGCTCATTGTGCGCTTGTTCTGCCAGCTTGTGCAAGAGCCGTTGCCCGAAAATCCAGTCGCCCAGGCCGGACTCGGCATTGATATGGCCCAATGCACCAGCGTTGATGAATTCGCTACCCCAGCGGCGCGCCCACAGCGCGGCCTTTTCGACCGTCATCCAGGGATCGTTGGTGCTGGCGACCATGATGGACGGCACCGGCAGTTCATCATGCGGCAGCAGTTCGGCCACGCCGAACTTGTCGGGATCGGCTGGCCCCACCAGCAGCACGCCCGCCACATTGGAGGGGGAGAGGTCGTGCGACAGGCTATGCGCCGTGGTGAGGCTGCCGAAACTGTGTGCCACGATCAGGGTCGGACGCGTATCCTCCGCCAGCACCTCATCCAGGCGTGCCGACCAGCGCGACAGCACCGGCTGGTCCCAGCGGTCCTGCTCGACGCGCTCGAAGGAAGGATACAGGCGCTGCCAGCGCGTCTGCCAATGCTCCGGGCCGCTGTTGTGCAGGCCCGGCGCCACGAGTACGCGGAATTGAGATAGCAGATGTGCGGCCATGGCGCCCTCCCCTGTGTGGATTATTTGCCGGCGAGCTTGCTGCTGCCCGGCTGATAGATCTGGTCGAACACGCCGCCGTCGGCGAAGTGCGTCTTCTGGGCCTTGGTCCAGTCGCCCGCCACATCAGCCAGCTTGAACAGCTTCACGTTCGGGAATTGGGAGGCGTATTTCTTCGCTTCCTTTTCCACGCCGGGACGGTAGTAGTTCTTGGCGATCAGTTCCTGCGCCTGGTCGGTGTACAGGAAGTTCAGGTAAGCCTCGGCCACCTTGCGGGTGCCGTGCTTATCCACCACCTTGTCGACCACGGCAACCGGCGGCTCGGCCACGATCGACACGGATGGCGCCACGATCTCAACCTTGTCCGGACCCAGTTCCTTGATCGCCAGCAGCGCTTCGTTTTCCCAGGCGATCAGCACGTCGCCGATGCCGCGCTCAACGAAAGTCGTGGTCGCGCCGCGCGCGCCGGAGTCCAGCACCGGCACGTTCTTGTACAGCTTTTTCAGGTATTCGCGGGCAGAGGCGTCGGTACCGCCCGGCTGGCGCAGGGCGTAGCCATATGCCGCCAGGTGATTCCAGCGCGCGCCGCCGGAAGTTTTCGGATTCGGGGTAATGACAGCCACGCCCGGCTTGACCAGATCGCCCCAGTCATGAATGCCCTTCGGATTGCCCTTGCGGACTAGGAATACGATGGTCGAGCTGTACGGCGCGGAATTCAGGCCGCGCTGCTTTTGCCAGTCTTTGCTCAGCAAGCCTTTGTCGGCGATCGCGTCGATGTCGTAGGCCAGCGCCAGCGTGACGACGTCGGCTTCCAGTCCATCGATCACGGCGCGCGCCTGCTTGCCGGAACCGCCGTGGGATTGCTTGATTTTGACGTTGTCGCCGGTCTTGGCTTTCCAGTCCTTGGCGAAGGCGGCGTTCACGTCCTGATAGAGCTCGCGGGTCGGGTCGTACGAGACGTTGAGCAGAGTGATGTCGGCCGCGTGCGCGACGGCAGCGGTGGCGAAAAGCGCGGCGGCGATGAGTTTCTTGGTCAGCATCTGGTTCCCCTTTGGTTTGGAGACGCCAGATTAACCTTCTCTCATTAGATTTCGAACGAATACTTTCGCAGTTTTATATACCGCGATGTTATATGCGACTCAGTAGAAGCGGTTGAACAGCACCACAGCCCAGGTCGCGCCGGCCAGCAAACAGCTCAGCAGCACTGCTGCACTGCCAAAATCCTTTGCATTTTTGGAAAGCGGGTGACGTTCCAGCGAAACGCGGTCAACCACAGCCTCGATTGCGGAGTTGATAAGTTCAACGATCAGCACCAGGACCAGCACGCCAATCAGCGCCAGCTTCTGAAAGGCCGAGATGGGCAGCAGCATGGCGACCACGGCAGCAGGCGTGAACAGCGTCATCTCCTGGCGGAAGGCGTGCTCGTTGCGCCAGGCCGATTTGAAGCCATCGACCGAGTAGAAAAAGGCGGACAGTACACGCTTGAGGCCGCTCTTGCTCTTGAATTCGCTGACTGGCTGTTCCATTCGATATCTAGCAGGAAAGAATTAACGCAACATTATAGCCCCACACACGACACAGATTTCCCATTTTTTTCACATCATGGTATAAATACGTTAGCCATACTGCACTGCACCAACCACATCATGAAAATCGAATCTGTCCCCGCCCCCGAGCAAAAGACAACCATTCAGGTGATCGAGCGCATGGTGAGCCTGCTGGACGCTCTTGCGAAGTATCCTGATCCGGTCAGCCTGAAGGAACTGTCGAAAGTCTCAGGCTTGCACCCTTCCACCGCTCACCGCATTCTGAACGACCTCGTGCTGACCCGCTTTGTGGACCGCATCGAGCCGGGTACATACCGCCTCGGCATGCGCCTGCTGGAACTGGGCAATGTGGTGAAGAGCCGCTTGTCCGTACGCGAAGCGGCGCTGGACTTCATGCGCTCGCTGCATAAGAAGACCCAGCAGACCATCAACCTGTCCGTGCGCCAGGGCGACGAAATTGTCTATATCGATCGCGCCTTTTCGGAGCGCTCCGGCATGCAAGTGGTGCGCGCGATTGGCGGACGTGGTCCGCTGCACCTGACCTCGACCGGCAAGCTGTTCCTGTCGGTCGATGATCCGAAGGCGATCCGCGCCTACGCTACCCGTACGGGATTGGCGGGCCATAACAAGAATTCCATCACCGACCTCACGCTGCTGGAACGCGAACTGAGCCTGGTCCGTGCTCGCGGTTATGCGCGTGACAACGAGGAACTGGAACTGGGCGTGCGCTGCATGGCTGCAGGCATTCGCGATGATTCGGGCAAGCTGGTAGCGGGCCTGTCCATTTCGGCGCCGGCGGATCGCTTGCAGGAAGAGTGGCTGGAGGATCTGGTCAACACCGCCAACCAGATTTCGGCGACGCTCGGTTATACCGCCAGCGCCGCGGATTGATCGCCCAGCGGCGGGTCAATGACCCGCCCTACACATCGTTGCTGGGGCCGTAGGGCGGATCATTGATCCGCCGTGCCTGATTACATACCGGACGCCGAATACGGCGAAGCGTTGCTGCTGCCGCTGAGGGTACCGGGGAAAGTCGGCTTCAATGCAGCCAGCCATTTCTTCATGCGGGTCGCATCCGCCACGCGCGCTGCCGAACCCTTGGCGTCGAGCAGCACCATAATCACGGCGCGCCCTTCCACCACCGCCTGCATGATCATGCAGCGGCCAGCCTCGTTGATGAAGCCGGTCTTCTGCAGGCCAATCTCCCAGCCGGAATTCGGCGCCACCAGGCGGTTGGTCGTACCGAATTGCATCGGACGGCCATTGTTCTCCACGACCGCTTTCGGATCGGTCGAGAACTCGCGCAGGATCGGATGTTCATAAGCCGCCTGCACCAGCTTGGCCAGATCGCGCGCACTGGCCACGTTCAGCTTGGACAAGCCGTTCGAATCCACATAATGCGTGTCGTTCATGCCGAGCACCTGCGCCTTGGCATTCATCGCCTGCACGAAAGCCGGCAAGCCACCCGGATAACTGCGGCCCAGCGCGGAAGCGGCGCGGTTCTCGGAGCTCATCAGCGCGATGTGCAGCATATTGCGGCGAGTCAGACGGTCGCCCACGCGCAGGCGCGAGCTGCTGAATTTTTCGCGATCCACGTCGTCGTCGGTCACGGTCAGGACTTCATCCATATCCTGATTGGCTTCCACGACCACCAGCGCGGTCATCATCTTGGTGATGGACGCCATTGGCAGCGCCACACCGGCATTCTTTTCGAACAGCACTTCATCATTGGCCTGATCCATGATCAGGGCCACGTTCGATTTCAGGTCCAGGGGATCGCGCACCAGGTTCAGGCCCGCCAGGTCGCCCATCGTTGGACGGCCACCGGTATCGCTAACACTCGTCACCTTTTGATAGACGACTTTGCGTTTGCCATTCACATAGATGACGCGCTTGACCGTGCGCTCGGCCGACACGGGCGCCGCACGGCGCACGCCGGCCTTCTTGACCGCTGCGCTGGCCGGATCAACCATCACGGTCGTGCAGAGCAAAGAAATGAGAGCGCTGATTGCAAGTTTGTTCATTGCGAATATCCCCGGATGCGAAACTGAACCATTACTGTTGCAGTGTAGCAAAACGACGTCGCGACGCAAGCGAAATCAAGCGCTGCTCTCACTAGTGATAATACACAATTCACACAATGAGGCAGCACTGCAACGGAAGATTGCTCACTCCACAAATTTAACAAATTTGGCAACGGGTTCACGTTCGGTCACCAGGCTGTTCTCAATCTTGTCACGATCGGCATAGCCCAGCGACATACCGCACACCACAGTTTCATTTTCCGGCAGATCCAGCTCGTCCGCAATGATCCGATGGAATTGTGTGAAGGCCGCTTGCGGGCAGGTATCCAGTCCGCGCCCGCGCGCCGCCACCATGATGTTCTGCAGGAACATGCCATAGTCCAGCCAGGAGCCCTGCTCCATGATGCGGTCAATGGTAAAAATGAAGCCGACCGGCGCATCGAAGAAGGTGTAGTTGCGGCTGTGCTGTGCCGCCATGCCCGCCTTGTTCTCGCGCGTCAGTCCCAGCAGCGCATACAAATCCCAACCCACTTTACGGCGGCGGTCAATATAAGGCGCCACCCACTCGCGCGGATAGTAGGCGTATTCCTCGGTGTGCTCCTTGTTCTGTGCCGGATCGGCGTAGGCGGCCAGGATGCGGGACGACAGCCGCTCGCGCTTTTCGCCCGTCAGCACATAGACTTTCCACGGCTGGGTATTGGTGCCGGATGGCGCGCGGGCCGCCACCTGCAGGATGGCTTCGATATCCTCGCGCGCAACCGGCTTCGGCAGGAAAGCGCGAATCGATCGGCGGGAAGTAATGGCGGCATCAACCGCTTGCTGGTCGGAAGTCGAAATCATTCAGTGCTCACTTCGGGTTCTTGACAACAAATACTACTCCAACAACGGCCAGCACCATACCGGCAATGCCCATCCAGTTCAAGGCCTCGCCGAAGACCAGCCAGGCCATGATGGCGGTGGTCGGCGGCGTCAGATACAGCAAGCTGGTGACCTGGGTCGCATTGCCGCGGCGGATCAGCGTGAACAGCAGGAAGATGGCGCCGATTGACAGCGCCAGCACGGACCACGCCAGCGCAACGACGAAGCTTGGCGTCCACAGTACCGAATGCACGTCTTCCAGCAGGAACGCAAACGGCAGCACCAGCAGCACGGAAGCGCCGAACTGGATCACCGTGCCGGTGCGCAGGTCGAAGCTGGGGCAATAGTGTTTTTGATACAACGTTCCTACAGTGATGCTAATCAGGGCGAACACTGACAGGGCAATCGCCTGCCAGGTCAGACCGACCAGGGTGATCTTGGCGTAGACCACCAGCGCCACGCCGGCCAGGCCAAATGCCAGTCCCAGCCATTGGCGCGGACGCACTTTCTCGCCGATCAGCGGCGCAGCGAAAGCGGTAATGATGGGCTGCATGCCCACGATCAGCGCCGACAATCCGGCCGGCATGCCGAGTTTGATAGCGCACCACACACCGCTGAGGTAACCCGCCTGCAACAGCATGCCGGCAACCGCCACATGGCCCGGTTTATCCGGCCACGGCGCCCTCAGCAGCAGCACGGTTGGCGCCAGCAGCACCAGCACGCCGGCAAAACGCAGCAGCAGAAAAGTCAGCGGCGGTGCAAACGGCAGGCCGAATTTGGCCACGATGAAGCCCGTACTCCACAAGAAGACGAAAAATAGCGGCACGGGCGACAGGAAGGTTGCAGCGCGGGACATGGGGGACCGGAAATTACATGGGTGAAAGAGTCTAGCACTTTGCGGTCGAGCCTGCTGAGCGCCCATGAGGCAGCAATTAAACATCCATTTCTGAGCAGAAAGCCTTTACCTAAAGGCCGTCGATACCTTTGTGCAACGCACAAAAAATGCTTGACTTTGTTTTCCAGACCCGGATAATTGACTTTGTTGCGTTGCACAATATGTTGTGAAGTCCCAAAAGCAGCATCTATTTCAACGACTATTTCTTAAACTGGAGAGCCACATGTTTTCGATTCCTGAGCAATTTTCCAATGCGACCAAGGCCAACCTGGAAAGCCAGTTCGCGCTGTTTTCCTCGCTGACCAACAAAGCTTTCGAAGGCGTGGAAAAGGTCGTGGACCTGAACCTGACCGCCGCCAAGGCCTCGCTGGAAGAGTCTTCCGCTGCTGCCAAGCAACTGCTGTCGGCGAAAGATCCTCAAGAATTCTTCACCCTGAGCGCTGCTCAGGCTCAGCCGACCGCTGAAAAAGCCATCGCTTACGGCCGTCACCTGGCATCGATCGCTTCCGGCGCCACCGCTGAGTTCAGCAAGGCCGCTGAAGCCCAGATCGCTGAAACCAACCGTAAAGTGATCTCGCTGGTTGACGAAGTGAGCAAGAACGCCCCAGCCGGCACCGAGAACGCAGTTGCGATCTTCAAGTCCGCACTGAACAACGCCAACGCTGGCTACGAGCAGTTCACCAAGAGCGCCAAGGCTGCTGCTGAAACCCTGGAAGCCAACGTGAACGCCGCTGTGAACCAGTTCGCTTCGGCTGCTGGCACCGCTGCCAAGAAGTAATCATCTCCTCGCCGGCTGCCAGCAGCCGGCAATAGAAGCATCGCTGTACAAAGGTCTCCTCGGCATCCGTGGTTTCCTCTCCAGCGGATGTCCTTCCCCGGCCCCGGTTTCGACCGGGGCTTCTTTTTGCACGGAAGAAGTTGCCGGGAGTCAGTCAAGTGGCCTCATTTCATGCAGCCACCGCGATTCGGCAAAAGTTTTTTCGTCGTAGAGCTTCTTCAAGCTCCCCGTGTCGACTGGCTTGCGGCAGGTCTCCAGACTGAAATGCCCGCTCTCGTCGCCACCGCCAGCAACCCAGGCTGATTGCCAGACCGTCGCCAGAGTGAAGGCGCCGTCCACCATGCACTTGATGGTGCGGCTACCGAGCTCCTCCCACATGGCTGCCGCCTGGCCGTTTCCGCGTACCCGTTCATAAACGTCCAGCACTTCAGCGGGAGGCAACGTTTTGACGGTACGCTGCATGAGCTTCACGGAGGTATCTGCTGCTTCGGCACCGGTGTCGAACAGATGCATCTTGTGCACTTTCGCTTTGTCGACGCCATCCTTGACCCCAGCCACGACTTCTTCGGCGGCCTGGTCCAGCATATCGTCCTCATACACCGAGTGCACTTTGTCATCTCCTGGGTCATCCGGCTGGCCATGGTGCAGATAAGACACATGTAGCGGCTGGCAAGCGTCACCCAGATAATGGGCCAGCACGCCTGCCGCACACAGGAACTCATCCAGATGTTTTGCCCGCACGGCCGCCACCATGACGTCGAACAGCTGCGCAACCCTGAATGGCAACGCGCCCCGATGCTCCGGTTTCCGGTTGGGATCGATGCTGCTGTAGAACGCGGTCCAGACTTCCGGCGAACGGGATTTCTTGTCGCTGTTCCAAAGTTCCATCAAGGTCTTGCCTGCAAATTTCCCCTGCCCTTTCTCGTCCATATCGGCAAAGTGGTTGGCCTTGTCCTTACCCCGTGTGCTGCGCCAGACCAGATCGGGCACGTCCGCCAGCGCGATGAACTTGTCCTTATGCGAGGCACTCGGCAGCTTTCCTGCAACGATGTCCGCGTCGGTCACGCCAATCGCCTTCGCGTTGGCCTCGAAAAAGGCCTGGGCCTTCTCCGACTGAAGCGCCAGGCAGGCGGCATAACCAATGTTGTAGTGGCCTACCTTGCCCCAGTAACGGCTCTGTCCACTCTCCCAATCCTCCACGACCTCGACCCGAAGTGCCTTGCAGATCGCGCTGAGGCTGGTACCCAGCGCAAACTCCAGCGCCGGACTTGCCTGCCCTGAGTTGAACCCATGTCCGCCCCACTGCACACACAGTGGCCGTTGAGGATGTTGATTCCTGTTCTCGCTGACGGCTGGTGCGCCGCCACTGTCCGTCGGGCCTTTCGCTTCGCCGCTTCCTCGGCTGCTGTGCTGGTCCGCCACCTCATCCCAGAACCAGACTACCCCTGAGTCTCCTGGCCGCGTCTCCACCATGGATTGCGCATCGCGCGGGCCGATCACCAGCTCGGCAAGCGAGTCTGCCCCGCCGATCGTCGTATGCCGGTAGAACATCGCGTGCACACTGCCCTCCACGCGCACGCCGCCCGGCAATTCGGTGAATACGGGGCATCCGATCAGATCCAGACTGAGCGTCTCGGCGCTGAGGTCGATGGGCTGTCCCATGGTGCCGATACCCAGATATTGCGGAGTGCACGCGGGAACGTTGTCGAGCTTGACCAGCGCGGCATCCAGCGTCAGCTGCGCGCCTTGTCCAGCGAACCCCGGATAAATGTCCTGAAGCGGCAAGCCATCAACCGCACGCGCCGTCACCCGGCCAATGAGGGCGCGCTGGGCACGCGGCAGAGCGGTGACCGGCGTTCCCACATCCGCCCCGCTACTCAGGTGGCGGCTGATGAGTGCGTATGCGCAGGCGCCGTCTTCCACAATCGCGGAAGCAACGCCCATGCGCGAAGTGCCCTGGTCACTGACATAGACTTGAAAGTTGGGGCCAAATTTGTTCGCGCCATAGACAGCGGTATCGGCCGAAGGCAGGTCGTGCTCGCGTTTTTCAACCAGGATGGGACAGGTGAAGACTTTTCGTCCGTCCGGCAAATACAAGAGCGGCGGCACCGCCAGCTCCGGATGCTGTGCGGTGAACTCCCTGCTCAGCCATTCCTTCACGAATACCAGTACGCATGGCAGGGACCAATCGCGGAAATCGCTATTGGCGAGCGTGCGCTCCCCCAGGTCCGCACCACCACGCTCGGCATCCTCGCTTGCAAAATTCTTGTCGTCCCGCCGGATACGGTAACGCCCGATCGCCGTGCCAATCACGGTAGGAAGATTGGCGAAGTGCAGGTGGTAGTGGTCACGCGCCTCCAATAGATCCCGCACGCTGAGCGAATTGGGGTTGCTGCGCCAAACGAATCTGTCCATAGCCCGACTCCTTTTTCCTGGAAAGTGTTCGAAGAAAGACAGCAAAAAAGGCCCTCTCTCCAGCACAGAAAAAGGGCCTATGAATTGATTTTTCGCAAGGATTTCAACCGCGTTCAGCTAAGTTAGCAAACGGATGTCAAAAGAAAAGCGCTAATTGTCACGTTGGCCAAATTCCTTCATGCGCTCGTATCGACAATGGCGCCCTTCTTCTGCGCTTCCGGCGTTTTCTGCAACTGCTCCTGCATCAGTTCCGTGATTTTCTGTTCGACGCCGGCGCGTTCTTTTGGTTCCATCTTGGCCAGATCGTCTTCAGTCAGGCCGAGCTTTTTCAGCAGGTCTTCGCGCATGCGTTGGGCGGGGGTCATCTTGACGTAGCGCTCCAGTTCGCTCTCAGCCGCAGCGGCTGTGGTCGATAGTTTTTTCATGCTGCTGGCACTGACCACCGCTTCCGTGACGACAGGTTTGATCGAAGTCATTGCATTTCTCCCATGATTAATAACGCGGCATCAAAGCTGGGGGAACTTGAAGGGCCGAGTTTACAAATCATCCAAATCGAGATAATCTGTATAAATGCGTACACCCGACCAACAACACCTGCTGGACCAGATGAGCCAAGTGGCCGAAGGGCTGGGCCGCACTCTGGCGCCCTTCACGGAAGTTGTGCTGCATGATCTGCTCGATCCCGAGCATGCGATTCTGGCCATCCATAACAATCTGTCCGGGCGCGAGGTTGGCGATCCGGCAACCGAGCTGGGATTGGCGCGCATTGCCGACCCGGACTTCGCGCAGGTATTGGCGAATTACCCGAACCAGTTTCCCGATGGCCGTCCGGCCAAGAGCACATCGATCGGCATCAAAGACGCGCATCAGCAGTACATCGCCGCGCTATGCCTGAATGTGGACCTGACCCTGTTCCGCAGCCTCCATGCCCTGCTCGGCCAGTTCGGCAATGTGGATGCCGCCGCCGCGCCGCATGAATCGCTGGCGCCGCCGGCCGGTGCGGATGCGATCCGCGCCCACATCGAACAATTCGCCGCGCGCCACGCCACAACGCCGCGCGCGCTGAAAGCCGACGAGCGCCGTGTGCTGATCCGCGAATTGCAGGAGGCAGGTTTGCTGGACATGCGCCGGTCCATGGAAACCATCGCCTCCCATCTCGGCGTTTCGCGCGCCACGGTCTACAACTATGCCAAGTGATGCACGTCTTCTACTGATCGACCGCGATCAGGCCGCCGCCCTGCTAACGCCTGAGGCGGTGATGGACGCAGTGCGTGAATCCTTCATGCTGCATGCCGCGCGTGCCGGGCGCGTCTTCCCCATGATCCGGGAAGCACTGCCCAGCGGCGGCGTGTGGGGCATCAAGGCGGGCGACGTGCCGGAGCAAGCGCTGCTCGGCTTCAAGACCGCCGGCTTCTGGCCCGCCAACCGCAGCCTCGGTGCGGAAGCGCATCAAGCCACCATCATGATCGTCGATCCCGCAACGGGACGCCCGCAATGCCTCATCGACGGCAACGCCATCACCACCGCGCGCACTGCAGCAGCGGGCGCGCTTGGGCTGCTCACACTGGCGCGGCGGGACAGCACGCGGCTCGTGGTGTTCGGCACCGGCATCCAGGCTGCCGCGCATGTGGACTACGCACTGAGCGCCCTGCCCTCACTGCGCACTGTGCGCTACGTCGCATCGGACGGCCGCGTCGAGCCCGCGTTTGAGGCGCGCTTTGGCGGCCGCTGCGATATCGCCGCCGCCGGCCGCGACGCTGTCGCGCAGGCAGACATCGTCATCACTGCCACGCCCGGCCGCGGCCCCGTGTTCGATGCGCGCGACCTGCAGGCCGGCTGCCACGTCAACTGCGTCGGCGCCGACACGCAAGGCAAGCGCGAGCTGCCGGACGGCGTGCTGGCGCGTGCTCACGTCTGGGCCGACGACCTGCCGCAAGCGCGCCGCATCGGCGAGCTGCAATGGGCGCCGCAGCAGAAAGCCGGAGAACTTGGTACGCTGATCGACTGCGGCGGCCGCGAGCGCGCCGCAGTCGACATCACTATTTTCGATATGACGGGCCTTGCCCTGCAGGACCTCACCGTGGCGCGCATGATGATGCAGCGCGCGCAGGCTGAAGGTATCGGCAGCAGCATCGCCTGGCCCTGGTAAAAGGAGAACGCAATGACTGAACCAACTTATGCAGATGTGGTGGCCGCAGCAGGCCGCATCGAAGGACATGCGCACCGCACGCCGGTGCTGACCTCGCGCACGGCCAATGAGGAACTGGGCGCCGAGATTTTCTTCAAGGCAGAGAACCTGCAGCGCATGGGCGCATTCAAATTCCGCGGTGCTTTCAATGCGCTGTCGAAGTTCACGCCGGAACAGAAAAAGGCTGGCGTGGTGGCTTTCTCGTCCGGTAATCACGCGCAGGCGATTGCGCTGTCCGCGAAGCTGATGGGCATTCCGGCGACGATCATCATGCCGCATGATGCACCAGCCGCGAAGATTGCTGCGACCAGGGGCTACGGCGGCAATGTCGTGATCTATGACCGCTACAAGGAAGACCGCGAGCAGATCGGCCGTGATCTGGCACAGAAGAATGGCCTCACACTGATCCCGCCTTATGACCATCCTGATGTCATCGCGGGCCAGGGCACGGCGGCGAAGGAATTGATCGAGGAAGTGGGCGAGCTGGATTACTTCTTCGCACCGCTGGGCGGTGGCGGACTGCTGTCGGGTTCAGCACTGGCAATCCGCGCGCTGTCGCCGAACTGCAAGGTGTTCGGCGTGGAGCCTGAAGCGGGCAACGATGGCCAGCAATCGTTCCGCAGCGGCTCGATCGTGCATATCGATACGCCCAAGACCATCGCTGACGGTGCGCAGACCCAGCACCTCGGCAATTACACCTTCCCCATCATCCGCAGCGATGTGAACGACGTGCTGACCGCGAGCGATGCGGAACTGGTAGAGGCCATGCGCTTCTTCGCGTCGCGCATGAAGATGATTGTGGAGCCGACCGGCTGCCTCGGTTTCGCCGCAGCCCGCGCAATGAAGGATCAGTTGCGCGGCAAGCGCGTGGGCGTGTTGATCAGCGGCGGCAACGTCGATATCGCGCGCTTCGCTGAGCTCATGTCGTTATGATTTGTACTTTGGGCCAGCGCTCGGCGTAACGCTTTTGCGCTACGCGGGCGCGGTACATTTCCGCCGTCGCACGTGCTGGATTGTGGCGGATGACCATGCCGAACAGGTCGTCCAGCCCATGCGGCGCAATCACATGCAGCTTATCGTTCCAATCCAGCCAGATGCCGACGCAAGTTGCGTACTCCGGCCAGGTGGCGATGGCTTCCGCCAGCGATGCCAGCGGCGCAACGGCCACGAGTCCAGACTCGGCGCCGGCCGGATACCAGCGGTGCACGGCCGCCTGGTTGACGGCTTCCCAGCGCGGACCGAGCGCGCGTGCCAGCTCTGCGTCCCGTTCCGGACGCAGGTCGAATGCATCAAAATAAGCGAGATCGATGTCCGGCAGCGCATCAGCGTTCTGCACGCCATGCAGCGCATCCCAGACCAGCGTGCGCACAGCACCCGCGCCCACGCACCACGACTGCAAGCGCAGCTCGCGTGCCGCGCGCAGATAATCCATGAACCACGCGGTCCGGCGCGCAATCGCAATCAGCGCGCCGGTGTGATCCATTACTCGCCCAGGTAGGCGGCTTTCACGCGCGGATCGTGCAGCATATCGTCCGCATTGCCGGTCATGGTGATGGCGCCGGAGTCCATCACGTAACCGCGGTCGGCGGCCTGCAGTGCCAGCTTGGCGTTCTGCTCGACCAGCAGGACGGTGATGCCCTGCTTGTGCACATCGCGGATCACCTCGAAGATCTTTTCCACCATGATTGGCGACAGGCCCATTGAAGGCTCATCCAGCAGCAGCAAATGCGGATGGCACATCAGCGCACGTGCCATGGCCAGCATCTGCTGCTCGCCACCGGACAGCGTACCGGCCAGCTGCGCCGCGCGTTCCTTCAGGCGCGGGAACACCGTGAACCATTTCTCGATGTCCGCCTGGATGCCAGCCTTGTCGTCGCGCGTGTAAGCGCCCATCATCAGATTTTCAGTGATGGTCATGCGCGTGAACACGCCTCGGCCTTCCGGCACCATGGCCAGCTTCTTTTCGACCAGGTGGAAGGACTGCGAGCCTTTGAGCGAATTGCCCATGTAGGAAATGGTGCCTTCGACCTTGCAGGCCGGCAGCGTGCCGGTGATTGCCTTCAGCGTGGTGGTCTTGCCCGCGCCGTTGGCGCCGATCAGTGTTACCAGTTCGCCTTCGTTCACTTCCAGGTCGATGCCCTTGACCGCCTTGATGCCGCCGTAGGCCACCTTCAGGCCCGAGATTTTCAGAACATTGGCACCCATCAGTGCGCACCTCCCAGATAAGCCTCGATCACGGCCTGGTTGCTTTGGATTTCAGCCGGCAGTCCTTCGGCAATCAGCTTGCCGTATTCCAGCACGCTGATGCGGTCGCACAGGCCCATCATCAGCTTCACGTCGTGTTCGATCAGCAGCACGGTAATACCGGCAGCCTTGATCTTCACCAGCAGCTCGCGCAGGGCCAGCTTCTCGGTGGCGTTCATGCCGGCCGCAGGTTCGTCCAGCGCCAGCAGCTGCGGATCGGTCGCCAGTGCGCGCGCGATTTCCAGGCGGCGCTGGTCGCCATAGGACAGGTACTTCGACGTGCGCGACGCAAACTGGCCGATGCCGACGAAGTCCAGCAGCTCCTGCGCGCGGCGCTGGATGCCCGCCTCTTCTTCACGCGCGGCCTTGTGGCGGAACACGGCGCCGAACACGCCCTGGTGCGAACGCACATGGCGGCCCACCATCACGTTTTCCAGCGCGGTCATTTCGCCGAACAGGCGGATGTTCTGGAAGGTACGCGCGATGCCGGCCTTCGCCACCGCGTGCGGCGCGGACGGCGAGTAAGGTTTGCCGGCCAGCTCAAAGGTGCCGGTGTCCGGCTGATACAGGCCGGTAATCACATTGAAGAAGGTGGTCTTGCCTGCACCGTTCGGGCCGATCAGGCCATAGATCTGGCCCTTGGTGATCTTGATGCCCACATCGGTCAGCGCTTGAAGGCCGCCGAAACGCTTGTTGACGCCGGCGATGTTCAGAATGGTTTGTTCGCTCATCTCTACAATCCTCATGCTGCCATCACGCCGGACGACTGGCCTTTGCTGTCCGCATCGGACGACGCATCGGGCCGGTCTTCATGCTTCGGCGACGGCCAGATACCGGCAGGGCGATACAGCATGATCACCACCATCGCCAGGCCGTACAGCAGCTGGCGCAGCACTTCCGCTTCAATGATCACGTGGCCGAAGATCTTTTCCTGCATCGGCTCCACCACATGGCGCAGGATTTCCGGCAGGGCCGCCAGCAGCGCGCCGCCCAGCACCACGCCAGGTATGTGGCCAATACCGCCCAGCACCACCATGGCCAGCACGGCGATCGATTCGGTCAGCGAGAACGATTCCGGCGACACGAAGCCCTGGAAGGCTGCGAACATCGAACCGGCCACGCCGCCGAAGGTCGCGCCCATCGAGAACGCCAGCAGCTTCACGTTGCGGGTATTGATGCCCATGGCCTTTGCCGCGATTTCGTCTTCGCGGATCGCCACCCAGGCGCGGCCCAGGCGCGAGTGCTGCAGGCGGGTGGTGATGAATACCGTTGCAATCGCCAGCAGCAGAAACAGGAAGTAGTAGGCGTTCACTGACGGCATGGACAGGCCGCCCACCATCACGGTCGCACGCGAACCCGCTTCACCGGCCAGGTTCACACCAAACACCTTGATCGGGTCGATCAGATTGATACCTTGCGGACCGTTGGTGATGTTGATCGGATCGTTCAGGTTGTTCATGAAGATACGGATAATCTCACCGAAGCCCAGCGTCACGATGGCCAGATAGTCGCCGCGCAGCTTCAGCGTCGGCGCGCCGAGCAGCGCACCGGCCACGCCGGCCAGCGCGGCAGCCAGCGGCACGATCGCCCACACGGACAAGTGGATGCCGTTGGTACGGATATCTTCACCCAGCACCGAAGCCAGCGCATCGCCGATTTGCGGATTCAGATTGATCAGCGATTCCAGCACGGTCGCGAACTGCGGCGATGCCAGCAAGCCGGTCATGTAAGCGCCCAGCGCGTAGAAAGCGATATAGCCCAGGTCCAGCAGGCCGGCGAAACCGACCACGATGTTCAGGCCGACGGCCAGCATGATGTACAGCAGCGCCAGGTCGGCGATGCGGACCCACGAGTTGCCGAACGGTGCGGCGGCAAACGGGAAGATCACCAGCAGCGCCAGCACGATCGCCATGCTGGCATAGGCTTGCTTCGGATTTTTTTGGGTGTCGAAAGTCAGGAGTGCCATGTTCTTATCCTTTTACGCACGGTCCGCGACACGCTCGCCCATGATGCCGGACGGACGCACCGTCAGCACCAGGATCAGCACGATGAAGGCGAAAATATCCTGGTAGTTCGAGCCGAGGAAGCCGCCGGTCAGGTCGCCGATATAGCCGGCGCCCAGCGATTCGATAATGCCCAGCACGATGCCGCCGATCATGGCGCCGTAGATATTGCCGATACCGCCCAGCACCGCAGCGGAGAATGCCTTCAGGCCCGGCACGAAGCCCATCGCAAACTGGATCGACGCATAGTTCGCGCCCCACATCACGCCCGCCACCGCGGCCAGCGCAGCGCCGATGGCGAAGGTGGCGACGATGATCTTGTTGGAATCCACACCCATCAGGCCCGCCACGCGCGGGTTCTCGGCCACGGCGCGCATCGCGCGGCCCATGCGGGTGCGCTCAACCAGCATCACCAGCCCGAACATGGACGCAGCGGCCAGCACCAGCAGCAGCACCTGGGTCACGCTGATCACCGCGCCGCCCACCATGATTGGCTCGCTTGGCAGCAGTTGCGGGAAAGGCAGCGGGTTGCGGCCCCAGATCATCATGGCAAACGTCTGCAACAGATACGACACGCCAATCGCCGTAATCAGCGGCGCCAGGCGTGGCGCATTGCGCAGGCGGCGATACGCGACGCGTTCGATGACGATGTTGACCAGCATGCAGGCCGGGATGGCGCCAAGGATCGCAATCGCCAGCTGCACATAACCCGGCAGGCCCGGCGCATACACGCCCAGCAGCTTGAGGATGGAGAGGCCGATCATCGCGCCGATCATCAGCACGTCGCCGTGGGCGAAGTTAATCAGGTTCAGGACACCGTAGACCATGGTGTAGCCGAGGGCGATCAGCGCGTACATGCTGCCCAGCACCAGGCCATTGAGAATTTGTTGGATAAAGGTATCCATTGGATGTGATTGCCTTATTCAGTAATAAAAACGGCACCCGAGGTGACCCTCGCAGGTGCCGTCGTTTGACGCCGCTGTTCCAGCACGCAAAAAGTGTGCCGTTATGCATCCAACTTTACAAGCTTCGCAATAATAACGAAGGATTGAAAAAACTAAACGTTGAAAATGCGGGAAATGCTGAATTTAATTCACATCACAGCCGTTTTGCTGCCGTCCAGGCCTTTTGGCAGGGGGAAGGTCACCGCTTCGTGCACGCCGTCCAGCGGACGCACGCTCTTCACACCCAGTTCCTTCAGGCGCGCGATCACCGCTTCCACCAGCACTTCCGGAGCCGAGGCGCCGGCCGTTACGCCTACGCGCTGCTTGCCATCCAGCCAGGCTGGATTGATCTGGGAGGCGTTGTCGACCATATAGGCCGGGGTGCCCTTCTTCTCCGCCACTTCGCGCAGGCGGTTGGAGTTCGAGCTGTTCGGGCTGCCAACCACGATCACCACTTCCACCTGCGGCGCCATGAACTTCACGGCTTCCTGACGGTTGGTGGTGGCGTAGCAGATGTCGCCCTTTTTTGGTTCAATAATGTTCGGGAAGCGCTGTTTCAGTGCATCGATGATGTCGGCGGTGTCGTCCACCGATAGGGTGGTCTGCGACACGTAAGCCAGCTGGTCAGGATTATTCACCTCCAGCTTCTGCACGTCTTCCACGGTTTCGACCAGGTACATGCCCTGCTCGGCCTGGCCCATGGTGCCTTCCACTTCCGGATGGCCGTCATGACCGATCATCACGATCTCGCAGCCCTGCTTGCGCATCTTGGCCACTTCCACATGCACCTTGGTCACCAGCGGACAGGTGGCGTCGAAGATCGACAGGCCGCGTGCTTCCGCTTCCGCCCGCACCGCCTTGGACACGCCGTGCGCCGAGAACACCAGCGTATTGCCGGACGGGACGTCTTCCAGTTCTTCGATGAAGATGGCGCCTTTTGCGCGCAGGTCCGCTACCACATAGGCGTTGTGCACGATCTCGTGGCGCACGTAGATTGGCGCGCCAAACTGCTGCAGCGCGCGCTCGACGATTTCGATAGCGCGGTCCACGCCGGCACAGAAGCCGCGGGGCTGAGCGAGAAGAAGTTCTTTTTCCATGATTCCTTACAGCACAGAGATAAGGTTCACTTCAAACTTCACCGGCTGGCCAGCCAGCGGGTGATTGAAGTCGAAAATTGCCGCATCGTCGCGCAATTCGCGCAGAACGCCGGCAAAACGGCCGCCACCAGGCGCCGCGAAGTCCACCAGATCACCTACTTTGTATTCTGCGCCGGGCACCGAATTCTCATCTAGTGTAGCGCGAGTTACAGCTTGCACCAGTTCCGGATTGCGCGGGCCGAAACCCTGCTCCGGAGCCAGTTCGAACACTTTATGCGTCCCCTCCGGCAGACCGATCAGCAGCTCTTCCAGCTGCGGCGCCAACTGGCCCTGGCCCAGCATCAGCGTGGCCGGGTTGCCGTTGAAGGTCGAAACAATATCGGTTCCGTCCAGCGTGGCGAGACGGTAATGCAGGGTCAGATAGGCCGAAGAGGTAACTACGTTAGACATGGCAATTCGTATAGCAGACAAACCGCTATTGTAAAGCTTTGACCGCTCCCCTGCCCGTTTTAAAGGCGACTTCTCAGCAATAGGGAATCCGTTTATTATTTCCTTGCTAACTTTATCGAAAGGAAATCCATGGCGCGCTCCCGTCTGTATTCCGCTCTGGCTGGCCTGCTGCTGGCGGGCTCGGCTTACGCCCTGCCGGCCGATCAGCTTTATACCAGGCTGGCGCCCAGCGTCTGGCAGGTGGTGACCTTTGACGCGCAGGGCAAGCCGGTGGGCATCGGCAGCGCGGTGGTGATCGGCCATGAGACATTGCTGACCAACTGCCACGTGCTCGTCACCGGACGCAGCGCGGCTGTGCGCCAGGACAATCGCGCCTACGGCATCTCCTTGCAGTATGTGGATATTGAAGACGACCTGTGCCAGATCACCGCGCGCAATCTGCCCGCGCCGGCCGTGGAGATTGGCGATAGCGACAAGCTGGCCGTCGGCAGCCGCATTTATGCACTCGGTAATCCGCAGGGGCTGGAACTTACGCTGAGCGATGGCTTGATCTCGGCACTGCGCCGCGACAGCAAACAGGCGCTGAGCTGGATTCAGATCAGCGCGCCGATTTCGCCGGGCTCCAGTGGCGGCGGGGTGTTCGACGAAAACGGACAGCTGATTGGCATTACGACTGCGACCATGCGCAGCGGACAGAATCTCAATATTGCGGTGCCGATCAAGCTGATCAAGAATTTGCCGGAGCGCCATGCGGTGTGGCAGGCGCAGGCCGACGCGCGCAAGAAGGCTGCGGCGGCCCAGCCTGCGCCGGGGCCAGCCACGGCACGGGCGCCATCGCCATCGACATCACCATCATCGTCACCGTCGACTTCACAGTCGCCTGCCCCCGCACCGGCGCCTGCCCTGTCCGCGAGCCCCAGCCCTCGGCCGGTGCCGCAAGCTTCCGGGTTCGCGGCGATCGACGACATCGCCAAGTTCAAATCCGTTGTCACTGGCGACGGTCCTGAAGCGAATTACCGGCGCTACCTGAACGCGCCTACTCCGCGCGCCTTCGCCATCAGCGACGACGGCCACACCTGGCTCACCTGGAGCCTGACGCCGAAAGACAAAACCGCGCCGCGCGAACCGGCCGAGCGCGTGATCAAGGCCTGCGAAGCGGAGTACAAGCAGCACTGCTATCTGTACGCCGTCGACGCCACGGTGGTTTATCGTCCGCCGCAAGCACGCTGAGCTAGCTCAAACTCCCCCGCTGCCAGAAAGGCAATAATCCCTCTCTATGCCGGGCCTTCCGGCGCAGCGGGGGCACTATGGGAATTGCCGACTGGCCGGAAGAACAGCGTCCGCGCGAGCGCTTGATACGGGATGGCGCGCGGGCGCTGTCGGATGCGGAATTGCTGGCGATTTTCCTGCGCGTCGGCACGCGCGGCAAAAATGCCATCGAACTGGCAGGCGAGATGGTGCGGCACTTCGGCTCCCTGCATGGGCTGTTTCGCTCCACACTGCCGGAGTTTTCAGTCATCCCCGGCCTGGGCGCGGCCAAGTACGCGCAATTGCAGGCTGTGCTGGAGCTGGCGCGGCGCGCGATCGGCGAGGAATTGCAAAGTGGCCAAGCCTTCACTTCGCCCGGCGCGGTGAAGGAATACCTTCAGCTGGCCATGGCCGGACGGCCTTATGAATCTTTCCACGTGCTGTTCCTCGACGTGCGCAACCGCCTGATCGAAGCACGCGAATTGTTTCGCGGCACGCTCACCCATGCCAGCGTTTATCCGCGCGAAGTGGTGCGGGAAGCGCTGGCGCGCAACGCGGCGGCGGTCATGCTGGCTCACAACCACCCCTCCGGAAATCCCGAACCCAGCGAGTCAGACCTGCTGCTGACGCGCTCTCTGGTGCAGGCGCTAGCCCTTGTAGACATACGGATTCTTGACCATTTCGTCGTAGCCGGACACCAGGTTCATTCCTTCGCCGAACATGGTCAAATCTGAGCTTTTTAAATGTTAAATTTCATCGTTTGCACATGACACAATTGTTTTTCGCAAGTGATTGAAAAAGCTGAGTTTTTTCTATATACTCTTGTTTTTTCCAATTTCGGAAGTTACTCAAGGAGTGCGCTATGGCACGTGTTTGCCAAGTTACCGGGAAGAAGCCGATGGTCGGCAACAACGTTTCCCACGCAAACAACAAAACCAAACGTCGTTTCCTGCCTAACCTGCAGAATCGTCGTATTTTTGTTGAATCTGAAAACCGCTGGGTCTCCCTGCGTCTGTCCAACGCCGGTCTGCGCGTAATCGACAAGGTCGGCATCGACGCCGTTCTGGCCGATATGCGTGCCCGTGGCGAGAAAGTTTAATAGGGAGCTATCATGGCAAAAACTGGCCGCGACAAAATCAAGCTGGAATCGACCGCAGGTACTGGTCACTTCTACACCACCACCAAGAACAAGCGCACGATGCCTGGCAAGATGGAGATCATGAAGTTCGATCCTAAAGCCCGTAAGCACGTGACCTACAAAGAAACCAAGATCAAGTAATCCGATCTTCGCTTCTGAAAAAAACCCCGCAATCGCGGGGTTTTTTGTTTTTTACTTGGCGCGCTGCACCGACAGGAAGATGTTGTCCGTCTCCAGCGCCCGGCCCTCCTCCACTGCCGCGATCCACTCATGCGTGCTCGCCACGGCAGCAAAATTCGAGTGGAAGATGGTGCAGTACGTGCGGTGGACTTCTTCCGCGCTGACCTTGCCCGCAGCGTTTTCATACGACGGCGAACCTGCCGCATCCGCCAGGAATTCCGCCTTCAGTTCGCCCGCCTGATAGATCGCAGCGGCGCAGCAGTTGTGCGTCATATAGCCCACCACGGTAATCGTGTCGATGCCGCGCGCCGCCAGCCAAGCGCGCAGCTCCGTGCCTTCGAAGGCACTGGCCTTGGTCTTCGGCACCAGCAGATCGGCCGGCAGCGCCGCGATGTCGGGATGCAGCTCCCAGGTCTGCGAACCTTTGGCAAAGATCGGCGACGCTTCCGGCGCATCGTGGCGCACGATCACGACCGGGATGCCGGCCGCCTTGGCCGCGCGCATCGCGGCAAGAATATTCGGCAACGAGTGCGCGACCGGCGGGTACTCGATCTTCATCTTGCCGGTGAAGTATTCGTTTTGGACGTCGATGACGATCAGGGCGCGTTTAGGCATGTGTGTTCTCCTTCGTGGTTAAAGTGAAGGCATTCTCGCGCCGGGCGCGGCAGCCCAACAGCGGCCCGCAGGACGATATTCGATATAATCGGGCCATGCCTCCCGCCTTCCCTACCTGCCGTGGCCTGAAAATAGCCGTCATCGCCTTTGACGGCATCAATCCCTTCCATCTTTCCGTGCCCAGCCTGGTGTTTGGCCCGGTCTATGAGGTGACGGTGTGCGCCGCAGATCCGCTGCCGCTGCAAACCACATCCGGCTTCTCCATCGCCACCGCGCGCGGCCTGGACGCGCTGGACGAGGCCCACCTGGTCATCATGCCGTCCTGGCACGACGACTGCCGCCCCACTCCGCCCGTGCTGCTGGACGCCCTGCGCCGCTCGCATGCGCGCGGCGCGCGCGTGGTCGGCCTGTGCCTGGGCGCCTTCGCGCTGGCCGAAGCAGGACTGCTGAATGGGAAGACCGCCACCACGCACTGGGAATTCGCGGACGAACTGGCGCGCCGCCATCCCGCGGTCGTGGTGAACCGCGAAGTCCTGTATGTGGATGAGGGAGATGTGCTGACTTCCGGCGGCGTGGCAGCCGGACTGGATTGCTGCCTGCATTTGCTGCGCCAGATGAGCGGCGCGGAAGCGGCGACCAGCCGTGCGCGCCGCCTGCTGGTGGCGCCGCACCGCGAAGGCGGACAGGCACAGTTCATCGAACGTCCCGTACCGATCACCGGCAGCGACGGCCGCTTCGCCCAAGTGCTGGACTGGGTCAGCCATCATCTGAAACATGAACACAGCCTGGATGCGCTGGCCGAACGCGCCGCCATGAGCCGACGCAACTTCACGCGCCACTTCCGCCAGGCGACCGGCACTTCATTCAAACAATGGCTGTTGAACCAGCGCTTGGCGCAAGCCCAGCGCATGCTGGAAACCAGCGAAGCGCCGATCGAGATGATCGCGCAGGAAGCGGGCTTTGGCACCGCACTGTCGCTGCGCCAGCACTTCCGGTCGGCCATGCAGCTTTCGCCCTCGGCCTACCGGAAGCAGTTCCGCAGTCTTACTTGAACTTGTACAGCGTGACGCGCTGGATGCCGAATTCGGCGGCCGGCAGCTGCACGTGGCGTCCCTGGTGGCTTTCGTCGCCATTCAGCCAGCGTCCATCGCCGGACATGCCTTCGACCAGCTTCTCGATGCCCACCGCAGCCTTGCCTTCAGCGTCCTTGAACACGACGACGATGCCTTTGCCGGCCACGATGAAGTCGTTCTCGCCGGTCTGGATCACCAGGCCGCCATGCGTACTGACTTCTTCCTCCTTCGGCTCCTTTTCCCATGGCGGATTGAAGCTCACCTCCAGCGTGTACTTGCCCAGCCTGGCCGTCTGCATGCGCATATCGACCTTGCCTTCATAGGTCGCAGGCGCTTTGAAGCCGCGCATCTTGCCCATGCCCTGTGCCGCCAGGATCTGCGGCGTCAGTTCGCGCAGCACGCGGAAGGCGCCCGGCATGGTGTCCTTGCTGTAGTCCTTCGGTCCATCGATGGCGAAAGGCGAATAGCCGATCGCATCCAGCTCGCCGATGGAGAAGAAGGCGTTGGCGCCGATCTCCGGGCGGCCCGAGTAATTCCCTTCCGGTACGAACAGCGGATTATCCGGACGCTTGAACTTGCGCGCCCAGTCCAGATAGTTCGGGAAGTAAGTATCGATGCCGATGAAGTCCACCACCGGCGCACCCGCCTTCCAGATGTCGAACAGATGCGGCAGCGGACCCGCGCTCGGATATTCACCCGGCTTTTTACCCGGACGGTTCAGCGCCACGTTCACATACATCGGCAAGCCATATGCCGCCTTGCCCGCTTTGGTAAGCGCATCGGTGAACACGGCGTAATGCCAGGCCTGGAACACTTCTTCGGCCTCGATCGAGGTGCCGAACACTTCGGCCCAGGTGCCGCTGCTGCGCGCGCCATTGGCATCCCACAGCGTTTTCACGTATGGGTTCAAGCCGTCGCGATGTGCCTTCAGGTAGGAGATCAGTTGCGACGGCACCTGCTGCTTCAGCGCCGCATTGGCCAGCGGGCCAAAGTCGCGCACATCCGGCAGCATGCCGATTTCATTTTCGACCTGCACCATGATGACGGTGCGCTGGCCATCGACGTCTTTCAGGTGATGCATCAGCGCGGAGAAGGCCGCCTGGTCGGCGTTCAGCATCTTGTCGCTGAACGGGGTCAGGATATCCTGCGGCTCGCCCGCGCGGTTGCGCGCGCGCGGGAAGCGGTTGTAGTCGTGCTTGACCCAGGCCGGGGCGTAGCTGGACATGGAATTCTTCCACGCGCCAAACCACAGCAGCACGATGCGCGTATTGTTGGCGCGGGCCTGCTGCAGCATGCCATCCAACACGGAAAAGTCGAAGCGCCCTTCGCTTGGCTCGATCTGGTCCCACTCGACCGGCGCAATGATGGTATTCACTTCGGCCGATTTCAGCAGCGGCCATTTCTTGTCCAGGTATGCGAGGCTGGAGGCGGTGGAGTTATGCAGTTCGCCGCCCAGCACGAGGAAAGGCTTGCCGTCCACGATCAGCTGGGACGTCGTGCCCTGCTTGCGCAGCTGCGGCATGGGCGCGTCGGCCAGCGCGGGCGCGGCAGCGCTGGCCAGGCACAGGGCGAGTGCGGACAGGCGCAAGGAATTGCGTAGTGCTTTCATTTCAAACCCTCAAGAAAAAATCCCGTCGCCACTTGCGCGGCGACGGGACGGGAAAGGACTGCCGGGGCCCACCTGGCAGTCGGGAGAGATACCTTAGAACTTCATGCGCAGGCCGAGGGCGTAGGTACGGCCTGGCTTGTACTCGGACATCGTCGCGTTAGGGAACTGGAAGTACGAACGGCGTACGTTGTCACCCAGGTTCACCACGTCGAAGGTCAGCGTTGGCAGGCCATCGCGGTTGAACACGGTGTCCAGTTCTACGCTCGACGAGAAGTCCAGCTGCTTGTAGGCGTCGCCGAACAGCGCGGCAGCAGTGATGCCGTTCTGGTTAGCGTAGGCCACCTGGCTACCTTGCGAGTAGGTGTGCGACAGGCGGGCCATGTAGCCGTGGTTCTCGTAGTAGATCGCGAAGTTGTTGGTCTTGCGCGGCACGCCCAGTGCCACGAAGCCCGCCGAACCTTCACCCGATGCGCTCTGGTTGATCAGCGTCGCGGTTTCGTTGATACCGAAGCCCTTGACCGGCAGGATCTTGTCCAGAGGCTGCACCCAGCCCAGTTCCAGACCGCGGATGGTCAGCTCGCCGCTGGCGTTGCGGGAACGGGTCATCACCACGGTTGCTGCATCAGGACCGCCGCGTGCATTGATTGCCGCCTGCTGGTTCGGGATCAGCGTGTTGTAGTTGATACCGTACTGCGCCAGAGCGCTGAAAGGCATCGTGATGTTTTCCTGCACGGTGAAGCCGGCAACCTTCTTCTGGAACAGGGTCAGGCTCACATAGCCTTCGCGGCCGGTGTACCAGTCGATGCCCAGGTCGATGTTATCCGAGATGTATGGCTTCAGTTCCGGATTGCCGATAGTACCAACGTCGGCGGACACGGAGGAGAAGTTAATACCAGGACGCAGATCGTTCGGGTTAGCGCGGGTCATGGTGCGCGATGCTGCTGCACGGGCCACGATGTCGTCACGAATGCTCAGAGCCAGGGTACCGGACGGCAGGGTGTTGCCGTAGGACTGGTCCACATACACCCACTGGTCAACGTTCGGGTACTTGCTGCCGTTCAGGGTCAGCGAAGCATTGCGTGGATCGCTCACCGAGTTACGCGAACCGACCGACTGGCTGGTACGAACGTAGCGGATACCGCCGTTGTAGCGCAGTGGCATGCCAGCCAGCGAGTATTCGCCGCTCGTTTCCAGGTAGATGCCTTTCGACTTCTCGCGGATGAAGCCAGCGCTCGCGCCGGTCGACGATGCGCCGGAATCAGGCGCTGTGCTGTTGTACAGATCGTAGTTCGAATCGGCACGGAAGCGGTTCCAGTCCACCACCAGTGCACCGTATGGGCCTGGCACCAGATAGCTCTGGAACTTGCTGGCCGGGATCAGAGAACCCTGGTAGACCAGCGGCGTGGTCTGGCCTGCGGTGTAGCCGGTGCCGTAGCCCGGATACAGGGCAGCAGCGCTGGCGCCTGGGGTGCTGTCACCGTTACAGGTTGGCGCACCGTTCGGACCTTGCAGGAACACGCTAGGATTGTTGCCGCAGACGGCAGCCTGCCATGCAGCGGAGTTGTCCTGCGCGCGGATGCGGCGATCGATATCGTCGTATGCCAGGCCGCCCTTGATGGCGAACTTCTTGTCGCCCCAGGTCAGATCGGCGTGCGCACCTTTGGTGGTGGTGTTGCGGATCTCGTTCTGGATGTTGACGCGGCCACCGGACCAGTTGTAGCTGGACGGGTTGTTCAGATCCAGCGCAGAAGCGATGGTCGGAATGTCGCCGCCGTTGGTGTACGTGATGGTGTTCACCGAGGAGAACGGCATCACGGTCGGTGCTTCGTGGGTGAAGTTCGACTTGTTGTAGTTGGCCTGTGCGTCCAGCTTCAGCTTGTCGTTGATCTTCCACTCCATGCCCGGGTTGATGCCCTTCAGGTCCGTCTTGTCGCGGCGTGGGCCGAACTCGATGAAGTTGTAGGCATTGGCGAAGGTGCCGCCGGTCACGGTACAGCCGTTGGTGCAGTCCGACTTGTCGACAGTCATGTTGAGCGGGATTTCGCCCATGTTACGCACAGCCCAGGTGTAGGCGATGCGCTGCATGTCATCGTCCTTCTTGCTGTACATGGTGTCGAGGTAGAAGTGCAGGTCCTTGGTCGGACGGTATTCGGCGCTGAAGATCGCGGAAATCTTGTCGCGGGTACCGAAGTAATCCATGTTACGGCCCAGACGCGGCAGGATCGCGTTGTCGATCTGGGTGATGTTCAGGCCCGGATTGTGCGACAGCAGGAAGGCCTGGTCGATCGGGGTGCCTGCCACCAGGCCATTGCCCACGCCTGCCGGTACGGTGCCTGGAATGGTCCAGTTGCCGCCGCCGGTGTTGTTACGGGTGGAGGAAGGATTCTGTGCAGCCGACAGGTTGGCGTTGGTCCAGCCCACGGTTTCGAAACCGGTGGTACGGGACTGCTGGCGCGACCAGGAAATGCCGCCCAGCACACCCCAGGTGTCGCCGAAGGTCTGGCTGGCCAGTACGGAACCGCGGTGGCCGTAGTCCTTGTCGATCTGCTGCTTGGTGCCGGTGATGTTGACGGCGATGTTGCGGCCTTCCTTGTCGAACGGACGGGCGCTGCGCATGTTCACGACACCAGCGGCGCCGCCTTCCAGCATGTCGGCGGTCGGGCTCTTCGACACGGTCAGCTTGGTGAACAGGTCGGTTGGCAGCAGGTCGAGGTCGACCTCACGGTTGGTGTTGGCGCCGTCGATCGGGCCGGACGATGCCACGGCAATCGAAGAGCCGTTCAGCAGGATCTTGGTGAAGCTGGAGCCGAGGCCACGAATCTGAATGTTCATGCCTTCGCCGGTCACATCGCGCGACACGCCCACGCCCGGGATGCGGCTCAGCGATTCAGCGATGTTCTTGTCGGGGAACTTGCCGAGGTCTTCGGCATTGATCGAGTCCTGGAAGCCGATGGCTTCCTTCTTGTCCTTCGCCGAGGACAGCAGGGAATTACGGTAGCCGGTCACTTGCACGGTTTGCATCGTGCTATCTGCGGCTTCCTGTGCATAGGCTTGCGAGATCAGGCTGGCCATGACGGACAGGCCGAGCACAACTTGCCGACGGGCGTGCAGCCCCGGCTTCTTCTGCATCAACATCTGTGTCTCCTTTAATTTTTGTCGTAGTGGTTGCGCGACCATGTCAGTTTAGGAGCTTCGAATTGTTATTGTCAACAAAATCTAACAACAAATGTTATGCGCAACCATTTTGGAGTTACATAGCTACAACGCTCTAAACCGTAGCTGCGGCGCAGCATTTCTCCGTTGTCTAGAGCGAAATGAATAACGCTAACATTTCAGGAGCAACCTTCCGTCCACTGCACCTGGCGCCAGTCACCGGCGTAGAGGGCGGAAATGCGTCCTTTGCTGGTTTCGAAGCGCAGCGCATACTGCCCGCCGCCCGTGTGCACGGTCAAATAGTGCTCGGAGGCATCGTAGGCACTGGGCTCATCCTTGACGGCTTCGCCGTAGATCTGTCGCACTTTTTCCACGGAATCGCCCACCGCCACGCCGCGTTCGGAGGCGCTACCCTCCTCTACCGCGTCAACGCGGCGCAACACATCGTCCACGAACATCAGCAGCAGGCTGGGATCATCCGCCGGGCGAACGTAGAAACAGTTGCCGTTGGCGCGCAATGGCGGCGGCGTACGTTCCATGTGGTCGCCCAGCACGCGGTTGACGGTATCGAATTTCATACCGATTTTCAGTGGACCGGCACCGTCCACTCTCACCACCCAGTTGCCGGCCTGCGCCTGCGCGCAAGCCAGTCCGGATGCCAGCGCCAGCAGCGCCATGTTTGTCTTTTGCATATCTCTGTGCCGAATCAGTCTCATACCTAAGTTTAAGGGAGCATACCCTCGTCTGATGGTGCCACACGGGAGCGGCCGCTATCGTAACGCTATCCTATCAGCGGAGGCGAGCGTGTTCACTAAACTCCTGTGGCGTGTGCTGGGCGAACGCCAGGCGGCCAGGCCGGTAACCGAATGGGTCGTGTTTGCGGCAGGCTTGCTGTCGAGCTTCCTGCTGCTTGGCTACCTGATCCTGAGCGAAAGGCGCATGGCCGAATTCACCGAGGCCGAGCGCATGCGCTCGCAAGCCATCGTCATCAGCCAGAGCCTGCACCGGCAGCTGGAAGGCGTGCGTTCCGGCCTGCTCAGCGCCCGCGCCGCCTTCGATGTGGAAGCCAATTGCGACGAGGTGTGCCGCCATACCCTGTTCCAGGGCCTGAAGCGCTCCATGCCCGGCGTACGCGCCCTGCTGGCGATTCGTCCCAATGGCAATATCGTGCTGTCGGACGATGATCTGGGCGACCGCCATCTGGACGACCAGAACTTCCTGCGCGATCTGGCCCGCATCTGCAGCGGCAATATGATGTACGCCTATCAGCCTTACGAAAACGAACCAAACAGTTTCAACATCAAGATGGCCATGTCGCTGGGGCGCGACGACCGCTGCGGCTCCGGCGCGGTGGTGATGATCCTCAATCCCGAATACTTCGACGCCGTGATGCGCTCCGCCCTGTATGCGGACGATATGAACGTGGCCATCACCGATGGCGACGGCCGCCACCTGCTCTTCGTGCCGCCCGATCCGGCCCACTTCCGCGACCAGAGCGGGCGCGATTACCTGTCCCAGCATCGCCAGACCGGCAATGACGTTTCCGTCATGCGCCTGAAAGATGCCGAGGGCGTGCCGCGCCTGGTGGTCCAGCGCACCATGGCGCTGCAGGACGTGTTCATGAACAAACAGCTGGTAATCAGCCTGACCCGCACGGCAGCCCGGGTGGATGCGGGCTGGATTCGTCTGGCGCTGACCAGCGGCGGCGTATGGCTGGCCTTCTGGCTGGTTTGCGGCCTGGGTCTGTGGGCCGCGCAACGGCGCACCCGCGCCATCCTCGACTTGACGCGCGCTGCGGACCAGGAACGCGCCGAAGCCGCCGAACGCGTCGAGCTGGCCCTGGATGGCGGCGATCTGGGGCTGTGGGACCTCGACGTCGCGCGCGACACGGTGATCGTCTGCGCCCGCGCCTCCGCCATGCTGGGCTACACGGCCGAGCAGCAGGAGCGCAAGCACCATGACTGGCTCAGCGAAGTGCATCCGGAGGATCTGGAGCATCTGACGCAGGAAATGGAGCGCCATGCGCGCGGCGAGATCCCCGCCTTTGAAGCGGAGTTCCGCCTGCGCCACCGCAACGGCAACTGGATCTGGCTGCAATCGCGCGGCAAGGCCGTGGCGCGCGACGCCAGCGGCAACGCGCTGCGCGTGCTGGGCACCCGCAGCAATATCACGGCGCGCAAGGAAGCGGAGGCGGAAATCGCCCACCTCGCCTTCTACGACGGCCTGACCAATCTGCCCAACCGCCGCCTGCTGCTCGATCGTCTGGGCCATGCCATCGCCAAGAGCGAACGCAATGGCGCGCATGGCGCCGTGCTGTTCGTGGACCTCGACAACTTCAAGGACCTCAACGATACGCTGGGCCACGATATGGGCGACCGCCTGCTGGAGATAGTGGCCTACCGCTTGCAGCAGGTCACGCGCGAATCGGACACCGTGGCGCGCCTGGGCGGCGACGAATTCGTGATCCTGCTGGAAGACCTGGGCGCGGCGTTGGCAGAAGCGGCCAGCCATGCCGAAATGGTGGCCCACAAAGTCCTCAACACGCTGAAGCTGCCTTACACGCTGGACGGCAATGAACTGCGCAGCACGCCCAGCATCGGCGTGGTGATGTTTGGCGCGGGCCATCACCACACCATCAGCGACCTGCTGCGCCAGGCCGATATGGCGATGTATGAAGCCAAGGCGGCCGGCCGCGCCACCTTCCGCTTCTTCGACCCTTCGATGAAGGCGGCGCTGGACGAGAATGCTTCGCTGGAAAGCGAGCTGCGGGTAGCGCTGGCGCGCGAGCAGTTCCGCCTGTACTACCAGCCCGTATTGAATGGCGACGGCACGCCGGTCGGCGTGGAAGCACTGATCCGCTGGCAGCATCCCAAGCATGGCCTGGTGAGTCCCCTCACCTTCATCGAACTGGCCGAGAAGACGGGACTCATCATCGATATCGGCGAATGGGTGCTGGAGACGGCCTGCCGCCAGCTCGCGGCCTGGCAGTGCGATCCGCGCAGCATCAGCCTGACGATGGCGGTCAACGTCAGCGCGCGCCAGCTGCGCCATCCGGACTTCGTGCAGCGCGTGCTGGACATCGTAGCGCGCACCGGCGCCGCGCCGCATCGCCTGAAACTGGAGCTGACCGAGAGCATGCTGCTGGCCGATGTGGAAGACATCATCACCAAGATGAGCGCCCTCAAGCAGCGCGGCATCGGCTTCTCGCTGGACGATTTCGGCACCGGCTACTCCTCGCTCAGCTACCTGCAACGGCTGCCGCTGGACCAGCTGAAGATCGACCAGAGCTTCGTGCGCGACATGCTACATACGCACCATGCGGCCAGTATTGTCGAAGCGATCACCACGCTGGGGCGCAGCCTGTCGCTAGGGCTGGTGGCGGAAGGCGTGGAATCGCAGGCGCAGTGGCTGCGCCTGCGCGAGCTGGGCTGCCATTTGTACCAGGGCTATCTGTTCGATCCGCCCCTGCCGCTGGAAGTGTTCACGGCGCGCTACCTGCCCGAGCTGACCGCGGCCTGAAAAAGAAAACGGCCCGCAAAGGGGCCGTCCAGAAACGAAAACGGCCCCATTGGGACCGTTGACCTCGCGTAGGGCGGATCATCCGATCCGCCAATCCGCGGCTTAAGCGTAGCTACGCAAACGCAGCGAGAAGTCCTGCAGCGCCTTGATGCCCGACGCCTCGGCGCGTTCGCACCAGTCCTGCAGCTTGTGCACCAGCTCTTCGCGCGAGAAGTGCGAGCGTTCCCAGATCACGCCCAGTTCCACGCGCATATTGTGCATGGTTTCCAGGGCCTTGGAATGCTGGAACAGTTCCACCAGCTGCTGCTTCTGCGGCGCCTGCAGCTTGGCCGGGTCCTGCTTCATCAGCTTGCGTGACGACTTCAGGAAACGCGATTCCAGCTCGGCCTGTTGCTTCAGGTGTTCCAGTTCTTCCTTCCACGCGTGCTTGATGGACTTGGCGTACTTGGCCATCACATCGTAGCGGTTGGCGATCACGGACTGCAGCGTTTCCAGGTCGGCCTTGACCTTTTCCTTGTCGAACTTCGGCTTAGGCGGCACCTTCTTCACTTTGGCCAGGCCGATCATTTCCATGGCGCGGATATAGCCCCAGCCGATGTCGAACTCATACCACTTGGACGACAGCTTGGCCGAGGTCGCGAAAGTGTGGTGGTTGTTGTGCAGCTCTTCGCCGCCGATGATGATGCCCCAAGGGATGATGTTGGTCGCAGCGTCGGAGCAATCGTAATTGCGGTAGCCCCACCAGTGGCCGATACCGTTGATGATGCCGGCGGCGGTCACAGGAATCCACAGCATCTGCACGGCCCACACCGAGATGCCTTTGGCGCCGAACAGCATCACGTCCAGGATCAGCATCAGGGCCACGCCCTGCCAGCTGTACTTGGAATACAGATTGTGTTCGATCCAGTCGTCCGGCGTGCCATGGCCGTACTTCTCCATGGTTTCCTTGTTTTTCGATTCAGCGCGGTACAGCTCAGCGCCTTCCCAGAACACTTTCTTGATGCCTTTGGTCACAGGGCTGTGCGGATCTTCTTCGGTATCGCACTTGGCGTGGTGCTTGCGGTGAATGGCGGCCCACTCTTTGGTCACCTGGCCGGTGGTCAGCCACAGCCAGAAGCGGAAGAAGTGCGAAGGCAGCGGATGCAGATCCAGCGCGCGGTGCGCCTGGTGGCGGTGCAGGAAGATGGTGACACTGGCAATCGTGATGTGCGTGAGCACGAGCGTCACAATGACGGTCTGCCATGCGGACAGGCCGGTAATGCCATGAGTCAGAAAATCAAGAACTGCAGAAAAATCCATTACTGCTCCAAAGTGAGTGGGACAACAGGCGTCATTGTACGACCAATCGCCCCCGATTTGAGGAGGGATTGCCTCCCGTAACTGATTATTTTTGAGGCAGAGAGTCAGGCAGAGGGCCTAACAGTCTCACTTCCCGTTGCGGGAACGGTACAGAAATCCCGTTTTGTTTCAAGGACTTCCAGATTGCGCGATTGACATCGGAGGTGACGCCGCCCTTGCCGTTCTCCGGATCTTCGATCCAGAACACCACCGCCAGGTCGATGCCGTCGGCGCCGAAGTTCTGCAGCTGGCCGGATGGCGCACGCTCTTTCGACACGCGCGGAATCGAGGCTGCCGCCTCCTCCAGCAGCTTGAGCACGACGTCGATATCAGTGTCATAAGCCACCGATATCTTGGCCGACAGTGCCAGCCACTTGTTCGACAGCGAGGAATTCTGCACCGCGCCGGACACCAGCATCTCGTTCGGCACAATCGATTCCACACCGTCCAGGCTTTGCAGCACGGTGTAGCGGGTATTGATGTGGGTGACCTGGCCCGAATACTTGTCGACCGTGATCATGTCGCCAATCGACAGGCTGCGGTCCAGCAGGATGATGAAGCCGGACACGTAATTGCTGGCGATCTTCTGCAAGCCCAGGCCGAGGCCAACGCCCAGCGCGCCGCTGAACACCGACAGCACGGTGAGGTCGATGCCCACCAGCGACAGGCTGACCAGCACCGCCACCACGATCAGCAGTGCGCGCCCTACCCGCGCAAACACCACGCGCAGATTGGAATTCAGCGACTGCATGTTCATCAGGCGGTCGTCCAGCGCTGCACCGGCCCACATGGCCAGCATCAGCAGCACCACCACCGAAATCGCGCCTTGCAGGATGGCGGCAATCGAGACGTGGTGCTTGCCCAGCGGGAGGTAGGTATCGTCGAGGAAGGCGTAGATATCGTCCCAGATGCCGGTGATGTAGAGCACGAAGCCCAGCCACACCAGCAGCTGGAATACTTTTTCGAACACCAGGATCTTGGCGCCGACTTCACCGCCGCGCGCAAACACCTTGCGCAGCAGGTAGAAGGCAAAGCGGATCACCACCAGCGAGCCGAAGATCGGCAGCGCCAGTTTGATCAGATTGACATGGTGCCAGCGCGCCAGCACGGCTTTCGACACCACCAGCAAACAGACGATGGCCAGCGGACCGACCACGCGGCTGAAGCTCTCCACGCCGAAGCGCGCCAGATTGGTCTGGTCCTCGCGCCGCGTAAACTGCTTGCGCAGCAGGCCGGCGAACGTCCAGCCGAAGAAGATCGACAGCGCAATCGCCGCCACTTGCCACAGAAGGCCTGGGTCGCGGATGTCGCCGACCAGGTCGTTGAAGAGGTTCGTCAGCGGGATCGGCTGGCGCATCGTTTATTCGTCCGCCTTCTTGGCCATCGGTTTGCGTTCGAAGACGGCGGCGAAGAAGCCGTCGGTCTGGTGCTTGTGCGGCAGCAGCTTCAGGTAGTCGCCCATGTCCAGCTCGATCTTCTGCTCGGCCAGTACCTTATTCATCGGCACCAGTTCGAAGTCCGGGTGGGTTTCCAGGAACTGCGCGGCCACCGCGTCGTTCTCTTCGTTCAGCAGCGAGCAGGTGGCATAGACCAGGCGGCCGCCGTTTTTCACCAGGCGCGCGGCGCCGTCCAGAATGGAGATCTGCTTCTCGTGCATCTCGGTGATGGCTTCCGGCGGCTGGCGCCATTTCACGTCCGGATTGCGGCGCAGCGTACCCATGCCGGAGCAAGGCGCGTCCACCAGCACGCGGTCGATCTTGCCGGCCAGGCGCTTGATCTTGGCATCGCGCTCGTGCGCAATCGCCACCGGATGCACATTCGACAAGCCGGAGCGCGCCAGGCGCGGCTTCAGCTTGGCCAGGCGCTTCTCGGATACGTCGAAGGCATACAAACGGCCGGTATTGCGCATCTGCGCGCCCAGCGCCAGCGTCTTGCCGCCGGCACCGGCGCAGAAATCCACCACCATCTCGCCGCGCTTGGCGCCGAGGATCTGGGCCAGCACTTGGCTACCCTCGTCCTGCACTTCGATGGCGCCGCTCTTGAACAGCGGCAGGTTCTGCAGCGCAGGTTTCTTGTGCACGCGCACGCCCAGCGGCGCGAACGGGGTCGGGTCGGCAGCGATCGGGGCTTGCGCCAGTTCGGCGATTACGTCTTCGCGGCTGGCCTTCATGGCATTGACGCGCAGATCCAGCGGCGCCGGGGTGTTCAGGGCATCGGCCAGCACCAGGGTTTCTTCTTCGCCGTACTGCGCCACCAGCTTGTCGAACAGCCATTTCGGCATATTGGCGCGCATGGATTTATGCAGCAGCGAGCGGTCAATTTCCAGCTGGCGTTTCAGCCACTCCGCCTCGTCCGTCGACAGGCCGCCCAGCGCGTCGAAACCGACGGCATCGGCCATGCCCAGCAGGACCAGGCGGCGCATGGTGGCGCCGCCGCCCGCTTCGGCGCGGTCGGTGAAGAAGGCCTTGTTACGCAGCACGGCGTAGATGCACTCGGCAATGGCGCCGCGCTCGCGGCCGCCCAGCTTCGGGTGGTCCTTGAAGAAGCGGGACAGCGTGGTATCGGCCGGCGCGGCAAAGCGCAGGATTTCGCGCAGCACATCTTCGGCGCTGGTCAGGATAAACGGGGGCAAACGCATAACAATCTTTCTTATTCAGTTGTGGTCCACGTGGACCTTGCCATCCTCGATCCGCAGGCGGTCTTCGACGAACCAGCGGATAGCACGAGGGTACAGCACATGTTCCTGCTCCAGCACACGGGAAGCCAGCAGTTCAGGCGTATCGCCCGGCATCACAGGCACGGAGGCCTGGTCCACCATTGGGCCGTGATCCAGGTCGGCGGTCACGAAGTGCACGGTGGCGCCGTGGCGTTCGTGCCCGGCGGCCAGTGCCTGTTCGTGCGTATGCAGGCCCGGGAAGTGCGGCAGCAGCGACGGATGGATATTCAGCATGCGGCCAGTGTAGTGCTCAACGAAGCCTGGCGTCAGGATACGCATGAAGCCGGCCAGCACGACCAGGTCGGGCTGATACGAATCGATTACCTCTTGCAAAGCGGCGTCGAAGGCCTCGCGGCTAGGATATTCCTTGTGCGCGACCACGGCGGTCGGAATGCCATGGCTGGCGGCAAATTCCAGTCCTTTGGCGTCGGCTTTATTGCTGATGACGGCGGCGATGCGGGCGGGCCATTGTTCGGCCTGCGCGGCACGGACCACAGCTTCCATATTGCTTCCGCGGCCCGAAATGAGGATGACGATGTTTTTCATGGCCGCCATTGTACCTGCTACGGCCGGGCAGCGCGATATTATGCTGCATCGCAGCAATGCTGGCAAGGGGGAGCGAAATGCGACGGCGCGTGCTTACTCGAAGGAGTAGAAAACACGGAACGGGACTTTTTTCTCGGCCCAGTAATCGGCCGCATCACGGAAGACATCCAGCAGGCACTCACGTGCTTCACGATCAAATTTCTGGGTATTCGGCAGCTGTTCCAGCACGACCAGGAAGCCGGTCTGCTCGCCTGCTTTATTCATCGTTTCGGTCAGGGTTTCACGCAGAGCGTCGAAGTTTTTGCCGCAGGGTTTCGGCATATAAAACGATTCGGCGATAATTCCCAACACCTGCTGCTTGGTCTGCCCATGATGGCAGTGTGCATACAAAAAGTGCTGCCCCAAGCGGGCTGCCTCTTCCTGCAGCTCGCCCACGCGAAAGGCGCGGATGGACTGCACTAAATTAGGCGGCACAGTGATCAACAAACTCATCTTTTCCTCAAATCGACCTTGTGATGTACGGTACTTGTAGTGCCGCTGGCGGGTCAATGCGCCGGGCTTTCTCCCTGTCAATCTGATTCCATACGGGTATTAGGGTAACGTGTTGTATCCGCTGAATCAACTCGAATGTGATGTCAATCGCAAGATTTGTTAAAAACAGAACATAATAAGCCAGTTTTAAGCGGCACGTTACAATTTGTTGCCATCGCTGACAACCTCCCGATACATTCGAGCGTTACCATATCTGGGTGCAATTCCCATTTCCCCGTGAACTGCCCAAAAACGCCAAATGAGGTAAATAATATGAAGCTCACTTCTACACTGCTGCTCTCCGTCGCCAGCCTGGGCGCCTTGCCTCTGGCTCAAGCGCAAGCTACCGATTTCGAAGATTACGGCCGCGTAACCCGCGTTACGCCACAGGTTGAACAGGTCAACCGTCCGCGCCAGGAATGCCGTACCGAGTATGTCCAGACCCAACAGCCAGCCGAACGCGGCGTAGGCGGTTCCGTGGTGGGCGGTATTGCCGGCGCCCTGCTGGGCAGCACGGTTGGCCGTGGTAATGGCCGTACCGCTGCCACCGCGGCCGGCGCCATCGCCGGCGCTGTGGTCGGCGATCGCGTACAGAACCAGGACGCCGGCCCAGGCCCGGTGCAGGAACAGGCCGTCAAACAGTGCCGCACCGTTGACCACTGGGAATCGCGCACCAATGGCTACCAGGTCGAGTACGATTATCGCGGCCGCAATTACACCAGCGTCATGAGCTACGACCCGGGCCAGCGCATTCGCCTGCGCGTGTCCGTGGAACCGATGCAATAAAAGCCGGCGGATCGATGATCCGCCCTACGCTACAACGCCGGCCCAGTGCCGGCGTTTTTTATTTGTTCGCTTGCTTCCGGGCAAAACATCGCGGGATAATGCCTCACTATGCTGATTAAACGTAAATCCATCGAAAAAGAAGAATCCTCCCGCCCTGCGCGTTCTGCCCCTGCTCCGCGCAAGCCGAAATTCGCGCCGGTTACCCTGTCCGAAATGGATGGCGTGCGCTATCTGCATTTCGGCACCGAATGGGTGCAGGGCGCCATGCGCATCCGCAAACCGGACTGGCCGGAGCTGGAGTACGCTCAGCAGATGATGGCATGGATGCTGTGGATCGAAGAACCGCGCGCTATCGCCCAGCTGGGCCTGGGCACCGGTGCGCTGACCAAGTTCTGCTACAAGCACTTCCCGCAAGCCTCGGTCACGGCCATTGAGCTGAACCCTTCCGTGGTCGCGATCTGCGCTTCCATGTTCAAGCTGCCGGACAACGACGAGCGCCTGCAAGTGATCGAAATGGATGCGATGGATTACGTCACCGACCGCGCCAACCACGGCGCGCTGGATGCCCTGCAGGTGGACCTGTACGACGCCACTGCGCGTGGTCCCGTGCTGGATACGCCGGAGTTCTACCAGGCTTGCGCGGCTTGCCTGAATGACGACGGCATCATGACGGTGAACCTGTTCGGCGATCACCCCAGCTATGCGAAGAATCTGAAAGCGATGAAGTTCGCCTTCGCGCAAGTGGTGTCGCTGCCGCAGGTGCATGACGGGAACGTGGTCGCCATCGCCTTCAAGACCAAACGCGATATCGACGTCAAAGAGCTGGCCGAACGCGCCGCGCAAATCGTGGCCGACACCAGGCTGCCCGCCAAATCCTGGCTCAAGGGCATCAAAGCCAGCCAAAGCTAAAGGACCTACATGACCAAGGCACTCGATCTTCAACAGATATTCACCTGGCTGCTGGCCGATGGCATGGTCGAGAAAGCCGAAGTCAAGGCCCACTACACGCAAGCGCAGGGCATCCTGCGCAACACGCCGGGCGCCATGCATCCGCTGAGCGCCGTCGCCCACTGCAAGCTGTCCCACGCAAAATCCCACAAGCTGCTGACGCTCGATGCGCTGAGCGAATGGCTGGCCGACCGCTGCCAGCTGCCCTTCTATCGTATCGATCCGCTCAAGGTCGACTTCACCAAGGTGGCGGATGTGATGTCCGCCAGCTATGCGGCGCGCTTCAATATCCTGCCGGTGGAGATGAACCTGGACACGCTGGTGGTGGCCACCGCCGATCCCTTCGCGCTGGAGTGGGAGGCGGAGATCGCCAAGATCGCGCGCCGCACCATCAAGCGCGTGATCGCCAATCCGCTCGACATTGCGCAGTACACCTCGCAGTTCTTCACGCTGGCCAAGTCGATCAAGAAGGCCAACAAATCCACCGGCCAGGACGTCGCGCTGCGCAATAACTTCGAGCAGTTGGTCGAGATGGGCAAGACCAACAAGCAGGTCGACGCCAATGACCAGCACGTGGTCAATATCGTGGACTGGCTGTGGCAGTACGCTTTCGAACAGCGCGCCTCCGATATCCACCTGGAGCCCAAGCGCGACCTCGGCACCATCCGCTTCCGTATCGACGGCGTGCTGCATCAGGTGTATCAGGTGCCGGCGGTGGTAATGATCGCGATGACGGCGCGTATCAAGCTGCTGGGCCGCATGGACGTGATCGAGAAGCGCCGTCCGCAGGATGGCCGTATCAAGACCCGTACCGCCGGCGGACAGGAAGTTGAACTGCGTCTGTCCACCCTGCCGACCGCGTTTGGCGAAAAGCTGGTGATGCGTATCTTCGATCCGGACGTGGTGGTGAAGACCCTGCCGGAACTGGGCTTCCCAGCCGACGATGCAGCGCGCTGGGATGCTTTGACCAATCGTCCGCACGGCATCATCCTCGTCACCGGGCCGACCGGCTCGGGCAAGACCACCACGCTGTACACCACGCTGAAGGCGCTGGCGACGTCGGAGGTCAATGTCTGTACCGTGGAAGACCCGATCGAGATGGTCGAATCTTCGTTCAACCAGATGCAGGTGCAGCCCAGCATCGACCTCACCTTTGCCGATGGCGTGCGCGCCCTGATGCGTCAGGACCCGGACATCATCATGGTCGGCGAGATCCGCGACCTGGCCACCGCCGAGATGGCGATCCAGGCCGCACTGACGGGCCACCTGGTGCTGTCCACCCTGCACACCAATGACGCGCCGTCCGCCGTGATGCGCTTGCTGGAACTGGGCGTGCCCTATTACCTGCTGGAAGCCACGCTGATCGGCATCATGGCGCAGCGCCTGGTGCGTACGCTGTGCACCGACTGCAAGACATCGGAAGGCGGCGAGATTGCCGATGATATCTGGCAGGGCCTTGGCGGCCAGTGGAACATCCCCAAGCCGGACAAAGTCTATCGCCCCGTCGGCTGCCCCGAATGCCGCCAGACCGGTTACCGCGGCCGTACCGGCATTTACGAGCTGCTGACCGTGACCGAGGCCTTCAATAATCTGGTGCAGGAAGAGACGGACATCTCCGCATTGCGCAAGCAGGCCATCGCGGACCAGATGAAACCCCTGCGCATCGCCGGCGCCTACAAAGTCCGCGACGGCGTGACCACGGTGGAAGAAGTGCTGAAAGTTACCGCCGCATTGGGATAAACGATTTTTGCAAATTCCTCTTGGCAGACGCCAATCGGCTTGTATATAATACGGCCTCTTTCGGGTCGTTAGCTCAGCTGGTAGAGCAGCGGACTTTTAATCCGTTGGTCGCAGGTTCGAATCCCGCACGGCCTACCACGAATAGATCAGAGAAGCCAACCGTCCGCGGTTGGCTTTTTTGTTTTTGCGGGCCGTCCTGCAAGTCCGGCAGGATTCGATCATAATCGCGTGCATTGTCAACGCACACCGATGATCCGATGACCAAACTGACTGACTTCCCTATCGCCGCCAAATGGCCGGCGCAACATCCTGAACGCCTGCAACTGTATTCGCTGCCGACGCCGAATGGCGTGAAGGTGTCGATCATGCTGGAGGAGACCGGGCTGCCGTACGAGCCGCATCTTGTCAGCTTCGACAGCAATGACCAGATGTCGCCAGCTTTCCTGTCGCTGAACCCGAACAACAAGATCCCCGCGATCATTGACCCGAACGGTCCGGATGGACAGCCGCTGCCCCTGTTCGAGTCGGGCGCGATTCTGCTTTATCTCGCCGAGAAAACCGGCCAGCTGATGCCGAAAGACGCGGCCGGACGCTATGAAACCATTCAGTGGCTGATGTTCCAGATGGGCGGCATTGGTCCGATGTTCGGCCAGGTCGGCTTCTTCCACAAATTCGCCGGCAAGGAATACGAAGACAAGCGTCCACGCGACCGCTATATCGGCGAGTCCAAGCGCCTGCTCAATGTATTGGAACAGCGCCTGCAAGGCCGCAAGTGGATCATGGGCGACGAGTACACCATCGCCGACATCGCCACCTTCCCGTGGGTGCGCAACCTGATCGGTTTCTATGAAGCCGGTGAACTGGTCGAGATCAACACATTCCGGAACGTGCAGCGCGTGCTGGAAGCCTTCCTCGCCCGCCCTGCCGTGGCGCGCGGCCTGACCATCCCGAGCCGTACCTAAGCGGCGTATGACGCCATGAGCCGGTCGAGGAAGCCGAACAACTTCCGGTTCATGGCGGCGTAGTCATTCGCTCGCAGCGCGTCCGGCTGCTGCACGAAGCGGTGCGCTGTAAGCGTCGCCAGTTCAGGCGCGGACGCGGCGATCAGCAATTCCACCACCTCAGGCGTGAACTCCATATGGCACTGGAAGCCATACACGAGGTCACCATATTCAATGATCTGGCGCGGACAGCCCTCGCTCCGGGCGATCACCACGGCGTCCCTGGTCAAGCCAGGCATATCGCTATGCCAATGCCCAACCTCCAGCGTATCGCCAAAGCCGGCGAACTTTGGATGCGGTTGCAGCACGATGGGGAACTTGCCAATCTCCTTCTCCGGACTGGACTCGTGGCGCGCGCCCAGCGCCGTGCCAAGTAACTGAGCGCCCAGGCAGACGCCAACCACGGCCTTGCGCGCTGCCACGCAACGTAAAATCAGATCGCATTCGGCCGCCGCATCGAAATGCGGACATTCCGCTAGCGTTGTGGTTGGCGACTGCGGACCGCCCATCACGACCAGCAGGTCAATGCTTTCGACAGATTCCGGCAGCGCCTCATGCAGATAAACGCGCGAGTACGTCGCCACGTATCCCCGCTCGCTCACCCATTGCTCATAGGCGCCTGGCGCCTCGAACGACTCGTGCACCACGAAGTGAATTCGCATATTTAGGACTCCATATCAAATTTATGATAGCATGCCATTCTTTCATATATTTAGGAGTCCTATAAATGAAAAAATCCGCCATTTTCTACCATGACGGCTGCAATCTTTGCCTGGCGATGGCCGAAGTCTTCGGCACCGCCCTCGATCCGGCGCTCTACACCACCGAAGTCGTGAACCTCGGCCTGGCGCCCGGACGCACCGGCGAAGCAGAATTCGCGGGTGTGACGGTGCTGCCTAGCCTCGTCATCGACGGCAAAGTGTTCGCGGTCAATCCCCATTCCGAGCTGCATCACTGATGATGATCGGCACCCTGCTGGTTGGCGCCGTGCAGCCGCTGAGCGCAACTGGCCACAACACCGGCATCGCCAAGCTGTCCGTCGCGCGCCCGTTGCGGCTGGGCGTCAATGGTTTCGAAGGCGACGGCCAGGCAGATCCGCGCCACGGCGGACCGGAAAAGGCCGTGCACCACTACGCGGCCGAGCATTATCCGTATTGGCGCGAAACGATCGGCGAGCGCGCCGTGTTGCGCCGGCCCGGCGCCTTCGGTGAGAACCTGTCCACGCATGGCATGACGGAGGACACGGTCTGCATTGGCGACGTGTACCGGCTCGGTTCAGCAACCGTCCAGGTAACGCAGACGCGCCAGCCCTGCTGGAAACTGAACACGCGCTTCGGCCAGCCGGACATGGCCCTCCAGGTTCAGCGCAGCGGCAAGACAGGCTGGTACTACCGCGTGCTCGAAGAAGGCATGGCCGGTCCGGGCGACGCGCTGGAGCTGATCGACCGTTCCTATCCGCAATGGACGCTGGCCAGCATTCTGAAAATCCTGTATCACCGCACCGGCGACCGCGACGCCCTCGCGCAGCTGGCGCAACTGGCCGCACTGCCGGCACGCTGGCGCGACCTGTTCGTGCGCAGGCTCGCGACCGGCGCCGTGGAAGACTGGACCGAGCGCCTGACCGGCAGCGTCTAACGCTTCTTCTTGCTGGTGGCGGTCGATGTGGACCGTGCCCAGGATTCGTCCGCACAAAAGGCAAAGCGGTTCATGATCAGGCAAGCGGGCCAATATGGCGCCGTGCCGTCGACAGCGCGAGCAAGCCCGCGCCAAGCAGCAGCAAGGCTGCCGGCTCAGGGACGGCAGTCACGGCAGGGTCGGAAATATCCAGCGCCGTGCTGCCTTCCGTACCGGCAGCACGCGACGGCGTCCAGCTGACGTCAAGCAGCGCGCCAGTGACCGGATCGTAATTGCCTAACGGCGCAATATTGTCGTCGAAGGCTGAGACCACGAAGTGCGAGACATAGCGGGTCACTGGATCAAACGCACCAGCAAAGGTCAGATCGAAAGACAGCACACCGCCAAACGCCACGGCATGAAACAAATCACTCGACGTATCGTTGCGGAAGGCGTATCCACCAGCGGCCGGCGTCACGCCCCAGGAATCGATGAAGGCCGAGCTGTCGAAGCCCACCATATTGCTGACCACCGCGGTCGCCAACGGCACGCCGGTAGTGGCGCTCAGTTGCATGTCCAGATAACCGCTGGCGGCGCCGAAGCCGGAAGTATCGATGGCAACGTGAATCGTGCCCGCTGAAGCGAAGCCGCTGCCTACCGCCAGCGCCGCGGCCAATGCCAGGCGGCGCAAGAAAGTGAACATCATGATCTTATTCCTCAGAAGGTGGCTTTGTAGAGCGCCGGTGCATAGCTGACCAGCGCGCGCGAGGGGTTGGTGAACGTCAGCGGCACATTAAGCGCAGCGCCTGCAACGATAGGACCGGACAGGATCACATAAGGTGCACCGCCATCGCTGCCACTGGCGTTATCCAGCGTGATGCCGCTGGCGAGACTGCCCAGCTTCAACCGCAGTGGGCCGCTCAGCGCAGTGCTGCCGTTGTTCGTGATCGTCACCGCACCGACGTATTTTCCGGTGGCGCGATTCAACGTTGCGCCCTGTTGCGTGAGTTGTACGCTGGCGCTCACGTCGGACTGCACCGTGCCGTGGAAACGCACTTCCGACATATTGCCGAACCAGCTTCCGCCATTGAAGATGCGGAGGTAGCGGTAAGCGCCCGCAGCGGCCGGCAGCGTTTGCCAATCCATGGTGGACACAGCCGCCGGTGTCAGCGTGGTCCATGTGGCATTGTCGTTGGAGCCCTGGATCACCGTGCCCTTGATGCGGGCGTAGTTGCTGTCCTGGCGCGGCGCCAGTTCCACGCTGGTCAACGAAGCGTAATTGCCGGCCTTGAAGTCGAAGGTGATGTAACTGGCGACGCCGGAGTTATTGCTGCCGATGCGGAAGTCGGAGATCGTGCCCAGGTTTGCATCGAACAGCGAATTCACGTTAGCCAGCGTGGTCGCAGCCGGGCGATTCGCTGTCGAATCGATCAGCGTTGCGATGCTGGTCACGTTCTTCACCACATCCGACTCGTCGACCAGATACAGCGAAGTGCTGTCGGTCGTAGAAGAATTCGGCAGCCCATCCTTGCCATTCGCCTGCTTGTAGTTGATGGAGAACTTCACCGCGCCGGCTGCAACGCCTTGAGGCATCACCGCCTGCGCCGTAAAGTTGACGTTATCCGTCGTACTCACCGACGCGGACTGGCCTTGAATGCTCACGTTGACGCTGTTGATCGCCTCCTTCGCCACAAAGACCAGCTTCACGGTGTTGCCCGCTACGACGCGGTTGCGCAGGCTTTGTACAGAGCTCAGTGAAGCCGTCGCAATCTTGTTGGACGATTCGGTGGCACCGTACAGGCGCAGTTCCGACATATTGCCGAACCACTGGTTGCCATTGAAGATGCGGATGTAGCGGAATGGCTGTGGGGTGGCGACGGTCAGCGTCTGCCAATCCATCGAGGTACCGGCGGCAGTCGAGATGGTCGTCCAGTTGGCATTGTCGTTCGATCCCTGCACCACAACGCCCTTGATGCGGGTGTAATACTGGTCCTGGCGAGCCAACACTTCGGCGCGCGTGATCGTGGCCGTGCCGCCATCCTTGAAGTCGAAGGTGATCCAGCCGCCGTAGCCGCTACCGCTCACACGGAAATCAGTCACCGTGCCGAGATTACTGTCGAACAGCAGGTTCGCGGTCGCCAGCAAATCGGTCTGGTTGCGGCCGCTGGAATCGCTGAGCGCAGTGATGTCCAGCAGATTGCCGATGTAACCAGTTTGATCGGACAACAGCAGCGACGTGCCGTCGGTGGTGAACAGGATTGGCTCGGCATCGACGCCGGCGGCAGTCTTGTAGTTCAAGGCGAACTTCACCTTGCCCGGCGCAGTGCTGGCCGTCATGGTCGCTGTGGCGGTCCAGTTCAGATTGTCGCTGCTGCTCACCGTGGCAGGCACGCCCTGGATGGTGACATTGACGTTGTTGATCGGCGCCGTAGCCTTGAAGGCCAGCTTCACGGTATTGCCCGGCACGATGCGGTTCTTCAGCGCCTGGTCGGAACTGATCGACACCGACGACAGCTGGTTCACCGTCTCATAGCGCGCACCGAAAATGCGGAATTCGGACAACTCGAAGAAGGTGCTGGAAGGCTGAATCATCTGCAGCTTCAGGAAGCGGAAGCGCTGGTTCTTCAGATCATCCTGCACCGGCATGGTCTGCATGTCTTCCGTTACCGCCGTCAGGCCCGGCGTCAGGCGCGTCCAGTTCTCGTTGTCGTTGGAACCGTAAGCTGCGACACCGCCGATACGCTCAGGGAAGCTGGCGCGCACCTGCAGCTGGAAGGCATTGGCGGAGAACTTGAAGCTTGGGCCAAAGTCGAAGTAATGCGCGAGGTCCTGAGCCTGGGTGTACACCACGAATGTGTCAGGCGTGCCATCCAGCGCATTCGGAATCGAGGTGCCGAAGGTGGACGACACGAACATGTTCGAATAATTCATGCTGCCATCGTTCATCAACGGCGTCAGCTCCTGCAGGCCGGTGACGGCCGTGTTCAATGCGGCCAGCTTCTGGGTGAACACATCGTCCGTAGCGCTGCCGATGACGCCCGTGACATCAGCGTATGCGGCGTTGTAGACGGACAGGGTCGAACCGATATAGATCTTGCTGGGGACGTGGCGCGCGATTACCGCGTTGATTGCCGACTGACGGTCGGTGCTGACGACCACCTGCACCGTCCTGGTACTCACTGTCGTACCATCCGACGAAGTGACCACGAAGTTGTAAGTGCCCGCCTGCGCCGGCAGCCAGGCGAACGCGCCGGTGTGCGTATCGAAGCTCGCACCGGCTGGCAGGCCGTCGATCTGGTAGCTCAATACATCGCCGGCACCGGCGTCGGTGGCGCCAAAATTGTACGTGATCGTGCTGGTCGATCCTGCATAGGTGAAGATGTCCAGGTCCGCATCGCCCGAGTTGAAGACCGGGGGCGTCAGCGTGCCGCCTTGCACATTGATGTGGTCAATATCGACGGTGGTGCCGGCGCCCTTGAGCGTCATGAAGAGTAGATCGCCCAGACCCTGATAGGCATTGAAGGCATAGTCCACATAACGCCATTGGCTGTTGGTGTCCGGCAGGGTGATGGTGTCGCCAAATGCATCCATCGTCGCCACGCCGTTGGTGCGCACCTTGAACGCGATATTGCGCGTGCCATTGGAGGAACCGATCAGCGCGATCGTGGTGCCTGCCCCGGTGGCATAAGCGCGTACGAACGATGCCGTTTCGTCGCTCATCGCAGTGGCGGTGCCATCCAGCGAGGTAAAGCGGTCTTCGATTTCGCGGTAAGGCTCTACGATGGGATGCAGCAGATACTGGCCTCCCTCCACTTCGGCCGCAGCGGGAATGAAGATCCAGAAATCGCCGCCGCCGTCGACGCCATCCCAGTTGTAGCTCACGCGGTCAGCGAACATTTTCGTGAAGTTCGGCGCGCGCTCTTCGATATTGATGCCGCGGATGTATTTGTAGTAGTAGAACAGTTCCCAGGTGTTCTGGGTCAGACGTCCGCGATAGCCGCTGGCGAGCGCCTTGTAGATAATCGTGGGAACGCCATTCGCATCGGTGTGCGCGGCCGTGGGCACCCATGGCGTGTCATAGCCCAGCATGTAGTGCGCCCAATATTCGGCGGCGTCCAGAATGCGGTCGTTCAGGAATTCGTACGGACCTACCGCGCTGGCCGCGGTGGAGGCGGTACCGTCGACCGGATCGACCTTGGTCCCCTGCGACAAGAGCAAGCGCGCCAGGATCTCGGTATTGGTGACGTCGCCCGCGCCGTGTGCCTGGTCGCGTCCCATCTCCACGTGCTGCACGACCGGCGTCACCGCTTCGCCTGTCAGGTCGTTCCTGGTCACGAGACGGAACAGTTGCTTGATCGCGCCATTCTGCCCTTGATCCACCGCTGTCTTATTTACGGTGAACCACTCCACACCTTCGTTGTAACGTGGCCGGTTGCCGGTGAAGATGTAGCCGGACATGGCGCCGATCAGTGGATACAGGTGCTGGTTCATGAAGTAGTTGTTATTGTGCTGCAGGACCTCGATCACAGGCGTGATCAGATTGCTGGTGAAGGCCGCCGTATCCTGATCCGTCCATTCCAGGGCCGCCGTCTGGCAGCTGGTGTAGCGCATGATCTCCGCTGCCGCCACCATGCGGTTCAGCGGAATACCCGAGTGGATGTGCGCATCGGTGTAGTAGGCATATTGTGCCGGGTCCATCTGCGACCAGATGCGGATCAGACGCATGGCATTGGCGCGATACGTTTCGTCGCCACTGACGTAGTAGAGAATGGCCTGGGTATAGGCCTTCAGTGCATCGGCAATGAACTTCGACTCCACGCCCTGGCTATTGAAGGCAACTGTACCGGGCTTGGTGGGATCGGAACCGCTCTGGTTATTGGAGCTGATGGTCTTTGACGCCGCGCCAGACAACAGCATCTGATTGAAATAGGTATTCCACGGCTCCTTCTGCGCCAGCACCTGCGTGCGCATATTTTCAAGAACATCCCTGGTCAGGCCGACGCCAGGATGTCTGAATCCGCTGGCATCCGTGGTTTCGGTGATCGCCGGCTGATAACTCGTGACGATCGTCTGAATGGTGTCTGCTGCAATCCCCTGCCGTGACGCGAGCAAAGCGAGTGCCGCCATAGCTACTATGGTCCAAAGCCTCATCTGTCTCCCCCTCTTTTGAGTGGCGTTAGTTATCGATAACAATATAAGCAGAAGCGGACTGGATGACGTATGGCTTTTTTAAACACACTCATATTGAACAGGCATAGCTCAACGCCCGGCTTCCATACCGCTAGCTCTATTACCGGCCTCACAGCGACGGCACAAATCCGCGCAGATTCAAGCTTTATATTTTTGCGGTGCGGCGTTGACTGGCATATCCGCACGGCGATATACAGGAGGTCCCCTTCTCGTCGGCAGGAGCGTCCCATGCGATTCAGATCGGACAAACACGGCGGCTACCAGGTCTACGCAGTCACCGGCACCAACACCATCAGCTTCGCCATCGATTTTCGCGAGGCCGATACCAGGGGATTGCTCGGCTTTGCCATCGAGCGCCATGATGTCGACGAAGACGAGCGCTATTTTCTGTACGGCTTCAAGGTCTTTCCTTCAATCTATCCCGAGCCCGCGCCCGATCTCGCAGTATCGACGCACGACCAGCCGGTGCAGAGCTTTGTCTATGACGACTTCACCGCCAAGCCAGGACACAAATACGTCTACTACTTCCATCCGCTGAAAGGCTCGCCAAAGGCACTGGACCGCGACGCCAAGCCGATACCGGTAGCGGTGGAAACCGAACCGTCATTCTCAAAGCATGAGTACGACGTCTTCTTTAATCGCGGTGTGGCCAGCAGCCAGGCCTACCAGCGCAAATTCGGCAACCAGAGTCCGGACGATCTTGAACACAATGGCGAACATAAAAAAGCCCGGGAAGCGCTGGCCTGGCTAAGCCGCGATCTCGACGAAGCCATGCTGAAGTTCATCGCTGAAGCCCGCCACGGCGACACCCTGCTCTGCTGCTTCTATGAGTTCCACTACCTCCCGGTGCTGAACGCGCTGCGCCAGGCCGAAGAGCGCGGCGTCAAGCTACAGATCATTGTCGACGCCAAGGCCAACGACAAAGCCTTCCCGCGCAAGGCGAATCTGGATGCCATCGAAAAGGCCGGGCTGCCGCAGGCGGACATCATTCTGCGCGAAGCGCGCCGCACCGCGATCCAGCACAACAAGTTCATGGTGCTGCTGAAGGGGCATAACGAAACGCCTGGCGCGGTGTGGACCGGTTCCACCAACCTGTCGATGGGCGCCATTCACGGACACGCCAACGTCGGCCAATGGGTGCGCGACCGCGACGTGGCCGCGAAGTTCGCCGAATATTGGGAGCTGCTGTCTGGCGACCCCGGTGGCCGCGACGGCGACAGCAATGTAGATGTCCGCAAGAAGAACGAAGACTTGCGTACCTCCATTCAGGGCATCGACTCCGCGCCGCTGAAATGGAGCGACTTCCCGAAGGGCGCCACGCCCATCTTCAGCCCACGTGAAAAGCTGGACGTTCTGAAGATGTACGCCGAACTGCTGGACAGCGCCAAAGACCTTGCCTGCGTCACGCTTGCCTTCGGCGTCAACGAGGAATTCAAATCCCGCCTGCAGGACAATGGCCGCTTCAACGCCCTCACTTTCCTGCTGCTGGAAAAAGAGGACCGGCCGGCGCAGAAGAATGGCGAGACTTTCGTTCGCCTCTCGGCCGACAACAACAGCTACGAAGCCTTCGGCTCCTACATCAAGGACCCGCTCTACCAATGGGCGAAAGAGACCACCAACGCCGCCATGGGCATGAACTCGCACGTGAACTACATCCATTCCAAGTTCCTGCTGAAAGATCCTTTGGGGGCCGACCCGATCGTGGTCACCGGCTCCGCCAACTTCTCGAGCGCATCCACGCGCGAGAACGACGAGAACATGCTCTTCATCCGCGGCAGCCAGCGCGTCGCCGACATCTACTTCACGGAATTCAACCGCCTGTTCAACCATTACTACTTCCGCTCCGTCCGCGAACGCCTGGGCAAACACGCATCCAAAGACGATAAAGCCAGCCTGTTTCTCAGCGAGAACGACAACTGGCTCGATCATTACAAGGAAGGCAGCCTGCGCTACAAACGCGCGGCAGTGTTCTGGAAGATGGCGATCTGAGGCCGCGCAAGCACGCGAAACGCACGATCGTTGTCCGAAAAAAGCAACGCGCTGGTGCGATTGGCCACAATAGTTTCGGACTTGAAATACTATCCAAAGTACGCACGTATTTTCGTGTCTGCTGGGGAGTTCGTCATGAATAAGATTCTGCTTTCGGCCGTCCTTGTTTCCAGTTTCTCTTTCTCTGCCTATGCGCAAACAGCCGCGGCGCCAGCAAGCAGCGCACCGGCCAAGGCTGCAATGGTCACAGCGGTTTGCAAGGACGGCACGCCATTTAGCGGAGCCACGCTGAAAGGTGCTTGCCGCGGGCATGGCGGCGTCGACAAGAAAGCGGCGGCGGCCTCGGCTTCAGCAGCGGCAGCTCCGGCCGCAGCTGCAGCTCCGGCCGCTGCGGCTGCGCCAGCAGCACCGGCAGCACCCGCCGCCAAACCCGCTGCGGCTGCCAAAGCGGCAGCGCCAGGCGGCGGCGCGGGGCAAGTATGGGTCAACACCTCGACCAAGGTCTATCACTGCCCTGGCAACCGCTACTACGGGAAGACCAAGACCGGCGAGTACATGAGCGAAGCCGACGCGCAAGCCAAGGGATTCAAGGGTGACCATGGAAAGGCCTGCGCAAAGTAGCGCCTGGCCGGCTCGGGGAAAAGCCCGCTCAGGCGAGCTTTTCCTTCAAAAATGCAGCAATGTATGGCGTCGCAGCAGCCGCGATGGTCGAAGCTGTGGACGGGTCGATGCCCATGCGCTCGGCCAGCGCTGCCGTCACCTTACCGGTCAGAATGCCCTCCCCGCCTTCTACCAGCGAATGGAAGAAGCCGTCGCCCCGCACCAGTCCCGCGGCAAACGCGGCAAAAAAGTTACGGCCCGTATGAGCGCCCGACGTTGCAGCCTGCTCTTCGACGTGAGCATGGGTCGCATCCACCGCATGGCTTAGCATCTGTTGGGCGTCATCTGAACTGATGCCTTGGGCCGCCAGTGCCTGGGTAGCTTGCGCACCGTGATCGGACGCCAGAAATTCCGAAATAAGCTGCTGTGCATCCATTGAAATCTCCCGTAGAAATTAAGGATCGGCACAGTCCAGAGTAGTCAAAATTTCTGAGCGCGGCAACAGCAGGCGTTCAGCGCGGCTGAGTGTAATTGACTGGCACGTACTGATAGCCTTTTCCGTTTTCACGCAAATGTCCAATGGCAGGGAATTGCAGGTGCGCCGCGCCAATCAGGTAGCCTCCTTTTGCCGCATCGGCAAACGCCTGCTGACGCGCGGCCATAGCGGCAGGGCTATCGCTGTCGTAAGCGATTGTTACCGATGGATCGTCAAACTGCACCGCTGCCACGTGCATCAAGTCGCCCAGCAGAAGCAGCCTCTGGCCCTTGCTTTCCACCGTATAGGTGACATGGCCCGGTGTGTGGCCCGCCGTCAAATAAGCTTTAATGCCCGGCATAAGCTCGCCGTTAGCCTCGATCGGCTGGAACCTGCCCGCCTTGATGTACGGCGAAACCGACGCCACAGCGCCCTGGAACACGAACTTGTCATCGGCCGAAGCCTTGTCCATGTTGACCTGATTCAGCCAGAAATCGGCATCGGCTTTGCCCGCGTGGACGGCGGCGTTCGGGAACACGATCTGCCCGCCCGCCATCAGGCCGCCCACATGGTCCGGGTGCATGTGCGTGATGTAGATCTCGTCAACCTGCTCCGGCCGATAGCCAGCGGCCTGGAGATTCGCAGCCAGTTTGCCCAGCGTCGGACCAAACAGGCTTGCTGCGCCGGTGTCGATCAGCACAAGCTTGCCGCCAGTGTTGATCAGGAAGGCGTTGACCGAGGTTTCCAGCGGCGCTTTGACGAAGGACTTGTCCAGCGCCTGAATGGTCTTCGCCGCCGGCTGCCTGAGCTGCTTGTCGACAGGCAGGTCGACCGTGCCATCGTTCAGAACCGTCACTTCAAAATCACCCAGCGCCATGCGGTAGAAACCCGGCGCCTGGAATTTAGCCATCGGCGCGGCTGCCTGTGCGAAGGCCCCGGCAAACATCGTTGCGATTGCGCCCATCATGGTGGCGGCGCGCGAGGAATTGGAATTCTTCGAGATCAAGGCGGTCCTTTGTCAATAAGGGCCGCGCCCAATGCGCGTGCCCGCTGACGTTGGAGTCTACCGGCCTTGACTCCTTCTGATTAGAGCCGAAAATCCAAATGGGCCTATTAATCCAGCTTATCAATCCGGCAGATCGATACGACGTTAGCGCCATTTCCTGATCACACATGAGAAATGCAGGCCAATCCAAGCGCACCAAGCGAAAGTACGACACCTGTGCATGCCGACGCGACGTTTGTCTTCGCACCTGGATTCACTCGGCGCAAAATGATTGTTACGTAGATCGAAATAAAGCCGTGGACAGCTACCACCGAAAAGATTGCCCAGATCGCCCATTGCTCACCGCGGCCAAGAGGGAGAACGAGCCAGGCCAAGGCCACCGCAAATGCGAGCATGCCGGCGCCGACCATCTTGAGCATCCCCAGAATCACGGCCTGGTATCGCAACGGAATTTCAGACCATTCCAGGCCAGTGAGTTGAGCGTGGTAGAACAAATACTCTTTGGCGAAAAGATACCGCAACCCGAACGCGGCGGACCCTAAGGCGATGATGAGTAGTATGGTCGATGCAAGTATCAGCATGCTCTTAGTTGATTGATTCAGCTCGGTCTGAGCTCTTGGGCGAGCCCAATGAGAATCCCTTCAGGGCCTCGAATGTAGCAGAGCCGGTAGATATCTTCATATTGGGCCACTTCGCCGACGAGCTTCGCGCCGCGCTTGCCAAGCCGGGCCAGCGTATCGTCGATATCCTCCACCGTGAACATGACGCGCAGGTAGCCAAGAGCATTCACTGGCGCGGCGCGGTGATCGGCAGCCACCGGCGGCGTCAGAAAGCGGGACAACTCAAGCCGGCTGTGGCCATCAGGCGTACGCATCATCGCGATCTCAACGCGCATGCCGCGCAAGCCGGTGACGCCATCAGCCCAATCACCTTCGACCGGAGCGCGCCCTTCCAGCGTCAGGCCTAGTTCAGTGAAGAATTCAACAGCCGCGTCGAGGTTGTCCACGACGATGCCGACGTTATCCATACGCTTTACAGTCATAATCTCTCCTCAACTTCAGCGGCTGAACGGCGCCTTAAATGCCGGAGGACAGAGCCATCCCAGGACCGCCGCGACAATGAACAAAGCCGGCACATCACCGATCAAATGGCCAGCATGCTCTGAATTGGCCATCGCCTGCATCGCCATTACTCCCCCGTGAACAATGCTGGACCAGATGGTGAACGCAATAAGGCTGATGTGCTGTTCCGGGTTCCGGGCCGCGCGCAAAAGAAACACGCCCAGCGTCGCATAGATGGCAATGATCATCTCCAGGTACTCCGACCGCCCATGATGCCACGCCCAGCCCGAGGGCCAGAGCACTGTAAGCGGATATACCCCGAACAGGAAGACGACGCCGACGACAAGCAACGAGACTCGCAGGTATTTCGTCCGATTTTCAGCTCTCATGTTGCGCTCCCAATGTGGTAACCCACAGCTCTGCCACCAGTCTTCGATAGGAGGACACCGCTATGCGTGGCACCAAAACACGAGCGTGTGAATACTTCCAAGACTAATCGACTCCCAATCGTCCGAACTATGCACCCCGAAGTGCAAAGCAGTCCTGTAGACAAGCCTGCCACCTGAAATGCAGCGGATTACTACCGGACTGGCAGGTTCCTCAAATTGGCTCGTGACTTCAAAACGAAGACCTGATTCGGCTCCAAATGAAAAGGTCTATTCGTGTTCAGAACAATCAATGAACCCTCTGGTAAGAAGCATGTCATCGTCGAACAAGGCAAAATCAATCTGCATCCTACTTTACGTTCCTCGTTCCGGTAAGTGTTCCAATTGTTCTGTCAATCTATATTCGCACCAACGCGGCTGTTCAGCGCGCCGTCACACACCGGCTGGAATCGAAGGTTACCTAATTTTTTAAACGCTTAGTCATTTCGACTCGCTGCGACGAATTCGCCACGAAGCCAAGCCGAACACCGTCAGACCAATAACCAACGCAGGCACTAGCGTCACAACGAGATTGCCATCTGGCGTCAGCCGCGATACTACTCCAGCTGTGATAAAGGTTGCGATGAGCCCAGAGACGGCGGCCAAAGAAGGCCACTTCGACTTTGAGCGTCCGTCCTGTTTTGATCTATCCATGATGGATGCCGGTAGCTGAGTTGTTCAGTGCCGCCATATGGCGCCTACTGGATTGAAAGATTAGGCCATTTACTTTCTTGCCCATGCAATAGACCCGCGCCATTTCGTAGGCTTCGTCAGACACAGAAGCGTGAAATGTTGTGTTCAAGCGCATTAGATAGAAGTCAACGTGGTGCTAGCCGAAGTGGGTCAGCGCGTGTGCTTGAGCAATCGTTGGGGTATTCATATGGCACCCCACAAAAATAGACTCTTCTTCACTTCGATCGCTAACTGTGCGAGTCGACTAAGCTCATTTAGTCCAGGAAGCAAATCCGATGGGGCGCACATAAGCTCCTCTGTCGCAGCCCAATCCCGTGCTACCTCCTGGACAGATTCTTCGCCAAGCCCCGCGAGTAGTTGAACGAGATCAGGCGGGAGTTCGTGAAGCCAAGAGTTCCCCTCACCATCAGACAACAACTCAGGAAGAATGTGACGGTCAGCATTCCATTCAATTCTTTCGAGAATTGCCCAAAGGGTTGTAATTTCAACTCCCGTGAGATTTCCAGTTTCGAATGCCGCGATCAACGTTGGCCTAGAGCCTTCGCCGCGCAAAAATGCGCCGTAGGCCCTTGCGACATCAAGATCAGCAACCAGGAAATCCGCCCGCATAGAACCTCCATCGTTCAAAGTAACTGGCCGCCGGAAAGCGCATCACGCAGACAGTCCAGTAGACCCCCATTGTTCGGACTTATTGCTTCTCATAATTTGGTGCCATGCCAGTACCTGTCTCGGCTAGGCGCGAATTCGGAATCCAGCCAGACACCTCGCCCGCTTTACCGGTCCAGTATGTGACTTCAGTCCAACCAGGAACGTCGAAATATGCGTCAAGTTGATCACCCGAAATTACGAAAACCTGTTTCATGCGACAACGGTCATCCGGCGCCGTGTAAAAGTATGCGCGCCCCTTTCCTACAACGACACGTCCGGATGTGTATCCTGGGATTCGCACTTTCGCTTTCTCCAGATTGCCAACGCTATTCGGGCAATGCTTGCCCGGCTCAGCGGCCACACACACGGTACTTGAAGTGACCATCATTAAAACAGCACCTACGATCTTCTTCACCTACTCTCCAAACGTAAAGTGGACGTCATATTGACGCTTTTAAGAATTCTAAAATGCCAGACAGCGGCAACTCGCGCAAGATTGCGCCACAGACTTCTGCAAACAGCGAACATAAAGCATGCTAATGATCGTGGCAATCCGTCGCCCCACATCTTTAGTTCCAGATACGGTACATCCAATAGCTCTCATCTTCCAGCCCCGCCTTCAGCAGCTCGGTGGGGCTGAGGCCGGAGATCTGGCGGGCTTCGCGGATCATGTGGGACTGGTCGGAGAAGCCGCCGCGCTGGGCGATGTCGCTGAGCAGAAGCTCGCCGCGCAGCGCCTGTTCGCGGGCTTCGATGAAGGACACTTCCGCGCGGCGCATGCGGCGCAGGGTGCGCAGTGGCAGTCCTGCCCATTCGCGGACGCGGCGCTCGGCCATGCGCACGCTGCGTCCCATGCCGGCGGCTGCGGCTTGGGCGCCGAGCCTGCGTACCCAGTCACCAATCACCCCGTCGAATGCGCCTCCGCGTGCATCACGCCAGCGCGGCTCCAGGAATTGTTCGAGGACCACAATGCGCGCGTCGTCATCGGCAGCGGCGAACACATTGCGGGCCATCTCCTGCCATGATGCGTCGAGCACTTCAGACAGCGGGCGCAGCGTATCAACGCAGAACGTCATGTCCACGCCAGTCAGGCGATGCATGGCGTCCGGATAGAACAGCACCATCAGAAAATGCACCGCGCCGGCATTGCCGGTCGCTGTGGGCACGGACTGAGGACCGCAGAACAAAGCTTCGCCCGCGCGCAGGGGCTGGCCGGCAACCTCCGGCACCACCATGACGGAGTCGCCGGACAGCTGGAAAAACAGTGAGCAAAAGGGACTGGCCGGATAGCGGTTGAGCCGGTGCGTGTCCAGCAACGGCGCGACATCGAGCGTGCTGCGCACCACATGGGCGCGCACGCAGGACGCCAGCGAGAGGCGCGGAGGAATCAGGCGGGCTATCGGTGCAGTTGACATATCAACAATTGTATCGCAGGCGGCAGGACATCCTGCAAGCATGTCGCAAATATTCAAGACCGGTTGCGCGCACGGGGCGCACAATGGTCAACATGAATACAGTCACCGACCCCGTTACCGCTGCGCTGCGCCAGGTCGCCGACCTGCCCGGCCCGTCCGCCCTGCCGCTGCTGGGCAATATTCTCCAGATGCGCCCGACGCGCGTGCATCTGGTGGCCGAAACCTGGGCGAAGCAATACGGCCCCTACTACCGCTTCCGCTTCGGCCGCGCCGACGTGCTGGTGGTGTCCGATCCCACCAGCATCAACGCCATCCTGCGTGACCGTCCGGATGGCTTCAGAAGGCCGGCCATTACAGCCGAAGTGTCGCGCGAGATGGGCGGCCATCCGGGGCTGTTCCTGGCCGAAGGCGCGGAGTGGCGCAACCAGCGCCGCATGGTGATGCAGGCTTTCGCACCGCACGCCATCAAGGCTTACTTCCCCGTTCTGGTGAATACGGGACGCCGTCTGCAGAGCCGTTGGGAGAAGCTTGCGGCAGCAGGGCAGGAAATCGCGCTCAGCGCAGACCTCAAGCGCTACACGGTCGACATCGTCGCCGGCCTGGCCTTTGGCGCGGAAGTGAACACCATCGAAAACGGCGACGACCGCATCCAGCAGCATCTGGAAAACATCATGGCCGGTGCCGGGCGCCGCTCGTTCACGCCCTTCCCTTACTGGCGCTATGTGCGCCTGCCGGTGGATCGCCAGCTGGAGCGCAGCGTGAAGGCGATGCGGGAAGCGGTGGATGGCTTCATCGCCCAGGCCCGAGTCCGCATGGCAGCCGATTTGGAACGCGCCCAGCATCCGCGCAATATGCTGGAAGCCATGCTGGCCGCAGCTGCGCAGGAAGGCAGCGCGGTCGACGACAACACCGTGATCGGCAACGTGACCACCATGCTGCTGGCAGGCGAGGACACCACGTCCAGCGCCCTCGCCTGGCTGATTTGGCTGCTGCACCGCCATCCACAAGCACTACGGCGCGCGCAGGAAGAGGTGCTGCGCGTGGCGCCCGATCCGGCCGCCTTCACACTGGAACAGATGGATGCGCTGGACTATGTGGACGCCTGCGCGCACGAAGCCATGCGCCTGCGTCCACCCGCCCCCTTCATTCCGCTGGAGGCCAATCGCGACACGGTGATCGGCGATATCCACGTGCCAAGGAACACGCCGGTATGGTGCGTGCTGCGCCGCGAGAGCGTGTCCGAAGCCCAGCTACAGAATGCCAGCGAATTCCAGCCGGAGCGCTGGCTGGAAGGCAGCACGGCGCGCCAGTTGACGATGCCTTTCGGCTCCGGCCCGCGCCTGTGCCCCGGACGGTATCTGTCCCTGCTGGAGATCAAGGTGGCGATGGCCAGCCTGCTGGGCCGCTTCGATATCGTGTCCGTCGAAGCCGATGCTTACGGCAAGGACGGTGAAGCGCGCGAGCTGTTGGGCTTTGTGATGGCGCCCGCCGCGCTGCGCATGCGCCTCAGGACGAGGACAGCACAAACTGATTCCCGTCCGGGTCTTTCATGATGGCAAACTCGCCCCAGGGCTGCTTTTGAGGCGGCGACAGGAATTCCACGCCGCGCTCAGACAGCTGGCGGTAGGTAGCCTGCACATTGTCGCAAGCGAGCGAGCCGTTAAAGAAGCTGCCGATGCGGTCCTCCTGCCCATCGGGCGTGAACAGCACGAAGCGCGTGTCGGACGCGCCAACGCGCAGTTCGATCCAGCGCTGCTTCTCGTCGAAAGGCTGGTCGGTGATGACGCGGAAGCCCAGCTTTTCGGTGTAGAAAACCAGGGCGGCATCCTGGTCGCGGGTGGGAATGCTGACAAATTTGATGTGGGTGATCATGGTGTCTCCAGAGGTAATGCCTCATTGTGGCACGGCGCCGGCCCATGCTATAGTCATCATGACTATACTCATCATGACTACACTCATCATGACTACACTCGACCCTTATTTCATCGACGTGCTGATGCCCGACCTGGTCGGCCACGAGCACTCGCCTGCCGCTTTCCTGGTCTATCTCTATCTGTGGCGGCGCATGGAAGGCAAGCGCTCCGTACAGGCCAGCTACGCCACGATCGCACTGGACACCGGCCTGTCGCGCATCACGGCGCAGCGCGCGGTGGCGCTGCTGCTGCGGCGGCGCCTGCTCAGCGCGGAGAGCGATGCGCCGACGGCGGTGCCGAAATACACCGTGCTGCGGCCCTGGATTGGCCGTTTGCCCCGCTAGTTGGTGCTGCGGCGCAGATTGACAGTAAGCAAGGAATTGCCCACCATGCGAGGTTCCATTGACTCACCGAAGCCAGTGCCATGTCTGCACCTAAAATCTCCAAGCTCACTGCCCTGCTGATCCTGAGCATCAGCGCCCACTTTGCCCAGGCGGCCGACGCGCCCGCCAGGCACGCCATCACCCACGAAGATGTGTGGCTGATGAAGCGCATCGGCGCGCCCATCCCAAGCCCGGACGGCAAATGGGCTGTGTTCTCCGTCACCGATCCCGCCTACGACAACAAGGAACAGTGGAACGACTTGTGGATCAAGTCCCTCACCGACGACAGCGCCCCGCGCCGCCTGACCTTCAGCAAGGGCGGCGAGGCCGGCGCCAACTGGTCGCCGGACGGCCGCTTCCTGCTCTTCACCGCCAAGCGCGAAGGCGATGAAGTCAGCCAGATCTATCGCCTCGACGTCGCCCACGGCGGCGAAGCCCAGCGCCTGACCACCCTCACTCTCGGCGCGCGTTCGCCGAAGTTCAGCCCGGACGGCAAGCAGATTCTCTTCATCAGCGACATCTACCCAGGCGATAACGACGAAGAATCGGTGAAGAAGTCGGCCAAAGAGCGCAAGGACCGCAAGTACAACGCCCGCGCCTACGAATCCTTCCCGCCGCGCTTTTTCGACAAGTGGCTGGACGAGAAGAAGGTCCGCCTGTTTGTGATGAACGCCGACGGCGGCGGCAAGCCGCGCGACCTGTTCGCGGGTACCAGGCTGGCCGAGCTGCCGGGCTTTGGCGGCAGCCAGGGCGACGATGGCCAGTCGCTGGATGCGAGCTGGACGCCGGAAGGCAAATCGATCGTCTTCGCTGCGTCGACCAACCGCAACGAGGCGGCGCGCGCTTCCAGCTTCACGCAAATCTTCGAACTGCCGCTGTCCGGCGGTGAACCGGTTCAGCTGACCAAGGACCGCCACAGCTACAAGGCGCTGCGCTTCTCGCCGGATGCCCGCACGCTGTTCGCACTGACCGAAGCGGAAGAACCGGGCAAGGTGTATGACCTGACCCGCGTAGCGAGCTTCGCCTGGCCAATCAGCAATCCTCAGCCGAAGATCCTGACTGCGAACCTGGACCGCTCGATCTCGCGCATCGCCCTGCCGGCCGACGGCAAGCGCGTGTTCTACAGCTTCGAGCACGCAGGCCTGGAAAAAATCTATTCGATGAACTACGCCGGCGGTGATCAGCGCGAAGAGCCTTCGCTGCCGACCGGTTCCATCAACTCCCTGAACGCAGCGGGCAAGACGCTGGTGGGCGTGTGGGAATCCTCGGTCAATCCGCCGGAGGTGTACACCTTCAACGGCACGCCGAAGCGCCAGACTTCCTTCAACGTGGAAAAGGCCGCTGCCATCGACTGGCAAGCGCCTGAGCACTTCTGGTTCAAGACGCCGGACGGCCGCAGCATCCACAACATGATCGTCAAGCCTGCCGGCTTCGATCCGAACAAGAAGTACCCGCTGTTTGCGGTGATCCACGGCGGCGCCGCGAATATGTGGCGCGACCAGTTCGTGATTCGCTGGAACTACCACCTGCTCGCCAAGCCGGGCTATATCGTGCTGCTGACCGACTACAAGGGCTCCACCGGCTACGGCGAAGAGTTCGCGCGCTCGATCCAGTACGATCCGCTGAAAGGCCCGGGCGACGAAGTCAACCAGGCGGTGGATGAAGCCATCAGGAAGTACAGCTTCATCGACAGCAGCAAGCTCGCTGCGGGCGGCGCCAGCTACGGCGGCCACCTGGCCAACTGGCTGCAGGCTACCACCACGCGCTACAAGGCCATCGTGTCCCACGCGGGCGAGATGGACCTGGTCATGCAGTGGGGTACCAGCGACAGCGTGTACGGACGTGAGGTGAACAGCGGTGGTCCGGTGTGGGCCGATCTGCCGGTGTGGCGCGAGCAGAGCCCGATCATGCAGGCGGGGAACCACGAGAAAGGCACGGGCTTCAAATCGCCTATCCTGATCACCGTGGGTGAACGCGATTACCGCGTGCCGATCAATAACGCGCTGATGAACTTCGCGACGCAGCAGCGCCTCGATGTGCCAAGCAAACTGGTGGTCTTCCCGGAAGAGAACCACTGGATTCTGAACGGCGAGAACAGCCGCTACTTCTACAGCGAAGTGCAGGCCTGGCTCGCCAAGTACCTCAAATAAAAAAGGGAGAAAACGAAGATGACGATTGCAAACTGGTGTATCGCAGCGGCCTGCATGCTGCCGGCTGCCGTGGCGCTGATGCCGAAGGTGGCGTCCATGACAAGCAAAGACCGCTACGACAACCATCTGCCGCGGGAATGGGCTCAGCGCCAGACCGGCTGGGGCAAGCGCGCCATTGCGGCGCAGCTGAACGGCTTTGAAGCCCTGCCGCTGTTTATTGCAGCCGTCATCCTCGCTCAAAATGCCCATGTAGACCAGGGCCGCATCGATATGCTGGCCCTGGCCTTCCTTGGCATCCGCATCATCTACAGCCTGCTGTATCTGGCCAATCTGGGCACGATGCGCACCCTCGTGTGGTTCAGCGGCGTAGGTATCTGCGTTGCGATGATCGCGATGGTCTAAGCGGCTTTCGCCGGGGCGGCCGCCGGTGCAGCGGCCGCCTGATTTTTACGGATCACCATCACCATCCCGGCCGCCACCAGGCACGCAGCGCCTGCAGCGAACAAGGCCGGGTTATAAGTCAGCATCAGGGTGCGCACGCGCCCTGCTCCAAATGCGGCCAGCGCTGCACCCAGCTGGTGGCCGGCAAACACCCAGCCGAACACCATCCCGGCCTTCTCTTTGCCGAAATGCGTTGCTGCCAGACGCACCGTCGGCGGCACGGTCGCGATCCAGTCCAGACCATAGAACATCGCGAACAGCGACAGGCCATACAGCGTGAATTCCGAATATGGCAGCCACAGAAGCGACAGGCCACGCAGGGCGTAGTACCAGAACAGCAGCTTGCGGTTGTCGTAGCGGTCGGACAGCCAGCCGGAACCGATGGTGCCCACCAGGTCGAAGGCGCCCATCATTGCCAGCACGGATGCAGCAGGCACAGGACCCATGCCCTGGTCGCCGCACAGCGAAATGAAGTGGGTCTGGATCAGGCCATTGGTGCTCAGGCCGCAGATGAAGAAGGTCGCGAACAGAATCCAGAACACGCCGCTGCCGGAAACGCTGCGCAGAATTTTGAACGGTGTCGTGAAGCCGATCTGCATCGCCGGCGGCACCGGCACCGGATTGATCGCGCCAAATGGCTGCTGGCCGAGATCCTGCGGGCGGTTACGCATCAGGAAGAACACCAGCACCGCCACCACGGCACAAGCCAGCATCACCGGCACCACGGCCATGCGCCAGCCGAAATGCTCCACCAGCCAGGCGCCCACCGGCAGGAACACCAGCTGGCCCGTGGCGGAGCTGGCCGTCAGCATGCCGACCACCAGGCCGCGCCGCGATTCGAACCAGCGATTCGACACGACGGCCGTCAGCACCAGCGCCGTCATGCCTGAGCCCACGCCCAGCATCACGCCCCACATCAGCACCAGATGCCAGAACTCGGTCATCCGGGTGGCCAGCAGCATGCCGCCGGACACCAGCGACAGCGCCGTCACCACAATATTGCGCAGGCCAAAGCGCTCCATCAGGATGGCCGAGAAAGGCCCCATCAGGCCAAACAGCGCGAAACGCACCGCCAGCGCGGACGAGATCTGGTCCACATTCCAGCCAAACTCCTTGCTCAGCGGTTGCAACAGCGCACCTGGCAGTCCCAGCGCGGCCGAGGAAGTCAGACCCGTAAGGAAGGTCAGCGCAACGATGACCCAGGCATAGTGGATTCCGCGGCGCTCCAGCCAGCCGGACAGGGGTTGAGCAAGCATAGTGAGGCTCCGTTTAAATGATGAATATCATCTATCATACCAAAAAAAATGGCCAGTTCAAGCCTGGCCATAAATCCGGCGACCCAGTTCTTACTTCTTGACCTGGATGGAAGATTTCACATCTGTCACGCCTTTGACGGCGCGAGCAATTTCTACAGCCTTGTCGGCTTCAGTCTTGGATGGCACGAAGCCGCTCAGCATGACAACGCCGCCCTGGGTTTCCACGTGCACGTCCATGGCTTTCACAACCGGGTCAGCGGCCATCTCGGCTTTGACCTTGGTGGTGATCATGGTGTCGGACATGGCAAGCGAAGCATCCGCCGATTTCTCGCGGGTCTTGTCGGCTACGTTTTCAGTGGTGGACGTTTTGGTCGAAGCCAGCTGAGTGTCGTACTGAGACTTGGCGTCGCTCTTGCAAGTGGATTTGGCGCTACCGCTCATGTCATCGCACTTTTCCTTGGCGAGATCATACTCAGCCTCGGCGACCCGGTGCTCGGCACGCGTGACATCGCTGGGATTGTTTTTGTACTTCGTGGTGATATCCAATTCGGACTTGGCCTGTGCAACCTTGGCCTCTTCCTTGCAAACGTCTTTTGCATTGCCCTTCAGGCTGCTGCATTTGTCCTTTGCAACCTTATAGTCGGACTCTGCCTTTTCCCAAGCCGACTTGTACGCGGCACGGTCGGTTTGCGCCATCGCGCAGGTGCTGATGAGTGCAGCCGCAGACAGGAAAACAATTTTCTTCATGGTTAGTCCCCTTTAGGATGGTTAGCATGTGCATTACATTCCTGTCGAGGGACTGCGTCTGTGCGCGACCGTACACTGCCGGCCTCTTACTGCTCCTGCGGCAAGCCCTTCTGCCACAACTGGGCTGCCTGTTCAAAAGGCTTTTGTTCGCCAGCGAACACACTGGCATTATTGGCCAGCTTCAGCCATTCGATGGTGCTGTGCGAACCATGGCTGACGGGCTGGCGCACTTCGTTCAGCCAGCTGTACACATAGCCGTAATCCTGCGGATGGCGCTGCTCGATCCAGGCCAGCGCCACCAGATCGGAATAGGCTTCTTCGCGGCGCGTTTCGCGCAACTGCTGGGAGATGGCTTCCAGTTCCGGATTGGCGATTTTTTCGTGCCCTGCTTCCACGAAGCCGGCCGGCAGCGAATGCCAGCTACCCTGTGCATAGCGCCAGCAATGGCCGACTTCGTGCGCGGTCATCGCTTCAATCAGCAGCGGCTTGCGCTCATCGGGGACATTGGCGAGCACAGCTTCCGCATCCGGATTGCCGCGCATGGACAGCACCAGCTTGCAGCGGCCGTCCTTGAACCCCATGGCCAGCGGCACGTCGTTCGGACCGGCTTGCGGCTGCACCACGATATCGATAGGGAGCTTGAGTTCTTTGGCGTAGTTCAGCACAGGCGCACCGGCGGTGAGCCAGCGTGTTTCCATCTCGGTCAGCTGGGCCGCCTGCGCGGAACTGGCAGCGATTGTGAGCAGAAGAGAAAGGCTGAACTTATTCATGACGAACTCCGGTAACTAGCTTCAACTATACATGCCTAGCAGCAAGCTGTTACCGGAGTTTCGGGGCTGTTACAAAATATTTGCTTTCGGAAAAAGCAAACTTATTTGGCCAGCAAAGACTTAGCAGTCGGGAAAGATGGACGGATGTCGTTCGGTACCGACTTCATCTTATCCAGCGCTTTCTGCACATCAGGACGGATCACCACATACTTCGCCATCATGTCCTTGGCGCGTGCATAGTCGCCGGTCGCTTCGATGGTGAGGAACTCGCGGTCCAGATCCATGACCGCTTGTTTGATCTTCTTGAAGTCCACCGAGAAGGTGCCGTCGCCGTGCGATACGAAGCCGCCTTTATCCAGGATGTAGTTGACCTGGATCGCCATGCCGCGTGCGTGCGAATCGGTGAGGCCGAAGTGCAGCGTGCGGAAGGCGGACGCGAGGAAGGTAGTGTGCAGCTTGCGCTCCGCCTCTTCGCCCTGGCCCAGCGTGTCTTTCAGCTGGCCCTTCTCCATCATGTACATCAGGGCGTACAGGCCGGTCACGTCAGCCTTCGCTTCTTCGATGGTGGAATAAGCTTCCTTCAGGTCCTGGCGCGGCGTGGACTCTGCACCGTTCTTCTTCGTGATGTGCGGGCCCAGGCCGTGCGTGATTTCGTGCGCCAGGATGTGGGTGAAGAAGGAGTTGAAGTCGAGGTCCTTCTGGTCGGCAGGACGCAGCACCAGCTTGGCGATCGGCGTCAGCGTGGCCTTGAACTTCTCTTCCTGCACGTTCTTCAGCATCACGCGCTTGGAGCCGCGCTGGCTGATGATGCGCTCGTCGTTCGGCAGGTTATAAGCGGCGGTCTGCACGCCCATATTGCCATCGCCTGCGCCGTACACTTCGTTCACCACCACCATTGGCGCGACGGCGCCGACTTTCGGGTTGCGGTACTGCTTATCCAGCGGCAGGTTGTCTTCCAACTCCTGCATGTGCTTGGCGAAGAAGTTCAGCTTTTCGGTTTCCTTCTGGTCGCGGATGTTCACATACGCTTCGAAGGCGGCCTTATAGCCAAACAGCTCGTCGTTATAGGTTTCGTATGGGCCGATGGTGACGTCAACCGGAGAATCCAGATCCATCCAGGCGAAGTCGGAGGCCAGATAGTCGTTGGACAGGAAGGCGTCCGCGCGCAGGTCGAGGAACTTCTTCAGCGAGGCGTTATCGGTGGCGGCTGCGGCTTCCTTCAGCAGCCTGGCGAGCTTCTCAAGTTCCGGCTTGTATTCCTCGGAGTATTTGACGGTCTTGAACTTGCCGTCGCTGCCCTTGCGGATAGTGGTGAAGAACCATTGCGCCTGCTGCTTGTCTTGCGCGGACAGGCCGTTCATCCAGCTTTCCAGCGCTTCCTTGCTTGCGCCATCAGGATAGAAGTTGGCGGCGGCAGGCTTCTTAGCAGGAATGCTGATGCTGCCGATCTGCGCCGGCAGGAAGGATTCGTGGTCGTCGATGATCGACCAGGGGCCTTTGTTCAGCCAGAAGTATTCGCTGCGCGCTTTGCCCAGCTCGGAGCTGTCTTTTTGCAGCGCGGCGTACAGCGCCTCGTTGCCGGACCAGCGCTGGCGCAGCTGCAGGGTGTCGACGATCTTCGCAGCTTCAATCAGCTTGGCGATGGCTTTCCTGTCGCCGGCCGAAAGCCTGGAAGCATCCGCTTTCAGTTCGACCGGGGCAAAGCGCTTCGTCATCTTTTGGAGGTCGGCGACGCTTGCAGGTGCTGCGGTAGCAGCGGTGCCGGCAGCGGCCAGCACCAGAGGGATCAGGAGGTTCTTCATGAGGCCTTTCTTATCTTTGAAAGAGAGGCCCCAATTGTATTACCAAACCCGGTAGGTCTTGCCGGTTTCGACGCCGTCCACGCTGCGTGCGTAACCGAATGCCACGCGGGATGCAGGCGCTGTTTCGAAGCCAACAAAGAATGGACCATAGTTCGGCAACGATTCGGTCAGCAGCGTCGGGCTGACGACGTTGATGCGCAGGCCACGCTGCAGTTCAACTGCCGCTCCCTGTGCGAAACCTTCCACCGCGATGTTGACCGCGCTGGCGTTGGCGCCGAAGCGGATCGGGTTTTGCGCGACGATGCCGCTGGTCAGGGTGATCGAGCCGCCGTCGTTCAGGTACTGCTGCGCGATCAGTGCGACGTTCACCTGGCCCATCAGCTTGGAATCAAGGCCGATGCGGAACTGCTCGGGCGTCATTTCGTTCAGCGGTCCGAAGTGAAGATTGCCTGCGGTGACCACCACGTGATCCACCTTGCCTACTTTTTCGAACAACGCACGTACCGAAGCCGGGTCTTCGATCTTCACCTGATGCTGGCCGCTGCTGCTGCCAACGGTAATGATTTCGTGGCGCTTGCCCAGTTCTTCCACAACTGCTTTGCCTACTGCGCCGGTTGCGCCGATCACGATGACTTTTTTCATGTTTGTTCTCCGGTGAGGTTTGAAAGTGTTGCCAGTATCTGCCTCTTCACCGGAAGAATAAATGCGCTAATATTTAGTTAATTCCTAACTCATGGTTTGCAATGGACAAATTACGCAGCATGGAGGTTTTTGTGGCCGCGGTCGACACTGGCAGCTTCACCGCCGCCGCGGAGCGCTTCGGCATATCGGCGGTCATGGTGGGCAAACACGTGCACGCGCTGGAGCAGCGCCTGGGCGCCGCCCTGCTCACCCGCACCACGCGGCGACAGTCGCTGACGGAGATCGGTCGCCAGTACGTTGAGCAGTGCCGCGCCATCCTTGCGCAAATCAGCGATGCGGAAGCCGTGGCCGAAACCATGCGCGCGTCACCGCGCGGACTGCTGCGTGTGACCACGCCGGTGTCGTTCGGCATGGACTGGCTGAGTCCTGCGGTGGCGGAATATTTGAGCCTGCACAAGGAAGTCAGCGTCGAGCTGAATCTGAATGACCGCTTCGTGGATCTGGTCGATGAAGGCTACGACCTCGCAGTGCGCATTGGCGTGCTGGAGGATTCATCAATGGTGGCGCGTCCGCTGCGGCCCTATGGCATGACCATCTGCGCCTCGCCTGCCTATCTGGCCAGACGCGGCACGCCGCGCACGCCTTCCGACCTGGCGCAGCACGAATGCCTGGAATTTACGGGATGGCTGCCGCAGTTGCGCTGGCGGTTGAAGGGAGAGAAGGATGGCCGCGCAATTCCCCGCAGCCGCTTCCGCGCCAACAGCAGCCAGGCCTTGCGCCGCGCGGCGTTGACGGGGTTTGGAATCATCATGCAGGCGGAGATGACGCTGGCTGAGGATATCGCCGAGGGACGGCTGGTGCGACTGCTGGAGGATTACATCCCCACCGCGCGGCCCATGCACCTGGTCTACTCGCGCGACCGGCGCACGACGCCGAAGCTGACGTCGTTTGTGGACTTCATGATAGAGCGCTTCGGCCCCGACGCCCCCTGGCCGCCACGCGGCGCATCGGGGGTCTGACGCCGACATTGACAAGGCGCAGCCTTGTTGATGTCGGGGTCTGACCCCATACCGCTAACACTTAGGGGTCAGACCCTAACATCGAACACGCTTCGCGCGTCCGATGTCAGCGTCAGACCCCGGACGCGTTACTTCTGCGCCAGCTTGGCGAGGCCGCCTTCGGGCTGCCAGCCGGCGCCGAGGGCGCGGGCGACGGACACCGCTGCCAGCAGGCGCTGCGTATCAATCTGCACCGCCGCGCGATCCGCAGCCAGCGCGCTGCGCTGTGCGTCGGTCACGTCGAGGTAGGTCGAGATACCGCGCTCATAGCGGGTACGCGCCACCAGGTAGGCGCGGGCTGCCGCCTCGCGGCCAACCGCCTGCACCTTACCCTGCTGCTGCCGCTGCTGCACGTCCGACAGTGCATCTTCCACTTCGCGCAATGCCGTCAGCAGCTTGCCTTCGTGATTCGCCACCGCCTCCTCATAGCGCGCCTTCGACAGGGCCAGATTGGACTTGTTGCGGCCACCATCAAAGATCGGCAGCGACAGGGCCAGTGGCCCGATGCTGAAATTGCGCGAGCCGCCCTTGGCGATATCGCTCAGGTTCTCCGACGCGAAACCGAAGTTGCCGGTCAGGCTGAAGGAAGGATAGAACGCGCCTTCCGCCACGCCGACATTGGCATTGGCCGCCTTGATCGTGGCCACGCTGCCCGCCAGGTCAGGACGATGCGACAGCAGGTTCGCCGGCAGACCAGCCGGAATCACAGGCGGCGCCGGCAGTTGGCCAGTCACCGCAGGCAGCACAGTGGTGGATGGCGATGTACCCAGCAGCACAGCCAGCCCATGCTCCAGCGTGTTGCGCTGACGCTGGACTTCTTCCAGATCCGCTTCCGCATTGGCGCGCTCGATGCGGGCACGCGAAGTATCCAGTTCGTTGGACAAGCCGGCGTTGAAGCGCGCGTTCACCAGCTCCTCAGTCTCGCGGCGCGTATCCAGCGCACCGCGCAGGATGCCGATTTCCGCATCCAGGCCGCGCAGCTGCCAGTAAGTCTGCGCCACTTGCGAGGACAGCAGAAGCAGCACGCCATCGCGGTCCGCCTGCGCTGCCAGCGCCTGCGCGTCGGCCGCTTCCACGGCACGGCGCACGCGGCCCAGCAAGTCGATCTCGTAGGAGAAGGTGGTGCCGAGCGAATAGTTGTTACCGCTGATGGAACGGTGTCCCAGCGCCAGGCCCTGCGAGGTGTTCGCGGAAGTACGCGAATTGGACACGCCCGCATTCACGCCCAGTTGCGGGCCTTCCTGCGCGCGCACCACGCCCAGCTGGGCCTCAGCCTGCAGCAGACGCTGCGCAGCCGCTTTCACGGAAGGGCTGTCGCGCAAGGCCTGCTGTTCAAGCCGGTTCAGCGTGTCGTCGCCGAACACGGACCACCATTGCTGCGGCAACTGCGCGCTTTCCGCACCAGCCGGTGCGTGACGGAAGCCACTGTCGCTCACATTGGCCGGCGCCTTGAAGTCCGGACCAATCGTGCTGCAGCCTGCCAGCGCCAGCCCAACGGCCGCCGCCAGTGCAATCTGTTTGAAGTTCATATCGTTTACCTCGTTTATTCTTAGTGAGCGCCAGCGCCGCCACCCGAAGGCGACTTCACTTTGTCGGACAGCCACAGGATCAGGATGCAGGACAGCAGGATGCCGCCGACGATAAAGAAGCCGTCGTTATAGGCCATCACAAACGATTCCCTGCGCACGATGCTGTCGACTGCCTTCAGCGCCTTGTCCGAAGCGGTCAGTGGATCGAAGCCTTTGCCGATGAAGGACTGCGTCAGCGCGTCCAGGCGCTGCTGGGTCGCCAGCGAGAAGCCGGTCACTGCCTCGCCCAGACGGGCCGAGTGGAAGTGTTCACGCTGTGTCAGCGCGGTTGCCAGCAAAGCGATGCCGATCGAGCCGCCCAGGTTACGCGTCATATTGAACAGGCTCGATGCGGAAGGCGTGTCCTTCATGTCGATGCCGTTCATCGCGAAGTTCGACAGTGTCAGCATCACGAAAGGCTGGCCCAGCGCACGCACCACCTGGGACCACAGCAGCTGGTCGTAGCCGGTGCTCGCATCCATATAGGCATTCATGATGCAGGAGGCACCGAACAGCAGCAGGCCGAAGGAGCACAGGATGCGGTTATCGATCTTCTGCGACAAGCGCGCCACCACCGGCATGATGAACAGTTGCGGCAAGCCCGCCCACATGATCACTTCGCCGATCTGCATTGGCGAATAACCCGCGATCTGGCCCAGGTACAGCGGCAGCAGGAAGGACGAGCCATACAGGCCCATGCCCATCACCGCCGACAGCGCCGTCGCCACCAGGAAATTACGCTGGCCGTACAGGCGCAGGTTCACGAAAGGATGCTCGCGCATCGCGCTGGTTACCACCCAGCCCAGCAAGCCGACGATGGCCAGGGCGGCGAAGGTGACGATGAAGGTCGAATCGAACCAATCCTTGGTATTGCCCTCTTCCAGGAACACGGTCAGGCTGCCCAGGCCGAGCGCCATGAAGCCGATGCCCAGCCAGTCGGCGTTGAACAGCTGGTCCAGCTGGCGCTTTTCCTTGTCGAGGCCATAGGCCACGCCGGAAATCAGCAGGATGCCAGGCACCCAGTTGATGTAGAAGATCGACGGCCAGCCATACAGTTCGGTCAGATAACCGCCCAGGGTCGGCCCCATGGAGGGCGCCAGCGTTGCGGTCAGGCCGAAGATGGCCATACCGACTGCGCGCTTGGACGGCGGCAGCTTGGCCATCACCAGGGTCATCGCCATCGGAATCAGCGCGCCGCCGGTGAAGCCCTGCATCATGCGGAAGGCGATCATGCTTGGCAGGTTCCAGGCCGCGCCGCACAGCGTCGAGAACAGCAGGAACAGGCCGGTGGTGCCCATCATGTAGCCGCGCATGGAGAAGGTGCGCGTCAGCAGTGCGGTCAGCGGAATCACGATGATCTCGGCGATCAGGTAGGCGGTGGAAATCCACGAGCCCTCCTCCTGGGTGGCGTTCAGCGCGCCCAGGATGTCCTTCAGCGAGGCATTGGTGATCTGGATGTCCAGCACCGCCATGAAGGCGCCAAGCATGCCCGCGGCAACCGCAATCCATGTGCGGGCCGAGACCGGGCCGCTGGGCGGCTGCGGCATTGTAGGGTTGCTCATGCAATGCCCCTTTTAATGTGCGGACTTCTCAGCGGACTTGATCGACACTTCGGCGACCACGGACATCCCCGGCACCAGGCGGCCCGAATAGGCCTTGATGTCTTCCGGCTTCAGCGTGATCTTCACAGGCACGCGCTGCACGATCTTGGTGAAGTTGCCGGTCGCATTATCGGTCGGCAGCAGCGCGAACTGCGCGCCGGATGCCGGCGAGAAGCTGTCCACGCGGCCAACCAGTTCCTTGCCCGGAATTGCATCAACCGACAGATTCACTTCCTGGCCGACCTTCATGGTGGAGAGCTGGGTTTCCTTGAAGTTCGCAACAACCCACACATCATCCTGCACGATAGCGGTCAGCTGCTGGCCCGGCTGGACGCGCTGGCCCACTTCCAGGGTGCGCTTGCCGATGCGGCCAGTCACCGGCGCGAGGATCTTGTTGTACGCCAGCTGCTGCTCGGCGTCTTTCAACTGTACCTTCAGCACATTGATCTGCGCCTTCAGCACATCGCGCGCCGAAGCGGCAGCGGCGATCTGCGCCTTGGCGGCGGCGGCGCTGTCCTTACGGGCGGTGACGTCGGCGGTAGCGCTGGTGCGCGCTGCAGTAGCGGCATCCAGTTCAGCTTTCGACACAGCCTTCATCTGGCTGGTGTACAACTGGCTGTAACGTTCGGCGTCCTGCGAAGCGCGCAGCAGGTTGGCTTGCGATTGGGCGATCTGCGCGGTGGCGGCGCTGGCCGAGGCATTGGCCTGAGCCACTTGCGCGTCGGCCTGCACCACTTGCTGCTCGGTCGCGGCGATCTGCGCCTTGATCTGGTCCACTTTCACTTGCTGGTCGAACGGGTCCAGCTCGGCGATCACGTCGCCCTCTTTCACCAGCTGGTTATCGTCGATCAGGACCTTGGATACCACACCGGCAATGCGGGTCGACACCGGGTGCACGTGGCCGGACACATAAGCATTGTCCGTTTCTTCGAAGTGAGCGCTGCGATACCACATGCGGCCGCCAGCCACGAGCGCAGCCAGGGCGATCAGGCCCGCCACCACGATCACGCGGCGGTTCGGAGGGGTTGCGGCCGGAGCCGGGGTGGCTGGCGCGGCGGGAGGAACCGCGCTAAGCACTTTTTGTTCTGCTGGGTTGTGCTGGGACATGCCATTCTCCAGGAAATGAAATGGGTGATGTGCATTATTCGCCACTCTCTGACTAAAGTCAAGAAATGAAACGATTGCATTTCATTTTGAATTGGAATAAAGTTCCCCCATCTGATACGCTCGAATGTATTAAGCCATGAACCAAATGATGTCTCCCGAGCAACTAGAACCCACCGAAGACGAACCAGTCGTCAAGGCAGGCCGGCCGCGCGCCAGCGAAGCCGAGGCACGTCTGCAGGATTTGCTGAATACCGCCGGCGATTTGTTCCATGAAAAGGGCTACAGCAAGTGCAGCCTGGAACTGATCGCGCGCGAAGCCCGCGTCGCCGTGCGCACTATCTATGTGAAGTTCGGCGGTAAGGCCGGCCTCTTCAAGGCGCTCATCATGCAGCGCAAGGAGGAATACTTTGCCAAGATGGAAGATATGGAGCACAGCAAGCAGCCGATCCGCGACATCCTGGTAGATTTTGCCGATTGCTTCAACCAGCTGGTGTCCTCTCCAGGCGCGATCGGCATGTACCAGATCGTGATTGCCGAAGCCCATCACAATCCGGAACTGGCGGAAGCCTTCTTCGATGCCGGCCCGCGCCAGACGCGCGAAATGCTGGCACGCTTCTTCGCCCGCCCCGATATCCGTGCCCAGATACGTGATGACGTTCCAGAGGAGCGGCTGCCAGTTCATTTGCTGAACTGCATCACCGGCGACCAGCTAAAGCGTTTCCTGTTTGAATCGCGCTGCGGCATTGGCATGGACGGCGGCCGCGAGCAGATCGAGCTGGGTGTCGACCTTTTCCTGCGCAGCGTACTCCGTTGAGCTTGCTCAGCGTTATGTGCGCTAGCGCACTGAGCACCAGGCGCTAGCGGATAGATACTGATCTCCTCAAGAATATGTTTGTGAGGGAGGTAGTAATCATGAGCAAGGTTGATCGGCTCGAATGGAGCAGGAAAGTAGCGTCTCTTAACGAATGCATCAAAGGTTTCCAGGAAAATCCCAGCCAGGAGCACCTGGACGCGGCCATCAGCGAGTTGCGTTCCTATGCGGAGGCGGCCAGCTCCGGCGGTATAGAGATCCCCCAGCGCTTCATAGCGAACTAAACAATGAAAACCGGGCCAGCGCCCGGTTTTTTTATTACGGGCTTCCCTTATTCGTGGCATTATCTCGGGTTTTCAACGTAACTTTCTTGCAGCGACCATGAGCGACAAGCAAAACGAAGACCAGAAGTTCTGGGAAACGACCGACCACTTCATCTCCCAGGCAAACGAGCAGGAAAAAACCAATCCGGGCAGCTTCCAGCTGGTCGGCGCCAGCATGATGTTTGCAGCAGCCCGCTACAACACCTACCTGCTGGCCCGCGCCAACACCGACCGCGACACCTTCGTCGCGAAAAAGGACGAAGCCAAGGAATACTTCCTGGAGCAGTTCAAGAAGATGTTGGACGATAACTTCGCCGACTACGAAGCCAATTTCGAGCAGTACCGCTAATCCCTTCCTCCAGTGCGAGGCATAGCCCTCGCACTACCCTCCCCTGTAAATGATTGACATGGCCCCGCCCATCGGGTCTAATGCTTGCACAGCCATGAAATCGTTTTCAGGAATCTTATGACCGACATCAAGTCATTCCCTCCCTCGTTCACCTGGGGCGTTGCCACCAGCGCCTTTCAGATTGAGGGCGCCGCCAGCGCCGACGGCAAGGGGCCGTCCATCTGGGACACCTTCAGCCATACCCCGGGCCGCATCATCGACGGCAGCAATGGCGACCACGCCTGCGAGCACTACTACCGCTACCGGGAAGATGTGGCCCTGATCGCCGGCCTGCACGTGGGCGCCTACCGCTTCTCGATTGCCTGGTCGCGGGTGCAGCCAACGGGCAAGGGAGCCTGGAATGAAGCCGGTTTCGCCTTCTATTCGAATCTGCTGGATGCGCTGGAAGCGCACAATATCGAAGCCCACGTCACCCTCTATCACTGGGACCTGCCGCAAGGCCTGCAGGACGATGGCGGCTGGCTGAACCGCGACACCGCCTACCGCTTTGCCGACTATGCAGCTGAAGTGGCGCGCCGCTTTGGCAATCGCGTGAAAACGATTGCAACGCACAACGAACCGTGGTGCACCGCCAATCTTGGCTACGGCAACGCCCAGTTCGCGCCGGGCGTGGCGGACGTCAAACAATCGGTGCAGGTATCGCACCACCTGCTACTCTCGCACGGCCTGGCCATGAGCGCCATGCGCGCCGTGAAGCCGAGCTGCCAGCTGGGCATTGTGCTGAACCAGTGGACCGCCGATCCCGCCACCGACAGCGCCGCCGATCGCGACCTGGCGGCATGGGAATACTCGCGCTCCGTCGAATGGTTCATGGACCCGATCTTCAAAGGCCACTACCCCGAGCTTGCGCTCAAAGGCCACGGAGCGAATGCGCCGCTGGTGGAACGGGGCGACTTCGAAATCATCCAGCAGCCGCTGGACTTCCTCGGCGTGAACTACTACTTCCGCGCCTACTGCAGCGCCGAAGACCCGCCGCGTAAAGCGCCCGGCAAGCACGGCTTCACCGACATGGGCTGGGAGATTTATCCGGAAGGCTTCACCGAACTGCTGCTGAAGCTGAACGCCGCCTACGACCTGCCGCCGATCTACATCACCGAAAACGGCATGGCCAATCCGGACGCGGTGATTGAAGGCGAAGTGCACGACCCCAAGCGCATCGAATTCATGCAAAGCCACCTGGCCGCATTGAAGGACGCGATGGACCAGGGCGTCAACGTGCAAGGCTACTTTGCCTGGAGTCTGCTGGATAATTTCGAATGGAATTCCGGTTATGCCAAGCGATTCGGTATGATCCACGTCGACTACGAAACGCAGCAGCGGACAATGAAAGACAGCGGCTACTGGTATCGGGACTTAATCGACAACCAGACCGCTTAAAAAAACAAAACAGCGAGGAGACAAAGATGCAGCAGGAAGCCACCATGCAGGCGGGGCAGGAACCCGCGCCCGCACCGCCAATGGGACGCAGCCCGCTGCTGTGGGTTCCCACCGGTTACTTCACGATGGCGCTGGCCTATGTGATGCTGTCCAGCGTGACGTCCATCATGTTCAAGAATCTGGGCATGGACAATGCGCAGGCGGCCGGCTATGCCAGCTCGCTGATCCTCGCCTACACGATCAAGCCGCTGTTCGCGCCGATCGTCGAAATGTACCGCACCAAGAAGTTCTTCGTGCTGATCACCGAGCTGATACTTGCCGCGGGCTTCGGCGCGGTGGCGCTGGCGATGTCCCTGCCTGGCTACCTGACTGCGCTGCTGGTGCTGTTTGTGGTGCTGTCCTTCATCGGCGCCACGCAGGACATTGCAGCTGACGGCGTGTACGTCACCTCGCTCGACTCGCGCAAGCAATCGCTGTACTGCGGCATACAAAGCCTGAGCTGGAACATCGGCCCGATCGTGGCATCGGGCGGCTTCGTCTTCCTGAGCGGCTGGCTGCACACCAACTACACGCACGACTGGACGAAGGCCTGGCAAATCGTGTTCGCACTGGTTGCCGTAATCATTCTCGCGATGACGGCCTGGCACTGGAAAGTCATGCCCGACGGCGCCAAGGCCGAAGACGCGCCCGCCTCGCTGGGCGACGCATGGCACATCCTGAAGGACGCCTTCGTCACCTTCTTCCAGAAGCGCGATGTATGGCTGATGGTGGGCTTCGCCTTCCTGTTCCGATTGTCGATCGGGCTGCTGGAAAAAATCGGCCCCTTCTTCATGGTGGACCCCGTCAACAAAGGCGGCCTTGGCTTATCGAACGAACTGCTCGGCATCATCTACGGCACTTATGGCCTGGCTGCCGTGCTGCTTGGCTCCCTGCTGGGCGGCATCTTCGTCGCCAAGCGCGGCCTGAAGCCGACGCTGTTCCTGCTGTGCTGCGCAGTGAACATTCCGAACGTAACCTTCCTGCTGATGTCGATTTATCAGCCGAGCAGCCTGGTGCTGATCAGCCTTGGCGTCACGGTCGAAAAATTCTTCTTCGGCTTCGGCTCGGTCGGCTTCATGATCTACCTGATGCAGCAGCTCGCGCCTGGCAAATACACCACCACCCACTACGCCTTCGGCACCGGCCTGATGGGCCTGTGCATGATGGTCACCGGCCTGGTGAGCGGACACCTCCAGCAAATGCTCGGCTACGTCCACTACTTCTGGTTCGTGATGGCCGCCACCATCCCCAGCTTCCTCATCACCTGGCTCGCCCCCTTCCATTTGGGGTCAGGCGCTAAATGAGACATGCGGCTGCTTGATCTGCCTCAGGACCTGGTTCCGCGGCGCATGCTAACTTCCCTGCATGAGCCGCCAACCTCGCATCCAGTTCCCCGGAGCCATCTACCACATCACCTCGCGCGGCAATCGTCGCGCCCATATCTTTCTAGACGACCACGATTACCTCACCTGGCACAAGACCTTCGCCACGACCGCTGAGAAGTTTGGATTTATCAGCCACAGCTTTTGCCTGATGCCCAATCATTTCCACATTCTGCTGGAGACGATGCAAGCAAACCTATCCAAAGGCATGCAATTCCTGAACAGCCATTATTCTCAGCACTTCAACAAACGGCATGGCAAGGACGGCCACCTCCTGCAAGGCCGCTTTAACGCCCAATTAGTCGAGCACGATTCGTACTTTGCCGAGCTCGGACGATACATCGCACTCAACCCTGTCCGAGCAGGGCTGGTTAAAAGCGCAGCAGACTGGCGCTGGAGCAGCTATCGATATACCGCTGGCCTGGCCACGCCGCCACACTGGCTCGAAACGGACCGGATACTCGCCCACTTCGGCCAGCGCGACAACGACCTGCGCCACAAAGCGTTTCGTGCATTTGTAGCGAGCGGCATAGACTGCAGCAATCCGCTGAAGGGCCGCCGCAAAAGCCAGAAACCGGATGCCACTCAAGCCCAGCCCGCGCCCAAGCCCTTGGCCGACTATGCCTGCCGGCCCAACCGAAACAGCGCAATAGCTGATGCCATCTCGTCGGGAGCGTATAGCAAAAAAGATATTGCCGAGGCATTTGGTGTCAGCAAAAGGACCATTGGGAGAGCGGCGAAGCGAAACTAACGGACCAGCTCGTGTCTCGTTTAGCGCCTGACCCCAAATAAAAAAAGCCCCGGCCGGGGGAAATCGCGACCGGGGCCAACCTTGGATCAGTGAATCAGAAGTTGTAGCCTGCGTTGAAGCCGAAGGTGCGTGGCGGCAGGTATTGCGCTTGCCAGATGCCTTGCGGATTCTGGGCGCTCGTCTTGACGTTCTTGTCTTCCACGTTGCGCACGAACAGGTCGACGTAGTAGTTCTTCGTCGCTTCGTAGCGCATGCCGAGGTCCGTACGGGTGTAGGACTTCTGACGATCCGGCTCACCCAGATTGAACACGCTCAGCCAGCTCGCGCTTTCGTAGTGGGCGCTGACGCGTGGGGTCAGCGTGCCGTCCGGCAGGTGGATCGAGTGCGAATACTGCACCTGCGTGCTGAACTTCGGCGCGTGCGGCATCGTGTTGCCCGTCACGTCCAGGCAGCTGGTGATGCCGGTGATCGGGCATGCCGGCAGCTGGTAGTCGTTACTGCCGCCGATCAGTGTGCCCAGCTTGGCGTGGGTGTAAGTCGCTACCACTTGCACGCGATCGTCCTTCGTGATGCGCGCCGCCAGTTCGGACTCGAAGCCGTAGATCTTCGCGCCTTCTGCGTTGAAGGTGCTCAGGCTATGGCTGCCGTCCGGATTGGTCACCGGTGCGCTGAACTGGAAGCCCTTGAAGCGCTGGTAGTAGGCCGCGTTATTCCAGCGCAGTGCGCCGTCCAGGAAGGTCGCCTTGTTGCCGACTTCGTAGTTGGTCAGCGTCTCGGCGCCGTATGGCTTGCCGCCGTCCTGCAGGCCGCCCGATTTGTAGCCGGTCGACACACTGCCATAGATCATGGAGTTCTTGCTCAGGTCATACGATGCGCGTGCCAGCCAGGTGACCTTGCTGCCACTGAAGCTGCCGTGGTTGTCGCTGCTCAGCGCGAAACCGCTGGCCGGGTCGAACGGGTTCACGCTTGGGTTGACCGGGATCTGCGGTGCTGCGGTGTTGGATACCCAGCCCATGCCCTTGCCGTCGATGTTTTCACGCTTGTCGTCGGTGTAGCGCAGGCCGCCCGTCAGATGCAAGTCGTCGTTGACGTTCCACGTTGCCTGGCCAAACACGGCCTTCGATTCCACGGTTTCCTTCGGCTGAATGAAGGAGCCCTGCCAGCCCACGGTGCCCTGCTGGGTGCCGTTGATGATCGGGATGTCGAAGCGGATGCCGTTGTTCTCGGATGCGTAGTACAGGCCGAGCAACCAGTCCACCTGCTTCTTGCCGGTCGATTGCAGTTCCAGTTCGTGCGTGTAGCTCTTGTACTTGGACCACACGGTGTTATCGGCCTGGAAGTTGCCGCCGCTGGTGAAGCTGGTCGGTGCAACTGCGCCGCCGTCCTGATCGAAGGTCGAGGAACCGCGGAACGAGGACCAGCCGCCGATATAGGCCAGCGCCATGTCGTTGTTGATCTGGTAGTCGACGCGGGTGCGCACGGAGTTGGAATCACGCTTCAGCGAAGGCGCAGTGTCGATCAGCGCGGACCAGAATTCCTGGCCGGCGCGCGGCGTCTGCATCAGGTTCATGTTCGGCGTGCCGCGGTCCTGGAAGCGTTCATACGACAGGTTCCATTTCAGCTGCGGCGACAGGTCCCACAGGAAGCTCAGTCGCACTGCGCTCTGGTCCTGTGCGTTGTACTTCGGACCGCCCTGCACGAACAGGCTGGTGTTCAGTGGCTGGAAGCTGATCGGACGGGTCGGATTCGCCGTATTGTAGGCCGCGATATTCGCTGCGGCTGCGGCCTGCTGCTGCGAAAGCGGAATGTTAGGCGGGGTCTGGTAGTCCACATAACCGTCGTGCTGCTCGTGCACGAAGGCCAGGCGCATCGCGAAGTTGTCGGATACCGGAATGTTCACCGCACCGCGCGCACCGAGGCGGCCGAACTTGCCCAAGCCTGCTTCAACGTAGCCGGAGCTGCTGCCGATGGTCGGCTTCACCGTCTGCATATTCACTGCGCCGACGGTGGAGTTGCGGCCCCACAGCGTGCCTTGCGGACCGCGCAGGACTTCAATGCCCTCCAGGTCGAACAGCAGCGTGGTCGCGCCTTCAGGACGCGGCGAGTACACGCCGTCCACGAAGGTGCCGACTTCCGGGTCCGCATATTCGGTCTTGGCGCTGTCGTTACCCACGCCGCGAAGCGTCATGGTGATCACACCGTGGTCGCCCTGGGTAGTGGCCTGGAAGCCCGGCACCAGGTTGACCACGTCCTGAATGGTCTGCACGTGGTTGTCATCCAGCGACGCGGCGCTGATCGCAGTCACGGCCACCGGGGTCTTCTGCAGGGAGGTGGAACGCTTGGTGGCGGTTACATAGACTTCAGGAATTGCCTCGGCCTGCGCTGGCTGCGCCGGTGCGGCAGTTTGCGCGATGGCGGGATTGATACCAGCGAGAAGCGTCAGGATGGCCAGCCGGATCGGAGAGCCCAGCAAGCGGGCTCGGGGCATGCAAGTGTTCATAAGTCTCCTGTTTGATGTACAGCGGTATTGCGCTATTATCTTTTCTTAGAAAACGATTTCATTGATATGAAATCGTTTTCAAATTTAGTGAAATCGATTTCTGCATTCTTGAAACCGTTTTCATACTACCCAAATCGCGAAGTCGATGTCAATTTAAAAATTGTACGTTCGTGGATTTGATGACACAGGACAGGGAGACCGGGCATGCAACCCATCAGGAATATTCTTATCGTCGGTGGCGGCACCGCCGGCTGGCTGGCGGCAGGCTTTCTGGCCCGCACACTCGGCAGCAGCGTCGGCGTGACGCTGGTCGAGTCGAGGGAGATCGGCATCATCGGCGTGGGCGAAGGCACCTTCCCTTCCATTCGCGGCACGCTGTCGACGCTGGGCATCGATGAGGCGACCTTCATCCGCGAGTGCCATGCGACCTTCAAACAAGGCGTGCATTTTGCGCACTGGGTGCGCGAGCCGGGCAAGCCTGGCGCGGCTCACTACTTCCATCCTTTCAATCAACCGTCGCAGCGTCCCGGCGGTCCTGAGCTACTGCCCTACTGGCTGCGCGGTGCCGCAGGCAGCACGTCGTTTGCTGCCGCGTCGACGCTGCAAACGGCGGTCGCTGCGGCCTCGCACGCGCCCAAACGGATTGGCGATGCAGACTACATCGCGCCGCTGAACTACGCCTATCACTTCGACGCGGCCAGCTTTGCCGCCCTGCTCTGCCGCCACGCGCAGAAGCTGGGCGTCAAGCGCATTGAGGCTACCGTCGATAGCGTGCAGCTGACTGAGGACGGCAGCATTGCGTCCGTCACCACGCGCGAAGCTGGTGTGCTAAGCGCTGACCTGTTCGTGGACTGCACTGGCTTCCGTGCGCGCCTGATTGGCGAGGCTTTGGGGTCACCCTTCCGCAATATCAACGACACGCTGTTCGTGGACCGCGCACTGGCCCTGCAAGTGCCCTATGCGCAGCCTGATGCGCCGATTGCGTCGTACACGATTTCGACTGCGCACGAGGCGGGATGGACCTGGGATATCGGCCTGCATGACCGCCGCGGCACGGGTTATGTCTATTCCAGCCGCCATACCAGCGATGAACGCGCGGAGCAGATCCTGCGCGGTTATGTGGGCGCGGCAGGCGATGGCTTGTCGCCTCGTTTGCTCAAGCTGAACGTGGGCTATCGCGAAACGCATTGGATCAAGAACTGCGTGGCGATTGGTTTATCCGGTGGTTTCCTGGAGCCGCTGGAATCGTCCGGCATTGGCCTGATCGAAGCGGCAACCTATCTGCTCAGCTATCTCTTCCCGCACGACGGCAATCTCGCACCGGCCGCGAAGTTCTTCAACGAGCAAATGCGCCAGCGCTACGAAAAGATCGTGGACTTCGTGAAGATGCACTACTGCCTGTCGCGCCGCTCGGAAGACTTCTGGGTCGAGAACACGCTGGAGGCGACCATTCCCGAATCGCTGCGCGAGAAGCTGGCCATGTGGCGCAGCCGTCCGCCGCACCGGCTGGACTTCGTGACGGACGTGGAAATGTACCCGCCTTCAAGCTGGCAGTATGTTTTGTATGGGATGGAGTTCTGCACCGAGGTCCACGGCCACTGGCCGGACCGCGCTGCTGCGGAAAAGGAATTCCGCATGATCCAGGAAGTCAGCCAGCACGCGCTGCGCGATCTGCCGACGCACCGCGCGCTGGTGGACTGGTACCGCAAAGGCGCGCCCCAACTGCGGCGCGCCTGATAAAACCCAAGGCGTGAACCTGGTGTCAGCCACATCGTGGCTGACACCTGTTTTCTGCCGTGGGTTCTTACTTCTTGCGAGGCGGAGGCAGGTCGGTGCAGACGCCTTCGTAGACTTCGGCGGCCATGCCGATCGATTCGCCCAGCGTTGGGTGCGGGTGAATCGTGCGGCCGATATCGACGCCGTCGGCGCCCATCTCGATCGCCAGGGCAATCTCGCCAACCATGTCGCCGGCGTGCGTGCCGACGATGGTGCCGCCGATAATGCGGTGGGTTTCAGCGTCAAACAGCAGCTTGGTGAAGCCTTCCGCGCGGCCATTGGCCACAGCGCGGCCGCTGGCTGCCCACGGGAAGTGGCCCTTCTCGACCTTGATGCCCTTCGCCTTGGCTTCGTCTTCGGTCACGCCAACCCATGCCACTTCCGGATCGGTGTAAGCGACGGACGGGATCACCTTGGCGTCGAAGAATGCCTTCTCGCCATGGGCTGCTTCCGCCGCCACGTGGCCTTCGTGCACAGCCTTGTGTGCCAGCATCGGCTGGCCCACGATGTCGCCAATCGCGAAGATGTGCGGCACGTTGGTGCGCATCTGTCCATCCACGTTGATGAAGCCACGGTCGGTGACGGCCACGCCGGCCTTGTCGGCAGCGATCTTCTTGCCGTTCGGGCTACGGCCAACGGCCACCAGGACCATGTCGTAGATCTGCGGTTCCGGAGCAGCGACGCCGGCTTCGGCAGCTTCGAAGGTGACCTTGATACCTTCCGGCAGCGCTTCCACGCCAACGGTTTTGGTCTTGGTCATGATCTTGTCGAAGCGCTTCTCGTTGAACTTTTGCCAGATCTTCACTGCGTCGCGGTCGGCGCCTTGCATCAGGCCGTCCATCATTTCGACCACGTCGATGCGTGCGCCGAAGGTGGAGTAGACGGTGGCCATTTCCAGGCCGATGATGCCGCCGCCGATGACCAGCATCTTCTTCGGCATGAAGCGCAGTTCCAGCGCGCCGGTCGAATCCACGATACGCGGATCTTCAGGCACGAACGGCAGCTTCACCACGGACGAACCGGCAGCGATGATGGCCTGCTTGAACTGCACGACTTTCTTGCTGCCGTCGGCAGCAGTCACTTCGATGTGATTCGGGCTGATGAACTGGCCAACGCCCTGCACCACATTGACCTTGCGTGCCTTGGCCATGCCGGCGAGACCGCCGGTCATGTTGCCGATCACGCCTTCCTTGTACTTGCGCACCTGGTCGATGTCGATCTGCGGCTTGGCGAAGGTGACGCCAGTCTTGGACATGTGGCTGGTTTCGTCGATCACCGATGCCACGTGCAGCAAGGCTTTCGACGGGATGCAGCCCACATTCAGGCAGACGCCGCCCAGGGTCGAATACTTCTCGACGATGACCGTGTTCATGCCCAGGTCCGCAGCGCGGAAGGCAGCCGAGTAGCCACCAGGACCGCCGCCCAGGACCATCATGTCGCAGGTGACGTCGACCTGGCCACTGTAGCCGCCTGCCACTGGGGCAGGTGCTGCAGCCGCCGGCGCAGGAGCCGCGGCCGGTGCAGGAGCTGCTGCGGCAGGCGCAGGCGCAGCAGCTGCAGGGGCTGCAGCAGCGCCTGCCGCTTCTTCGATCAACAGCAGCGGCGAACCTTCGCTCACCTTGTCGCCAACCTTGATCTTCAGTTCCTTGACCACGCCAGCGTGGGTCGATGGAATCTCCATGGACGCCTTGTCGGATTCCACGGTCGCCAGCGACTGGTCCACTTTGACGGTATCGCCAACCTTGACCAGCAGCTCAATGACTTCCACTTCCTTGAAGTCGCCAATATTCGGTACTTTTACCTCGGTCATGGCGGCTCCTTACAGAAGGATCTTGCGCATGTCGCCCAGCACTTCCGCCAGATACACGGCGAAGCGTGCACCGGAAGCGCCATCGACAACGCGGTGATCGTAGGACAGCGACAGCGTCATCATCAGGCGCGGCACGAACTGCTTGCCGTCCCAGACTGGCTTCATCTGCGACTTGGACAGGCCCAGGATCGCCACTTCAGGGGCGTTCACGATAGGCGTGAAGTGCGAACCACCGATGCCGCCCAGCGACGAGATGGTGAAGGTGGCGCCCTGCATATCGGTCGGCTTCAGTTTGCCTTCGCGAGCAGCCAGCGACAGTTCGGTCATCTCTTTCGCGATCTGCGTGACGGACTTCTGGTCGGCGTTTTTCACGACCGGCACCACCAGTCCATTCGGCGTATCGGCGGCGAAACCGATGTTGTAGAACTTCTTCAGGATCAGGTTCTCGCCCTTCTCGTCCAGCGACGAGTTAAAGGACGGGAATTTCTTCAGCGCGGCAACCGATGCCTTGATCACGAAGGCCAGCATGGTCAGCTTGGTGGCGTCCTTGTTCTTGGCGTTGGCGGCGTTGCTGTCGACGCGGAACTGTTCCAGCTCGGTGATATCCGCATCTTCGAACTGCGTCACGTGCGGGATCATCACCCAGTTGCGATGCAGGTTCGGGCCGGAGATCTTCTTGATACGCGGCAGCGGCTGCAGTTCGGTTTCGCCGAACTTGCTGAAGTCCAGCGACGGCCATGGCAGCACGCTCATGCCGCCACCAGCGCCTGCCGGAGCGGCGGCGCCTGCCGGCGACGCGGTCGCGCCGGACATCACGCCCTTAACGAAGTTCTGCACGTCCAGCTGGGTCACGCGGCCTTTCGGACCGGTGCCTGGCACGATCGCCACATCCACGCCCAGTTCGCGGGCGAACTTGCGCACGGATGGGGAAGCGTGGGCCAGCTTGCCACTCACGCCTGGCGCGGACGGTGCAGGTGCTGCAGCAGGGGCCGGCGCCGTTGCGGCCGGTGCTGGCGCGGCGGCAGCAGCTGGTGCCGGAGCCGCCGCAGCCGCAGGGGCAGGGGCAGGGGCAGCTGCAGCTGCGGCAGCGCCACCGCCGACAGCGTCGACGACCAGCACGATCGAGCCTTCAGCGACCTTGTCGCCAACCTTGACCTTCAATTCCTTCACCACGCCAGCGTGGGAGGACGGGATTTCCATGGAAGCCTTGTCGGATTCGACGGTGATCAGCGACTGGTCCTTGGCGATTGTGTCGCCAACCTTGACCATCACTTCGATCACTTCCACTTCCTTGAAGTCGCCGATATCAGGCACTTTGACCTCGACCTGGCCAGCCGATGCAGCCGGCGCTGCGGCCGGCGCAGGCGCGGCGGCTGCAGGAGCCGCAGCAGCAGGCGCGGGAGCGGCCGCAGGAGCCGGGGCGGCAGCTGCCGGAGCAGCGGCAGCGCCATCAGCTTCAACGATCAGCAGCAGCGAGCCTTCCGCCACCTTGTCGCCAACCTTGACCTTGATCTCCTTGATCACGCCCGCTTGCGACGATGGGATTTCCATCGAGGCCTTGTCGGACTCCACGGTCACCAGCGACTGATCGACCTTGATCGTGTCGCCGACCTTGACCATCAGCTCGATGACTTCAACTTCCTTGAAGTCGCCGATATCCGGGACTTTAACTTCTACCATGCTCATAAGTTTCGCTCCGTATTCTCGTTATTGGGTCACCGGATTTGGCTTGTTCGGGTTGATGCCGTACTTCTTGATCGCGTCTTCCACGACGGACATGGCGATCTTGCCTTCGTCAGCCAGCGAGCGCAGCGCAGCAACCGTGATGTAGTAACGGTTAACTTCGAAGAACTCACGCAGCTTGGCGCGGCTGTCGGAACGGCCGAAGCCATCGGTGCCCAGCACTTTGTACGAGCGGCCTTTCGGCATGTATGGGCGAATCTGTTCAGCGAACTGGCGCATGTAGTCGGTGGTCGCAATGATAGGACCGGTCGACTTCTGCAGCAGCGAAGTCACGTAAGGCACGCGCTGTTCCGCAGTCGGGTTGACCATGTTCCAGCGCTCGCAGTCGATACCTTCACGCGCCACCAGGGTCAGCGACGGAGCGGACCATACGTCAGCAGCGATGTTCCAGTCGTTCTTCAGCAGTTCGGCAGCGAAGATGGACTCGCGCAGGATGGTGCCGGAACCCACCAGCTGTACGCGTTCCTTGGCCTTCTTGTCGCCTTCCTGCAGCAGATACATACCCTTCAGGATGCCCTCCTCCTGGCCCGGCTTCAGGCCTGGGTGGGAGTAGTTCTCGTTCATGATGGTGATGTAGTAGAACACGTCTTCCTGGTTGCCCACCATGCGGCGCAGGCCGTCATGGATGATCACAGCCAGTTCGTGGCCGAAGGTCGGGTCGTAAGGAATGCAGTTCGGGATGGTCGCTGCAACGATGTGGCTGTGGCCATCTTCGTGCTGCAGGCCTTCGCCGTTCAGCGTGGTACGGCCGGCGGTACCGCCCATCAGGAAGCCGCGGGCGCGCATGTCGCCAGCTGCCCATGCCAGGTCGCCAACGCGCTGCAGACCGAACATCGAGTAGTAGGTGAAGAACGGAACCATCACGCGGTTATTGCTGGAGTACGAAGTCGCCGCAGCGATCCACGAGCTCATGCCGCCTGCTTCGTTGATACCCTCTTGCAGGATCTGGCCCGCCTTGTCTTCGCGGTAGTACATCACCTGGTCCTTGTCGACCGGCTCGTACAACTGGCCCTGCTGATTGAAGATACCGATCTGGCGGAACAGGCCTTCCATACCGAAGGTGCGGGACTCGTCAACCAGGATAGGCACCACGCGCTGGCCCAGCGACTGGTCGCGCAGCAGCGCGGTGATGATACGCACGTAAGCCTGGGTGGTGGAGATCTCGCGGCCTTCCGGCGTCGCTTCCAGCACGGCCTTGAAGGCTTCCAGCGGCGGCACCACCAGCTGCTCGTCAGCCTTGGTGCGGCGGTGCGGCAGGTAGCCGCCCAGTGCCTTGCGGCGCTCGTGCAGGTACTTCATTTCAGGCGCGTCGTCGGACGGCTTGAAGAACGGGATCTCGGCCAGCTTGTCGTCCGGGATCGGGATGTTGAAGCGGTCGCGCATTTCGCGGATAGCCTCGTCGTCCAGCTTCTTGGTCTGGTGCGCGGTGTTGCGCGCCTCGCCGGATTTGCCCATGCCGTAGCCCTTGATGGTTTTCACCAGCAGCACGGTTGGCTTGTCCTTGGCTTCCTGCGCGATCTTGAATGCAGCATAGATCTTGTGCGGATCGTGGCCGCCGCGGGTCAGGCGCCAGATGTCGTCGTCGGACATATTGGCGACCATTTCCAGCAGCTTCGGATGCTTGCCGAAGAAGTGCTTGCGCACGTAGGCGCCATCCTTGGCCTTGTAATTCTGGTATTCGCCGTCGACGGTTTCCATCATCACGCGCTGCAGGATGCCTTCCTTGTCCTTGGCCAGCAGGTTATCCCAACCCGGGCCCCAGATGACTTTGACGACGTTCCAGCCGGCGCCGCGGAAGTCCGCTTCCAGCTCTTGAATGATCTTGCCGTTGCCGCGCACCGGACCGTCCAGGCGCTGCAGGTTACAGTTGACGACGATGACCAGGTTGTCCAGCTTTTCGCGCGCGGCCATGCCGATTGCGCCCATCGATTCCGGTTCGTCCATTTCGCCGTCGCCGCAGAAGGCCCAGACTTTACGGCCTTCGGTGTTGGCGATGGAGCGTGCGTGCAGGTACTTCAGGAAGCGCGCCTGGTAGATCGCCATCAGCGGGCCAAGGCCCATGGACACGGTCGGGAACTGCCAGAATTCCGGCATCAGTTTCGGGTGCGGGTAGGAAGACAGGCCTTTGCCGTCCACTTCGCGGCGGAAGTTCAGCAGCTGGTCTTCGGTCAGGCGGCCTTCCAGGAAGGCGCGTGCGTAGATACCTGGCGAGGAGTGGCCCTGGATGTACAGCAGGTCGCCGCCCTGTTCAGGGGTTTCCGCTTTCCAGAAGTGGTTGAAGCCAATGCCCAGCATGTTCGCCAGCGAAGCGAACGAGGACAGGTGGCCACCGAGGTCGCCGTCGGCGCGGTTGGCCTTCACGACCATGGCCATGGCATTCCAGCGCATCCAGGAGCGCAGGCGTTCTTCGTATTCGAGGTTGCCCGGGCAGTGGGCTTCAAGGTGAGCAGGGATGGTGTTGACGTAGGCGGTGTTCGCGGAGAACGGAATGTCGGCGCCACGGCGGCGGGCCAGGTCAACCAGGCGTTCCATCAGGTAGTGGGCGCGGTCCGGACCTTCTTTTTCCAGAACTGCCTCAAGTGCCTCCAGCCATTCCTTTGTTTCTTGCGCATCAGGATCGTTGGCGGTTTGGGCCGTGACCTGGTCAAGTTGAGCTGACATGTATCTAGTCTCCTATCGATTAAGTGCCCGACCGCTTGCGCCCGGACTGTGCTGGTGATTATTTACTAAGACTTTGGCTAAGTGTGAATGATTCTATCAGTGAATTCAGCCTTTTTCAAATTACGGAAGATCGTTTCACATTATGAGATATAGCTGAAAATTGTGTAAATTTTCACATATTCCTGATTCATATAGTTATGTCGGGATGTTTCATATTTCGGGCTTAGCTCACTCCCCTACACTCTCAGTTGTCTGATAACTATTGCTTAGGGCTCCCATGCGCATCACCAAAGTGACCACCTACCGCGTTCCGCCACGCTGGATGTTCGTGAAAATTGAAACCGACGAGGGCATCGTCGGCTGGGGTGAACCTGTGATCGAGGGCCGCGCCCGCACCGTTGAAACGGCGGTGCAGGAATACGCCGAACTGCTGATTGGCCAGGACCCGCTGCGCATCAACGACCTGTGGCAAGCCATGTACCGCGGCAGCTTCTACCGCGGCGGCGCCATCCTGATGAGTGCCATCGCGGGCATCGACCAGGCGCTGTGGGACATCAAGGGCAAGGCACTGAACGCCCCAGTATGGCAGCTTCTGGGTGGCCTCGTGCGGGATCGCATGCGCGCTTACAGCTGGGTGGGCGGCGATCGTCCCGGCGACATCATCGAGCAGATGAACAAGCTGCGCGAAGGCGGCATCCATACCTTCAAAATGAATGGCACCGAGGAACTGGGCCTGATCGACAATTCGAAAGCGGTGGACGCAGCAGTGGCCCGCATTGCCGAGATCCGCGAGCACTTTGGAGGCGAGGTGGAATTCGGCATCGACTTCCACGGCCGCGTATCGGCGCCGATGGCGCGCGTGCTGCTGAAAGAACTGGAGCCGTTCCGTCCACTGTTCGTGGAAGAACCGGTGCTGGCCGAGCAGGCGGAATACTATCCGCGCCTGGCCGAAATGACCGCGATTCCGCTGGCGGCCGGTGAGCGCATGTACTCGCGCTTCGAATTCAAGCATGTGCTGGAGCGCGGTGGCGTGTCGATCCTGCAGCCGGACTTGTCGCATGCCGGCGGCATCACCGAATGCGTCAAGATCGCTGCGATGGCCGAGGCCTACGATGTCACGCTGGCGCCGCACTGCCCGCTCGGCCCTGTCGCGCTGGCGGCCTGCCTGGCGGTGGACTTCGTGTCTTACAACGCCGTGCTGCAGGAGCAAAGCATGGGCATCCACTACAACAAGGGCGCCGAGCTGCTGGACTATGTAATGAATAAAGAAGACTTCCGCATCGCTGACGGCTGCTTCTCGCCGCTGCCGAAGCCCGGCCTGGGCGTGGAAGTCGACGAAGCGCGCGTCATCGCCGCGAGCCAGAACGCTCCCGACTGGCGCAACCCGCTGTGGCGCCATGCCGACGGCAGCGTGGCCGAATGGTGACGCCCGCAGACCCGCTGCCGGCTGCGTCCCGCGCTAACACTGCCGCCGCGCGCTCCCTTGACGCGGGCATGGCCAGTCTGGTCCGCTCGGCTCAACTCATCGGCGCAGACTGGGGCTCCACTGGCCTGCGCCTGTTCCTCATCGGCGCCGACGGTGCCGTGCTCGACACGCGCGCCAGCGCGCAAGGCAGCACGGCGATGAACGGCTCGGCCGACGCCTACCGCGCCGCGCTCGACACGCTGGCCGGCGACTGGCTCGCCGCGGCCCCAGAGTTGCCATTGGTCGTGTGCGGCATGGCGGGCAGTAAGCATGGCTGGCACGAAGTGCCTTACGCCACCTGCCCCGCCGAAGTCGACAACCTCCTGGCGCTCGCCCCGCCGCTGCCAGCGCTTGCCATTACACCACCATCCCGCAGTATTTCTGCGCCAGCGCCGGCCGCTGAACATGCCGGCGGCACGCATCCATTGGCCATCATTCCCGGGCTGCTCTACGCACCGGATGATGGCACGCCGGATGTGATGCGCGGCGAGGAAACGCAGATCGCCGGCGCGCTGGCCCTGCATCCGCAACTTGCGGCGCAAGCATGTGTCGTCATGCCCGGCACGCACTCGAAGTGGACGCAGCTGCGTGACGGCACCGTGCGCGCCTTCGCTACCCACATGACCGGCGAACTATTCGCCCTGCTGACCCAACATTCCGTGCTGAACCGCCTGATGATCGCGTCCAGCGCGCCATCGCGTGCAGCATTCGAGCAGGGCGTCAAGGCGGCACGCGACAACGCAAGCGCCAACCTGGCCAACCAGCTGTTCGCCGTCCGCACGCTTGGACTGACCGAAAAGCTGCCTGGCGACGCGTTGGCGGATTACATGTCCGGTCTCCTGATCGGCCACGAACTGCGCGCCGGCCTCGCCTGGCGCGAAGAAGCCGGTCTGCAGCAAGCCCCGCTGATCCTGATCGGCGAGCCGGCGCTGTGCACCCGCTACGAACAAGCCCTGGCAGTCTTCGGCATCAAAGCCGACCATAATTTCCCGAACACGGCCCCCGCCGGCCTGTGGGCCATGGCCCGCCGCGCAGGGCTGATCACTGGAGCAAAAACATGACCGACATCCGCGCCGACCTCGATCGCGCTTTCGAAGCCCTGCCGCTGGTCGCCATTCTGCGCGGCGTGCAGCCGCATGAAGTGGAAGGCATCGCGCATGCCGTCTACAACGCCGGCTTCCGCATCATCGAAGTGCCACTGAACTCGCCGCAGGCGCTGGAATCCATTCGCCTCCTGAGCAAATCATTGCCGGCAGATGCCGTACTGGGCGCAGGCACGGTCCTCAGCGTGAACGCGGTCGATGAAGTGCAAGCCGCCGGTGGCCGCATCATCGTCATGCCGCACGCCGACGTTGCCGTGATCAAGGCCGCGAAAGCCAACGGCATGGCTTGCGTTCCAGGCGTCGCCACGCCGACGGAAGCCTTCGCCGCCCTGCACGCAGGCGCCGATGCGCTGAAGCTCTTCCCCGCCGAACTGATTACGCCAACCATCATGAAGGCCATGCGTGCCGTGCTGCCCGCCGAGACGCGCCTGCTGCCGGTGGGCGGCGTCACGCCGGATAATATGGGGCCGTTCCGCGCAGCAGGCGCCGCAGGATTCGGGCTCGGCTCCGCCCTGTATGCACCGGGCATCGACGCCGCCGAAGCTGGCAAGCGCGCGCAACGTTTCGTCGAAGCCTGGCGCCAGTGATCGCCCCGCGCATGCGCCGCGCCGCCCTGGCCGTCCTGAGCGCGGTGACGGCCTGCGCGCATGCCGCCGTGCTGCACGTCGATGCCAGCGCTCCCGCCGCCGAACCGAAAACCGGCTACATCAAAACCGGCAGCAGCATCTCGCCGCGCGGTGAGCGCATCGGGATCAACAATCAATACCTGACGAGGAACGGCCAGCCCTGGTTGCCCGTCGCAGGAGAATTCCACTACTCACGCAGTCCCGCTTCGACCTGGGAAGCGGAACTGCGCAAGATGAAGTCCGCCGGCGTGGAAGTGGTGACCAGCTACGTGATCTGGAGCCATCACGAAGAGCTGGAAGGAAAGTTCGACTGGCAAGGCAACCGCGACTTGCGCCGCTTCGTGCAGCTTGCCGGCAAGGCTGGCCTGGGTGTAGTGGTACGCGCCGGTCCATGGGCGCACGCCGAAGTGCGCTACGGCGGCTTGCCGGACTGGGTGGTCAATGCCATGCCGACGCGGCGCGACGATCCGCAATACCTGCACTACATTGAACGCCTGTACCGCGAGATCGGCGTCCAGCTGAAAGGCCAGTTGTGGAAGGATGGCGGGCCGGTGGTCGCAGTCCAGCTGGAGAACGAATATAACCTCGTCGGTCCCGGTCAGGGCGCAGGCCACATCAGCAAGCTGAAAGAACTGGCGATCAAGGCGGGCCTCGATGTGCCGATCTATACAGTCACGGGTTGGGATCACACGCTGTATCCATCGGGCGAAGTAACGCCGGTCTTTGGCGGCTATCCAGACGAGCCATGGAGCGCGAGCACCAAGCCGCTACCGCCCAAAGAAACCTATGCCTTCCGCTTCGGCACGCGCGTCAGCGGCGACCTCGGTGCGCAAACGCGCGCCTCGCAGACCGGCACTGCTGAAACGGACATGGCCGACACGCCTTTCCTCGGCGCGGAATACGGCGCGGGGCTGCCCGCCATGTACCGCCGCCGCACCCTGGTATCACCGGACGACATCGCGTCCATGCTGCCGGTGCAGCTGGGCTCCGGACTGAATATGGTCGGCTATTACATGTTCCATGGCGGCCGCAATCCGCTGAGTCTCGGCGGCACCACGATGGAAGAGAGCACGCTGAGCGGCGGCTATAACGATACGCCGGCCATCAGCTACGACTTCAACGCACCGCTTGGCCCGGACGGCCAGCAGCGCCCCGTGCTGGAGCGCCTGCGCCCCTTCCACTACTTCCTGCGCGACTTCGGCAGCCGCCTGGCGCCGATGACCGTGCGCAGGCCGGATCAGGTGGCCGAGTCGATGCGCGATCTGTCGACGCCGCGCTGGTCGCTGCGCAGCAAAGGCGACCAGGCTTTCGTGTTCTTCAACAATCACGTGCGCCAGTATCCCATGGCGGTGCAGCGCGGCGTGCAGTTCGACATCAAGCTGCCCAGCGGCGCATTGCGCTTCCCCAGCCAGCCTTTCGACGCCGCCGATGGCGCTTACTTTATCTGGCCGGTGAACTTTGATCTCGACGGCACGCGCCTCGACTACGCAACCGCACAGCCGGTCGCGCGGCTGGATGCGGGCAAAGAAGGCATCGTCTACGTTTTCTCCGCCACCACCGGTATCCCGGTCGAAATGGCGCTCGAACCCGCCGCAGCGGCCTACCTCGATGCGCCCGGCGCCCACATCGCCGCCACCTCCGCTTCCGGTGCCGGCAACGAGCGCGTTGTCCTCGACCGCATTGTGCCAGGCAGCGCAGCGGCGTTCACGCTACGCAAGCCGCAGGGACGCGCGGTCACGGTCGTGGTGCTGAGTCCAGAACAAGTGGGGCAGCTGGCGGTTGGTGAATTCGCGGGCCAGCGGCGGCTCGTGCTGAGCGCGCAGCAGGCCTATTTCGCTGATGGCAAGCTCGAATTGCGCTCGCCGGACCAGCCGCATTTCCGGGCGGCGGTGTTCCCGGCGCTGGACGCGGCGGCCACTGCAAGCGCTGCGCTGAAAGCCGCCGGGCGAAATGGCATCTTCACCGCATACGAGGCCGACGTATCGCCGGTCCAGCTGCAAGCCAGCATCACGCTGCTGCGTACAGCATCGCCGGTGCCCGCGCCGCGAATCGGCGGCAACGCCAAAGCCGCGATGCAGCCGATCCCTGAAGCCTTCCGCAACGCCGCAGCCTGGGAAGTAAAGCTAAGCGGCGGAAAACTGGACAAGCTCGATGCGGCGCTGCTGGACATCGATTTCACCGGCGACATCGCCCGCCTGTTCAGCGGCACGCGCATGCTGGACGATTGGTACTACAACGGCCAGCGCTGGCAGTTCGACCTGAAACGCAACGGCATTGCATCCAACGCCACGCTGCAGCTCTCCGTGCTGCCGCTACGCGCCGATGCGCCGATCTACCTGCCGGAGCAGGCGGTGCCGGACTTTGGCGGCCAGCCGCAAGTGGCGGGCGTCTCCGCCGTCAAAGTCATCCCCGTCTACAAACTCACCATCGGCAAATAGCTATATCAAATCGACATACGTTTCCGTTTAATACACATAAGTCCGATATGTCACTTTTCTGTAAGCTGATTAAAAACCAATAATGGAGACACAAGTGGAAAAGCAGCAGTCGATGATGCTGGCCATCGAGCAGCGCGCGCAACTGGGCGAAGGCCTGCTGTGGGACGAACGCGCGGGCCGCTGGCTGTGGACCGACATTGAATCCGCCACGGTGCACGCCTGGACCCCGGGCAGCGCCAGCGCCACGGCCTATCGTGTGCCTGACCGCACCGGCTCCATGGTCATCTGCAAATCGGGCAAGCTGCTGCTGGGCCTCGCCAAACAGCTTTGCTTCGCCGGCGCACCAAACGGCATCGACAACAACGGTCCGCAACTGCATCCCGTAAAGCCCGTGGTGCCGGTCGATGCGCTCGAATCGCGCACCCGCATCAACGACGGCCGCACGGACCGCAGCGGCAACTACGTCTTCGGCACTCTGAACGAAGCGGCCGAGAAGCGCCCTATCGGCAGCTTCTACCAGTTCTCCATGAAGCGCGGACTGCGCCGCCTCGCGCTGCCCGCCGTCGCCATCGCCAACAGCATCTGCTTCAGCGTCGATGGCAAGACCATGTACTTCACCGACACCACCACGCGCCGCATCATGCAGTGCGACTACGACGCAATATCGGCCAGCGTCTCCAATGTGCGGCTGTTCGTCGAAGTCGACCTGGCCGATGCCTGGCCGGACGGTTCCACCATCGACCGCAACGGCTGCCTGTGGAACGCGCAGTGGGGCGCGGGCCGCGTCGTGCAATATGCGCCGGACGGCACGCTGATGCGCAGCTTCTCCGTCCCGGCCAAGAACACCACCTGCCCTGCTTTCGGCGGCCCGAATCTGGACCAGCTGATGGTGACTTCGGCACGTGTGGAAATGAGCCGCGAAGAGCTCGAAGATATGCCACTTGCGGGCAGCCTGTTCACCATCCAGCTCGAAGCACCGCTGGGTATTGTGGACGCCCTGTTCGACGACACCGCTCACTAAAACATATAAGAGACATCATGAAAACACTGATCACCCGCCGCCACCTGCTGGCCGCAGCAGCCATTGCCTGTACCTTGGGATTCGCCCACGCCGCCGAACCCGTGAAGATCGGCTTCCTCGTCAAACAGGCGGAAGAGCCGTGGTTCCAGGACGAATGGCGTTTTGCCGAACAAGCCGCAAAGGACAAGGGTTTCACGCTGGTGAAGATCGGTGTACCGAATGGTGAGAAGACGCTGGCCGCCATCGATAACCTGGCTGCGCAAAAAGTACAGGGCTTCGTGATTTGCGCACCGGATGTGAAACTGGGCACCGCTATCGCCCGCGCTGCCAAGCGCAACAACCTCAAAGTGATTTCGGTCGACGACCAGCTGGTGGATGGCGCAGGCAAACCGATTCCGACCATCCCGCATATGGGCATTTCCGGCTACGACATCGGCCAGCAAGTCGGCAAGGCGCTGGCGGAAGAAATCAAGAAGCGCGGCTGGAAACCGCAGGAAGTGGGCGCGCTGCGCATCGCCTACGACCAGCTGCCGACCGCCAAAGACCGTACCATGGGCGCCGCCGATGCGCTGAAGGCCGCCGGCATCCCGGCTGCAAACATCATCGATGCACCGCAAGCCAAGACCGACACCGAAAACGCCTTCAACGCCGCCAATATCGCGCTGACCAAGAACGCCCGGTTCAAACACTGGGTGGCCTTTGGCCTGAACGACGAAGCTGCGCTGGGCGCGACCCGTGCCGGCGAAGGCCGCGGCTTCAAGGCCGACAATATGGTCGCCGTAGGCATCGGCGGCAGCAAGGCGGCATTGAACGAATTTGCCAAGCCGGGTCAGACCGGCTTCTACGGCACGGTGCTGATCAGCCCAAAACGCCACGGCTACGAAACCTCGGCGAATATGTATGACTGGATCGTCGCCAACAAGCAGCCGCCTGCGCAGGTGCTGACCACCGGCCAGCTGATGACCCGCGCCAACCAGGCCGCGGTGCGCACCGAGTTCGGACTGTAAGGCCCTGAAATGTCAGGCTCTCTGCAATTCGACCAGGTGTCGAAGCAATTTCCCGGCGTGCGCGCGCTCGATGGCGTCAGCTTCGAAGCCCACGCGGGCGCCGTGCACGGCCTGCTGGGCGAGAACGGCGCGGGGAAATCGACCCTGCTCAAGATCCTCGGCGGCCAGTACCGTCCGGATGGCGGCCGCCTGCTGCTGGATGGCCGCGAATGCCATTTCCATTCCGCTGCCGACGCCATCCACGCCGGCATCGCGGTGATTCACCAGGAACTGCAATACGTTCCTGAATTGACGGTCGCCGAAAACATCCTGCTGGGCCGCCTGCCGCAGCGTTTCGGCCTGGTGCGCAAAGCCGAAGCACACAAGATGGTGACCGGCCGCCTGGCGGCAATGGGCGTGGATCTCGATCCCGATGCGAAGCTGATTGACCTATCGATCGCCCAGCGCCAGATGGTCGAAATCTGCAAAGCCCTGATGCAGGACGCTCAGGTGATCGCCTTCGACGAGCCGACCAGCAGCCTGTCGGCGCGCGAAAGCGAAGTGCTGTTCCGCCTGATCAAAGAGCTGCGCGCTGCTGGCCGCACCATGATCTACATTTCGCACCGTCTGGAAGAACTGTATGAGCTGTGCGATGCCTGCACCATCTTCCGCGATGGCCGCAAGATCGTGACGCATCCCGTCATGGCGGAAGTGCCGCGCGAAACGCTGATCGCCAATATGGTGGGACGCGAGTTGAAAGACATCTACGATTACCGTCCACGCGAGCATGGCGAAGAACGCCTCGTCGTACGCGGCCTTGGCGGACGTACCCTGCCCGGCCACCACGACTTTTCCGTGCGGCGCGGCGAGATCGTGGGATTCTTTGGCCTGGTCGGCGCGGGCCGCACGGAGCTTATGCGTCTGCTTTACGGCGCAGATCATCGCCAGCACGGCTCCTCGATCCAGCTGGATGGCACGGAACTGCACCGCGGCGGACCTGCCGCGGCGATTGCCGCCGGCATCGTGCTCTGCCCGGAAGACCGCAAGGAACAAGGCATTCTGGCCGAAGCCTCGGTGTCGGAGAATATCAATATCAGTGTGCGCCGTACCAACCTGAAAGGCGGCATCTTCCTGCGCCATCGACAGGAAGCCGCGCTGGCTGATGACTTCATCAAGCGCCTGCGCATCAAGACGCCGCACCGTGACCAGGAAATCCGCCTGCTCAGTGGCGGCAACCAGCAGAAGGCAATTCTGGCGCGCTGGCTGGCGGAGCCGGATCTGAAAGTGCTGATCCTCGACGAGCCCACGCGCGGCATCGACGTTGGCGCCAAGAACGAGATCTACCGCATCATTTACGAAGTGGCGGAGCGAGGCTGCTGCGTGATCGTGATTTCCAGCGACCTGCCCGAAGTGCTCGGCGTGGCCGACCGCGTGATGGTCATGCGCGATGGCCGGATCAGCGGCGAACTGCCGCGCGCCGAAGCCAACGAAACCGCTGTCCTGCGCCTGGCCCTGCCAGACCAGACCTGATTAGGAGCTTTACATGATGTCCATCGCTTCAACTACCGGCGCGGCCAGCGCGCCTGCCAACAACCGGCGCAAATGGCTGGCCGATTACAGCATGCCGATCGCTTACGCCGTCCTGTGCGTGGTGCTGGCGTTCACGGTGGAGAATTTCCTCTCGCTGGCGAACATCGTCGGCCTGATGCTGTCCGTGGCGCAGATCGGCATGGTGGCCTGCACCATGATGATGTGCCTGGCCTCGCGCGATTTTGACCTGTCGGTCGGCTCCACCATCGCTTTTGCAGGCGTGCTGGGCGCCATGATTCTGGAAGCGACCGGCAGCATTTTCCTGGCCGTCGGCGGCGGCATGCTGGCCGGTGCGCTGATCGGCGCGGGCAACGGCGTACTGATCGCCTACCTGCGCGTGAATGCGCTGATCGCCACACTGGCCACCATGCTGATGGTGCGCGGGCTGGCCTTCATCGTCTCCAAAGGCCAGGCGGTCGGCATCGCCAACGAAACCTTCATCAGCTTCGGCGACACACGCTGGTTCGGCATGCCGCTGCCGGTGCTGGTCACCGCCCTGTGCTTCATCGTGTTTGGCGTGCTGCTGAATCACACCATCTTCGGCCGCAACACGCTGGCCATCGGCGGCAATCCGGAAGCGGCGCGCCTGGCGGGGGTGAACGTGGAGCGTCTGCGTGTGTGGATCTTCCTGATTCAAGGCGTGGTGACTGCGCTGGCGGGCCTGATTCTATCCTCGCGCATCACCTCCGGCCAGCCGAATGCGGCGCAAGGCTTCGAGCTGGACGTGATTTCGGCTTGCGTGCTGGGCGGCGTATCGCTCCAGGGCGGCAAGGCGCGCATCTTCGGCGTACTGGTCGGCGTGCTGATCATGGGTACGCTGGAAAACGTGATGAATCTGCTGGACGTGGACGCATTCTACCAATATCTGATGCGTGGCCTGATCCTGCTGGCTGCCGTGCTGTTTGACCAACTGAAAACGCGCGGCGCGCGACACTAATCCATGACTGACCGACTTAAAGGCAAAGTAGCCATCGTAACCGGATCTTCGCAGGGCATCGGCGCGGCCATCGCCCGCCTCTTCGTTGAAGAAGGCGCCCGCGTGGTGGTCAACAGCCACGCTTACGACCAGCACGCCGAAGCCATTGTGGCCGAACTGGGCAAAGAGAATGCGTTGTTCGTGCAAGCCGACGTGGCCGATGCCCTCGCCATGCAGGCCCTGACTGATAAGGCAATCGAGCGCTTCGGCCGCGTCGATATCCTGATCAATAATGCGGGCGTGGACGTTTTTGCAGACCCGCTGCAAATGACGCCGGAACAGTGGCGCCGCTGCCTGTCCATCGACCTGGAAGGCGCCTGGAATGCGATTCGCGCCGTGTTGCCTGGCATGCTGACTCAGGGCCGCGGCAATATCGTGAATATCTCCTCGGTCCACGGCGGCAAAATCATTCCGGGCTGCTTCCCCTACCCGGTCGCCAAGCATGCGCTGAACGGGCTGACGAAGTCGCTGGGCATCGAATATGCGGCGCGCGGAATCCGCGTGAACTCCATTTCACCGGGCCTGATCATGTCCGAGCGCGTAGCGGACTGGCTGGCGGGACTGAGTGAAGCGGACCGCGCGCGCCAGACCGAAATCCTGCCGTGCCGCCGAATCGGCGAGCCGAGGGAAGTCGCTTATACTGCACTCTTCCTTGCGAGCGACGAGGCGCGCTTTATCAATGCCACCGATATCCTGATCGACGGCGGACGCTCGCAGATCTATCACGACTGACGAGAACTGGAGAACCATGAGCCTTGCCAATTCCGACCGCTTTGTTCGCACCCACCTGAAGACCCGTCACATGGTCCTGCTGGTGGAACTCGGAAGGCACGGTTCCATTCTTCATGCGGCCGAAGCGGCCAATCTTACGCAGCCGGCTGCCTCCAAGCTTTTGTCCGAACTTGAATACGCGCTGGGCGTCCAGCTGTTCGAGCGCCGTGCACGCGGCATCGTGCCAACCTGGTACGGTGAAGTGATGATCCGCCGCGCGGGCGCCGCTTTGGCGGAGATGGATGCCGCGCACCAGGAAGTGATGGAGCTGCTGGCTGGCCTGTCGGGCCGCGTATCGATCGGCGCTGTGATGGCGCCGTCCACCAGCCTGCTGCCGGAAGCCGTGACCTTGCTGAAATCGCGCCACTCGCGCCTGCATGTGGCCATCAGCGTCGATACCAGCAAGATCCTGCTGCAGCGCCTGCGCGCCGGGGAGCTGGATATGATGATCGGCCGCGTGCTCGATAGCGATTCAGCCAACGAACTGAATTTCGAGCCGCTGACCGATGAACCGCATCACCTGATTGCGCGCAGCGGCCATCCGCTGGCGGACCGCAAGGACCTGACGCTGGAAGATCTGGCGCATGCGTCTTGGATCATGCCGCCCAGCGGCAGCATTCTGCGCGACCGACTTACTTCGATGTTCCTCTCGCAGGGCCTGGACCAGCCGGCAGAAACCGTGGAAACGGCCTCGCTGCCCGTCATTACCAGCCTGCTGGCGCGCAGCGACATGATCGTTCCGCTGCCGCAGCAGGTGGTCGAGCCTTATATCAAATTCGGCGAGCTCGCCGTCCTGCCGTTCGATCTGGGCTTGCGCATGGATGTCTACGGCATCATCACGCGCCGCCAGCACCGCCTTGCCCCCGGCGCCCAGGCCATGCTGGACACCCTGCGCGAAGTCGCCGCAAAGCTGCCCCACTCCGCCTGAGCTATCACCATTCGGCATAGCAAAACGCAAATTAGTAATTGGATCGGCATCGCTGTAACAGTTACGATCTCCATGAATAAGTGGTGCGTTTTGACCGGCCTTCGGGGCCGGTTTTTTTATTCCACCAGCACCGGATAAAGTGAGGCCAGCAACAGCGCTGCCATCGTCAGGTTGAAGATGCGCACCGACTTCGGATCGCGCAGCACGCGCTGCATATTGGCACCGAACGAGGCCCATGCGCCGACACAGGGCAAGCCGATCACGATGAAGATCGCAGCAATGATCAGCACATCGCGCAAATGGAAGCCGTGCGGCAGATAGTTCGTGACCGCGCTCACGACCATCATCCACGCTTTTGGATTCAGCCACTGGAAGGCCGCCGCGCCCACAAAGCCCATCGGCTTCGCAACCGCCTTGCTGCCCTCACCCATCGGCTTTGCATTGGCCAGCTTCCATGCCAGCCAGGCCAGATATGCCGCGCCCAGATACTTCAGCACGACCTGCAACACCGGCACAGTCTCGAACACCACATGGAGCCCCATCCCCACGGCCAGCACCATGATCGCCACGCCGCAGCAGATGCCAATCAAATGCGGCACCGAACGCGCGAACCCAAAATTCAGTCCGGACGCGAGCATCATCATATTATTCGGGCCGGGTGTGATGGTCGTAATGACCGCAAAAGCGCAAAACGCAAGCAGCTGATCGGAAGACATGGCAGGACTCTCAGGACAGGTATTGTTATCAATACTCTATCCCGTCAAACCAATACAGTCCCTGCACACTTCCCCATTCTTCCGCCAGAACCGTACTGGCCGCCGGACCGGTACACCGATGCGCCGGAAAGATTGCAGCTCAGCGGCCGGAGGACGACACCGGGCAAAAGCCGAGGCGCGGATCGAAAGGATCGAGCCACAGCGCCTTGCGCTCGTACAGCGCCGGATCAAGCTCCCGGTTGGGCAGCTCGATCCGTTTGCGGCCGCACAGTGAGGCGCGCTGGAGATCCGCGCCGTGAAAGCGCAGCACCAGCTTTTCAAGCGAACCATCCCTCACCATGGCCTCCATGCCCGCCGCCAGGCGCGCGTGCAGGTGCGGCGCGTGCGGCGACACCATGAACATGGACGGGATCTGATCATGCAGCAGAAAGCTGTCCTCCACGGCCAGGTTGGGATAGTCGCGCCGCCGCGTATCCAGCTCGCGGAAGATTTCATTGACCCCGCGCGGGAAATAATCGAAGCGTCCCGCCATCAGCATATCGAACAGCCCATCGTAATTGCCGCCGGTGACCACGGTGAAGCCGTTATCCTGCAACGACGTCAGCGTGACCCAGGCCGAGCCCGAACCGGCCCGCATCTGCCTCAGCTGCGCCGCGTTCAGGGTGCGGAGCCGGGCCTGATTGCGCTTGTCGATCAAGGCAATACGCCAGGACTGCACGCCCATATCGATCGGCACCGGCACCATCTTGAGGGTGCTGGCCCATTCCGCATTGACGGGATAAGCCGTCACATTGATGATTTTGCCCTCCCGCAGCGCGGCAAACAGGCGCCGCCGCTCCATGTGGGCCGGGGCCAGTTCCAGCCGCCAGGGGCCATACTCGGCTTCAGTGCGTTTCAGGACAGTACGCAATAGAGCCTGCGCATATTCGCGCCGGAAGTCGTTCGGCGAGGTGGGACGGTCGAAGATGACCACGTCCATCGCCATCGCCGGCCCGGCCAAAAGAGCCAGGCAAAGCATCAAAGATCGCCGCATTGAGGTCCGATGCTAAAAATGCAACCTAGTGTTGGTTATGTCCGAACACATCTTAGCGCAGGCGCGCCGAGGGGGCGACGGCTTTATAATGGCGGTTTTACATCCCACCCACCAAAATCATGTCTGCACAACTGATCGACGGAATCGCCCTCTCCCAAAAACTGCGCGCCGAAATCGCTACCCGCGCCGCTGCCCTCACCGCCAAAGGCAAACAGCCTGGCCTGGCCGTGATCCTGGTCGGCGAAGACCCGGCCAGCCACGTCTACGTGCGCAACAAGGTGAAAGCCTGCGGCGACGTCGGCATCCATTCCCTGCTCGAGAAGTACGATGCAGACCTGACCGAACAGGCGCTGCTGGACCGCATCGCGGCCCTGAACGAAGACCCAACCATCCACGGCATCCTGGTGCAGATGCCGCTGCCCAAGCACATCAATCCGCACAAGGTGATCGAAGCCATCTCTACTTCGAAAGACGTAGATGGCTACTCCGTGCTGAGCGCGGGCGAACTGATGACCGGCCTGGAAGGCTTCCGTCCTTGCACGCCATACGGCTGCATGAAGCTGATCGAATCGACCGGCATCAATCTGAAGGGCAAGCACGCCGTGGTGATCGGCCGTTCGAACACCGTGGGCAAGCCTATGGGCCTGCTGCTCTTGCAAGCGAATGCCACCGTCACCATCTGCCATAGTGCGACCCCGGACCTGGGCTACCACACCCGCCAGGCCGACGTGGTCGTGGCCGCCGTGGGCCGCCGCAATACGCTGACTGCCGATATGGTCAAGCCGGGCGCCATCGTGATCGACGTCGGCATGAACCGCGACGATAACGGTAAGCTGTGCGGTGACGTGGACTTCAACGGTATCAAGGAAGTGGCATCGCATATCACCCCGGTTCCCGGCGGCGTTGGTCCGATGACCATCACCATGCTGCTGATGAACACCATCGAGTCGGCGGAGCGCGTTTAAACAGCTTTGGAGAAAAAATGACTGACACTACCCTGGACAATCCGCTGCTGGACTTTTCCGGCCTGCCGCGCTTCGATGCGATCAAGCCGGAACACGTTACTCCCGCCGTCGAGCATCTGCTGGCGAAAAACCGCGAAGCTGTGGCCACGCTGGAAAAGCCGGGCGACAGCGTCACCTGGGATAACTTCGTGACGCCGCTGGAAAATGCCACCGAGCTGCTGGGCCGCGCCTGGGGCATTGTCAGTCATCTCAACAACGTGGTGGATACGCCCGAACTGCGCGCCACCTACAACGAAAACCTGCCGAAAGTGACCGAGTTCTGGACCGCCCTGGCCCAGAACGAGAACCTGTTCGCCAAATACAAGGCCCTGCGCGCCAGCACGGAATTCAACACCCTGTCCCCGGCGCGCAAGCGCATCGTGGACAATGCGATCCGCGACTTCCGCATGGGCGGCGCCGAACTCCCGGCCGACAAGAAAGAACGCTTCGCCGACATCCAGGAAGAGCATGCCGCCACCTCCACCCGCTTCAGCGAGAACGTGCTGGATGCGACCAACGACTGGAAGATGGTAATCGCGGACGAAGCCGAACTGGCCGGCCTGCCGGACGACGTCAAGGCCGCCGCCAAAGCGCTGGCCGAAAAGGAAAGCAAACAGGGCTTCATGTTCACCCTGCACTTCCCATCCTATTACCCGATCCTGCAATTCGCCGACCAGCGCGAACTGCGCGAAAAGGTCTACCGCGCCAATGCCACTAAGGCTTCCGGCCTGGGTGAAATGTTCAGCGAGCGCGATAAGTGGGACAACACCCAGAACATCGTCACCCTGCTGAAGCTGCGCGAAGAGGAAGCTTCCCTGCTGGGCTATAAAAACTTTGCCGAAGTGTCGCTGGTGCCGAAGATGGCGCAAAGCCCTGAACAGGTGATCTCCTTCCTGGAAGACCTGGCCAGGCGCGCCCGCCCCTTCGCGGAAAAGGATTTGAAAGAGCTGCAGCAATACGCATCGAAAGAACTGGGCATCAATGATCTGCAGGCGTGGGATCTGCCTTACGCTTCCGAAAAGCTGCAGCAGCACCAATACGCCTTCTCGGCCCAGGAAGTGAAGCAATACTTCCCTGAACATAAGGTGATCGACGGCCTGTTCAAGCTGGTGCAGAACCTGTTCAGCGTGTCGATCGTGCAGGACCAGGCGCCCGCATGGCACAAGGATGTGCGCTTCTACCGCATCGAGCGGGATGGCAAGCTGATTGGACAGTTCTATCTGGACCTCTACGCCCGCGCCGGCAAGTCCGGCGGCGCATGGATGGACGATGCGCGCGGCCGCCGCATGAAGGAAGGCGCGCTGCAAACGCCGGTCGCCTACCTCACCTGCAACTTCACCGAGCCTGCCCTTATCGACGGCAAGCTGCAGCCGTCGCTGTTCACGCACGATGAAGTGATCACGCTGTTCCACGAGTTCGGCCACGGCCTGCATCACATGCTGACGCAGGTGGAAGAGCTGGCGGTGTCCGGCATCTCCGGCGTGGAATGGGATGCTGTGGAACTGCCATCGCAGTTCATGGAAAACTTCTGCTGGGAGTGGGATGTGCTGAGCCACATGACGGCCCACGTCCACACGCAACAGCCGCTGCCGCGCGCGCTGTACGACAAGATGCTGGCTGCGAAAAACTTCCAGTCCGGCCTGCAGACCTTGCGCCAGGTGGAGTTCTCCCTGCTGGACATGCATCTGCATTACGACTACAAGCCGGAGAGTGGCAAATCGGTGCAGGATGTAATTGACGAAGTGCGCCGCAAGTTCTCCGTGATTGTTCCGCCGGCCTTCAACCGTTTCCAGAATTCCTTCGGCCACATCTTCGCCGGTGGTTATGCGGCGGGCTACTACAGCTACAAGTGGGCCGAGGTGCTGTCGGCCGACGCCTACGCGGCCTTTGAAGAAGCGGCTGCGCTGGATGGCGGCAAGATGTCGACCGAAACGGGCAAGCGCTTCCAGCAGGAGATTCTGGCCGTTGGCGGTTCTCGCCCCGCACTGGAATCATTCACTGCTTTCCGCGGCCGCGAGCCGACAATCGACGCGCTGCTGCGTCACAGCGGGATGGCCGCATGATGCGCCGCGCCGCCCTGCTGGTGCTGCTGTGTTCCGCTGCGGCGGCCCAGGCGCAGATGTACAAATGGAAGGACGATAAGGGCGTAACCCATTACACGGACACGCCGCCTCCTGCGTTTGCGAAAAAGGCCGAAGTAAAGAGTTTCAACACCGGCGGCAATCCCGACCTGCCGCCCGAACTGGCGGACGCCGTACGCGCACGTCCCGTGGTGTTGTACACGACCGCCAACTGCGCGGGCTGCGAGCAAGGCCGCGCGCTGCTGAACAACCGCGGTATTCCTTTCCGCGAGCGTACCGTGACTTCGGCTGACGATCAGGCCGCGCTGAAGGCTGCCGGCAGCGATGGCCAGCTGCCGCTGCTGACTGTCGGCCGCACCAAACAGGTTGGCTTTGAATCGTCGACCTGGGACGAGTTGCTGTCCAATGCCGGCTATCCGACCATCAAGGCGCTGCCGCAGGGTTACCAGAATCCGCCGCCTGTCGCCGCAGCGCCGCCGAAAGGCCCAAGCGCCGAGCAAGTCGCGCAGGACTCGGCGCGCGCAGCGGCGGCCGAAGAGGCTCGCCGCAAGGCCCAGCAACAATCCAACGCACCACCTGGCTTCCAGTTCTGATATGACGCAAATCGATTTCCACAGCAATGTGGCGGACAAGATCGCCTACGCTTGCCGCCTGCTGCGCAAGGCCTACGGCGCGCGCAACCGCATCGTCGTGATGACGGAAGATGCCGAGCAGTTGGCAGCGCTCGATCATGCGCTGTGGACGTTCTCCGACGTGGACTTTCTGCCGCATGCCCACGTCAATGATCCCAAAGCGCCGGATTCGGCGATCGTGCTGACCGAAACCGATGAAGTTGAGCTGCCGCAGGCAGACCTGCTGGTGAATCTGTCGCGCCGCGCGCCGGCGCAGTTCGAGAGCTTCCCGCGCCTGATCGAAGTCATCTCCACCGACGAAGCGGATGCCGCAGCCGGCCGCCAGCGCTTCATCGCCTACAAACGCCAGGAATTCCAGCCGTCCCATCTGACCGTAGGTAAAGCATGACCAAGTTCGACGCCAGCATCCCCGTCCTGACCGAAGTGCTGCAAGACCAGCTCCCGGCGCCCGCCCCGGCCGACGCACCGGACTCTGCGCAAGCCGCTGAAGCCTTGCGCCCCACGCCAGCCGCGGAGGCTGCGCCAGCCGCCGGGGCTGCGCCGGCCGCCTCCGAGGCCGCCGCCGGCACGCCTGCCGGCGCGGCCGTCGTACACGCCGAGCGCGCCGCCGCCTGGCCTTTCCGTGTGACGCCTGCCGCCTCACCAGCCGGCGCGGCTCCCGCTGAAGCGCAGCCTGCCGTAGCAGCGCCCGCCGCACTGGCCGCAGCCGAATCGTCCGTCGCGCCACTCGCCGAAGCGGACGCAGTGCCGTCCGCGTCGGAAGCGGCCGACGCCACCGCGTCGCTCCCTGCCGAACCAATGCACGCGCAGCCCGCGACACCGGCGCCAGTTGCAGACGCCATCGACTGGGCGCAGCTTGAGCGCCAGGTCAGCGAGCGCGTGCTGCAGCAGCTGAGTAACCGCGTCGACTTCGTGCTGGAGCAGCGCATCAAGGACAGCATGGCCGAAGTGCTAAGCCACGCCCTGCGCGGCCTGACCGACGAGATCCGCGACGGCCTGCACGACACCATCGGCAAGATCGTCACGCGCGCCGTGCAGCAGGAAATCACCCATCTCCAGGCAAGTGCACCAAAACAGAGCGAAAAACGTTAAATCCATGCGGAATTCCTGCTTTGCCAATTGCAGGTTTTGATGTACCTTGTTCCGTGTGCAATTTTTCTTGGAGAATACCCATGCAGTTGACCAGCAAGTTGCTTCCTTTCGCCGTAGCGATGGCCTTTACCACTGGCGCCTATGCCCAGGAAGTTATCAAGATCGGCCACGTCGCCCCTGTCTCCGGCGCGAACGCACACCTTGGCAAGGACATGGAAAACGGCGCCAAGATGGCCGTCGATGACCTGACCGCCAAGAACATCAAGATCGGCGGCAAGCCGGTCAAGTTCGTGATCCAGTATGAAGACGACGCAGGCGACCCGAAACAAGGCACCAACGCCGCGCAGAAACTGGTCGACGCAAAAGTGAATGGCGTGATTGGCCACCTGAACTCCGGCACCACCATCCCCGCCTCCAAGATTTATTACGACGCAGGCATTCCGCAGATTTCGCCAGCCGCCACCTCCCCGGTCTACACCAAGCAAAAGTTCAACACCACCTTCCGTGTCGTCGCCAACGACAATAAGCTGGGCGGCACGCTGGGCACCTATGCCGTGAAGAACCTGGGCGCCAAGAAAATCGCCGTGATCGATGACCGTACCGCCTACGGCCAGGGCGTCGCAGAAGAATTCGTAAAAGGCGCGAAGAAAGCCATACCGGGCGTGCAAATCGTCGGCAAGGAATTCACGAACGCAAACGCCACCGACTTCAACGCCATCCTGACCAACATCAAGTCCAAGAATCCGGACCTGGTCTTCTTCGGCGGCATGGACTCCGTCGGCGGCCCGCTACTGCGCCAGATGAAGGCACTCGGCATCAACGCGAAATTCATGGGCGGCGACGGCGTGTGTACCGACGCGCTGTATCGCCTGTCCGCAGGCGCCGCAGCTGACGGCGTGGTGACCTGCGCGGAAGCGGGCGGCGTACCGGCCGACCAGTCCAAAGGCATCGACGATTTCCGCGCCCGCTACAAGAAACAATTCGGCCAGGACGTGCAACTGTACGCGCCGTATGTGTACGACGCGATCATGACCATGGTCCAGGCCATGCAGGAAGCCAATTCGGCCGAACCTGCCAAGTACCTGCCCTATCTGGCCAAGATCAAGCACCAGGGCGTCACTGGCCCGATCACGTTTGACCAATATGGCGACATCAAGGATGGCGCGCTGACCCTGTACACCTACAAGGCCGGCAAGAAAACCCAAATGGAAGTTGTGAAGTAAATGCAAAAGAAACTCATCGCAGCAAGCGCTGCGGCGCTGGCCTTGTCGGCTGGCGCCAATGCGCAGGAAGTGGTCAAGATCGGCTATGTGGGGCCGCTGTCCGGCCAGTCCGCCCACCTGGGCACGGACACGGGCAACGGCGCCCAGATGGCTGTGGACGACCTGAACGCCAAAGGCTTCAAGATCAACGGCAAGGCCGTGAAGTTCGTACTGCTGTCGGAAGACGACGCGGGCGAACCGAAGCAAGCCACGTCGGCCGCGCAGAAGCTGGTGGACAGCAAAGTGAATGGTGTGATCGGCCACCAGACCTCGGGCACCTCGATCCCCGCATCCAAGATTTATTACGACGCCGGCATTCCACAGATTTCGGCCTCGGCCACCAGTCCGACCTACACCCACCAGGGTTTCAACACCACCTTCCGCGTGGTGGCGAACGACTACAAACTGGGCGCATCGCTGGGCGACTACGCCGGCAAGAAGCTTGGCGCGAAAAAGATCGCCGTGATCGACGACCGCACCGCGTACGGTCAGGGCGTGGCAAATGAATTCATGAAGGCCGCGAAGAAAGTGCCGGGCGTGCAGATCGTCGGCAAGGAATTCACCAACGACAAGGCGACCGACTTCAATGCCATCCTGACCAGCATCAAGGCCAAGAATCCGGACCTGATCTTCTTCGGCGGCATGGATTCCGTTGGCGGTCCGATGATCCGCCAGATCAAAAACCTGGGCATCAAGGCCAAGTTCATGGGCGGCGACGGCATCTGCACGGAAGCCCTGCCGAAGCTGGCGGGCAATGCCGACGACATCGTCACCTGCGCGGAAGCAGGCGGCGTGACGCCGGAGCAGGAAAAGAAGATCGACGAATTCGCGGCGCGCTACAAGAAGCGCTTCGGCAAAGACGTGCAGATCTACGCACCTTATGGCTATGATGCGGTGATGGCGATGGCGACGGCGATGGCCGATGCCAAGTCCGCCGATCCTGCCAAATACCTGCCATCCCTGTTCAAGGTGAAATACCAGGGCAACAGCGGCCTGATTGCGTTCGACCAGTACGGCGACATCAAGGATGGAGCGCTGACGCTGTTCACGTTCAAGAACGGCAAGAAGTCACGGATTGAAGTCGTGAAATAAAAAAAGCCGGGATGATTCCCGGCTTTTTCTTTGGCGCGCGCTTATCGCGATTACTTCTGCGCCAGCACCCATTTCACCAGGGTGCGCGCTTCGGCTTCGGACACCTGCGGATTAGCAGGCATCGGGATGGCGCCCCAGTTGCCGGAACCGCCCTTCATCACTTTCTGCACCAGCTTGTCCTCGGCGTCTTTCTGGCCGGCATATTTCGCCGCCACATCCTTGTACGCCGGGCCAACCAGCTTGTTCGCAACAGCGTGGCAAGCCATGCAATTCTTGGCTTTGGCCAGATCCGCGTTAGCGAAAGCGGCTTGCGAAGCGAAGGCAGAAGCGAGCAACATACCAACCATCAGGGAACGTTTCATCATTTTCTCCAAAGTAAATCCTGCCACAATTCTAACGGTTAATACGCAGGCTTGTGCAAAATCAACGCGGAGTTGGCCGAGTGGGTTGACTCGCTGGCGAATATTGCTCCACGACAAGCAGATTCTTTTGTAAGATGGCGTTATCGGGGGAGAGACCAATGCCTATCATTCTTGTTATCGTGGCGCTGTGTGCGCTGAAGTATTTCGAAGTCTGGAAATTTGCCGAGCTGCCATGGCTGTGGATCGTTGGCCTGATGGTGGTGGCCTTCATCTGGTTCGAATTTATCGAACCCATGCTCGGCCTCGACAAACGCAAAGCCCACGACGTCGATGCGCAACGCCGCAAAGACCGCGTCAAACAAAGCTTCGGCGATAAAAAAAAGAAATAACCCCACCACCGTGGGGTCAGATCCGACATTCGGACAATTTTGAATTTGCGCGCAAATTCAACGCGCCGGTCCTGCGCCATGGCCCTGCGCGGCTTAGGAGACTCGCAAAATGAGTCCAAATTCGCAGCCCAGGGCCAGAGCCGTCATAGCGGACACAATAAATGTCCGAATGTCGGATCTGACCCTAGGGTGTTAGCGGTGGAGCTGGGTGAGGTCGCGGACGGCGCCGCGGTCGGCGGAGGTCGTTAAGGCGGCGTACGCTTGCAGGGCTTGCGAAACAACGCGGTTGCGGTTCAGCGGTTTCCATGCTTCGGCGCCGCGCTCTTCCATCCTGGCCCGGCGATGCGCCAGTTCTTCGGCCGAAACGCGCAGGTTGATGGTGCGCGCCGGGATGTCGATGTCGATCATGTCACCCTCCTGCACCAGTCCAATTGCGCCGCCTTCCGCTGCTTCCGGCGATGCGTGGCCGATCACCAGGCCCGACGAACCGCCCGAGAAGCGGCCGTCCGTGAACAGTGCGCAGGCTTTGCCCAGGCCCTTGGATTTGATGTACGAAGTCGGATACAGCATCTCCTGCATGCCCGGTCCACCCTTCGGACCTTCATAGCGAATGATCACCACATCGCCCGCCTGCACCTTGTCGCCGAGGATATTCTCCACCGCCTCATCCTGGCTCTCGAACACGCGCGCCTTGCCGCTGAACTTCAGGATGGACTCGTCCACACCTGCCGTCTTCACGATGCAGCCCTTCTCCGCGATATTCCCGTACAACACAGCCAGACCGCCGTCCTTCGAATACGCGTGCTCAAGGTCGCGGATGCAACCACTGGAACGATCCAGATCCGAAGAGGCATAACGCTCCGATTGCGAGAACGCCACCTGGGTCGGTACGCCGCCCGGCGCCGCGCGGAACAGCTGGTGCACCGCTTGGTCGTCGCTGCGCTTGATATCGTATTTTTCAATCGCCTCGCCGATGGTCTTGCTGTGCACCGTGTGCTGCGACACGTCCAGCAGGCCGGCGCGTGCCAGCTCGCCCAGGATCGAAATGATGCCGCCCGCGCGGTGCACGTCTTCGATGTGGAACTTGTCCGTCATCGGCGCGACCTTGCACAGGCAAGGCACCTTGCGCGAGATGCGGTCGATGTCGGCCATCGCGAACGGCACCTGCGCTTCGTGCGCCGCAGCCAGCAGGTGCAGCACGGTGTTGGTGGAGCCGCCCATCGACACATCCAGCGCCATCGCGTTCTCGAACGCTTCCTTGGTGGCGATGGAGCGCGGCAGCACGGAGTAGTCATCCTGCTCGTAGTGGCGCTTGGCCAGTTCGACGATCAGGCGGCCCGCGCGCAGGAACAGTTCCTTGCGGTCGCTGTGGGTTGCGACGATGGTGCCATTGCCCGGCAGGGAAAGGCCCAAGGCCTCGGTCAGACAGTTCATCGAATTCGCGGTGAACATGCCCGAGCAGGAACCGCAGGTCGGACAGGCCGAGCGCTCAGTCTCCGCCACATCCGCGTCCGAAACAGAAGAATCACCCGCCTTGATCATGGCGTCGATCAGATCCAGCTTGATGATCTTTTCGCCGCCATTCACAGACTTGATCACCTTGCCGGCTTCCATCGGACCACCCGACACGAACACCGCCGGAATATTCAGGCGCATGGCCGCCATCAGCATGCCCGGCGTGATCTTGTCGCAGTTGGAGATGCAGACCATGGCGTCGGCACAGTGCGCATTGACCATGTATTCCACCGAATCCGCGATCAGGTCGCGCGATGGCAGGGAATACAGCATGCCGCCGTGTCCCATGGCGATGCCGTCGTCGACGGCGATCGTGTTGAATTCTTTGGCAACGCCGCCGGATGCTTCGATCTCGCGCGCTACCAGCTGGCCCAGGTCCTTCAGGTGGACGTGGCCCGGTACGAACTGGGTGAAAGAGTTCACCACAGCAATAATTGGCTTCTCGAAGTCGCCGTCCTTCATGCCAGTCGCGCGCCACAAAGCGCGCGCGCCTGCCATATTGCGGCCTTGGGTGGTTGTACGTGAGCGGTATTGGGGCATGACGTTCTCCTCTATCAAGAACTTTCAGCTTGCCTTGCCACCGCCATGTTGTCAAATATATGATTCGCATATCAGTGAGTCGCAAAACATATCATGGCAACAAATATCGAACTGCGCCAACTACGTTATTTCGTCACCGTCGCCGAGGAATTGCACTTCGGGCGGGCCGCTCGACGCCTGCACATGACGCAACCGCCCCTGTCCCAGACCATTCTCGCCATGGAGGAGATGCTGGGCGCCGACCTGTTCGACCGCAACCGCCGCGGCGTGGCCCTGACGCCCGCCGGCGAGGCCCTGCTGCCCGAAGCCCGCCGCCTGCTGGTCCAGGCGCAGCAGCTGCCGGAACTGGTGCAGAAGGCTGCTACGGGCGCCGTGGGGCATCTTTCGCTGGCTTTCGTGTCTTCCGCCGACTACAGCGTGCTGCCGCCCTCCCTGCGCGCCTACCGTGCCGCTTTTCCCCATGTGCAGATCACCCTGAAGGAGGCCACCTCCGATGTGCAGCTGGACGATCTGCTGCAGAACCGCGTCGACGCGGGCCTGCTGATCCCGCCCCTGCCGGATAAGGCCAAGCAGGAGCTGGATTACATGTCGGTCCTGAGCGAGCCCTTGATCCTGGCCTCCCCGGCCGGACTGCCTGAATTAAAGGGCGTCCACATGGCCACCTTGCGCGAGCTGCCCAATCTCCCACTCATCATCTTTCCCCGGACGATTTCGCCCGGCTTGTATGACTCTATCCTGGCCGTTTTCCGCAGCGCGGGCATTACGCCCGTCATCGGCCAGGAGGCGATACAAATGCAGACCATCGTCAGCCTGGTTTCGGCTGGCATGGGCATCGCACTTGTGCCACAATCCGTGTCGAATCTGAGACGGCCAGGAGTAGAATACCGGCCGCTCGCGCAGCACTCGCCAATGGTCGAAACCGGCCTGGCCTGGCGCCGCGACAATGCCTCGCCCGTGCTGCGGGGCTTCCTCGATTTGATGAGAAAGAGAGTCTGAATGCCGCTTGTTCACCCGATGCCCGATCCGGTCGCTTTCCAGCTTGGCCCGGTCGCAGTCCATTGGTATGGCCTGATGTATGTACTGGCCTTTGCTTTGTTCATCGCGCTGGGTCGCGTGCGCATCAAGCAGCCCCATATCGCCGCCCAGGGATGGAAAAATCAGGATCTGGACGATATGCTTTTCTACGGCATGCTGGGCGTGATTGTCGGCGGCCGTCTGGGCGAGGTGCTGTTCTACCGTCCGGGCTTCTTCTTCTCCAATCCGCAAGAGATCTTCATGGTCTGGCATGGCGGCATGTCCTTCCATGGCGGCTTCCTCGGTGTGCTGATCGCCATGGCGCTGTGGTCGCGCAAAACGAAGCGCAACCTGCTGGACGTGTATGACTTCATCGCGCCGATGGTCCCGCTGGGCTATGCCTGCGGACGTCTGGGTAACTTCATCAATGCCGAGCTGCCGGGCCGCGTGGTGACCAATCCCGACCTGCCCTGGGCGATGATCTGGCCGAACGTGGACGCTCTGCCGCGCCATCCTTCGCCGATTTACCAGATGCTGGTGGACGGCATCCTGGTGTTCTGCATCCTGTGGCCGTATGCGCGCAAACAGCGTCCGCGCCTGGCGGTTGGCGCGATGTACACGCTGCTGTATGGCTGCGCGCGTTTCTTCACCGAGTATTTCCGCACGCCGGACTGGGAAATCAATGTGGCCGGTATTCCGGTGACTTCCGGCCAGATGCTGTCGCTGCCGATGATTCTGGCGGCGATCGCTATGCTGGTGTGGGCTTACCGTCAACCACACCAACTCGCACCGAAAGCGGCCAGTTAATCGTCATCAGGCGCTGCGGGTCGCCCCAGCAGCGTGCGAATTCATCACGGAACGGCGCCAGTGGATCGGCGCCGTTCTTTTCTTTGTAGGTCTGAATCGCAGACCAGCTTTCCAGGTAAGCCATGAAGCGCTTCAGGTCCCATTGCGCCGTGAGCATGGCGGCGGGCGTTTCAATGCGCTGGAATGGGAAGGGAATCGAGCGATAGCCGTTTTCCACGTGGGTGCGCTCCGGCGCCCAGTAGCCGTTCAATACTTCGTTATACAGCTTGTGGATCAGCACATCGACTTGCGGACTCGCTTCCAGCAGGTTGTATGAGATCACGGCCAGCAGCGCGCCCGGTTTGCTGACGCGGCGCACTTCGCTGTAGAAGCCATCGATGTCGAACCAGTGCAGTGCCTGTGCCACCAGCGTGAGATCGACGCTGCCTGCTTCGAGGCTGCTTTGCTGCGAGGGCTCGCAGCGGTAGCTGACATTTTCCGCAGCGGGCGCGGTCGATCTGGGGCTGGCTGACATCGGTGGCGACGACCTTGTCGAAATACTTTGCCAGATCGATGGTGGCCTGGCCGGAGCCGCAACCGGCCTCCCAGGCGAGCGCCCTGCCCGGCGCCAGTTCGGCCAGCCAGGCGAACAGTTGCGGGTCGTAGCCGGGACGCGCGGCGCGGTAGGCGTCCGATTGCTTGGTAAAGAGTTGATCAGTTGTGCTCATGGCTTGGTCCTTCAAAGTATGCCCGCAGCGCCGGCCAGCGCGCCGGCGGCGATCAGGTAGACGGGGTTGATTTTTGTGCCGTAGACGATTGCTGCCGCAAGGAGCGCAAGCCCGACCGCCAGCAGGCCGGCGCCGGACATGCTGAGGAAGCTCCAGGCAGCGGCAGCCAGCATGCCCGCCGACATCGGCGCCAGCGTATGACGCAAGGCTTGCGTCCAGCGCGACGCCGGTTTGGCGGCGTCCACGCCGCGCCGCTGGGCGAGCTTCGCAGCGCCCAGCGCAAAGAGCGATGACGGCAAAATCACCGCCAGCGTTGTCGCCAGTGCTCCCGGCAGACCTGCGATCAGCCATCCGACCAGTGTGACAAATAACACGTTGGGGCCGGGCGCGGCTTGTGCAAGCGCGTACATGGCGGAGAACTCCTCGCTGGTCAGCCAATGGTTCTGTACCGCCACGTAATGATGTATATCCGGTGCCACCAGCACTACGCCACCGCCAATCGCGCTCAGTGAAAGAATGGCCAGGTGCAGCGACAGGCCTCCGAGTTTGGCGTAGCTCAAGGCAGCCTCCATACGAATGCAAACATCACGAATCCAAACGGCGCCAGCGCACAGACCACCGTCACCAGACTAAGCTTCATCACGCCCAGGCCGAAGAAGGCCATCGCCAGCAGGACAAACTGCGCTATTTGCCGGGCGATATGCGTTTCATCGTCCGCCGCCGCAGACGAACCGGTCGCTTCGACGGTTTCGGGCGCAGCGGATCGCGCTGCGCCTTGCTTCCACATGCCGTGCGCCAGCTTGGCCGCCGTGGCGAGAATCAGGCCCGCTGCGACGGCCGCCATGCCGTGCAGCGCATTGGCGAATAAGGCGGAGGTGGCCAATTGTTGGTAGGCCACGCCCAACGCAATCACAATGAAGAACGGCGCCACCAGCAATCCAGCCAGAGCGGCCATCGCACCGCGCGTTCCCGCGAATCGCTGTCCGACAATCACAGCGAGATTGCAGATCGTCGGGCCGGGCAGAAGCTGGGCGACACCAAGCAGGGCACCGAATTCCTCAGCAGTCAGCCAGCGCGCCCGTTCAACCAGGTAGCGGTAGGCAAACGGCAGAACGCCCCCGAATCCCAAAAGCGCCATTTGCGAAAACAGCTTGAATAGCGCGCGGCAGTTGATGTTCATGATGACCTCCCCTTCCATGAAACCCAGTATAGTTCGGTGCCGAACATATGAAAAATATATAAAATAAATACCATCCATATATTCGAGGTATGCCACCATGAACCTGCGCCAGCTCGAAATCTTCCTCGCCGTTGCCCGGCACGGCAGCTTCACGGCCGCCGCCGAAAAGCTGCCGATGGCACAACCAGCCGTCAGTCTCGCCATCCACAAGCTGGAGGATTCGCTGGACGCCAAGCTTTTCGTGCGCGACAAGTCCGGCGCCACGCTGACCGATGAAGGTCACGTGCTGGTACGCCACGCCGAAGCGGTGTTGTCGCAGCTGGAAAATGCGCGCCAGGACATCGGCGCCTTCAACAAGCTGGCGTCAGGCCACATCACACTGGGCGCGCCGGCGATGGTCGGCGGCTATGTGCTGCCGCCGATGCTGAGCAGCTTTCGCCGCAAATACCCAGGCATTTCGCTGTCGGTGCGCCAGGCAGGCGCCAAGGCGATCGAGGAGGAAATCCGCAGTGGCCAGATCGACTTCGGCCTGATCTCGGATTGGCGCAATTCGGACGACTTGCACGCTGAGCACATCAGTAGCCACAAGATCGTCGCTTGCGTCGCCAAGCGCTCGGCCCTGTCGCGCATGAAGTCACTCAGCTGGCAGCAGCTGTTCGAGCACCCGCTCATCCTGTTCCCGCAGGATTACTACATGCGGCAGGTGCTGGAGCATGCATCAACGCGGCTGCACGCCAAGATGCAGGTTGCGATGGAGGTTGAGACGGTGCCGCTCATCGTCGGCCTGGCCGAACACGGCGTGGGTGTCGCAACCCTGCTCGATAACGCCGCCGAAGCACATGCCAGCCAGGTTGCGCGCATCGCACTGCCGGCCGACGCACGCATCGACGTGGCGCTGTGCCGCCGCAAGCAAGTCCCTCTGAGCCGCGCCGGCGAGGCGCTATGGACGCACTTGCGCAACAGTGGCGCTTAGCCCTGCACGTCTTTCAGCAAGCGGCAGGCGGCACTACGGTATTCGTCCACCAGGCGGCTGACCAATTGCCGTGTCGGCAGGACTTCGCGCACGCAGCCCGCGCCCTGTCCGGCGCCCCAGATATCTTTCCAGCGGCCGCGCGCCGCCATGCTGCCTTCCGCATCCTGTGCCGGCAGATTGTCGGGATCAAGCCCGCTGGCGGCGATGGAGCCGCGCAGATAGTTGGCAGGAAGCCCCGAGAAATAAGGCGTGTTGACGATGTCGGCCGAGCCGCTGCCGATCACCATGCGCTTGTATGCGTCCGCCGCCGCCGTTTCGGTCGTGGCCAGGAAGCGCGTGCCCATATAGGCGAGGTCGCAGCCCATCGCTTGTGCCGCCAGCACATCGCCACCGCTGCTGACGGCGCCTGCCAGCACCAGCAAGCCGTTATAGAAGCTGCGCACCTCGCCCGCCAGCGCCATCGGATTCAGCGCGCCGCCGTGGCCCCCGGCACCCGCAGCGACCAGCACCAGGCCATCGACGCCAGCTTCCAGCGCCTTGCTCGCATGGCGCACCGTGGTCACATCGTGCAGCACGATGCCACCGTATGCATGCACTTGCTGCACCAGCTCGGGCGAGGCGCGCAGCGAGGTGATAATGATCGGGACCTGATGACGGATGCACACTTCAAGATCGGCTTCCACACGCTTGTTGGCGGGATGGATGCCGATATTGACGGCAAACGGCGCCGCTTCGCCTTCCGCAAGCGCAGCCTTGATATTGATGATCCACTCTTCCAGCACGTCGGTTGAGCGCGCGTTCAGCGCAGGCACGGAACCGACCACGCCAGCCTGGCATTGCGCGATCACGGATTCGGTGCTGGACACAAGAAACATCGGCGCTGCAATGACTGGCAGCGTCAGACGGCCATTCAGAATTTCAGGTAAAGCCATGGAAGTTCTCCTCAGATTGATGTGGTGACGGCGTAGCGCCCAAGCACGTCCGGCGCCAGCGTCAGGCCATGTCCCGGCTCAACGCGTCCGACCAGACAACCCTTGGTCATCGATGGCCAGCCTTCGAACAGCGGCTCCAGCAAAGGAAAGTCCTCCAGCCAGTTCACGTTCGGACAGGCCCAGGCCAGATGAACGAACAGGCCGGGAAGAAAATGCGGCGCCACGTTGATGCCGAAAGCGGACGCCAGCCGCGCCGCTTCCAGCGCAGGCGTCAGGCCACCGATCAGTGCCAGGTCAGGCTGGAGCACGCTGCACAAGCCTTCGGCGACGAAGGGCAAACACTCGTCTGCACCTTGCAGATGTTCGCCTGTCGCCGCCATATAGGGGAAAGCGCGCGCCAATGTCCGGTAACCCGCAATATCCGATGCCGGCAGCGGTTCCTCGACAAAGAGATAGCCCGCATCCTGAGCCACCTCCAGCAGGCGGCGCGCCTGCACCGCGCTGCACTTCTCGTTCGCATCGCACATCAATTCGATATGCGACGGCGCTGCATCGCGCGCCGCCTGCAGCAGCGTGGCGCCCTTGCGGCTGCCGTCGACGCGCGGCTTCACTCCGCGGCAGCCGGCAGCCACGTGGGCGCGCGTGACGTCGGCCACTTCGTGCGCGGACTGGCCGGCGTGATAGCCTCCGCTGCCATATACCGGCACGCTGCGCGGTTCGCCGCCCATGGCGACGCCCAGCGGTTCGCCGCGCGTGCGTGCATAAGCGTCCCACAAGGCCATATCGATGGCGGCCAGCGCCAGATAATTTGGTCCACGGCGACTGCGGTTCAACGTGCCGTTCAAGCCGCGCCAGGTAGCGGCGGGATGAAACAGCTCGGCGCCTGCGAGCGTCACCGACAGCATGCGCGCGCACGCCAGCATTGGGGCGCCCGACCCTGCCAGCACATAAGAAAAACCCAGGCCCGTGCAGCCATCTTGCAGCGTCACCTGCGTCAGCAGCACGTCAACGCTGGACACACCGGAACCGCCCACCGGTTTTGCCAGCTGGTAGCGCAGCAGCTCATGGCTGCAAGACTCAATCTTCATCATTTACTCATATCGAAAAAATCCCGCAGCGTCGCCGCTGCGGGCAAATCCTTCCAACTGGAAGGAGGAGTAAGCGGGCGAGGGAGCCCGCTTCCACGAGACTCAGAAAGCGTGGCGCATGCCGACGCTGATGATGGTTGTGCGTGCATCCATATTGGTGCCCGCGCCGGAGAACAGAGGGATTTCGTTGGCGCCGATCGGCACCAGCAGCACCGTCGGGCCACCCGCAATCGGCACCGGCGTCAGGGTGCCGCGAATGATGCGGCCGCGGTCATCCTTTACAAAGCCGCTGCGCATGTACAGAGTGGTACGCTTGGACAGGTCGTAGTCCAGACCAATCACCGCGCCCTTGTCCTTACCCTGCGTGAAGTTGGTGAACTTGGTCATCATGCCGGCCAGGATCAAGGTCCAGTTGCCGAAAGGCTGGCGCGCACCGATGGCGTAGGTGTCGACCTTCGGATTTTCCGGACCTTCGAATTTGAAAGTGCCCGTGTGGTAGTTCGCCGCCACCGTGGTGCCGGTGCCGGCAAAGGTGTACTTCGCGCCAACCATGGCCGCGTGATAGGAGTTCGCCTTCACCAGCGGCACGAAACCGGTGCTGCTGACAAAGCCCATCGGCGCGCGCAGCTCGTTGCGGTCGTAGGATGCAGTCAGCGTCACTTCATCGTTGGTGTAGGCGAGCAAGGCGCCGATAGACCGGCCACGATGGTCCGCCGATTCCGCGCCAGCCGTCAGGCCGCCCAGAATCTGCCCGGTGGCGGGGGTGGCGGGCGGCGTAGTCGGAGTGGCCGTCGACCGCGCAGGGCTGATGATGGCCGGGACGCCGGCATTGGTCGAATAGGTCAGGAAGCCGACCCATGGGCCTTTCATCACGGCGTAAGTGACCGCGTTATCCTGGAACATCTGCAGGCTGTTGGTCACCAGGCCACGCGCCATGATGTCGGAAGAACCCAGCTTGTCCGTGGTGGCGAGGTAGTAGCCGATCATCATCGGCGATGCCTGGCGGCCGAGACGCACTTCACCCACGGGCGTGGTCAGCGCCACATAGGCCTGGCGGCCGAACAGGCGTCCATCATTGGTCGTGATGCCGCCATCGATCTGCAGGCCGCCTTCCAATATGAAGTTCGCTTTCCAGCCATTGCCCAGGTCTTCCACGCCTTTGAAGCCAAAAAAGCTTTGCTGCGACAGGCTCGGCGTCATGCGGGTGACGCTTTGCGATGGGGCGGACACCGCATTGGGCAACGGAGTAGTGCCATTCATGCCGAACACGGTGCCGGCGGCATTGCCTTCAGTCTTGCTGATATGGTCAACTGCCGCATCCAGCAGGCCATACACCGTCACGGACGATTGCGCCCATGCCGGGCCGCACGCCAGCGCACACGACGCCAGCCCGGCGGCGGCCTTGAAAATCCTGTACTTCATGAAGTCTCCCAATTGTGATTTATATGCGCTCTTGTTTTATGCCGCAGCACGGAACGGCGAAGCCTGGCGATAACGGCCAAGCGCCAGCAGGGCCAGGCCCGCCGCGCCCAGCATCCACGGATAGAGTTCAAGTACCAGCCGATAGTGGCCAGTGAGGTCGAAGTAGCGGCCCATCGCCACCGGTCCGATGACGCCGCCCAGTGCATAGGCGGCAAACGCGATGCCATACAGCGCGCCGAAAGCGCGCAAGCCGAAATAGCTGCGTACGAGATAGGAAATCAGGTCGCCTTCCGCGCCGATGGCCAGGCCGATCAAGGCGCCACCCGCCAGAAGCAGCTGGTAATCGCTGGTACTGCCCAGGACCACCAAACCGGCGGCGCCTGCAAACATGAAGGCCGCGCCAACGAGCGGAGCGTGCAGCCGGTCCAGCAGCAGGCCTGTCAGAATGCGTCCGATGAACAAGCCAATGCCCATCAGCGACACGCCTTTCGCTGCTTCCTCTGGTGTGTAGCCCTTGTCGACGAAGAGCGCGGGCAGGTGCGGCCCCATGGACAGCGTCGCGATCGACGCCACCAGGAAGGCCCCCACGATCAGCCACAGACGCGGAGAACGCAAGCCTTCACGCAGCGTCAGTCCATCCACTTCCTGCACCGCCAGACCGCCGCCCGCTGCGTTGCGAGGCGCGGACGCGCCGGCCTGCCGTTCGTGCAGCAGCGCTGATGCCAGCAAGGCGGCGCATAGCGCGAACAGAGCCAATCCCAGATAGGCGACGCGCCAGCCGCCTGCGGCAATCAGCTTCTGCGCCAGCAGCGGCATGCCGACCATGCCAAGGCCAAGACCGGACATGGCCAGACCAAGCGACAGGCCGAGCCTGCGGTCGAACCACTGCGGCATGACGGCCAGGTAGCCAAGCGGTGAAGTACCGGCGCCCAGCAAGCCGATGGCCATCGCCAGGGCGGCCCAGGCGGCAACGTCGCCGGTCTGCAGCGTCAGCGCCCCCAGGCAGGCTGCCATCAAACAGGCCGACAACAGAGCGATGCGCCGCACGCCATGGCGGTCAATCAGCAGGCCGACCAATGGACTGGCCAGCGCTATCCCCAGCATGGCGCTACCGAAAGACAAGGCCGTCTCTGCCCTGCCCCAGCCGAATTCCTGCGCCAGCGGATACAGGAACACGCCGACGGTCGCGGTGAACAGCGGCCCCACGCCGCTGCCAAGGCCAATCGCGCCTCCCGCCACAATGCCCGCCAGGCGCCATTTGCTGGTCATGCCCGCACCCGCTTTTCCTGTTCGACCAGGCCTGCGATCATGTTGCGCAATGGCTGCTTGTCCGGCTTGCCGACCTTGGTGGTCGGAATGGCGTCAATCGCTTCGATGCGTTCCGGCCATTTATACTTTGCGAGGCCCAGTGCTTCCAGGTGGCGGCCCATTTCTTCCACGCTTGGCACCTTGTGCTTACCGCGCAGGACCACATAGGCGCAGGCCTGTTCGCCGTGCATCTCGCTCGGCATCGGCACCAGCGCACAATCCGCCACTGCGGGATGGCTGGACAGGCAGGCTTCCACTTCTTCGCAGTTGATCTTCTCGCCGCTGCGGTCGATCACGTCCTTGATGCGGCCTTCGAAGTAGTAATACACACGGCCATCGATCTTGCGCGAAGAAATCAGGTCACCCGAGCGGTAGAAGCCATCGCTGGTGAACACCTGGCGATTGCGCTCTTCCGCGTCGTAATAGCCGTGGAAGGTGTACGGGCCTTTCGCGGCCAATTCGCCCACTTCGCCCACCGCCACTTCTTCTTCCGTGCCCGGCTTGAGTAGCTTGACCTGATCCATTTCGCTGATCGGGTAGCCCACCGAGCGGTCGCGCACTTCGTCCGAGTCGCTCTGACGGGTGAAGGTCACCAGGCCTTCCGTCATGCCGAAGACGTGGATGCCGACCGTTTGCAGGTCGCGCCGCACGATGTCCGAACCATTGGTGCTGATGATCTTCACACCTTTGAAGTTCAACAGCTTGCCCGCGATCGCTTCCTGCAGCTTGAGCATGATGGGGCGCACCAGGCCAATCCAGGTCGGTTTGTAGAATGCCATCACCTTGAAGAACACGGCCGGATTCACTTCCGGCGTGATGATGTTGCGCATGCCGCTCAGCAGCGCCGGCCCCCACCCGCATACCATGTTCGCGTTGTGGATCATCGGCAGTGGCAGGAACAGCACGTCCTTTTCGGTCCAGCCGTGGGCGCGCGCCACCATGCGCATGTTGTACGCATATTCACTGTGAAAGCGCGGAATGATCTTCGGCACGCCGGTGGTGCCACCTGAAAGCTGGAATACTGCCACCTGATAGGGATCGTGCTCGATGGGTTCCAGCATTCGCCTGGCGTCTTCGAAACTGACCAATTCCATCAGATCTTCCAGGTGAAGACCTTCCGTCTTTTTCGAAAACAAACCCATCAATCCTTTGCGCTTGGCGCGGGCGATGATGATGTGCTCCATGCTGGGGATCTGCGCCTTGAGCTTTTCCGCGAAGGCGAGCATGTCGAATTTCGGGTTATCGCCCTGGATGATCCAGGCTTTGGCCTTGGCGTGATTGGCGAGGTAGCCGATTTCCTTCTCGCGGTGCGCGGCCAGTGTGCAGATCGGGATCAGGCCGGCCTTCCAGCATGCCACCACGGCGTACACCAGCTCATAGCAGTTCTGCAGCTGGAACACTACCCGGTCGTACTGCTTCAGGCCCAGCTTCAACAGGCCTGCGGCCAGACGCTCCGTGCGTTCATGCAGTTCAAGGAAAGTGATATCGCCTTCCGGGCCGGTCAGAGCCACTTTGTCCGCATAGCGTGCAAAGGCTGCGTGCAGCGCGCCGGGCATGGTTTCCTTGCCCAGCAGGCCATCCCGCACATAGGCTTCCAGTTCATGCTGAGGTGGATAGACCACGCCCGGCATGCGGTATTTCACGCCAACTTCCATTGTTTGTCTCCTGATTATGATGTGTGCCGCAGCAGCGCTTCACGCAGCGCTTGCGGAATGGGAACCTTGGTCTTGTTTTCCCTGCCGATGCAGATCAGCGTGCACCGGCCTGCGAATAACGGTTCGCCGGCTGCGCCGCTGGCCTGACAGTGCAGCTCGAAGCTGTGCTCGCGGATCTCGCCGACGCGGTAGCGGATGTCCGCCACATCGCCGGGCTCCATTGGCCGCATGAATTCGAGTGCCATGCTGCGCGCCGGTGTGCTGATGCCTTCCCGCCGAGCCAGTGCTGCCATGTCGCCATCCGCGATGTGGTTGGCGAACAGGCGCGCTGAGTCCAGCAGGTACTCGGTATAGCGGCCCGTGTACACGATGCCGGCCGGGTCGCAGTCGGACCAGCGCGCAGTGCGGCGCACCACGAAGGGCACGCTGCTCAGCACATACTCGGCGGCGCCGTTCATGGCGTGCCCGCCAGTTCCGGCAATTCGCCGGAGGCTTCGATCTTCTGCATCAGCTCCGGGAACTGGGCGCGCAGGCGGTCCGGGTTGATGCGGCCCGTGCGCGTCATGAAACGGTAGATGAATTCATGCGGGCCGTAGCTGTCCATCCAGCGCGGGAATTCCTCGTACCACATGGCCGAAATCTCCGAAGCGCCGATCAGCTTTTCCTTTTCCGGACGACGTTTGGCGACATAGCTTTCCAGCGCCGCGGCAACGTCTTGCGGATGGGCGCAGATGGCTTCAGCCAGCGCAATCGCATCCTCCATCGCGATGCGCGTGCCGGAGCCGATCGAGGGATGGGCGCTGCTCAGCGCATCGCCGATCAGCACGGTGCGTCCGCTGAACCAGTTGGCGTTGCGGATGACGTCGAACTGGCGCCAGGTGGTGTTGTTCGAGATCAGCGCATGGCCATCCAGCTCCGGCGCGAAGATGGCTTCGAACATGGCTTTGCGCTCTTCCAGCGACATCGCCTCGATGCCCAGTTCCTGCCAGGTGCGGTCGTCGCATTCAGCCACGAAGGTGCTCATCGAGTCACTGTACGGGTAGTAGTGCGCCACGAAGTAGCCGCCTTTGTATTTGCGGAAGACCAGTGCCGCCGTCGGAAACACCTTGCTCGTACCGAACCACGCAAAGTGATTGCTCAACGTACGGCGCGTGGTGCCGAAGCCCTCCTTCGCGCTGTCGCGCACCACGGAGTTCACGCCGTCGGCCGCGACCACCAGGTCCGCATCCAGCGTGGCGACATCGGTCAGGCGCACTTCGTAGCGCACATCGATATCCAGTTCCGCAGCATGCTTGCGCAGGATGCCGAGCAGCGCGATGCGCGGCAGCGTACCCGCGCCCGGCCCCGGCACGCGCACGCTGATGGGCGTGTCGCGGGTATTGATCACCTGCTCCTTGAAGAAACTCAGGGCCTTCACAATATCCGTGGTGACGGCGGTATCGGCCGCCTCCAGCCGCGCCAGACCGCCTTCCGCCAGGCCGACACCGAAGCCGTAAGTGGCATCGCGCGCATTCTGCTCATATACCGTGATGCCGATGTCCGGCAGGCGCTTGCGCAGCAGGATGGCGAGGAACAGGCCGGACGGGCCGCCGCCTACAATCGCGACCTTCATGCCGCCTCCGCTGCGCCGATGACCAGCTCATTCATATCGAAGCGCTCGATGCGTCCGGCAAAACCGCCGGTCAGCACGCCGTACCAGACGGCAGGCTTGACACCCAGTTCCTTGCGGTTGAACTGCAAAGTCGGATTGCCATCGATGCGGATATAACCGTTCGCCAGCTCGGTGGTGGTATAGCCGCCGCGTGCGCGGGCTGCGTCAACCAGCGGACGGAATTCCGGCACATCCAGCACGAAGGCGGAAGCCGCCGCGCTGCGCGTTTCGCCGACCGAACGGCCCTTGCGTAGCCAGACGTCGTCAATCGTCTTGAAGTCTTTGCCTGTCTTCTCCATGGCGATGGCAGCTTCGATGGTATTGGTCGCATCCACCGCGTCTTGCTTGCTGAAGTCGCGCAGCTGCAAGGTGATTTCGACGGGATAGCCGCTCGGGTCCTCGAAGTACAGCGACTCGATCACCTCATGGCGCACCTGCATGCGCAGCGGCACGCCCATCTTTTCGGCGCGGTCGCGCCATGCCAGCAGCTCTTCCTGCGTATCGACACGCCAGGCGGTGTGGGTGGCCAGGTCGAACGTGTGGTCGCGCACCGGCAGCCAATCCGGGCGTTCCGTGCCGATGTAGTAGAAGAAGGCGATGGTGGCGCCACGGCCCGCATCAAAGAAGAAGTGCAGGAAGTCGGGATGCGCGTGCGGCCCCCAGCCACGGGCGGAAACGGCGTGTACCAGCGGCAGGCCAAGCAGATCGCGATAGAAATGCACCGTCTCGGCCAGTTTCCAGGTGGGGCGCGCAGTGTGATGTACGCCGCACAGTGCGGGCATTGGAATAGTCTTCGTCATGGTTTTCTCTCAGTTGAATGCACGCAGCCAGTTGCCGATGTGCTGCGCAGCGATAACGCGGCCCGGCTGTTCGCCTTCGGCCAGCGCGGCGCCATGGTGGTTGCCGCGTACGGAATGCATCACCTTGTCGACGCTGCCGATCTGCTTGTAGATCTGCTCCATATCGGACGGGAAAGTCGCCTGGTCGCCTGTGTAGTAGATGACCAGCGTCGGCTGGGTCATGGACGCGCCGCACTTCTCGATCGAGGCGTTCGACGACAGCCCGGACCAGGTGGACAGCCAGGATTCCGGCGTCACCGTGCGCGCAAAGCCCACGCTGCCCAGGTTCGATATGAAGGGATCGCGGCCCCACAAGCCACCGCCCGGCCGGTCGCTCGGATCGATGCTGGTGTCCCAGGTGCGCAGGTCGGCATCGGTACGCCAGACGTTGAAGATCGGCGCATACGAAGCCTGCATCTTCAACGCCAGGCTCTTTTCTTCGGCCAGTTTCTTTTTTGCGCCGATTTTCAGCTTCAGCATTTCCTTCGCCTTCTTGTCCAGGCGTTCGACGCGCGCCAGCTGGGCGGCGCGATAGCGCTCGATGAACTCCGGCGCGTATTTGGCCTTGCCGGTCATCGGATTGAAGCCATTAGCAGGCAGGAAGGGATCGAGCGCAGGATCGACATTGAGCGGATCGTTTTCATCGGTGACCGACGGATCAATCGCCGCCATCAGCAGCTTGCCCTGCCCCGCGTGCGGCGCCACGAAGATGAAGCCATCCGCCTGGGACATATCCAGTTCCGCCAGCCTGGTTGGGCGGCCGCCCGGCGTGCGCTCAATGCGCAGTTCGGGCGCCAGCCTGGACTGCTGGTTGTACAGCGCATACAGTCCGGCGCCGCCGGAATTCCCCAGCAGGACGATCTTCTCGAAATTCAGCTGGCGCAGATGGCTCATGCCAGCCGCCACATCAAACAAGGCGATCTCGTGTTCCAGGCGCAGGTCATTTCCGATCGAGCGCGGCGCCTGCACCCAGCACGCGCAGCCCGCGTCCAGCACGGCCGGCACCAGGTAGTGCGAAAGCTGGAATTCACGCGGATGCATCACGGAGACCACCGTGGTTTCCTTGCCTGTCACGGTGAACAGGAAGCCCATGGTCTTGCTGCCGTCGGCGGTATTCAGTGTGACCGGGGCCACCTGATACGGGCGGTCCATCAGGGCCGCATCCCAGCCTGCGCCACGCAGGCCCGCAGTTTGTTCTCTGTCGCTCATGTCTCTCTCCAATTAATTGAGGTGTCGTCAATTAGTGTAGGGCGCAGATTTTGGGAAGTCAATAAAATTTGATGGTGCATCAATTAAATCGGAACGGAAGGTTGCGTGGGCGGCAGGAAGGCCGCAGAATAGGCAGGTTTTCAATCCTGCAAAAGAAGCACATGAGCAAAGCAGCCAGCACGGACAAGACAGCCCCCGTTGCGCGCCCGCGCGGACGCCCGCCCAAGGCGTCCGCCGCCATCGGTAACGAAGCGGACCTGTCGCGCAACGCCATCATCGACAAGGTGCTGGAGCTGACCAAAAGCGAGCCGCTGCAGGACATTTCGATCACCCTCATCGCCAAGGAGTTTGGCGTGGTGCCGGGACTGATCTACTACTACATTGGCAATCGCGACAAGCTGGTGTCTGGTGTCATGAATCAGTTCTACGAGAACCGCATGCGCAATATGCCGCCCCTGAGTGGCAACTGGCGTGCGGATGTGGAGGAAATCGCGCGCGCCAATCTAAAGCTCAGCAACAAATATCCCGGCGTGGCGCAGTACATCTCCTCGCGCGGGCCGTACCGCCTGTTCCAGATGGTGGCGGAAGGCGAAACCGATTATGGCATGGTCTATTTCGACCATATCGCGGCGGCGTTCTTGCAGGGCGGCTTCAAACCTGCACAGGCAGCGATGGCCTACCGCCTGCTGGCGCAGTTCGTGGCCTCCTGCATTTCGGCACGGCCCGGCCAGCCCGGTCCTTCCACGCAGGAGGAAGCCAGGGCGCGCTTCGAGGCGCTGGACGAGGAGCTTTATCCCTCGGCCAAAACGCTGGGCGTGCCGTTTTCAGCCCTCAATACCAAGACCCTGTTCGACGCAGGACTGCAGCTGCTGCTGGATGGATTCGAGGGCTGGAAACGCTGACCTTTACTGGCCGGCCAGGTAGGCGTTCACCGCCCTCACCTCCTCCTCACCAAGATCGCCCGTCGCGGCGGACAGGCGCAGGCTGCCCATCAGCCAGTTCACGCGCGCTTTCGACAAGTCATACATCGACGAGTACACATTCTGCTGCGCGTTGAGCACATCGAGCGTGGTGCGCATACCGACTTCGCGTCCCAGCACCGCCGCTTCCTGCGCTGTGTTGGCCGCTTTCACGGATTGTTCCAGCGCCTGCACCTGGGCAGCGCCGTCGCTGACCGCCAGCCAGGCATCGCGCACCTGCAGGCGCACGTCGCGCCGCGCGGCGTCCACATTGTGCTGGGCTTCGCGCAGTTTGGCTGCGGATTCGCGCTGCTGGGAATCCAGCGCACCGCCCTGATACAGCGGAATATTCAGCTGCAAGCCGATGGACGTCGTGCGCGTGCGTTCCGGCGACACCAGCGGCGACACATCGCCCGTCGTGCGCACTTCGCCATGGCTCGCCACCAAGTCAAGCGTTGGACGGCTGCTGCGCTTGTTCTTGTCCGCATCGGCACGCGCCGCATCGAGCTGGCGCAGGCGGGTTTGCAGTTGCGGGTTATTGTTCAGCGCCCGCTGTTCCCAGTCCGTCAGCGGTTTCGCGCTGGCCTGCGGTGCAAAGCCATCGCGCATGCCGGACAGGTGATCCGCCTCGACGCCGGTGTACTCGAAGAACTGAACGCGGCGCAATTCCAGCTCGCTGGCCGCCGCAATACGCGCCGAAGCCACGGACTCGTGCCGCGCTTCCGCATCGCGCCGGTCGATGATGCGCGCCTTGCCCGCATCGAAGCGCGCCCTGGCATCGGCCATCTGTTCGCCGACGGCTGCCAGCTGTGCGTCCAGCAAATGCAAGCGCTCTTCCGCCAGCAGCACGTTGAAGTAGGCTTGCGCCACGCGCTGGATCTGGTCCTGGCGCGCGCTCGTGTAGCTGGCTTCTGCAATTTCCGTCTGAGCATGCAGCTGCTTGCGGTTGGCGCGCAAGTCGGCGCGGTAGATTGGCTGCACCAGCGTCACGCTGGCTTCGCGCCGCGTGCCCTTGCTCTCGCTCGGCAGCAGTGACGACAGCTGCGGCGGTCCGAAACTGCCGGTGTTGGCATCGAGATGAGTCAATCCGGCGGACAGGTTGACGCGCGGCTTGAGCAGCGCATCGCCCTGGATCGCCTTTTCCGCACCGGCTTCACGTGCGGCCACCGCCGCCATCAGGCTGGGATCGATGTCCAGCGCGTGCTGCCAGGCCCCCATCAGGTCCATCGCATGCACCGCGGGTGGTGCTATCAGCGCGGCGAACAAGGCCGGCGCAATGAGAATGAAAGTACGATTCATCATGCCCTCACTGGTTTTTTGACGCCATACCAGGCCGCATACAGTGCAGGCAGGAACAGCAAAGTAAGCAGGGTTGCCACGATCAGGCCGCCCATGATGGCCCATGCCATTGGCCCCCAGAAGGTGGAACGGGTCAGCGGAATCATGCCCAGCACGGCCGCCAGCGCGGTCAGCACAATGGGGCGGAAGCGCCGCACCGCCGATTCCACGATGGCGTCGTTCAGTGAAGCCCCGCGCTCCAGGTCCTGATCGATCTGCACCACCAGAATCACGGAGTTCCGGATGATCATGCCGAACAGCGCGATCACCCCCAGCATGGCCACGAAGCCGAACGGGATCTGGAAGCCAGCCAGCATCAGCGATACGCCGATCATGCCCAGCGGTGCGGTGACCAGCACCAGGGCCATCTTCTTCATGTCCTGAAGCTGCATCATCAGCAGGAGCAGAACGACCACCAGCATCATCGGCATCACGGCCTTGATCGATGCCTGCGAGCGGGCGCTCGACTCCATCGTGCCGCCCACTTCGATACGGTAGCCCAGCGGCAGCGTGGCCGCCAGCTCGTCGATCTTCGGCTGCAGGGCTGCCGCCACGTCCGGCGCCATGGCGCCTGCCACATCGGCACGCACGGTGATGGTCGGTACGCGGTTGCGACGCCACAGCACACTGTCTTCGCTGCCGACGATCAGGCGCGCCACCTGCGACAGCGGCACGAATTTGCCGTCGCGGACATAGACCTTCACATCCTTCAGGTTGTTCAGGTCACCACGCTCCACGGCGCTCAGGCGGGCCACCACATCGATGCCTTTGTCGTCTTCGATGTACTGGGTGATGGCCTGGCCTGTCATGGATGTTTGCAAGGCATTTGCCACCTGATGCGAGGTAACGCCAACAGCGCGCGCCGCATCCTGGTCGATCTCGACACGCATGGTCTTCAGGCGTTCGCCATAGTCGCTGTTCACGCGGCGCACGTTCGGGTTGGCGCGCATGATGGCAGCCAGCTTGTCGGCGACCGGCGGCAGCAGATTCATGTCCGGGCCGGAAATACGGAACTGCAGCGGATAGCCAACCGGCGGGCCGTTCTCCAGACGGTTCACGCGGCCGCGCACAAAGGGGAAGTCCGTCTCAAACAGCTTCTGGATCTTGGCCAGCACACGCTCGCGGGCTTCTTCGCCCTCCGTCACGACCATGATCTCGGCCAGCTGCAGATTGGGCATTTGCGCATCCAGCGGCAGGTAGAAGCGCGGGCTGCCGCCGCCGACGTAGGCGGTCACGGAAACGATGTCCTTGTCGCCTTTCAGCTTGGCTTCAAAGGCTTTCACCTGCCCTTCAGTGGCGCCATAGGTCGCCGCTTCCGGCAGCCACAGATCCACCATCAGTTCCGGACGGTTGGACGAAGGGAAGAATTCCTTCGGCACCAGTTTGAACAGCGCCAGCGAGCCAATAAACAGCGCGCCGGTGATGGCGATGACGATGCGGCGATTGTCCAGGCATGCCTGTACCAGCTGGCGGAATTTGACGTAAAAGCCGCGCTGATAAACCGCATCTTCGTCGTGATGATCGTGGCCTTCTTTCGGCGTCGGCAGCAGCACGTAGCCGAGGCAAGGCGTGAACAGCACCGCCACGATCCAGGACAGCAGCAGCGCCAGGCCCACCACCTGGAAGATCGAGAAGGTGTACTCACCCGCCGAGGACTTGGCAAAGCCCACCGGCAGGAAACCAGCGGCCGTAATCAGCGTACCGGTCAGCATGGGAAAAGCGGTCGCGGTATAGGCATAGGTGGCGGCAGCAAATTTGTCCCAGCCCTGCTCCAGCTTGAGCATCATCATTTCGACGGCGATGATGGCATCGTCCACCAGCAAGCCGAGGGCGATGATCAGCGCGCCCAGCGAAATGCGCTGAAGGTCGATGTTGAAGGCATACATGGCGAGGAAAGTAATTGCCAGCACCAGTGGAATCGACAGCGCCACTACGATGCCGCTGCGCACGCCCAGCGAGAAGAAGCTCACCGCCAGCACAATAATCACGGCTTCCATCAGACTGTGCGTGAACTCGTGCACCGACTCCTTCACCACCTTGGGCTGGTCCGACACGGAATGCATCTCCACGCCCACCGGCAGGCCACCTTGAATGCGCTTGATCTGCGCATTCAGCTGCTCGCCGAGGCGGATCACATCGCCGCCCTTGCGCATGGAAATAGCGAGGCCCACGGCTTCCTTGCCGTTGAAGCGCATCTTGAAGGTGGATGGATCGGTTACGCCGCGCCTCACATCGGCGATATCGCCCAGGCGGAAGCTGCGGTCGCCGGCGCGGATGCCCATCTCGCGAATGCTTTCCACGGATTTGAATTCACCGGACACCCGCACGAACACGCGCTCATCGCCCGTTTCCACCACACCGGCCGGATCGATCACATTCGTGGCGCGCAGTGCGTTGACGATCACGTTCGGGTCCAGGCCCAGCGACGCCAGCTTGGCGTTCGAGGTTTCGACGTAGATTTTCTCGTCCTGCACGCCGATGTAATCGACCTTGTTCACATCCGGCAAGCGCAGGATTTCATTGCGCGCTGCATCGGCAAAGTCCTTCAGCTGCGGGTAGTTGTAGCCGTCACCCGTGATGGCGTACAGATTGCCGAAAGTGTCGCCGAATTCGTCGTTGAAGAACGGGCCTTTCACACCGGAGGGCAGCGTTGGCTTGATATCGCCGATCTTCTTGCGCACCTGATACCAGGCGTCGGCGACTGCTGCGGCATTGGTGTCTTCACGCAGCACGATGGTGATCTGCGTGATGCCGGGACGCGAATAACTGGTGGTGTAATCGATCTGCTCGACTTCCTGCAGCTTCTTTTCCAGCTTGTCCGTGACCTGGTCGGCCATCTGCTGGGCCGAAGCGCCCGGCAGCTTGGCCTGCACCACCATGGCGCGGAAAGTGAATTCAGGGTCTTCCTTCTGGCCCAGCTTCTGGTAGGCGAAGATACCGGACAGCGCCAGCAGCCCAATCAGGAAGATCATCATTTGCGGGTGCTTGAGCGCCCAGCCGGAGAGGTTCAGGTCTTTCATGGCTGGCTCCGCGCCGCCACGCGCACCTTCTGGTCGGTATGCAGCATATGCACGCCGGCGGTGACGACTCTCTCGCCATCCTGCAGGCCGCCGGAGATCAGGGCCGTATCGTCTTCCACTGCCAGCAGTTTGACCGGCCGCTGGCGCACACGCTCAGTCTTGGGATCGACCACCCATACGGTCGGCTTGCCCTGGTCCGTGACGGCGGTCAGCGGCAGACGAATGGCTGCTTCGCCTTCCACGTCGGACAGATTGAGCGTGGCGGTCATGCCCAGGCGCAGATTGTCGTCCGGTTCGAGAATGGTGGCGCGCGCGATGTAGGTGCGGGTGACGCTGTCGGTATCGGGCGCCAGTTCACGCAGGCGCGCGGCGTAGACCTTGTCCGGCTTGGTCCATGCGGTGACCTGCATGGCGCGGCCCGGCTTCAGTTCGGCCACGCGCGACTCGGGCACGCTGACCACGATCTCGCGTTCACCTGCTTCCGAGATGGCGAGTACGGCCTGGCTCACGCCCACCGTCTGCCCTGCTTCTGCATAGATCGCCGTGACCACGCCGGCGCGCTCCGCGCGCAACTCGGTGTAGCCGCGCTGGTTGGCGGCCATCGCGCGCTGCGCGGTGGCGGAGCGCAGCTGCGCGCTGGACTGACGCACCAGCATGCGGTTCTGGTCCAGCTCCGCCTGCGAGATGAACTTCTTGCGGAACAGTTCTTCGGCACGCGTGAGATCAGCACTGTCTTTCGCGAGACGGCTTTCGGCGGAATCTGCTTGCGCGCTGTAGGCCGCGAGATTGAGGGCCGCGTCCTGGGGATCGAGGCGCATCAGCACCTGGCCGGCCGCCACCTTGTCGCCCACGTCGACCAGGCGTTCGGTGATCTTGCCACCGACACGGAAGCCGGCCTTGTGTTCATGCCGTGCGCGGATCTCGCCGGAATAGGCGGCGCCCACGGTGCCCTTGCTATGGCTGACGGTGGCAACCCATACCGGGCGCACGTCTTCGTATTGCTCTGGTTCGCGGTGGTGGCAGGCGCTGAGGAGGATTGCGGCCGCCAGTCCCGTTGTGATGCTGGTCTTCATGCGTATCTCCGTTCGGTGTGCAGCCTGCACGAAATGGCAGGCTGCGAACGGGATACTAAAGAAGGGAGGTAGATGCTTTCTTGTACTAACCCGACATTCGCGCTTGTCGAATTTTCACAATGGACTATCGATTACCAGTTGGCGGTCGGCCCCGGTGTAGCGCAGCAGGCGCCCGGCAAGGTCTTCTTCCTCGCCGTGGATCGACTTGATCAGCGCGCTGGGCGTCATGTTCGCCATCTCGGCAAAGTCGCGCACCATATGGGCCTGGTCGTAGTAGCCCGCTTCATGCGCGACCTCGGTCAGCCGGCCGCGCCCCGGCGGATTGCGCATGATGGTGGTCATGGCGAATGCATGCCGCATCAGGCGCCGTGTATCGCGCAGGGACACGCCGTACGAGGCGAGGAAGCGGCGTTCGAACTGCCGCAACGACAAGTTTGTGTATTCGGCCAGTATCTCGGCCGGCTCGCTCAGGGCCGACACCGGCAGACATAAGGGCGCTACGCGGTTCTGGCTCTCCAGCTGCATGCGCGCCAGCAGCCACTCGCCGATAGCATCGATCCATTGCGCTGCCGTGCAGCCCGCGCGCACGGCGTCCGTCAGCTGATGCACGGCGCCGGGATCGATCAGGAATTCAAGCGGAATGGTGCGGTTGGCCAGCTCGCTGACCGGCGTATCCAGCACGCGCCCCATGCGGCCTACGCGCATCACCGACACCACGAGGCTGGTGCCAGGCATCCATTCCAGCCGGATCGGCCGCAGGTTCGGGCCGCGCACAAAGGCTTCCGTCACCAGCAGGCCGTCCGGTCCGCCCAGCCGCACGCCGCCGCTGACGATCACGCACATCGATGGGAAAGCAATGGAGGGCAAGAGCACTGGGCCGCTGGCGCCGACTTCCACATGCAGATAGCGCAGCAGCGACAGCAGCCGCGCTGGCGCGGCGTACAGGCGGCGCTGGGGAGCGCTGCATTCCGCTATCTTGCGGAGCATTTGATCGTTATCGGCATCCATGCCCTTCTCCGGGGGACGCCTTAATGATGCGCTTCGCCGGCCATACTGGCAATGCCCGGGGCTGGGCCTACTTCAGCAGGGACATCAGCGTCTTCCACTGGCCCGCAGTGACAGGCGTGATCGACAGGCGGCTGCCTTTCTGCAGCACGACCATGTCTTCCAGCGCAGGGATGGTGCGCAGTTCGGCCAGCGACAGCAGGCGCGTTTTGCGCACGCCTTTCACGTCAACCGAAATCCAGCGCGGCGTTTCCTTGGTCGCCTTCTCGTCGAAGTAGTGGCTCTTCTTGTCGAACTGCGTGGCGTCGGGATATGGCCCGCTCACCACTTCCGCAATGCCTGCAATGCCCGGCTCGGGACAGGACGAGTGATAGAACAGCACACCGTCGCCCACCTGCATCGCATCGCGCATGAAGTTGCGCGCCTGGTAGTTGCGTACACCGAACCAGGGAACCGTCTTGTCCGGTGCGGCCATCACATCATCGATGCTTACTTCATCGGGTTCGGACTTCATCAGCCAATACTGCATGCGACTCCTCCAGACGTAAAAAAACGGTTGCGCGTCTTGCGACGCATGCAACCGCTTCATATGGAATAAGGCCCCGCCTGTGCCGTTATGCCGGCATCCCGAACCTTACGGTTCAAGGTGGTTGCAGTTAGTTCAACTTCGGGTTCATCGGACTAGCGACGCTCACGCCCGTCAAACAAATTCCCGCAACCGATGCATGTAAATGGTTCAAGGAATATATGGCAAATCTCGAACACCGCAGGGTGACACGAAGTTTACTCCTCCACGCCTTTTCGCGAAAGGCCTTTTGGACAATAAATCAGAAGAGATTTTCTTGCGGCGTCAGTGCGTTGTCGAGGACAGTTTGCATGGCGCGCATCTTCTCCTGCACTTCCAGCATCGACATTTGCGACAGCGGTCCCTGTCCAGTTTTCGCGCTGAGGAATTCACCGGCCATGCTCAGAGCCGCCATCACCGCGATACGGTCATTGCCTTTTACTTTGCCGGCGTCGCGGATCGCGCTCATTTTTTTGTCGAGCAGTTTCGATGCTTCGCGCAGTGCTCCTTCTTCGCCTTCTTTACACGCCAGCTTGTAGGTCTGGCCCATGATGGTCACATCAACCTGGATCATTGTGCATCCTCTTGTGCGGGCGCAGGCGCGCCAGGGATTTTTTCAAGCAGTGCAGCAACGCGCTCATGCGCTTCGCTGAGACGGCGTTGAAAGCCCATGTTCTCCGCCACCAGAGCAGCGTTGGCCTGACGCAGTTGTGCGTTTTCCCGGCGCAGCGCCTGGGTCAATTCCGCCAACTGGTCGATTTTGTCGGAAAGGTCTTGGAAGTCTGAAATCATCTCGCAACTATAGGGCCGCACGATAAGGTGGTCAACCCGTTTGTAACTGACTTATTTGCGGGTGACTTGCAGGTGAGTGCTCGCAAGCGGTAAGAATTTCTTGCCTCTCCGTAGGCACTCTCCTACACGCCTATCCCAGCCGTTTCACGCTCTGCCGTTAAGTCCCTGATTTTGCATGAATGACATGGTTGAATATTTCACAAATTCAAGTCGAATTTCCTGCTGGAGAGTTGTAAGCGCTTGTTAATAAACAGTTTTTAAGAAATGTATGTTTGATACCGTGACGGCTCCTTAAGCGGCCCCAACCGTAGCAAATCAACTAGGAGCAAAGGCATGACTTATCTGAAGCAAATTGCAGCAGCACTGGCGCTCACCGGCGCCACCCTGGCGGCCCACGCGGCCGATATCAGCCTGTCCCCCGCGCCGATCGATCTGACGGATGGCGTAGGCCTGGCCAGCCGTCTGATCACCGGCAACAACTCGGGCAATACCTTTGCCGACCAGTACACGTTCAGCCTGTCCGGCGTTTCCAACGTACTGGCCGACGTGTATTCCTTCAGCGGCAACGCCAAGAACGGCCTGGATATCACCGGTTTCTCGCTGTTCAACGCCGCCGGCACCCTGGTCAGCTCCGGCAACCAGCTTTCCACCGGTCAGACTGACCAGTGGGTGCTGGACCTGGGCAAACTGGCGGCCGACAACTATTACCTGCAGGTCAGCGGCAGCGCGCTGTCCAAGTCGGCAGGCAGCTACACCACCAACCTGAGCGTATCCGCTGTACCAGAGCCTGCCACCTACGGCATGCTGCTGGGTGGCCTGGCCGTGCTTGGCCTGGCCACCGCTCGCCGTCGCAAACAGCAGTAAACCCAGGGCATAAACCGGGTGCCTGCCACGACCTGGCAGGCACCTGCTCCTCGCCTCTGGTTCAAAAAAGGACGCCGCCTCCGCTGCAGCAAAAAGCATGGGCCCGCCTAGGAGCGGAGCCGGCGTCCTGTCTCGTCTTGACCTTCCGCAAACAAATTCTCTTGAAAAGCCCCAAGGCCGTCCATATAATTGTTGGCACTCGTTAGCCGAGAGTGCTAACAGCTGATTTACTTGCACAACTAGCAATTACCAACTGAATAAAGGAGTTTTGTATGAACCTTCGCCCATTGCACGATCGCGTCATCGTCAAACGTCTGGACCAGGAAACCAAAACTGCGTCCGGTCTGATCATTCCTGATGCCGCTGCTGAAAAGCCGGACCAGGGTGAAGTGCTGGCTGTGGGCAACGGCAAAGTGGCTGATAACGGTACTGTCCGCGCTCTGGAAGTCAAAGTCGGCGACCGTATTCTGTTCGGCAAATATTCCGGCCAGGCCGTCAAAGTTGACGGTCAAGAGCTGCTGGTGATGCGCGAAGAAGACATCCTGGCCGTCATCAATAAGTAATCGGCCTTTCAATCCAGAATTCAGGAGAAATCAAACATGGCAGCTAAAGAAGTTATTTTCGGCGATTCCGCACGTTCCAAAATGGTAGAAGGCGTGAACATCCTCGCCAACGCCGTTAAAGTCACCCTGGGCCCGAAAGGCCGCAACGTGGTGCTGGAGCGCTCCTTCGGCGCCCCGACCGTCACCAAGGACGGCGTCTCGGTCGCTAAAGAGATCGAGCTGAAAGACAAGCTGATGAACATGGGCGCGCAGATGGTCAAGGAAGTCGCGTCCAAGACCTCCGACAACGCCGGTGACGGCACCACCACTGCAACCGTGCTGGCACAAGCGATCGTGCGCGAAGGCATGAAGTACGTTGCAGCCGGCATGAACCCAATGGACCTGAAGCGCGGCATCGACAAGGCAGTTGCTGCCACCGTTGAGCAGCTGAAGTCCATGGCCAAGCCAACCACCACCTCCAAGGAAATCGCCCAGGTTGGCGCGATCTCCGCTAACTCCGAGTCCTCGATCGGCGAGCGTATCGCTGAAGCGATGGAAAAAGTGGGCAAGGAAGGCGTCATCACCGTGGAAGACGGCAAGTCCCTGCACGACGAGCTGGACATCGTGGAAGGTATGCAGTTCGACCGCGGCTACCTGTCCCCATACTTCATCAACAACCCGGAAAAGCAAGTTGCCGTGCTGGAGAACCCATTCGTTCTGCTGTGCGACAAGAAGATCACCAACATCCGCGACCTGCTGCCGGTACTGGAGCAAGTAGCGAAAGCCGGCCGTCCACTGCTGATCATCGCTGAAGACATCGAAGGCGAAGCGCTGGCGACCCTGGTGGTGAACAACATCCGCGGCATCCTGAAGACCTGCGCAGTGAAAGCTCCTGGCTTCGGCGACCGCCGCAAAGCTATGCTGGAAGACATCGCTGTCCTGACCGGCGGCCAGGTAGTGGCTGAAGAAGTCGGCCTGACCCTGGAAAAAGCTACCCTGGCAGAACTGGGCCAGGCCAAGCGCATCGAAGTGGGCAAGGAAAACACCATCGTCATCGACGGCGCCGGTGAAGCCTCCAACATCGAAGCTCGCGTGAAAATGATCCGCGTGCAGATCGAAGAAGCGACCTCCGACTACGACCGCGAAAAACTGCAAGAGCGCGTGGCCAAGCTGGCTGGCGGTGTTGCTGTGATCAAGGTTGGCGCAGCCACCGAAGTCGAAATGAAAGAGAAGAAGGCCCGCGTTGAAGACGCCCTGCACGCAACCCGCGCTGCTGTGGAAGAAGGCATTGTTCCTGGCGGCGGCGTAGCCCTGCTGCGTGCACGCGCTTCGCTGAACGTGAAAGGCGACAACGCCGACCAGGACGCAGGCATCAAGATCGTTCTGCGCGCCATGGAAGAGCCACTGCGCATGATCGTTACCAACGCCGGCGAAGAAGCCTCGGTGGTGGTGAACGCCGTGCTGGCAGGTTCCGGCAACTACGGCTACAACGCTGCCAACGGCACCTACGGCGACATGGTCGAAATGGGCGTTCTGGACCCAGCCAAAGTGACCCGCTCTGCCCTGCAGAACGCGGCCTCCATCGCTGGCCTGATGCTGACCACCGACTGCATGGTTGCTGAAATCGTGGAAGACAAACCAGCCGGCGGCATGGGCGGTATGGGCGGCATGGGCGGTATGGGCGGCATGGACGGCATGATGTAAATCATCCCCAGCTCACGCTGACAAAAGCCTGCAAGGTTCGCCTTGCAGGCTTTTTTTATTCGGGGTCAGATCTCCGAATTTTTAGTAGTCGAATTTGTTGCTGCGGGCGTTCTTGCTGAACTTGCGGGGAGGAGGGTCTTCTTCGGCTTTGCGGACGGCGGCGCGTTCGGCGCGGCGTTCTTCGGCGGCTTCGCGGGCTTGCTGGGCGCGCGCGTATTGATCGTCGAGGCGCTGCTGCACGCGCAGCTGCTCGGTGATGTCCTGGTAGCGCATGCTGCCCTGGATCAGCGCCACAAACCACGCCAGCGCCACCGCCCACAACATCCAGTGAAATCCGCTTTGCCATGCGCCGTAAGCGATGTCGATGAAGTCGAACAGCGGGCGCGCCTGTGCCAGCGCGCTCTGCCCGACGAACGCCAGGCATGCCGCCATCAAGCCCATGATGACCGTGCCCGTCAAATGGCGTTTGGCATCTTTGGCCTGAAGGTCAAGCTCGGCTTGGGCGTCTGAAACGGTATGCATCGGTGCGGCGAAAACGGCAGAAACGGCGGGAAGCATAATTCTCTCATCAATTTTTCCTAAAAGAAAGAATATGTGTCAAGCGGAATCTTCTTTCGCAACAGAGTTGATAGTGATACAATCTTGCTGTCTATTTGGAAACTATTGAAAACTAAATGAAACTTTCTGCCCTTACCGTTGCCGCTGCTGCCCTGCTGGCCGGCGCTTCCGCTAACGCCACCGTGATCCAGCTGGTCAAGAACGGCAGCTTCGAAGTGCGGATTCAACCGGTCGACGCAACACTATAAACTGCTTAGGCAGGAGGAGTGTTGCCATGAAACGCAAACCCCGAATCTATTACACTGACGAGCAGAAGGCATTGATGTGGGAGCGCTGGCGTCAAGGTGAATCTCTGCAGCATATTGCCCAGCTTTTTGGCCGAAGTCACGGCGCAATTCAGGGAATTCTTATTCGGAACGGGGGGATTAGTCCTGCTCAGCGTTCCCGATCCAGGTTAGCGCTAACCATTGCCGAACGCGAAGACATCTCACGTTCGCTGGTAGCGGGTGCATCGGTTCGGAAGATTGCTGCTTCGCTTGGTCGAGCGCCTTCCACCATCAGCCGGGAAATCAAGCGTAATGGTGGGCAGGCTCTGTACCGTGCCAGCCAGGCCGACAAGCGCGCCTGGGATCGAGCAAGGCGCCCTAAGCGCTGTAGACTGGCAGAGAACCCTGCGCTGGCTGAAACGGTGGCTGCGAAGCTTCAACTGCAATGGTCACCGGAGCAAATTGCTGGATGGCTCAGGCGCGCATACCTTGGCGATAAGGCTCATCAAGTGTCACACGAAACGATTTATCGTAGCCTATACATCCAGGCTCGTGGCGCCTTAAAGAAGGAGCTTACTGAGCATTTGCGTCGCACTCGAGTAATGCGTCGCTCACGCCACCACACGCAGAAAACTGAGGATCACGGCCGCATCGTCGATGCGATTTCGATTAGCGAACGCCCCGCTACGGCTGAAGATCGGGCAGTTCCCGGCCATTGGGAAGGGGATCTTTTATGTGGCAGTCACAACAGCCAGATCATCACGCTGGTCGAGCGCCAGACTCGCTATGTGATGCTGGTGAAGGTAGCGCACAAGGATAGCGAAACAGTCGTAAATGCGTTAATCCAGCATGCGATGAAGCTGCCACAGGAACTCTACAAGTCGCTCACATGGGATCGAGGTTCAGAACTAGCAGATCACAAGCGTTTCAAGCTGGCGACCGATATCGAAGTATTCTTTTGCGACCCACGAAATCCTTGGCAACGTGGGTCGAATGAGAATACCAATGGCTTGCTGAGACAGTATTTGCCAAAGGGGCTGGATCTATCTACTTACTCGCAAGGTCAGCTCGACGCCATCGCCAATCGACTGAATGAGCGGCCAAGAAAAACGTTAGACTACGAAACGCCGGCTCAACGATTTTATCAATGTGTTGCGTCGACCGGTTGAATCCGCAGCGCGAAGCGGCTCAGGGAATCCAGATACAGCTGCAAAGGGTTGGCTTCCGGCTCGACCGCAAATACCGACATATTGGTGGAAATGCGTGGTAAGACCATATCGCCGGAAATCAGCAGATTGCGCGTTTTGCACCATAGGGAAGCGTGTTCCGGCGAGTGGCCGAAGCCGGCAATGACCTGCCACTCATGGTTACCTGCCACCACCGAATGTCCGTCCTGCAGGCGCACATAAGATACGGGAATCCCCGGTACCAGCGAAGCATAGTAGTTCTTGCGCGAGCGCATCTTTTCCAGCATGGCGGAGTCAACCAGGCCGTGGCGTTCGAAGTGGGGGATGGCCGCCGTGCCATCCACACCCGGCAGGCCGGCCGCCATCATGCGTGCAAAGGCATATTCCCCGGTGGTCATCCACAGCGGCGCCTGCCAGCGCTCGCACAGCCAGGCCGACAAGCCGATGTGGTCGGGATGACAATGCGTCGCGATCACGCGCTTCAAGGTAACGCCGTCGGCAAACACCTGCTCCCAGGCCGCACGGGTGGCATCGGTAGCGACCCCGCAATCCACCACGGTCCAGCCGTCGCCGTCACGCAGCAGCCACAGGTTAATGTGATCCAGGGCAAACGGCAGGGGCATGCGCAGCCAGCCAACGCCGGGCGCCACCTCCTGTACGGTCCCGGCGGCAGGCAAAGTGTCGCCAAAAGGATAGTGAAGCTGGGATTCGAGCGGGTTCATGACGTACAATGAGATTGACGTTACGTAAACGGAAATCCATTGTACGCCATGCCGACCTACACCATCACCGAGCTCGCCCGCGAATTTGACATCACCCCGCGCGCCATTCGTTTCTACGAAGACCAGGGCATCCTGAGCCCCGCGCGCGAAGGCGCCGGCGGCCGCAACCGCGTCTATGCGCCGCGTGACCGCACCCGTCTGAAGCTGACCCTGCGCGGCAAGCGCATCGGCCTGTCGCTGTCTGAAATCAAGAGCCTGGTCGATATGTACGAGTCGCCCAAGGATACCGAAGCGCAAATGCTGCGTTTCCTCGGCGTGCTGGCCCAGCACCGCGAAAATCTGGAGCAGCAGCGCGAAGACATCGAAATGTCCCTGTCCGAAATCGCTACCCACGAAGAAGAATGCAAACGCCTGCTGGCAGCCCTTGCCGAGAAGCAAGGCGCGGCTACTTGACGTTTACGTTAACGTCACTTGAGCGTATGATTGGCGCTCCACCACTTCATCCAAAAAATAGAGGAAGACATGATCCACTTGCCAGGCCTGACTTTTGATCACGGCGAGGACATCGCCGCGCTGCGCGAGGCCGTGCAGCAGTTCGCCGCCGCCGAAATCGCCCCACGCGCCGCGGAAATCGACCGTACCGACCAGTTCCCGATGGACCTGTGGAAGAAGATGGGCGAGCTGGGTCTGCTGGGCATCACCGTCAGTGAAGAATACGGCGGCGCGAACATGGGCTACCTGGCCCACATCATCGCGATGGAAGAGATTTCCCGCGCTTCCGCTTCGGTGGGCCTGTCCTATGGCGCCCATTCGAACCTGTGCGTGAACCAGATCAAGCGCAACGGCACCGAAGAACAGAAGAAGAAATATCTGCCGAAGCTGATCTCGGGCGAGCACGTGGGTGCGCTGGCCATGTCCGAGCCGAACGCCGGTTCCGATGTGGTGTCGATGAAGCTGCGCGCCGATTTCAAGGGCGACCGCTGGGTGCTGAACGGCACCAAGATGTGGATCACCAACGGCCCGGACGCCGACACCCTGGTGGTGTACGCCAAGAACGATATCGAAGCAGGTCCGCGCGGCATGACCGCTTTTCTGATCGAGAAGGGTTTCAAGGGCTTCTCCATCGCCCAGAAGCTGGACAAGCTGGGCATGCGCGGATCCCACACCGGCGAGCTGGTGTTCGAAGACTGCGAAGTGCCGGCCGAGAACGTGCTGGGTGGCCTGGGCAAGGGCGTGAATGTGCTGATGTCCGGCCTGGACTTCGAGCGCACCGTGCTGTCCGGTGGCCCGCTGGGCATCATGCAGGCGTGCATGGACAGCGTGATCCCCTACATCCACGACCGCAAGCAGTTCGGCCAGCCGATCGGCGAGTTCCAGCTCATGCAGGGCAAGATCGCCGACATGTACTCCACCATGATGGCGTGCAAGGCCTATGTCTACGCCGTGGGCCAGGCCTGCGACCGCGCGACTTCGCCGGAACAGGTGCGCGCGCTGCGCAAGGATGCGGCCGGCGCCATTCTGTATAGTGCAGAGAAGGCAACCTGGATGGCCGGCGAGGCGATCCAGACCCTGGGCGGCAACGGCTACATCAACGAGTACCCGGTGGGCCGCCTGTGGCGCGACGCCAAGCTGTATGAAATCGGCGCCGGCACCAGCGAAATCCGCCGCATGCTGATCGGCCGCGAGCTGTTCGCCGAAACGATGTAATGGCGGCACACGGCGGGTCAATGACCCGCCCTACGCCACGCCGCGGGTGTGATCCATCCACGAAATTGCGTAGGGCGGATCATCGATCCGCCGTCCGGCGCCCGCCACACCACGAGGCCCTAATGATTCACGCCGCGTTCCCGAAACTGCTGTCGTCGCAAATCGCATTCGACATCGCGCACACCATCCGCGATGGCTTCGACAAGCACTACCGCCTGTTCCGCAAGGCCAGCCGCGACGCCAAGCGCTATTTCGAGCAGGGCGACTGGGCGGTGGCGCAGCAGGCGGCGCGCGAACGCATCGGCTTCTACGACAAGCGCGTGCAGGAATGCGTGCAAATGCTGGAGGACGAATACGATCCTACCGAGCTGACCGACGAAGTGTGGCGCGAACTCAAGCTGCACTACATCGGCATGCTGTCCGGCCACAAGCAGCCGGAATGCGCGGAGACTTTCTTCAACTCCGTGTGCTGCAATATCCTGCACCGCTCCTACTTCCACAACGAATTCATTTTCGTGCGGCCGATGGTCTCCACTGAGTACATCGAGACCGACGAAGCCGCGCCGACCTACCGCGTGTACTACCCGACGCGCGACGGCATGACGTTCACGCTGAAACGCATCGTCACCAACTTCCAGCTCAACGCGGCGTTCGCGAATCTGAACCGCGACATCCAGCTGGTGGAGCAGCACATCGCGGAACTGTTCGGCGGCCAGATGGAACCGAACGCGCAGATCCAGGTGCTGTCCTCCCTGTTCTTCCGCAACAAGGGCGCCTACATGGTGGGCAAAGTCGTCAACGGCAACCGCGAAGCGCCTTTCGTGGTGCCGATTCTGCACAACCGCCACAAGCAGCTGGTGCTGGACACGGTGCTGACCGACAAAGACCAGATCATGCTGCTGTTCTCCTTCACGCGCGCCTACTTCCTGGTCGACATGGAAGTGCCATCGGCCTATGTGCAGTTCCTGCGCAGCCTGATGCCGCGCAAGCCGCGCAGCGAGATTTACACCATTCTCGGCCTGCAGAAGCAGGGCAAGACGCTGTTCTACCGCGACTACCTGCAGCACCTGAAGCACTCCTCCGATCTGTTCGAAACCGCACCCGGCATCAAGGGGCTGGTGATGCTGGTATTCGCGCTGCCGTCCTTCCCTTATGTGTTCAAGGTGATCAAGGACTTCTATCCGGCGCCGAAGGAAACCACGCGTGCGCAGATCAAGGAAAAATACCTGCTGGTGAAGAACCACGACCGTGTGGGCCGCATGGCCGATACGCTGGAATATTCGAACGTGGCCTTCCCGCGCCACCGCTTCGCGGAATCGCTGGTGGCGGAGCTGAAGCACCATGCGCCCTCGCTGATCGAAGAAGACGTCGACCAGCTGGTGATCAAACACTTGTACATCGAACGCCGCATGGTGCCGCTAAATATCTGGCTCACCAACGCCGAGCAGGCAGGCGAAGAAGAAGCTATCGAACACGGCATCATCGAATATGGCAACGCCATCAAGGATCTGGTCGCGGCCAATATCTTCCCCGGCGATATGCTGTACAAGAACTTTGGCGTCACGCGCCAGAAACGCGTGGTCTTCTACGACTACGACGAAATCGAATACATCACCGACTGCCAATTCAGAGTGATCCCCGAACCCCGCAACGAGGAAGATGAAATGTCCTCCGAGCCGTGGTACCCCATTGGAAAGCACGACGTGTTCCCCGAGCAGTTTGGCAAGTTCCTGCTCGGGAACGCGAAAATCCGAAAATACTTTATGAAGCACCACGCCGATCTGCTTACTCAATCCTGGTGGCAGGAGAAGAAAGAGCGCATCGCCAGTGGCGTCATTGAGGACGTTTTTCCTTACCCGCAAAGCGTCCGTTTCCGCAATCTGTTGAAAGCATCCACTTCGGCGCCCAGTGCGCCTCCACTACTGGAGATAATTGAAAATGAATGATCCAATCGTAATCGTCGGTGCAGCACGTACCCCGATGGGCGCCTTCCAGGGCGACTTCTCCGGCCTGAGCGCAAATGACCTCGGCGCAGTGGCCATCAAGGCTGCCGTCGAACGCGCCGGCATCAAGCCGGAAGCCGTGGAACACGTCTACTTCGGTAACTGCCTGATGGCTGGCCAGGGCCAGGCGCCTGCACGCCAGGCTGCGATCAAGGCCGGCCTGCCGGTCGGCACCGGCGCGGTAACTCTGTCCAAGATGTGCGGCTCCGCCATGCAGGCGGCCATCTTCGCGTACGACACCATCGCCGCGGGCAGCGCTGACGTTGTGGTGGCAGGCGGCATGGAGTCCATGACCAACGCACCTTACCTGATCCCGAAAGCACGCGGCGGCTACCGCATCGGCCACGGCATGATGTTCGATCACATGATGTACGACGGCCTGGAAGACGCTTACACCCGCGACGCCAAGACCGGCGCCGGCCGCTCCATGGGCACCTTCGCCGAGCAGTGCTCGACCGCCTACAAGTTCACCCGCGAACAGCAGGACAACTTCGCCATCGAATCCGTGAAGCGCGCCCAGGCGGCGCAGCAGAACGGCGGCTTCGCATGGGAAATCACTCCGGTAACCGTGACCACCCGCACCGGCGATGTGGTGATCGACAAGGATGAAGGCCCGCTGAAAGCCAAGGTCGAAAAGATCCCGGCACTGAAGCCTGCGTTCGCCAAGGACGGCACCATCACCGCTGCATCCTCGTCCTCCATCAACGACGGCGCTGCTGCACTGGTGCTGATGCGCGAATCCACCGCCAGGAAGCTGGGCGCCAACGTGATCGCCAAGATCACCGGCCACGCCACCAACTCTCTGGTGCCGGAACAGTTCACCACCGCTCCGATCGGCGCGATCCAGAAACTGTTCGCCAAGACCGGCTGGAAAGCCAGCGACGTTGACCTGTACGAGATCAATGAAGCCTTCGCTGCCGTGCCAATGGCTGCAATGCACGACCTGGACATCCCGCACAGCAAAGTGAACGTGCACGGCGGCGCTTGCGCACTGGGCCACCCGATCGGCGCCACCGGCGCGCGCATCATCATCACCCTGATCGGCGCACTGAAAGCCAAAGGCGGCAAGAAGGGCGTGGCGGCACTGTGCATCGGCGGCGGCGAAGCTACCGCGATGGGCATCGAACTGGTGTAAAGACGATGGGAACGGCACTCATTGTTGGCGCCTCGCGCGGCATCGGCCTGGAACTGGTGCGCCAGTACCTGGCCGACGGCTGGCGTGTGATCGCCACCGCACGCAAGAAGGAAGACTGTGACACGCTGGCGGAGATGGGTGCCGAACCCCACAAGCTGGATGTAACGAACGTGGAAGCCGTGGCGGGACTGGGCTGGAAACTCGATGGCGAGCATCTCGATGTCGCCATCCTGAACGCCGGCGTATTCGGTCCGAAAACCGATGGCTTCCCGATGCAAACCGATTTCGACGCGGTCATGCACACCAATGTGCTTGCCGCGATGCGCCTGCTGCCGATCATCGCACCCCTGGTGTGTCTGGCGCGCGGCAAGCTGGCCGTGATGTCCTCGCGTATGGGATCGCTGAGCGAGCGTACGCGCCCCAACGGCTCGCTGTACCGCGCCAGCAAGGCTGCGCTGAACTCGGTGCTGATCGACACCGCGCTGAGTTTCGGCAGCAAAGGCGCTACCTGCGTCGCGCTGCATCCGGGCTGGGTGCGCACCGACATGGGCGGCTCCGGCGCCGACCTGGCGGTGGAGGAAAGCGCGCGCGGCATCCGCAAAACCCTGGCGGCCCTGCCGCCTTCCGATCAAGCCGTCTACCGAGACTACGACGGCACCCCCATCGGCTGGTAACCCCACTTGGGGTCAGGCGCTAAATGGGACATGAGTCCGCTTAGAACAAGGATAAACATGATTCTGAATGATGAACACCAGATGATCCGTGACGCCCTGCGCACGTTTTCGCAGGAGCGCCTGGCGCCCAACGCGGCCCGCTGGGACAAGGAACACCATTTCCCGAAAGAGGAACTGAAAGAACTGGCGGCACTGGGCGCGTTTGGCGTCGCCGTACCGGAAGAACAGGGCGGCGCTGGCCTCGACTACGTGTCGCTGGCTCTGGTACTGGAAGAAATCGCAGCGGGCGATGGCGGCACCTCCACCATCATCTCCGTGAACAACTGTCCGGTGTGCAGCATCGGCATGATGTACGCGAACGCCGCGCAGAAAGAACAATGGCTGCGTCCACTGGCGCAAGGCGACATGCTGGGCGCCTTCGCACTGACCGAGCCGCACACCGGCAGCGACGCCGCCGCGCTGCGCACCACGGCCACGCTGGATGGCAATGAATACATCATCAACGGCACCAAGCAGTTCATCACCTCCGGCAAGCATGCCGACGTGGCGATCGTGTTTGCCGTGACCGACAAGGCGGCCGGCAAGAAGGGCATCAGCGCCTTCTGGGTACCGACGTCGGCACCGGGCTATATCGTGGCCGGCATCGAACACAAGATGGGCCAGCACTCTTCGGACACTGCGCAGATCCTGTTCGAAAATTGCCGCGTACCGGCCGAGAACATGATTGGCGAACCGGGCCAGGGTTACAAGATTGCCTTGTCCGGCCTGGAAGGCGGCCGTATCGGCATCGCCTCGCAATCGGTGGGCATGGCCCGTTCGGCATTCGAAGCAGCGCTGAAGTACGCGCGCGAACGCGAATCGTTCGGCAAGCCGATCTTCGAACACCAGTCGGTGCAGTTCAAGCTGTCCGAAATGGCCATGCAGCTGGAAGCCGCCCGCCAGCTGATCTGGCACGCCGCCTCGCTGAAGGACGCCGGCCAGCCCTGCCTGAAAGAAGCCGCGATGGCCAAGCTGTTCGCCTCGGAGATGGCTGAGCGCGTCTGTTCCGACGCGATCCAGATCCACGGCGGCTACGGCTACACGTCCGACTTCCCGGTCGAGCGCATCTACCGCGACGTGCGCGTGTGCCAGATCTACGAAGGCACCAGCGACATCCAGAAACTGCTGATCGCCCGCGCGCTTTAAGGTATCGACGGTCTTGGGCGGCGGCAGACGACGCCACCCAAGCCAGAACTATTTTCCCCACCGAGAGGAGACTGCGTGGCTTCTTCTGTTGACTGTGACGTAAAGCTCTGATCCTGGACGCGGTGGTACGTCAAGGCCTTCAAGCGCGAAGGCAATCGCCTCGTCACTATCTTCGATTACATAAACTGAAAATCTTCGCATAGAATTTTGCGTCAGCTTCTTGTACTCGGCGACGGCTAGAGCTCTTGCAGACTTTTCAAAGCCGTATTCAGTTGCGTCAGCGCGCTGTGATTTCTGGGGCATCTTCCTTTCGCTTAAAGCGCTGGACCTCCCGCAGTAATCGATATAAAAGCCGTCGCGGCCGGACTGCAAATACAGCAGAAACCTTTGATGTGGCTTAATAATTAGCCGATTGTCGGTATTGTCCGACCATATCTCCAGGACCGAGGTCTTGTTCCCCTTGAGGCTAGCCAGGACTTTTACCGTGTAAATGGTAGCGAGCACGCTATCAGGCTCATCGGAAGATGACACCGTGCGCTCTCCTAAGCCTTCTGCAAGCACGACCCAGTCGCTTTCTGAAAATGCACGATTGATGTCATGCTCAGGGCCGCCAGGGCAATGCGCATAGACGTTTGCGGTCCACGCTAAGCAACAGCAAACGGTGATAAGCAACTTCATTATCGATACGCGGCTATCGTTTAGGTTTGCCCCACTTGTTCACACGGACTATGTTGGTGATGGCGCCGGAGTACATTCCAAAGTGGCCCTTCATCTTCGTAGTGAATGTGCCTTCAATGACGACGTAATTATTGTTTAGCTTCAGCGTCTGCTCGTACTTCTTGCTATCAACGTCAAGCCAGATGCCGTTTGAGATAAGGTTCTGCGCCCAGTCTTCCCGGTACGTATAGAGGACATCGCCTTCGAACTCCAGGTGCATGAAACCAACCACATACACTTCCTTCCCATCATATCGCTCAGGCGTGACCATCAACTGCGTAAGCGATACGGATTGAGAAGCCAAGGCAGGAACACGCGCACTCATCGTTAATAACAGCAGGATTACTGACAAATTTTTTAGAGATTTCATCTTATTCTCTGGTTGGGTTCGCACCGTCGGCTTCCATGCGATTCATGCGACAGCACACATCTGCCAGCCCAGACACCGGTCTCTTTGCTTCATCAGGACCTATCTTTCGGACTTGATTCACCAGTTCATTAATCTCAGCCGTAATTTGAGGGTAGGGCTTAAGCTTCAGGATATTGGGTATGGGAAAAGAAAACGCTCCCATACTTCACCTCCATGAGTACGCCCATAGTAGCAATGATTTCCATTTGGCAATCTCACAAATAGTCACCCGGCGTCAGCGGCGCAGCCATCTGTCATCAAAATGTATTCTTTTGTCGAATTCGCTCGGCACCTGCGCCATGAGCAGTAAGAACTTATAGAATGTCCGGTGCAGAAGGAGACATTCATGGTTCAAGTAATGCTGGTGGAAGACGATCCGCGCCTGGCCGAGCTGGTCACGGAGTATCTGGCGGGGTATGAGTTCAAGGTGGACGTAGTCAGCCGCGGCGATGAGGCGCTGGCGCGTTTCAAGGCGCAGCCGGCGGATATCGTCGTGCTGGACTTGATGCTGCCCGGCCTGGATGGCATGGAAGTGGCCCGCCAGCTGCGCGAGGTCAGCGATGTGCCGATCCTGGTGATGACCGCCCGTGAAGATTCTTATGATGAAGTCTCTCTGCTGGAGCAAGGCGCCGACGATTTCATCAACAAGCCCGTGCAGCCGCGCGTGCTGCTGGCCCGCCTGCGAGCCCTGCTGCGCCGGGTGCAGACCAAGTCCGATCCTGAGCTGCTGAGCTTTGGCGCCCTGACCATCGCCATCAGCGACCGCAGCGTCACCTGGCGCGGCGAGCCCTGCCTGCTCAGCAATACGGAATATAAGCTGCTGCTGACCCTGGCCGAATCGGCCGGCACCGTGCTGTCGCGCGATGCCCTGCTGCGCAAGATGCGCGGCATCGAGTTCGACGGCATGGACCGCAGCATCGATAACAGCATCTCCAAGCTGCGCCGCAAGTTCGACGACAGCGATTCGGAGAAGATCAAGACGGTGTGGGGCGAGGGTTATCTGTTCTCGCCATCGGCCTGGAATTAATCGAACAGCGGCGACAGCGCCAGCGGCGGAAAGTGGCTGACCACCTGGCCACGATCCGGCCATTCACCAAAGCGATAGGTCACGGTGCGGAAGCCCGCGCCCGCCTCGCCTTCAAACGCAGGACCATCCACTGACGGCAGCAAGCTATCGCGTGCGCCGTCGCGTATCTGCACCTGGGCTTCGGCCTTCTTCGTGAACACGAAGCGCACACCGACGCACTTCTTCGATCCATACGAGGCATTCACGAACCGCTGGTACTGCAGCGCCTGATCGCAGGCTGCGCGCAGTTCGCTCGCCTCGTAGGCGCCATCGGCACGCACGAACAGCGACAGGCGCGGCTGGAAGCTGAACAGGTTGGCTTTGCGGTTCAGCGCCAGCACGGCGTTTTCATCATAGGCCGCTTTCAGCAGCGGGAAGCTGGTGCGTCCGGTCGGGTCGAGCGGCAGGTTGAGCTGGATGGTCTTGCCATTCAGCGATAGGGTGACGCCATCCAGCGAAGTCGCGGCGTCGCGCGGGCTGAGCTGGTAGTGCATCTGGAGCAGGTTCTTCGGTTTGCCATATTTGGCGAATACCACCATGGCTTTGTAGGCATCGCGGTAGCTGACCCACTCCCCGTCCTGCGCCAGCGCGGCGCAGCCGTGCCCCGCCAGCCCGAGGGCCAGCAGCACGGTAGGAATAAGGGTCTTGGTTTTCATCAGAATCGGTAGGCCAGGGCCGTTGATACAGTTACATTCGTTGAGCGCTCGACCAGCGGGCTGTTCCTGGCGTCGCCCACCAGGTGGGTGACCTGGGCGCCGGACGTGATCAGCCAGGACGGGCTCAGCGCCCAGTTCCAGCGCAGGCCGGCACGCACGTCCTGCACGCCGCCGCCGGGTGTGTAGACGCCCAGGAAATTGCGTTCGTTTTCCTGTTCGGTCACGCCAAAGTAAGCTTTGTTATAGGCGCCGTTCACGACCGACACGCCGGCGGACAGCACGAAGGTGTGATGCGGCAGCGCGTCCTGCAGCATGTACTGCATGGCAGCGTGCCAGCGCAGGCCATTGCGGTCGTTGCCGGCGCCGTACAGCACATTGTTGGTCAAACGCAGCTGGGGCGTGAAATAGTAGTTGAAGAAGCCGCCGTACAGCACGCGGCGCCTGATCACATCCATGCCGTACAGATGGTTGCTGGCTGCTGCAATCCGGGCGGTGTTCGGTACGAAGCCGCCACCGCTGGGCGGCAGCACCGCATTGATCTTGGCGTCGCCGCCGGAACCGTCTCCCACGCCGCCGACGCCGCCGTCGGTGCCTTCTTCGTCGCGGCGCGATTGCAGGGACAGCAGCGGGCCGTATTCGATCGACGGCAGATCGGACAGATGCATGCCCGCCGTCAGCCCGGAAATGAAGATCCCGTTACTCCACTGCACCTGCAGCACGGGCAGCGCCAGCGTTTTGTTTTGGCGAGCGCCGTCATACCGCGGAATGTACTGGGCACCAAGGCCGATATACATATCGCGGCTTCCGTCCGGCATCGGGTTAGTGGCCGGGGTCTGGGCTGCTACGGTACCGCAAGCGCCAGCCAGTGTGAGAACGAGAAGCTTGTGCATAGGAGCGGGGGTCGATTAAGAATGCCCGCCATTTTATCGTTACTGGGTCGTGAAACTCACGTCGCCTTCGAGGCGTTCCGTAATCACCATGTCCATCGGTGACGTGACAAGGGCCGTACAAGCGATCATCGGGCCACCGGAATAGGTCTCGGTGTAGTGTGCGGTGATCTTGCCGCCGCTGACTTCCACCTTGCCGATCTCCACGCTGTAGCAGCCGCTGGGGCGGTTGCCGAGGAAGACGCCCAGTACCATCTGCCTGGTGAAGTCGATCCTGGGCAGAGGCGGCACCGGCGTCCTGTTCTGGTTATGCGCACTCCACAGCTTTTCGAAGCTCTCCTGGTCGCGGATCACTACATTCAGCGCCGATGCCACGCCGGACATCTGCTCGCGTACCAGCGGCAGGGTGGCGACAATGCCGTCTTTCGGCAGGAAGTCGATGGCTTCCAGCTTGTGCGCCGTGCCCAGGCCCAGGTCGCGCTTGTCCAGGTTCTGGATCAGGGTATCGAACAAGGCCCGCGCGGAGGGATCGTTGCATTTGGTGACCGGACCGGCGATGCTGTCGGCGCTGGTGCACAGCACTTCGGCGGAGCTGCTGCCAAACAAAGTTTCGACGTGGCCGTTGTCCGGGCAATTACCGGCGCGGTCCCAGAACACCTGCTTGTCGTCGATCACGAACAGGCGGTTACGGATATCGCTGCAGCTGGCGCCGCGCGCCAGCTTGACGAATTCTTCGCGATTCAGGGCGGTGGGCGACGGTTCGCCAACGGCGATACCGGCGACGCTGGATTGCATTGCGCCAGGTACGACTTCGCCACCGCCGCCGCAAGCGGCCAGCAGCAGCGCAAAGGCTACGGGCAGGCAGTACTCGAGTTGTCGCATTGATAATCCTCCTGATATACCAGTGCATGCTAATCTTTCATCGCCCGTTAATCCGCCCCGATCTTTAGGCTTTTTGTCGGAAATTTGTAGGATGGAAGTCGGCTGGGTTGGTTTCAAATACAATAACGCCCCATGAACCGCCTGTTCTTTCGCTTCTTTGTGCTGGTGCTGCTGTCCATCAGCGTGGCGGCGTTCATTGTCTATTTCACTATCAACCGGCTGTTCGGCGACCCGCTGGACAGCATCGCCCGCCGCCAGGCCTCTGCCCAGATCTTCCTGCTGGAACAATATGTCGACCAGGCGCCCGCCGACCAATGGCTGGACCGCCTGAACAAGGTGCGCGAGGTGTCGGACGTGCGCTACGAACTGGTGCCGCTGGCCAGCGTGCGCGGCCAGTTGTCCGGCCACGAGGCCGCCGCCTTCGAGCGCGGTGAACTGGTGCTGGATGTGCCGCACAAGGCTTTCTACCGCCGCGTGGACCTGAAGGGCGAGCGCTATATCGGCAGCGAGGAGGAAGCGGTATCGGCCCAGAATCTGCCCATCGACATCGGCTTCGCCCTGCAGCTGGAAATGGTGCGCTATGTGATTGTGGCCCTGGTCTTGCTGATACCGATCGGCTTCTGGTCGCGTGCGCACTGGCGCAGCCTGCAGCAGCTATCCGGCGTGGCGGACCGCTTTGGGGCAGGCGAGCTGTCGGCCCGTGCGCGCATGCGGCCGCGCGAGAGCGTCTACCCGCTGGCGGAGCGCATCGACCATATGGCGGACCGCATCGAGGGCCTGCTGGCGTCGCAGCGCAGCCTGCTGCATTCGGTGTCCCACGAAATCCGCACGCCCATCGCGCGGCTTGAATTCGCCATGGAGCTGCTGCGCGACGCGGCGGACGATCCGGCACTGGCCAGGCGCATCGATGGCATGGAAGGCGATGTGGCGGAGCTGAAGGAGCTGGTCAACGAGTTGCTGGGCATGGCACGCCTCGACGCGGGGCAAGCCTTGCAGCGCCAGCAGTTCGCCCTGGCGCCGGCATTGAAGGATTGTGTGGACTCGCTGCCGCCCGCCGCTATCGGCGTGCAGCTTGATCTGGCGGCCGACCTTGGCGACGGCAATGCCGACCAGCGCCTGCTGCTGCGCGCGGTCGGCAATCTGCTGCGCAATGCGCTCAAGTACGCCAATGGACAGGTGCGTCTCACGGCGGCGCGTCTGGGCGGCAGCGGGGGGAACAGCGCCGGCGCTCAACAGGATACGAGCGCGGTGGGCGCTATGGGCTCGGTGGGTGCTGCAGGCGCGGTGGGCGCTGTGCGCATTATGGTGGAGGATGATGGCCCGGGCATTCCGCCTGAAGAGCGCGAGCGCGTGTTCGAACCCTTCTACCGGCTGGACCGCAGCCGCGACCGCAGCACGGGCGGCTTCGGTCTAGGCCTGTCGATCGCGTCGAAGGCGATCGCGCTGCATGGCGGTACGCTGGCGGTGGACGAGTCGCCGCTGGGCGGCGCCCGCTTCACGATCACGCTGCCTGCTTAAGCGCGGCGGGTATGCATGGGGCGCGCGATCTTGCCGTTCTCGCCTCTGCCCACGCGTTCAAACTCGGAAATGACTTGCGCACCGAACAGCAGCAGCGTGGCGCCGATCTCCAGGCTGAACATCACCACAATGGCCGTGGTCATCGAGCCATAGACGATATTCACCTTGGACAGCGTGGTGAAGTACCACACCAGCACGTGCCGCGCGACTTCCCACAGCACGGTGGCGGTGACGCCGCCGATCAGCGCATGCGGCCAGGATAACCGTCCGACCGGCATGACGAGGTAGATAGAGCTCAGCATCAGCACCTCGCCTGCCAGGCCCAGCAGGTACAGCAGCACGCCCGACAAGCCATGCAGCGACCAGTCGTAGCCGAACAGGCGCACGTACTCGGTGCCGATGACCTGAAGGCTGCCTGCCACCAGGGTCACCACCATCACACCGACGCCGAGCGAGAGAATGTAGCAATAGGGCAGCAGCGCCGACACCAGGTAATGCCGCCGCCGCACGGCCACGCGGTGCGTGAAAATCACGGACATGGCGTTTTCCAGCACGGTGAAGGCCAGCGACGAGAAGAACAGCATGGTCAGCACCAGCACCCAGCCGACCAGGTCGCGGTGCTCAAGGAAATGGCCGACTTCGGCGACGATGGCCCTGGATTGTCCCGGCACCAGCCATTCGAGGTAGTGTCCGATGGTGCTGAGTAAGGTTTGTTGCTCGAAAATGTGGGATAAAGCGACCACGACCAGCATCAACAAGGGGACGATGGAGAGCAGTGAGTAGTAGGCAACTGCGCCTGCCAGCAGCAACCCCTGGTTAGCCCGGAATCCCTTCAGGCATTGCAGCGTAAAGTCCAGGGGATGCGCCAACACATGAGCTATGGCCTTGTGCTTGAGAATGCGCATGGGCTCATTCTACACACCATGCGGCCAGACCCCGACACGCCTCGGCGGCTCAGCTGACGGCGGGTTCGAGCAGGGTGAGCGTCTGGCGCTCGGTGTCGAGGCGGGCGCGCAGGCCTACCGGCAGGGTGAACTGGTTGCGGATGTGGCCGAAGGAGTAGCCGGTCACTGCCGGGATGCTCAGCGGTTTCAGGTGCTGGTCGGTGGTTTCGTCCAAGGTCAGCGAAATATCCGAATCCTGCGGACCGCAGTTCTCGCAAACGCCGAGCATGACCGCCGACGCATTCGGGAAACCTTGCGCCAGGTGCATCTGCATCATCATGCGGTCGATGCGGTAGGGCGCTTCGTTGACTTCTTCCAGGAACACGATGCTCTTGTGGAAGTCGGCCGCGTAGGGGGTGCCGACCAGGGCGCTGACCAGGCACATATTGCCGCCGATGAGCGGACCTTCCGCCACGCCCGGCACTACGGTGCGCAAGGCGTACTGCGGCTCTTCCTCAGCCTTGCGGCTGTTCTCGATCGACATCGGGATCGTGTATTCCTCTTCAGGCCGCATCAGCACGTTGAGCAGATGCGTGACCGAATAATCGGAGAAGGTGGACGAAGCCACCGGTCCGTGGAAAGTCACCAGTCCGGCGTGCTTGTGGATCGCCAGGTGCAGGGCCGTGATGTCGGAATATCCGATCAGGATCTTGGGGTTGTTGCGGATCAGCTTGTAATCCAGGTGTTCCAGCAACTGGATGCAGCCGGAACCGCCTCGAATCGCCCAGATTGCCTTCACGTCGTGATCGGCAAACATGGCGTGCAGGTCGTCCAGGCGCTGCTGCGGCAGGCCGCCGTAGTTGCCGTAGACGGCTTCCAGGTTCTTGCCCAGCTTGACTTTGAAACCGAGGGATTCGATGTTCTGAATGGCCTTCGCGATGGAAGGCGCACTCGTGTGGCCGCCGGGAGCGACCAGGCCAATCGTATCGCCCGGCAGCAGGCGGGGCGGCTTGATCAGGCCGGGTTTGTTCATGGCTTGCTTTCTGCGTGTGTTGCGTGCCGCTGCCGCCGGGAGGCTGGCAGCGGCCAGGGTGGCCGCGACGAGGCGGCCGAATGTCCGTCTGGAGATCAGAAGAACTTGTACTTCAGGTTGAACATCAGCGAACGGCCACGGCCATCAGCAATACGCGGGTCCCAGCCAGCGCCAACCACTTCGTCCACGTTGTGGGCGGTGAATGGCGGGTTGCGGTCGAACATATTGATCAGGCCCAGGGTGATCGTGGTGTTCTTGATACCGGTGTAGGTGCCCGACATGTCGAAGGTGGTGTAGCTCGCCACTTTCGGGTCCCAGCCCGCTGGAGGCGTACCTTTGCCGCCGTTCGGCACTTCGTCGTTGTAGCCGGTAGCGAACTTGTTCACCAGCAGCACGCTCCAGTCGCCGCGCGAGACGCTGACGCTGGCGTTGTGCTTCCAGCGCAGGTACACGTCGCGGGTGTTGAACTGGCCGACCTGCTCCTTGAACGGCTGGCCTTCGAACTCGGCAAACTTGAAGCTCTGGGTCCAGGTGCCATCCAGGGTCGCACTGGTCTTGTAGCCACCGATCTTGTAGTCGCCGCGCAGGCCAACGTCCAGACCGCGGGTCTTCAGGCCGGCTGCGTTGATCCAGCCTGCTTCAACGTGGTCGATCACGCCGGTTTGCGGATTACGGATGATCTGGTCCTGCAGGTACTGCCAGTTCGCCAGCACGATTTGCGGCGTGCGGTTCAGGATACGGTCCTTGATGTTGATCATCCAGTAGTCCAGCGAGGCGGAGAAGCCGGTGATCGGCTCGATCACCATACCCAGCGTGCCCTGCTTGGAACGTTCCGGCTTCAGGTTCGGATTGCCGCCGGTGTTGTAGTTCAGGCGTGGAATCGCGCAGAAGTCCGGATTGCCAGGGTGCGCAGCGCAGCCTTCCTGGTCGATGATGCCGTTCGGCAGTTCCTGCAGCAGACGGCCGGAGTACAGCTGGGTGAAGCTCGGCGCCAGGAAGCCCTTGTTGGCGGAACCACGGAACATCAGGCTCTGGGTCGGCTGGTAGCGGAACGAGACCTTAGGATTGGTGGTGGCGCCGATCACGGAGTAATCGTCGCGGCGTACCGCCAGCTGCACTTCCAGATCCTTGATGACCGGGATGATCGCTTCGGCGTACACGGCGCGGATATCGCGGCTCACCTTGTTCTGGTTGGCGTTACCTGGCGCCAGCAGGAGTTTGGTAGCGTCCACGTCCTGGGCGAATTCGTAGGTTTCGCGGCGCAGGTCGACACCGGCTGCCATGGCCAGTGCGCCAGCCGGCAGCTGCCACACTTCACCGGAGATGGAGCCATCCAGCTGGGTCAGGGTCGATTTGCCGTGCTGCAGCTGGCCGTAGAACTTGGTCGACTCGATCAGGTTCATGGCTTCGGCAGTCTGGGTCTGGCCAGGAGCCAGCCATGGGTTGATCTTGCCGGTGCCCAGGGCGGAGTAGATCTTGTCGGTATAGCCGTAGCCATCGATCAGCGCGGTCTTGGTGGTGGACTCGGCGCGCGACAGGCCGACCTTATAGTCGTACTTGTCCAGGATCGTGCCTTCCGCTGCCAGCAGGCCGCGGTAGTTCTCGGTCACGTTGTTCTGGGTACGGTCGCCCCATGGGTTAGCACGCCATTTGTAGATGATCGGCTTGGTGTTGTCGTAGGTCGGAATATAGGCCGACAGGCTCTGGTAGTACGGGCCGTTGACCGGATAAGCCGAGCCGGTGGCCAGGCTGGTCGAAATCTGCAGCGGGGTCAGCGATGCGGTCGCTTCGGTGCGGGAGCCCAGCAGTTCAACGAAGACCTTGTGGTTGTCGTTGATCTTCAGGGTGGCGCGCGACACGGCATTGGTGCGCTCGACCGGGAAGCTGATCACATAGTCCGAACCGTAGTCATAGGCGCAGGAGTAGGTCGAACGCGCCGGCGAGGTGACGTCTTTCCACAGCGCGGTCTGGTACTGCGACATGCCAGGAATGCTGTCGCACTTGTGCTGCAGGCTCAGCAGGCCAGCCTGCAGATAAGTGGTGTTATCGCCAGGGACCTTGAAGCCGGTGCCCAGTGCGGTACCGGCGCCGGACAGGATGTTGGCGAACGGAGTACCGGTGGTGTCCGGCGACAGGCCACGCTCAGGCTGGAAGCCGTTGGCGAAGTCGCGCTGGTGCGAGCTCAGCTTGTCGTTCACGTCGTGGGTGACGCTGGCCATCACGTTCCAGCCGTCGTCGTTCAGGCTGCCCAGGCCGCCCAGCAAGGTATAACGGCGATTCATGCCGCCGCCGTGCTGGGTGCCGTTCAGGTCGGTGCCCACTTCCAGGCCCTTGTAGTCGGTCTTCAGGATGAAGTTGACCACGCCGCCGATGGCGTCGGTACCGTAGATTGCGGAAGCACCGTCTTTCAGGATTTCCACGCGCTGAATTGCACCCAGCGGAATCGAGTTCAGGTCGACTGCCTTGCCGGAGGCGCCGTGGTTACCCACACGGCGGCCGTTCAGCAGCACCAGGGTCGCGTTCGGGCCGAGGCCGCGCAGGGATGCGAAGGATGCGCCGCCGGACACGCGGTCGGCGTCGGCGCCGAACACGTTATTACCGGAGGTCATATTGTCCGCGCCGGTGCCGTTGGCAGCGATCGAGCGCAGCAGTTGTTCGGTATTCGTGATGCCAGATTTTTCGATCTGGTCAAAGGTGATCGTCTGCACCGGCAGCGCGCCTTCCTTGGCAACGCGTTTGATGCTGGAACCGGTAATCTCAACCCGCTGAATAGGTTGCTGGGCAACTTCCTGTGCCATCACAGGGCTTACTACACCAATCAGCGCAATCATGTGCGCCAGCGTTTTTACCTTCACGGGTCTCTCCCAAATTTTAGATGTGTTACCGACTCCACTGCGACAAGCGAGCGGGCAATGTCGTGGCATTGCGCTTCTTTGCAAGTTCAGGTTATCGCGGTGGAAAACTTGCCAGCTAATGAAAATTACTGGCCAGCCTATAACTTTATGTAATGAAAAGGCGCGTATTCTAGCGGACTGCGCCGTGAGTAGCCGCTTCCCGCCCTTTGACGTCGATATCCACATAGCGCCAATTGGTCAGTTCGACCGGATGTCGCTTGTAGTTTTTTAGCCACGGTTGCTGAATATCGGCGGAGATAGGGTGAATTAGCAGCACCCAGGGGTTGTATGCATTGATCAGCTGCGACATCTCACGGTAGAGCTTCTGGCGCTCCGGACCGTCCGACAGCTTGTGCGCCTGTTCGTAGCGCTGATTGTATTCAGGCAGGTTAAAACGCGAGTAATTTGCACGGCCGCTGTTGGGACCGTACAACAACTGGAAGAAGTTTTCGCCATCCGGGAAGTCGGCGATCCAGTTGGTTTCGAACATCTGCACCTTGCCAAGGCGCGAAGCCTTGATGATTTCCGTCTTCTTGTCGCTCTTGAAGTTCACGCGCAAGCCGATGGCGTTCAGGTTCTTGCGCCACAGTTCATCGCGCAGGCGGCCCACCGTTGTGGGCTCGGTGTGCATCGTCAGTGTGAGCGGCGATCCGTCCGGCATGGTGCGGAAACCGTCCTTGCCGACGCGGTAGCCGAAGCGGTCCAGCAGCGCTTTAGCCAGTGCCGGATCGTACTGCACCGGGCTGCGGTAGCCGGGGTCATAACCCAGCACATTGGGCGGCAATGGCGATTGCGCGGAGATGGCCAGGCCTTTCTTCAGCAGCGCGACGTCCTCGGGTCCGTTATAACCCAGCGCTATGGCCCGGCGCAGCGCGACCTTTTCCTTGCTGTAGCCGCCGACGACCGGGTCGTCCATATTCATCCACATGTAGTAGGTTTGCAGCACCGGGAAGGGGCTGAGCACCATGCCGCGCTGCGCCAGGTCCGGCTTCAGCGCCGGCTTGGCCTTGGACGGGTCGAGCACCATATCGCGCAGCGATTCCGGCACCTGTTCGATGTAGTCGAATTCGCCATTCAGAAAGCCCAGCACGCGCGACTGGTACTCCTCCATGATCTTGACCTCGACCTTGTCCGCCTGCGGCAGCTTGCGGCCATCGTAGCGCTGCTGATAGTTCGGGTTGGCCGCCAGCGTGATCTTGTCGCTGTGCTTCCATTCCTCCATGCTGAAGGGGCCAGTGCCGACGGGATGATTGCCGACTTGCAGGCCATAGGCTTCGGTCACTTCGCGCGCCACCGCGCCCGTTGCGGGCAGCGCCATGTAGAACAGGAAGCTGGGATCGGGCGCCTTCAGCTTGATGCGCAGAGTGTACTTGTCCAGGGCCTGCAAGCCTTCGATATTTTTCGCGTAGTCGAACTTGCCGTTTTTGTACGCTTCATCGCCAGCCAGTTTGTCCTCGAACATGAACAGCCACGGCGATTTCAGCGACGGGTCGTACAGGCGCTTGATGCTGTAGACGTAATCCTCCGCAGTCACTTCGCGCTTCCTGCCTTTGAAGGCCGGGTCGTCGCTGAAGAACATGCCGGGCTTGAGGTGGAAGGTCCAGGTGGTGCCGGCGGCGTCACTGGCCGGCATGTCGCGTGCGGAGCTGGGCGCCAGTTTCACGGGGCGCGCATCGTAGTCGTAGCGCAGCAAAGGATCGAACAGATTTTCCAGGAGACTGAGGCTGGCCAGATCGGAGGCCACGGCCGGATCGAGGCCGGTTTCGCCAGTCGACAGCAGGGCGTGCAGCACCTTCGGCTCGTCGGCGTGAACGGGCGCCGTCGCGGCAAAAGCGAGTGCCATGGCTGCGGCGATGGTGGACGATGCGCTCCAGAGTCTCTTCATTTCCTGTCCTTATGGTTGCGGCGGAGAGCATAAGGCAGGCCGCGCCGCCGCGCCAGTGAATTACCTCCGGCAGCTTATAACTTTTTTACATGCCTGACCTGCATAGTTTCATCAGCGCGCCCTATACTTTGGCTTCAAAATTGGAAACCAACGGCTTAAACCTGGTGGCTGCCACATCGTGGCAGCCACCTGCTCTGCGCCGCTGGTTTTTGCAAACACATTCGCAACAGGGAATTCATGTCACTCAATTACATCTGGTCCGGCTTCTTCCTGGTAGGGTTCGCGGCAGCGCTGGCGCAGTGGCTGTTTTTGGGCGACACGGAGATTTTCAAAAAAGTCATCGACGGCACCTTTGATTCGGCCCGTTCCGGCGTGATGGACATCGCCCTGCCGCTGGCCGGCGTGATGACGCTGTGGCTGGGCATCATGAACGTCGGCGAGAAGGCCGGCGCGGTCGGCTGGCTGGCGAAAATCATTTCGCCATTCTTCTCGCGCATCTTCCCAGAAGTGCCAAAGGACCACCCGGCCACCGGCCACATGGTCATGAATTTTTCCGCCAACCTGCTGGGCCTCGACAACGCCGCCACCCCGTTCGGACTGAAGGCGATGGAAAGCCTGCAGTCGCTGAACCCCAACAAGGAAACGGCCAGCAACGCGCAGATCATGTTCCTGGTGCTGCACACATCCGGCCTGACGTTGATCCCGCTGGCGATCATGGCGCAACGCGCAATTCTCGGCGCGGCCGATCCATCGGACATTTTCATTCCCTGTTTGATCGCGACTTATTTCGCGACGGTGACGGGCATTATTGCGGTGTCGATCCGTCAGCGCATCAACCTGTTCGACCCGGTGGTGCTGGGCTGGCTGGGCGGCATGACCGCTGCGATCGCGGGACTGATCTTCTACTTCACGCATTACCTGGAACGTTCACAGATCGAGACGGTGTCCAAGGTCGCCAGCAATCTGATTTTGATCGGCATCATCACCATGTTCCTGGTCGGCGCGCTGCGCAAGAAGGTGAACGTGTACGAAGCCTTTATTGAAGGAGCGAAGGGCGGTATTCAGACCTCGCTCACCGTGATTCCTTACCTGGTCGGCATGCTGGTCGCGATCAGCGTGATCCGCAATTCGGGCGTCCTCACCTTCGTGATGGAAGGTTTCCACTGGGTGTTCAGCGTCCTCGGCATGCGCACCGATTTCGTGGATGCGCTGCCGACCGCGTTGATGCGTCCACTGAGCGGCAGCGGCTCGCGCGCGCTGATGATCGACGCGATGAAAACCTATGGTCCGGATTCCTTCATTGGCCGCCTGGTCTGCATGTTCCAGGGCTCGGCTGATACCACCTTCTACATCGTCGCCCTGTATTTTGGCTCCGTGGGCATCCGCAAAACGCGCTACGCGATTTCCTGCGGCCTGATCGCCGACTTCGCGGGCGTGATCGCCGCGATTGGTGTGGCTTACGTCTTCTTCGGATAAGGAGTGTTCATGCGTCGTCTGCTTCTCGCTTCCCTGATTGCCGCTTGCGGCGTGGCGCATGCTGCGCTGCCGGAACCTGTCGCCCGTCTCGCTGCGGCAAATGGCATTCCCGAAGAGGCTATTGGTGCGCTGGTGCTACGCGGCGATCAGACGCTGGTTTCGAGTATGCCGGACCAGCCGTTCGCACCCGCATCGACCATGAAGCTGGTGACGACGATGGTCGGACTCGACGAACTTGGTCCGGTATTCAAAGGACGCACGGAGCTGCGCAGCAATGGCCAGGTTTCCAATGGCACGCTGTACGGCGATCTCGTGCTGCGCGGCGGCGCGGACGGCGATTTCACCGTGGACGCCTTCACGCATATGCTGGAGAAGCTGCGCACGCAAGGGATTCGCCGCATCGAAGGCAATCTGGTGCTGGACCGCACGCTGTGGCAGCCATCTCGCCTTGATGCCGGCGCACCGCAGTTTGATGAATCGCCCGAGGCTTACTACAACGTGATTCCGGACGCGCTGTGGCTGAACATGAATATGCTCACGGTGGATATCGCATCGGATGCGAAGTCGGTGCGCGTGTCGATGCTGCCGGAGCTGGATAAGGTGTCGGTAAAGTCCGAGCTGGAACTGACCAATGGCGAATGCGCGAAATGGGAAGATGGCTGGAAGGTGCCGGAGTATGTGCGCAACGGCTCTCGCTTGACGGTGGTGTTGAAGGGCACCTATCCACGCAACTGCGCCAAGACCAATGTGGTCAATGTGCTGGACCGCCATGACTTCACCGAACGCTTCTTCCGCGCGACGTGGGCGCGGCTGGGCGGCAAGTTCAGTGGCTCGGTAGTTGAAGCCGAAGCACCTTCCAGTGCAGCGAATCTGCTGGCCGAACATGTATCGCGAACGCTGCCCGAAATCGTCCGCGACACGAACAAGCCTTCCGATAACGGCCTTGCGCGCTCCATTTTCCTCAGCCTCGGCAGCCTGCAAGCGGATGCCAAGCTGGGCAGCCGCCCACTGGAGCTGATGCCTGCCGCAGCAGCATCGCCCGGCGGCGGCGACGTTGCGCCATCTTCCCCTACGCTGGTGCGCTCCGAGCTCGTGGTGCGCAACTGGATGCGCGCGCATGGCATCGACGACACCGGCCTGGTGCTGGAAAACGGTTCCGGCCTGTCGCGCGTAGAGCGCATCCGTCCCGTGCAAATGGCGGGCCTGCTGCGCGCCGCGCAGAAATCACTGTGGGCTCCTGAATTCCTCACCAGCCTGCCGATCGCCGGCGTCGATGGCACCATGAAGCGCCGTCTGAAAGAAAGCACCGCCGCCCAGCGCGCCCGCGTGAAAACCGGCACCTTGCGCGATGTGGTCGCCGTGGCTGGCTATGTCCCCGACGCCAATGGCCAACTGTGTATCGTCGTCGCCATGGTCAACCACGACCACGCCGGCAACGGCGTCGGCCGCAGCATCGTCGACGCCCTCATCGACTGGACCGCCCACACGGGCACGAATCAGTTGTCGCCTCTGCCGGAAGCAGCAGGAAAGTAAACGGAAAGCAGCAAGGTTCCGAGCGATTCTGCGCTCGCACAAGCAAACTCACTTCCCCGGCGGGAAGGCAGCGATGAGTTCGACTTCGATGACCAGCTGGGGCGAGAACAGGCGCTGGACGCTGACCCAGGTGGCGGCGGGCAGATGGTTGTTGTAGAAGGGCAGGCGCAGGTCCTTGGCCTTGACCAGCGCGTCCATATCGGTCGTGTAGATGTTTTCCTTCACCACGTCAGCGAACGTCAGGCCGTTCGCGGCGAGTGTTTTGCCGAGCTTTGTGTAGACCATCTGCACGGCGCCCGGCATGTCGCCGCTGCCGGTGTGGCCGGAGACGTAGAGCAGGTTCCCGTTGCGCACGGCGCTGCAATAGCCAATTGCGCGCTCAGCCGTTTCGTTGGCGTGGTAGCAGCCTGGCTGGGTATCGGCAGCATGTGCGGCGCCAGCGGCGAGCAGCAGGCTCGAGATGAGTGCATTGAGTTTGTTCATTGCCCCTCCATTAGTTGAGTGGCAATACTCTATCACTACAGGACTTTGGCGTAGGTGGCGCGCACTTGAACGCGGTCGCCGCAGTCGAAGTGCCACCATTCGCTGTTGATGCCGACGAAGCCGGCTTCGGTCATGGCGTCGCGCAGCAGTTTGCGGTTGGCGATTTGCGCGGCTGTGAGCGCGCCGCTGGCGAGGTGTTTCTCTTCCAGGATCGGATGCGACAGCTCGGTCATGTCGTCAAAGCCCGTGCCCATATCCAGCTCCCGTCCAGCCGCATCGAGGATGGTCACGTCTACCGCCATGCCGAAGGAATGAATGGAGCCGCGCTCGGGCGGTGCGAGGTACATTTGCAGGTCGGTTCCGGCCAGGGCGTCCCAGAGTTCGATCTGCACACTATGCGGGCGCAGGGCATCGAGGATCAACAGCTTGTGGCCAGGCGCGCGCGTGGCAAGCGTCGCCACCACACGCTCAATGGCAGCGGCAGCATCAGTGTGCAGCCACGCGCAATCCTGCGGCGAATACAGATCGCGGCCGACGAAGTTGTCCGGCGTCGCGTAGCGCAAATCGACTCCAATATCGGCAATCGTGCTCAGGTGACGGAATTCCGGACTTCCGGTGATCTCTTCGCTGCGGATGGTACGGCTCATGTGTTTCCTGTTTCGAGACAGGCGCGCGCCGCAGCCGCAATGCTGTCGGCCAGCTGGCGTGCGCCGTGCGACAGCGGCGAGTGCCCGGCCGTCAGCAGGTAAAGCTGGATCGGGATCGCAGGCGCCCATTGGCGGCGCTGTACGCGGGTTGATAATGCGGATGCTGCCGTGAACGGATCGACCACCGCCATGCCGCTGCCGGCTTCCACCAGCGAGCGCGCGATCTGGTAGGTCTGCACCACGGTGCGGAAAATCGGATGCTGGCCCTGCGCTTCGCAGGCTGCGACCACCATCTCGCCCAGCGGGTCAGTGTCGGCGTAGCCAATCAGTTCGCCCACCAGTCCTTCGGCCGTCAGCGGCTGCGACAGCTCTTCGTCACGCCAGGTTCCGACCGGGGCGATTACCGTCATCAAGCCTTGCGCCAGCGGCTCGGCGACGATGCCGGGATGGCGCGGGTCCTGTAGCGACAGTGCGAGATCAGCCTCGCCCAGCCGCAGCATGTTCACGATTTCGGTGGTGTGGTGCGTACCCAGCTCGCAGCGCGCGCCGGGGAAGTCGCGGCGCCATGCGCTCATCGCTTGCGGCAGCACGCTGATCGCAATGGTCGGCGTCGACACCAGGCGAATGGTTTCTTCGGCATGCCCCTTCAGGCTTGCAGCGAGACGGCGGATACCCTGCAGGTCGCGATGCAGCTTCTCGGTTTCCGCGAACAGGCGGTGCGCCTCCGGCTTTGGATAGAGCTTGCCGCGCACTCGCTCGAACAAGGGCATGCCAAGTTGCAGTTCGCAGTGCTGCAAGACCTTGGTCACTGCTGGTTGCGAAATATGCAAAACCTGCGCGGCGCCGCTGATGGTGCCGACCTGCATGATCGCGTGGAAAACTTCTATATGACGCAGCCGCATCGCTTCAATTCCTCATCGTTACGCCGCAGAATCCTGCGGGAATCAGTGCAGGATAGGGGAAACCTGCCTGCGGCGCAACGCGGGGCAATGCTTATGGCTTGGATGGTGCAGCCACCGCCGGGGCAGCCACAACAGGCGGCTTCGGTGTGGTCAGCACGTCCAGAATCGCGGCGGTTTCCGCATCCGGCACGCCGTCCCACTTGCTCTGGCGGTATTTGGACTGGAAGGTGACCATCACATTGTGGGTGGCCTCATCCAGCACGCCAGTCTGCGGTACGGCATAGCCGTGGGTGGCCAGTTTGTTCTGGAACCAGGCGACGTCCGGCAGCTGGGCTTCGTAGATGGCGCGCTTGGAGGCGACCTCGTTGGCGTCCGGCCAGGTGATCAGGCCGGCGTCAGCCAGCTGCTTCCACGGGAACAGCGGACCCGGGTCCTGCTTGCGCTGCGGGGCAATGTCGGCGTGGCCGAGGATGTTTTCCGGCGCGACGTTATGGCGTTCCTTGATCTGTTTGACCAGTGCGATCAGCTGGTCGATCTGGGCTTGCTTGAAGGGATACCACGCGCGGCCTTCCGGCGTTTCCTTGAAGCCCGGATTCACGATTTCGATACCGACCGAGCTGTTGTTCAGCTGGGTATAGGTCTTCCAGCTGCTGACGCCGGCGTGCCAGGCGGAGCGGGTTTCATCCACCAGCGCGTAGAACTTCGGCTTTTCCTCATCGGTCAGCAAGTAGTGAGCGCTGACTTCCCCTTCGGTCAGCTGCTTGATCGCCAGCGGCAGATCGGACACGGTGTAGTGGATCACGATGAAACGCACACGGCTGCTCTGTCCCTTCGACGGGCCGAGCGTATGGTCGATGGTCGGCGGCTGGGTGGCGCAACCGGCCAGCACGGATACCAGGGAAGCAAGCAGCAGTTTTTTGATCATGGACGTCTCTTATGTTTTAGTTGCGTGGACGGGCCGCCATGCGGGCAGCCGCGTAGTGAGGATGGGCAGTTTGTTTGCTCAGCTCAAGCCCGGGCGGCAGTTCGGCGCGCATGGCTTCGAAAATCAGGGGATGCAGCTCGGCGGCGCGACCGGCCAGCACGATAGGCCGGGGGCCGAAGCGGGACACCAGCGCCAGCGCCAGGCGGGCCAGTTCGCGTCCGGCCTGCAGCAGAATGTGGCGCGCAGCCGGATCGGCGCCTGCGCTCATGGCGACGGCCAGCGCCAGCTTGCCGATTTCACCACGCTCGCGGGTGTACATGAAGGAACGGGAGAAGGCCCAGTCATTACCGCCGACGTGGTCGAACACGGCATGCGCCATGGGCGAATCCGTCCAGGAACCGGGCTGCTCATCTTCGTTGCGCCAGATGCGGCGCATGGCTTCACGGGCGATCCAGAAACCGCCGCCGGCATCGTCCAGCATCACGCCGCGGCCGCCGGCGCGATGGAACTCGCCTTCGGCATCGATGAAGGCAGCGATGGAGCCGGTGCCGGCGTAGACCAGGTAGCCTTCGCCCGGCTCGAACGCATCGAGGTAGGCGATTTCGATATCGTTGCAGATGGTGATGGCGTCCAGGCGCACATCGAGAAGGCCGGACAGCCAGCCCAGCAGCACATTGCCATCGCCCCCGAAGCCCGTCAGCCCTGCGCACACGCGCAGAGGCTTCCCGGAATCCAGCACGTCCTTGGCCAGTTCAGCGAAGATGGCGTGCACTTGTTCTCGGCCAGCAGGTTTGGCCATCATCAGGGCGGAGAGTCCCGCGACCGTGCCTTCGGCGACGATGTTCCCGGATGGCTCAGCGAGCGCCCAGCGCGATTGCGTGCCGCCGGCGTCTATGCCCAGTCCAAGTGAACGGTCGGAATCGGAATTGCCCATGATCGCGTAAGTTTAAGACCGTTCCTTGACAAGTTCACATGAAAGCTTGCACGGCTCTCATTCCTTGAGGTTATAAGGTCGCGGCAACGCGCGCGCTCTCATTCCCGAGGCGATCGACCGCCGTCACGACGACTGAGCGTGCCGGCACGCCGCCATCGTCCGTCAGCACCACTTCGCTGCGCGTGGCCGGGGCCACCACAAAGCGCCATTCGTCGCCATAGCGCGCCCAGATGGCGAACTGGGTCGCTTTCGGCACCGTGCCCAAGGCGATGGCCAGGCCGCTGCCATTGCGCTTGACTGCCACCGTTGGCGCCGCCGGCGCTTCGCTGCCCAGCCATGGCGAAGTCGGCACCAGCGCGGCGCTCTGGTAGCTGACGGCTTTCAGCTGGTCGTAAATGCCTTTGCGGTTTTGCATCAGCGCCGCGATGCTGAAATGGACATGGCCGTCCACCGTGCCGCGGCTGCGCATCAACTCGATCTGCTGCACGATTTCGTCCGGCGTGAAGGACTTTTCCGTGTTGTCGATGCGGCTGGTGTACAGACCCGGCCACAGGTGGCGCGCACGTTTGTTCTGGCCTTGCCAGTAATCGAGCAGCACCGGGAAGGCTTGCGGCTGCTGGGCAATCGGCCAGTAGAGCTGGGGCGTGAAGTAATCGAGCCAGCCGTTTTGCAGCCAGGTTTCGGCGTCCGCATACAGCTTGTCATACTGGCTGAAACCCTGGATGCCGGGCGGGCGGCGGTCCGGACGGCCAATGCCGAAGGGGCTGATGCCGAAACGTACCCAGGCCTTTTCCTTGTGAATGCCGTTGTAAATCGCTTCGATCAGCTGGTTCACGTTCTGGCGGCGCCATGCGGCGCGGTCCAGCGTGCCGCCGCCTGCCACGTAGCGTTGCCAGGCCGGCTGGTCGGGGAAATCGAGTTCCGGCTTGCTGCCGTTCGAAGGCACGTCCAGCGCGGCGGCTTCGCCACCGTTGGCGCTTGGGGCTTCGATCGGATAGGGATAGAAATAATCGTCGATGTGGACGCCGTCCACGTCGTAGCGGCGCACCACGTCCAGGATCACGTCCAGCGTCTGCTGCGCGGCCGCTTCTTCGCCCGGGTCCATCCACAGGAATTTGCCGTACTGCTTGACCACCTGCGGCTTGGTGTTGGCGATGTGGTCGCGCGCATTTGGCGATTTGGCGGCGGAGTGGCGGGCGCGGTATGGGTTGAACCATGCGTGCAGTTCCAGCCCTCGCGCATGCGCCTGGGCGATCCAGAATTGCAGGGGGTCCCATGCCGGCGATGGCTCGCGGCCTTGCGCACCGGTCAGGTATTCCGACCATGGCTCAAGCTTCGATGGATAAATCGCGTCGGCACTTGGGCGTACCTGCAAGACGATGGCGTTCAGGTTCAGTGCTTTGGCACGGTCGAGGATCGCCAGCACCTCCGCCTGCTGCTTCGCTACCGGCAGGTTGCTGCGGCTGGGCCAGTCGATGTTGGCGACCGTCGACACCCAGGCGGCGCGGAATTCGCGCGGCGCGGGCGGCGGCTGGTCGCCGGTGAACGGTGGATGTGCGACGGGCTGCGTGGTGGCGCCAGGCGTACTGCCCGCCGGCGCCGGGCCGCTGGCAGGAGTGGCGGTGCCTTTATCGGGCGGCACCGGCGTGGTACAGGCGGCAAGGATGGCGGAAATCGCGCTCGCCGCACCCGCCGCAAGGGTCAGCCGCCTTTTTGAACTAAAACTCACTACCAACCTCCGCAACGCTGAAGCGCTGTATTGTACCTATTCGCGGCCGAACGCCGGGTCCACTTTGATCAGCGCCGTCATGATGAAGGCGGGGATGGTCGCGGTGCAGGCCCAGATGAAGAAATGCGGGTACCCGAGATATTCCTGGATGGCGCCGCTCGCCATCTGCGGCACCATCATGCCAAGCGCCATGAAGCCGGTGCAGATAGCGTAGTGCGCAGTTTTGTGTGCGCCTTCCGCCACCATGATCATGAACATCAGATAGGACGCAAAGCCGAAGCCGTAGCCGAATTGCTCGATGCCGATGGCAGCGGAAATCAGCGCGAAATTCTGCGGCATGGCGTGGGACAGATAAACGAATACCAGGTCCGGCAAGTGCGTCGCAAACGCCATCGGCCACAGGCAGCGCTTCAGGCCATAGCGAGAAATGACCCAGCCGCCCAGCAGACCGCCGACCGTCAGCGAGATCACGCCGATGGTGCCGTAGGCGATGCCGAGATCCGAAGTGTCGAGACCCAGACCGCCTTTATCTGCCGGGTCCAGCAGAAAGGGCACGGCCATTTTCAGCAGCTGCGATTCGCCGAGGCGGAAGGTCAGCAGGAAGAGCAGGATGACCACGATGCCGTCCTTGCGGAAGAAGGCGCCGAAGGTATCGAAGAATTCCTTGAACGGGTTGCTGCTGGTGGCCGTCTTGCGATCGACCGCCGGTTTCGGCAGCATGAACAGATGGTAGAACGCGAGCAGCCCGAACACGCCGGCCATGATGCCGAACACAATGCCCCAGGCCAGGTGCGGATTGCCGGAATGCTTGATCAGCTCACCGGCGATATAAGTCAGGCCGCCGTTGCAAGCCACGTTGGCGACGCGGTAGAAGGTGCTGCGCACACCGACGTAGGCCGCCTGGTCTTTGGGCCGCATGCCCAGCATGTAGAAGCCGTCCGCAGCGATGTCGTGCGTGGCGGAGCTGAAGGCGATCAGCCACATGGCGGCAAGACTTAGCTGGAAGAAGTGCGGCAGCGGCGTGGTGAAGGCGACGGCGGCCAATGATGCGGCAATCACCATCTGAAGCACGACCACCCAGGCACGCTTGGTGCCGAACATTTCAACGATCGGCGACCAGAGCGGCTTGATGATCCAGGGCAGGTACAGCCAGGAAGTGTAGAACGCGATGTCGGTATTGGAGATACCGGTGTTCTTGTACATCGTTGTGGACAAGGCCATCACGGCAAAGTAGGGGATGCCTTGACCGAAATAGAGTGAGGGCACCCACCACCATGGGTTGCGTTGCTGCGCTTGTTCCATGCGTTCCTTTTGTTTTATGCGGAAAGCGCTCCGCGGACGCTTCCTTTCGCTTGATCCAGCAGGGTCTCCGCCTGCTGTACGTTTACTTTTTTCAGGAGTGCGACCACGGCTACCTTCACGTGGAAGCCGCACTGCTCCAGCGCGCTGCGGGCCGACGCTTCATCGGCGCCGGTCGCGTGCATGGTCAGGCGCACGGTGCGCGCGAACAGCTTCGCGTTGGTCGGCTTCAAGTCTACCATCAAGTTTCCGTAGACTTTGTTCAGGCGGACCATGATGGCGCTGGAGATTGTGTTCAGCACGATCTTCTGCGAAGTGCCCGCTTTCAGGCGCGTGCTGCCGGAGATAACTTCGGAACCGGTGTCCAGCGTGATGCCCACTTCGGCCTCGTTCGCGACCGGCGCATCCACGTTGTTGGCGATACCGATGGTCAGTGCGCCGATTGCGCGCGCGGCATGCAGCGCGCCCAGCACGTATGGGGTGCCGCCGGAGGCAGCCAGCAGCAGCACGACATCGTTCGGCGTCGGCTTCAGTCCTTGCAGGTCAACTGCGCCCTGCTCGCGGTCATCTTCCGCGCCTTCGACGGCCTGGAACATGGCCGACTCGCCGCCTGCCAGCAGCGCCAGCGCGCGCCCGTGCGGCCAGGAGAAAGTCGGGTACAGCTCCACGCTATCCAGCACGCCGAGGCGGCCGGACGTGCCCGCGCCCACGTAGAGCAGGCGCCCGCCCGCTTCGATGCGTGGTACTGCTGCGGTAATAGCTTTTGCGATGGAAGGAGCGGCGTTGCGGACTGCCTGCACCGCGTTGAGCTGGTCGTCTACGAATGCGGCAACCAGCTGTTCTGTGGGGTATTGGTCGAGCCCGGTATGCAGGCTACTGGGGGTTTCGGTTTTTAGCATGATGAAGACCAGTGTAATACCAAATCATCCGCCCAGCCCATGAAAGGAAGATACATGGGCATTACACCAGGTTATGCGGCGCGGCGCATCTCCGCCACGAAATCGTAATGGTCGCTGCGGCAGTAGGAATGGGTCAGCTCCACCGCTTCGCCCGAATCCAGATAGGCAATACGGGTGATGAAGAGCACGGCCTGGCCTTCCGGCACTTCCAGCCGCTCCGCCAGCTCGGCCGGCGCGTTCATGGCGCGAATGTGCTGCAGCGCGCGCACGGGCGCTTTGCCGACCGATTCCAGGTATTGATACAGCGAGTCACCGATTTCTTCGGGACGCGGCACGGCGCTTTGCAGCAGCACGCTCACTTCGTAGGCCATGACGACATCATCCGCCAGGCGCAGCCGCTCCAGGCGCGCGACCTTGGTGTTGGGCGACAGGCCAAGGCTCATCTGCTCGTCCGCGCTGGCGGTAACGATGGCGCGCTTCAGCCAGCGCGAGCTGGGCTTATAGCCGCGCTGCTGCAGCTGTTCGGAGAAGCTGGAGAGATTGGACAGTGGCTGCTCAATGCGCGGCGCGATGTAGTTGCCCGAACCGCGGCGGCGCACGACCAGCCCTTGCTCGACCAGCTGGTCGATAGCCTTCCGCGCCGTCACGCGCGACACATTCAACTGCTCGGACAGCGTGCGCTCCGAAGGCAGCGCCTGATCGACCTGATATCGCCCGTTGCGCACATCGTCGCTCAACTTGCGGGCAATCTGCATATACAGCGGTGAACTATCTTCTAGATCCGGTTTGAATTCTGCGCCGGGGTGGCTCATTGCATTTCTCCTGTTATGCAGTAGTTTAATAGCGATGAGCTTTTCACGCTGATTTTTTGTTACATATGCCAGATGGTTATGTGCGCATAATCAGTTTTCATTGGCCCCTGTGGCCGCCTCCAACGTATGCTTTTTGACATAACAAACACAGGAGGCTGAATGACGATGCGCGCGCTGATTGGAGCGATACTGCTGGGCGGAATGAGCCATGTGATGGCGGCGGGGCCTGCAACTGTCTCGCCCACTTCGGTGCTGGACCGCGAGTTGGCGGCAATCGTCAACGATGCGCAGCGCCCGCTTTCCGGCTTGTCGGTGCTGGCGATCCGCGATGGCAAAGTCTCCTACCAGCAGCAGTTCGGCCTGCGCCGCATAGATACTGCCGGTAACGGCGCCACCGCGCCGGTCACGCCAGCGACGATGTTCCGCATCGCCTCCATCTCCAAGATGATGACCACCTTCGGCGTGATGAAGCTGGTCGAAGAGGGCAAGCTGAATCTGGATGCGGATATCAGCACCGTGCTGGGCTATCCCGTCCGCAATCCCGCTTATCCCGACAAGTCGATCACCCTGCGCACGCTGCTCAGCCATACCTCCACGCTGCGCGACGATGCAGGCTATTTCTGGGGCACCGATACCGACTTGCGCGAAGTGCTGCTGCCTGGTGGTAAGCGCTACGGCAAGGGCGAGATGTTTGCGAAGGACGGTGCGCCCGGCGAATACTTCACCTACTGCAATCTGAACTGGGGCGTGATCGGCACGCTGATGGAGCGCGCCAGCGGCGAGCGCTTCGACCGTCTGATGAAGCGCCTGCTGTTGACGCCAATGGGCCTGCACGGCGGCTACAATCCTGCCGAATTCACGGCGCAGGAAGTGTCCGACACCGCCACACTGTACCGCCGCCGCACGCGTGATACCGAAATCTGGGACGCGAAAGGCCCGTGGATCGCGCAGGTGGATGACTTCGGCGTCACGCCGCCGCAGGAACCGGCAGGCATAGAACATTACCAGATCGGTTCTAACGGTACGCTGTTCAGCCCAACCGGCGGCATGCGCATTTCCGCTGGCGATATGGGCAAGATCATGCTCATGCTGATCAATAACGGCCGCTACGAGGGCAAGCAAATCCTCAAGCCCGAGTCGCTGAAAACCATGTTCACCGAGCAGTGGCACTACAACGGCAAGAACGGCGATACGCTGAAAGGCCTGTATCACAGCTGGGGATTAGGCACACAGCGCTTCGATAATGAACCGGGCAAGGGCAATCGCCTGGTTTCCGGTGGCGGCTTCAACGCGGTTGGCCATCTGGGCGAGGCTTATGGCCTGATCTCGACTTTTGTGGTGGATCTGCAAAATAAAAACGGACTGGTGTCGCTGATTGGCGGCTTCGCCAGCGATCCGGATGCTTATCCGGGCACCTACTCCGCCCACACCCGCACCGAGGAGTTGATCCTCGACGCACTCTATCGCCGCGCCGTATTGGGAGACGCCCGCCAGACGGCGGATCATTGAACCCCCATGCCCGCGTCATCACCCGAGGTTATGGCCGCCGAAAGAAGTTTAATTGGCGACATGTGTCGGCGCGCCGTTAATCTGTCATTAAGAGAAACCTGGCCCTATGCAGGCCATAGCGAGGCGTAATGCAGCAAGAAGCACAGCAAGTAGTCGTGATCGGTGGCGGTGTCGTGGGCCTGACTTCGGCCTGGTGGCTACTGGAAGCGGGCTATCGCGTGACATTGCTCGAAAAGGCGCCCACCGTCGGCAGCGCGGCAAGCGCGCGCAATGGCGGGCAACTGAGCTATCGCTACGTGGCGCCGCTGGCAGATGCCGGCGTTCCGATGAAGGCGCTGGAATGGCTATGCCAGGACGCCGGTCCGCTGCGCTTCCGTCCCGAGGCCGATATGCGCCAATGGCGCTGGCTGGCGCAGTTCCTCGCCAACTGCAATGCGGCCGACAATGCGCGCACCACCGCCAAGCTGCTGGAGCTGGGTGAGCTGAGCCGCCAGTCGATGGCGCAGCTGGAGATGACGATTCCGCTGTCCGAATTTTCCTGGCGCGATGCGGGCAAGCTGGTGGTGTACCGCTCCGAGAAAGCATTCAAAAAGGCTGTCGCCAAGCCTGATTCCGAAGGCAACCGCGTTGTGCTGAACGGTGCGGAAACCGCGCAAATGGAACCAGCGCTGGCTGAACTCGCGCCATCGCTGGCTGGCGGCATCTTCAACAGCGGCGAAGCCGTCGCGGATTGCCACGCCTTCTGCCTCGCACTGGAAAAGCGCCTGATGTCGCATCCACGCTTCGAAGGCATCGTGCACGCCGAAGCGCGTTCGATCTTCACGGAAGGCGGCAAGGTGTCTGCCATCGAAACCAGCGCTGGCTGGATCGCAGCCGACCAGTTCGTGCTGGCCGCCGGCATCCAGAGCCGCAACCTGGCCGCCACTGCCGACATCTACCTGCCCATGTATCCGCTGAAGGGCTACAGCCTGACCGCGCCGATCCGCGCAGGCGACCGCGCGCCTGAAATCAGCGTGACGGACTTCGAACGCAAGACCTTGTACGCACGCATCGGCTCCAACCTGCGCATTGCCGCCATGGTGGACATGGTGGGCGAAGACACGTCCATCGACCAGCACCGCATCGCCGGCCTCACCAAACTGGCCCGCACCACGATGCCGCACGCCGCCGACTACGACAACGCCGAAGCCTGGGCCGGCCTGCGCCCTGCCACGCCGAATTCCGCGCCCCTCATCGGCGCCACCCAGTATTCCAACCTGTGGCTCAACGTCGGCCACGGCCCCCTCGGCTTCACCTTCGCCTGCGGCACCGCCAGCCTGCTCGCATCCCTCATGCGCGGCAAACCAACGCCGTTCGCGCTGGACTTCCTGGCTTACAAGCACTGATCACCCTCAAAGCGCGCACGCAGCCGCGCAGTAATTGCCAAAGCAATAACTGACGGGCGTGCTAATCGCACATCGGCGTTGGATCGCGGATAATTGCGGGATGTCCAAGACCAAGACCCCTATTGGCTGCCCCTGTGGCGGCCCTTCGCTGGCTGCTTGCTGTGGGCCGTTTATCGAGGGTAAGGCGCTGCCGGAGACGGCGGAAAAGCTGATGCGCTCGCGCTATACCGCCTACACCTTGCAGAATGAGGACTACCTCAAGGCCACCTGGCACCCCAGCACCCGTCCGGCTGATCAAATAATTAACAAAAATGAAAAGCTCCAATGGCTGGGACTTGAGGTAAAATCTGCTTTACGTTTACGTCAACGTAAAGCAGAGGCTGCGGAAAATGAGGACTTTGTGGAGTTCGTCGCCCGCCTGCGCGTCGATGGCCGGGGGCAGCGGCTGCATGAGGTCAGCCGTTTCCTGCGCGAGCCTGACGAAGGTGGTCTGCGCTGGTTTTACGTGGACGGTCAATTTCCAGAATAAGAGAGGGAGACCATGCCGCACATCGAAAGCAAACTCAATCCGCGCAGCGAAGACTTCAAAGCCAACGCCGCCGCGATGCAGGCCATCGTCGACGACCTGCGCGCCAAGGTGGCCAAGGCTGCTGAAGGCGGCGGCGAAGCGGCCAGCGCCAAGCACGTCGCCCGCGGCAAGCTGCTGCCGCGCGACCGCGTTCAGATGCTGCTCGATCCCGGCACTCCCTTCCTCGAATTCTCCCAGCTGGCCGCTTACGAAATGTATGACGGCGCGGCGCCATCGGCCGGCATTATCACCGGCATCGGCCGCGTATCCGGCCAGGAATGCGTGATCGTCTGTAACGACGCCACGGTTAAAGGCGGCACTTACTATCCAATGACCGTGAAGAAGCACCTGCGCGCGCAGGAAATCGCGGACCAGAACAACCTGCCCTGCATTTACCTGGTGGATTCCGGCGGCGCCAACCTGCCGAATCAGGACGACGTGTTTCCGGACCGCGATCACTTCGGCCGCATCTTCTTCAACCAGGCCAATATGTCGGCCAAAGGCATCCCGCAGATCGCGGTGGTGATGGGCTCCTGCACGGCAGGCGGCGCTTATGTGCCGGCCATGTCGGACGAGTCGATCATCGTGAAAGAGCAGGGCACCATTTTCCTTGGCGGTCCTCCGCTGGTGAAGGCGGCGACCGGTGAAGTGGTGTCGGCGGAAGACCTGGGCGGCGGCGATGTGCACACGCGCCTGTCCGGCGTGGCCGATCACCTGGCGCAGGACGATATGCACGCGCTGTCCATGGCCCGCACCATCGTGTCCAACCTGAACCGCCAGAAGCCGCAACAGGGCACGCTGCGCGAAGCGGCGGAGCCGAAGTACGCGCCGGAAGAACTGTATGGCGTGATCCCGGTCGATACCCGCAAGCCTTTCGATATCCGCGAAGTCATCGCGCGCATCGTGGACGGCAGCGAGTTCGATGAATTCAAGGCGCGCTATGGCACCACGCTGGTGTGCGGCTTCGCCCATATCTACGGCATGAAGGTCGGTATCATCGCCAACAACGGCATCCTGTTCTCCGAGTCGGCGCTGAAAGGCACACACTTCATCGAACTGTGCTGCCAGCGCAAGATCCCACTGGTCTTCCTGCAGAACATTACCGGCTTCATGGTCGGCCGTAAATACGAGAACGAAGGCATCGCGCGCAATGGCGCAAAGATGGTAACCGCTGTGGCGACGGCTTCCGTGCCGAAGTTCACCGTGATCATCGGCGGCTCCTTCGGCGCGGGCAACTACGGCATGTGCGGCCGCGCTTACTCGCCGCGCTTCCTGTGGATGTGGCCCAATGCGCGCATCTCCGTGATGGGCGGCGACCAGGCGGCATCCGTGCTCGCCACCGTGAAGCGCGACGGCATTGAAGGCAAAGGCGGTAGCTGGAGCGCTGAGGAAGAAGCCGCGTTCAAGCAGCCGATCAAGGATCAGTACGAATACCAGGGCCACCCTTATTACGCGTCCGCCCGCCTGTGGGACGACGGTGTGATCGACCCCGCCGATACGCGCATGGTGCTGGGCCTGGGCTTGTCGGCCGCGCTGAATGCGCCGATCCCGGACACCAAGTTCGGTGTGTTCCGCATGTAAGGAGATGAGCATGGAATACCAGACCCTTACTGTCGCCATCGAAAACAAGGTCGCCACCGTGACGCTGAACCGTCCGGATGTGCGCAATGCCTTCAACGAACATACGATCAACGAGCTGTCCGTCGCATTCCATGCGCTGGGCCGCAATGAAGATGTGCGCGCCATCGTGCTGGCCGCAAACGGTCCGGCCTTTTGTGCCGGGGCGGATCTGAACTGGATGAAGAAAATGGCCGGTTACTCTCACGAGGAGAACCAGGCCGACGCCATGCAGCTGGCGCAGATGCTGCGCACGATCTACCTCTGCCCCAAGCCCGTCGTGGCCAGAGTGCAGGGCGATTGCTATGCGGGCGGAATGGGCCTGGTGGCGGCATGCGATATCGCGGTCGCTGTCCAGGAAGCCAATTTCTGCCTGAGCGAGGTGAAGCTGGGACTGATCCCGGCCACCATTTCCCCTTATGTCATCAAGGCGATGGGCGAGAATGCGGCGCGCCGCTATTTCCTCACCGCCGAACGCTTTACCGCCCAGGAGGCGCATCGTATCGGATTCGTGCACGAAGTCGTCGCGGCCGACGCGCTGGATGCCAAGGTCGCCGAGCTGCTGAAGGCACTCGTGACCAATAGCCCGAATGCGGTCAAGGAAGCCAAGGTGCTGGTGCGCGACGCCGCTCACAAGGCCGTGGACGACGCGCTGCTTGCCGACACGGCGCTGCGCATCGCCAATATCCGTGCTTCCGCCGAAGGCCGCGAGGGCGTCCAGTCCTTCCTGGAAAAGCGCAAGCCTGGGTGGCTTAGCTAAGAACGGCGGATCGATGATCCGCCCTACGAGCGTCACCGGTAGCGCCGCGTTCAGCGGATTTTCGATGACGCCACGTAGGGCGGGTCATTGACCCGCCGAATAGGAGTAGTGTTGGATACAAATCAATCAAGCGACTGGGTCGCACGAAGCCTGCGCAGTGTATGGCACCCGTGCACCCAGATGCAGCACCACGAAACCGTGCCGCTGATCCCGGTCAGCCACGGCCGCGGCGTGTGGCTCTACGACCATGAAGGCAACCGCTACCTGGACGCGATCAGCTCCTGGTGGGTGAACCTGTTCGGCCACGCCAATCCGCGCATCAACGCAGCCCTGCGCGAACAGCTGGACATGCTGGAACACGCCATGCTCGCCGGCTTCACGCACGAACCGGTGATCCAGTTGTCCGAGCGTCTGTCCGCGCTCACACAGCATCAGCTGGGCCACGCGTTCTACGCATCGGACGGCGCATCCGCCGTCGAAATCGCGCTAAAAATGAGCTTCCACGCCTGGCGCAACAGCGGCCATGGCGACAAGCAGGAATTCGTCTGCCTCAAAGGCAGCTACCACGGCGAGACGATTGGCGCGCTGGCTGTGACCGATGTCGCGCTGTTCAAGGACGCCTACGGCCCGCTGCTGCGCGCCGCGCAGACCGTGATGTCGCCGGACGCACGCCAGGCTGCTGAAGGCGAAAGCACCGCCGACGTGGCACGCCGTGCTGCGGCCGACGTTGAACGCGTGTTCACCGAACGCGCCGGCAAGATCGCCGCCATCATCATCGAGCCGCTGGTGCAATGCGCTACCGGCATGGCGATGCACGATCCGCTTTACCTGAAGCTGGTGCGCGAGCTGTGCGACAAGCACGGCGTGCACCTGATTTTCGACGAAATCGCCGTCGGCTGCGGCCGCACCGGCACCTTCTTCGCCTGCGAACAGGCGGGCGTGTGGCCGGACTTCCTGACTCTGTCCAAGGGCATAAGCGGCGGCTACCTGCCGCTGTCCATCGTGCTGTCGCGCGAAGAGATTTATCAGGCCTTCTATAGCACCGACGTGACGCGCGGCTTCCTGCATTCGCATTCCTACACCGGCAACCCGCTGGCCTGCCGCGCTGCACTGGCCACGCTGGACATCTTCCAGGAAGACCATGTGCTGGAAGCAAACCAGGCCCGCTCGCGCAAGCTGACCGAAGCCCTGGCGCCGCTGGCGAATCACGAACGCACGAAGAACTTCCGCAACCGCGGCATGATCTGGGCCTTCGATGCCATCGACGCTGGACCGGACTTTTCGCGCCGCTTCTTCACCGAAGCCACGCGCAATGAGCTGCTGCTGCGCCCCATCGGTTCCACCGTTTATCTGATGCCGCCTTACATCCTCAGCGACGAGGAAATCAGCGGTCTCGCAGAACGCACGCAAGCCGTGTTTGAAAAGGTGATCGCGTGATGGAACTGCTGGATAAACTCGAATCTCACCTGCAGCTGTTGCAGGACAAGCATCAGATCCGCAAGCGCCGTTCGGTCGAAACGCCGTGCGCGCCGCGCCTGACCGTCGATGGCCGCGACATGCTGGCCTTCTGCAGCAACGACTACCTCGGCCTCGCCGCGCACCCGCGCGTGATGGCGGCCCTGCGCGAAGGCGTGGAGCTGTACGGCGCCGGCAGCGGCGCTTCACACCTGATCAGTGGTCACAGCCGCGCACATGCCGAGCTGGAAGAACGCCTGGCGGAATTCGTCTCGCCGCACCTGGCCGATGCGCGTGCGCTGTACTTCTGCACCGGCTATATGGCCAATCTCGGCGTCATCACCGGCCTGGCGGTGGGCGACAAGAACACGGAAGTTTTCAGCGAGTCGCTCAACCACGCTTCGCTGATCGATGGCGGCCGCCTGTCGCGCACCACGCTGAAGGTCTATCCGCACGCCGACGTGGCGGTGCTGGACACCATGCTGGCCGAAAGCACCGCCTCCAACAAGATCGTGGTGACGGACAGCCTGTTCAGCATGGACGGCGACCTGGCACCGCTGCCGCAACTGCTGGCACTCTGCGAACGGCACAAGGCCTGGCTGATCGTCGACGACGCTCACGGCTTCGGCGCGCTGGGCGCCAATGGCCGCGGCGCACTGGAACACTTCAACCTGAAGTCGCCTTACCTCGTCTATGTCGGCACGCTCGGCAAGGCCGCGGGTGTCGGCGGCGCTTTCGTAGCGGCGCACAAGACCGTGATCGAAACCCTGATCCAGCGCGCCCGCCCCTACATTTTCACCACGGCCGCGCCGCCCGCACTGGCGCACGCCTTGCTGGCAAGCCTTGATATCATTGCGGGTTCGGAGGGCCGCGAACGCCGCGCCCATCTGAATGCCCTGATCGCTCAGCTGGACAACGGACTGCGCCTGGAAAAATGGCAGCGCATTCCATCCATCACGGCGGTGCAAGCCATCGTGATCGGCGAGAACGATGCCGCCATGCGCGCTTCGGCTGCGCTGTGGGAGCAGGGCATCTGGGTTGGCGGCATTCGTCCGCCGACGGTGCCGGTTGGGACGGCGCGCCTGCGCGTCACCCTGTCCGCAGCGCATACGGCGCAGGACGTGGCCCAGCTGGTGGAAGCACTGAATGCATTAGAAAGGAGGTCCTGATATGGCGTTGGAAGATCCTGTCATCGCTCCTGAAGCCGCGGCAGCTGCCGACGGCGTACCGCCGCGTTTCGCCTGCTTCGTCGCAGGCACCGATACCGAAATCGGCAAGACCCTGACTTCGTCCGCCATGCTGTATGCGCTGAGCCGCAGCGGTGTGCGCACCTGCGGCATGAAGCCCGTCGCGGCGGGCGCCGTGATGAAGAATGGCCGTCTGCATAACGACGATGCGGACCAGCTGGCGGAGGCGGGCAATGTCTCGCTGCCGCAGGAACTGACCACACCGTTCATGCTGCGCGAGCCGGCGGCACCGCACATCGCTGCCGAGCTGGAAGGCCGCAAGATCGACCCGGTGCCGATTCTGGCCGCCTATCTGGAAATCGCCGCACTCACCGACGCCACTGTGGTGGAAGGCGTGGGCGGCTTCCGCGTGCCGCTGACCGACGCATACGACACGGCCGACATGGCCCAACAGCTCGCGCTGCCCGTGGTGCTGGTGGTGGGCATGCGCCTCGGCTGCATCAACCACGCGCTACTGACCGTGGAAGCCATCCAGGCGCGCGGTTTGAAGCTGGTGGGCTGGGTGGCCAACACGCTGGACCTGGAATTTAATTTCGCGGACGAGAATATCGCCGCACTCGAAGCGCGCATTCCGGCGCCGCTGCTTGGGCGCGTACCGCGCCTGGCCAAAGCGACTGCTTCCGCCGCTGCCGAATATCTGGACTTTACGAGCCTGCCCAACTGGCCGGTTCGCCGTAAATAAGAGAGGAAATACGATGTCCCTGCAAGAACCAAAGACCGTCGAACTGCACCGTCCAACCGCGCCGATCAAGCTGGCGCAAGACGCGACCTGGCCACTGGCTGAGGTAATGGCTCTCTACGAACTGCCATTCCACGAGCTGATGTTCCGCGCCCAGGAAGTGCACCGCGCCTACTGGCCGGACAGCGACGTTGAACTGGCAACCCTGCTCTCCATCAAGACCGGCGGCTGCGAAGAGGACTGCGGCTACTGCCCGCAAGCCGCGCGCTATGACACCGGCGTGGAAGCCAAGAAGATCCTGGACCTGGACACCGTCCTCGACGCCGCCAAGCAAGCCAAGGACAACGGCGCGACCCGCTTCTGCATGGGCGCTGCATGGCGCAGCCCGAAAGACCGCGACATGGAAAAGGTCGAGACCATGGTGCGCGAAGTGAAGGCGCTGGGTCTGGAAACCTGCGCCACCCTGGGCATGCTGGAAGCCGAGCAGGCGCAGCGACTGAAGGATGCGGGCCTGGACTACTACAACCACAATCTGGACACCGCGCCAGAGTTCTACGACAACATCATCTCCACGCGCGAGTATCAGGACCGCCTGGACACGCTGGGCCACGTGCGCAACGCGGGCCTGAAGGTCTGCTGCGGCGGCATCGTGGGCATGGGCGAAACGCGCGAGTTGCGCGCGGGCCTGATCGCCCAGCTGGCGAACCTGAATCCTTACCCGGAATCGGTGCCGATCAACCACTTGGTGCAGGTCGAAGGCACGCCGCTGTATGGCCTGGACAAGCTGGACCCGCTGGAATTCGTGCGCACCATCGCCGTGGCCCGTATCACGATGCCGAAGGCGCGTGTGCGTCTGTCCGCCGGCCGCCGTGAATTGGGCGAAGCGGTGCAGGCAATGTGCTTCATGGCTGGCGCGAACTCGATCTTCTACGGCGACAAGCTGCTGACCACCGATAACCCTGAAGCGAACGACGATCGCGCACTGCTGGCAAAGCTGGGCTTGAAGACCCGCGCCACCACGCTGGACTCCGTGCAAAAAGAGGCCTGCGGCTGCTAAGCGCGACCAACACATAAAAAGAGAATAGAGAGAGGCCCATGTTCAAGAAAATCCTGATCGCCAACCGTGGTGAAATCGCCTGCCGCGTCGCCGCAACCGCCCGCCGCCTGGGCATCAAGACCGTGGCCGTGTATTCGGAAGCGGACGCGAATGCCAAGCACGTCGCCGTGTGCGACGAAGCGGTGAACATCGGCCCAGCGCCAGCCAAAGAGTCCTATCTCTGCGGCGACAAACTGATCGCCGTTGCGCTGGCGACTGGCGCGGAAGCGATCCACCCTGGCTACGGTTTCCTGTCCGAGAACGCCGAGTTCGCGGATGCCTGCGCGGAAGCGGGCCTTGTATTCATTGGTCCGCCAGCTTCGGCAATGCGCGCCATGGGTTCCAAGTCCGCTGCCAAGCAGCTGATGGAAAAGGCCAATGTACCGCTGGTGCCGGGCTATCACGGTGACAATCAGGATGCCGCCTTCCTGCAGGGCGAAGCAGACCGCATCGGTTATCCGGTACTGCTGAAAGCTTCCGCCGGCGGCGGCGGCAAGGGCATGCGCGTAGTGGAAAGCTCGGCGGCATTTGCCGATGCACTGGCCTCCTGCAAGCGCGAAGCGATCAGCTCTTTCGGCGACGACAAGGTGCTGGCGGAGAAGTACCTGCTGCGCCCTCGTCACATCGAGATCCAGGTGTTTGCGGATACGCACGGTAACTGCATCTATCTGTTCGAGCGTGACTGCTCCGTGCAGCGCCGTCACCAGAAAGTGCTGGAAGAAGCGCCGGCGCCGGGCATGAGCGCCGAGCGCCGCGCCGCAATGGGCGAAGCCGCCGTGGCGGCCGCGAAGGCCGTGGGCTATGTCGGCGCGGGTACGGTGGAATTCATTGCCAACCAGGACGGCAGCTTCTACTTCATGGAGATGAACACCCGTCTGCAGGTTGAACACCCTGTGACGGAAATGATCACCGGCACCGACCTCGTCGAATGGCAGCTGCGCGTTGCCGCCGGCGAGATGCTGCCGAAGAAGCAGGACGAGCTGACCATCAATGGCCACTCCATCGAAGCACGTATCTATGCTGAGAATCCGGAGAAGGGCTTCCTGCCGTCCATCGGCACGCTGCGCCATCTGGAAACTCCTGATTCGGTCAACTTTGAACTGGGCGGCGTGCCTGGCCATCCGGCCGCCGTGCGCGTCGATTCCGGCGTGCGCGAAGGCGATGCGATTTCGCCGTTCTATGATCCGATGATCGCAAAGCTGATCGTCTGGGGCGCGGACCGCAAGCAGGCGCTGGCTCGCATGGCGCAAGCGCTGGCCCAGTACCAGATCGTTGGCCTTGCATCCAATATCGCTTTCCTCAAACGACTGGTCGAAGGCGATGCGTTCTCCAACGCGGACCTGGATACTGGCCTGATCGAGCGTAACCACGATGCCCTGTTCCCGCCGGCCCGCTCGGTGCCGGTGGCTGCCGTGGCACTGGCCGCCGTCTCGCTGATCGAAGAAGAGAAGGACAAATCCGCAGCCCAATCCGGCGCCAACAAAGGCGATCCGTGGGGTCAGGCGCTGGGCTGGCGCATGAACTTCCACTATGCACGCAAGCTGGCTTTCAGCGACGAGCATGGTAAAACCTACGAACCGATGCTGACTTACCTGCCGCATGGCTGGCAGTTTGATATCAAAGGCATCGAGGTCGATCTGTCCCTGCAATCGCAGAATGGCGTTGATTTCAGCATCAAGCTGGGCGACACTTCCGTGCAAGGCACGGTGCGCCGCGATGGCGATGTATTCCACGTCTTCACCGGCGGCGGCCACTTCGTGCTGGACTATAACGATCCGATGGCCCACGCCGGCGAATCGGAAGCAGAGGGAGGACGCCTGACCGCACCAATGCCAGGCAAGGTCGTTGCGGTACTGGCCAGGAACGGACAGGAAGTGAAGAAAGGTGATGCGCTCGTCATCATGGAAGCGATGAAGATGGAACATACCATCTCGGCGCCGCATGATGGCGTGGTAGAGGAAGTGCTGTATGCGGTGGGCGACCAGGTCGCCGACGGCGCGCCTCTGCTGGCATTCAAGGCTGCTGCGTAAGGAGGAGACACCATGCGCATTCTGCTGCACAGGGCTGACGGTAAAACCGAGCCCTGGATCAAGGACTTCGCCCGTCATCTGCCGGAGGCGGAGGTCGTGGTGTGGCAAGAGGGCGCGAAATTTCCGCCCTGCGACTACGCCGTGGTGTGGTCGCCGCCCGAGGCGATGCTGCGTGAACTGGCGGAGGTGAAGGCGATCTTCCTCACCGGCGCCGGCGCCGACGCCATCCTCAAGTTCGAACACGAGATTTCGCACGACATTCCCATCGTTCGTCTCAGCGATGCGGGCATGGGCGTGCAGATGGCCGAGTATGTGGCGCATGCTGTGCTGCGCCACTTCCGCCGCTTCGACGAATACGAACTACAGGCGCGTCACGGCACCTGGCTGCAGCTGCCGCAGCATCACAAGGAAGACTTTGCGGTCGGTGTGCTGGGCATGGGCGTGCTGGGCATGCGCGTGATCCATGCCGTGAAGGAGTTCGGTTTTCCGGTACGAGGCTGGAGCCGCACCGAGAAGCGCGTCGAAGGCGTGCAGTGCTTCGATGGTCCCGATGGCCTGGATACTTTCCTGCGCGGCTCCAACGTCGTGGTCTGCATGCTGCCGCTGACGCCGGAAACCAGCAATATCCTCAACCGCTCCAATATGTTGAAACTGCCGGAAGGCGCCTACATCATCAATGTGGCGCGGGGAGCTCACGTGAACGAGCCGGATTTGCTGAATCTGATCAAGTCCGGCCATATCGCGGGCGCCACGCTGGACGTGTTCCGCAATGAGCCGCTGCCGGCGCCGCATCCGTTCTGGGAAGAGCAGCGCATCACGATCACGCCGCACATCGCCGCGCTGACGCTGCGCCGCGAAAGCGTGCAGCAGATCGCGGGCAAGATCCGCCAGCTGGAAAACGGCGAACCGATCGCCGATGTCATCAACCGTTTGCATGGATACTGATTATGAGTTTGCCGAAGAAGGTCAAGATTGTTGAAGTCGGTCCGCGCGACGGGCTGCAGAACGAGAAGGGCGATGTGCCGGCCGATGTGAAGATCGAGCTGGTGAACCGCCTGACCGATGCGGGCTTCCCGAATATCGAGGCGGCTTCCTTCGTGTCGCCCAAATGGGTGCCGCAGATGGCGACGTCGAAAGAGGTGATGGCGGCGATCACCCGCAAACCCGGCGTGATCTATTCGGCGCTGACGCCGAACATGCAGGGCTTCGAGGCGGCGCTGGCTGCCGGCGCGGATGAAGTGGTGATTTTCGGCGCGGCGTCCGAGGCTTTCTCGCAAAAGAATATCAATTGCTCGATCGCGGAATCGATTGAGCGCTTTGTGCCGGTCGCCAAGGCGGCCAAGGAACACAAGCTGCGCCTGCGCGCATCCGTCAGCACGGCGTTTGGCTGCCCCTACCAGGGCGAGGTGCCGCTGGAGTCGGTGGCGTTCGTGGTGAGCCGCATGCGCGATCTGGGCTGTGATGAAATCGATATTGCCGACACCATCGGTGTGTCGACGCCACGCAAGACACAGGCGGTAATGGAGACGGCGATTCGCGCATTCCGCCTGGATGGCTTATCGGGACACTTCCACGATACCTACGGCCAGGCGCTGGCGAATATCTATGCGTCGATGGAGCTGGGGATTTCGATTTTCCACTCGTCCGTGTCGGGCCTGGGCGGCTGCCCGTATGCCAAGGGCGCGACCGGCAATGTGGCGACGGAGGATGTGATTTACATGCTGAACGGCCTGGGGATTGAAACCGGCGTGGACCTCGACAAGGTCGTCGATGCGGGGATCTTCATTTCGAATTTCCTGAACCGCAAGAGCGCCAGCCGCGCCGGCAACGCTATCGCCGCCAAGCGCGCCGGCTAAAACCCACGGCGTAAGCCAAGTGGCAGCCACGATGTGGCTGCCACTAGCTTTTTGCTTTCGGGTTTTAAAAAGAAAAAACCCCAGGAGCCGAAACTCCTGGGGTTTTTCTTGAATCTTGGTCGGAGTACAAGGATTCGAACCTTGGACCCTCTGCTCCCAAAGCAGATGCGCTACCGGGCTGCGCTACACTCCGAAGAAGCAAGATAATACCTACCCCCAGCTCATCCGTCAAGTGTCTAAATTCGGGAAGATGTAAAAAGCGCTTGGTGCATTTCTAACAATGTGAGAGGATCGGCACCATGCCGACCCTCGCTATTACCGCCCCGAGGCGGCGATTTGCCGTCGGGATAGCCGTTTCTATCGTACTGCACGCTCTGGTGTTGACCGTGCTGCGTCCGCCTACGCCTGTGGTGGCACCGGATATACGGCGCTGGTCGAGTGAAGTGACGATCCGGCTTTTGCCGCCGCCTCCCGAGCCAATGGCCAAGCCTGCGCCGGAACCGGAGCCTGTCCCCCAGCCGGAACGCAAGCGTGAGCGCGCGGCCGAGGCGCCGAAGAAGGCGCCACCGCCGCGCAAGCCGCCGGAGGCGATCTACGTGCAGCCTGCGCCGAATGCCGCGCCGGACCTGGTGCGCGAGCCGCGTCCGGCCGAACCGGCGCCGGAAACGCTGCGCTTCGATCCGGAAGCCGCCAAGGCTGCGGCGCGCAATATCGCTGCTTCGCTGGACGAGCCGAAGTCCGACGCGCCCAATGCGCAGGTCAACCGTGTCAAACGCTACCGCGAAACGAAGGAGCAGAAACTGGCGCGGGATATCAAGGATTCCGGCCGTCCGGACTGCAAGGATGGCCTGCCTGGTGGCCTGCTGGCGCCGCTGTACCTGATGATGGAGAAGAAGGACAGCGGCTGCAAATGGTGATTACTCGTCCTTGAGCTGGAGTGCGCGCTCGTACAGCGCGTTCTTCTTCTGTCCCGTGATCTGGGCCGCCAGCGAGGCCGCCTGCTTGACCGAGCACTCGGCCAGCAGGATGCGCAACACACGCTCAGCTTCCGCATCGCCCGCCTCAGCGGCTTCAGGCGCACCCTCCAGCAGCACGACGAACTCGCCTTTCTCGCGGTGCGAATCACCCTTCAGCCACGCCTCGGCTTCGGACAGCGGACAACGGTGGATTTCTTCAAACAGCTTGGTCAGCTCGCGTGCAAACACGACCTGGCGCGTTGGCTCAAACACCGACGCCAGCGCCTGCGCGCACTCGACGATGCGGTGCGGCGCTTCATAGAACACCATGGTCGCGGTCACGCCCTGCAAGCCCTGCAGATAGCTCTCGCGCTGCTTGGCCTTGGATGGCAGGAAGCCGACGAAATGGAACTGGTCGTTCACCAGCCCACTGGCCGACAGCGCCGCCACAGCCGCCGAGGCGCCCGGCAGCGGCACCACGCGCAGACCGGCCGCGCGCACCGCGTCCACAATGCGCGCACCGGGATCGGACACGGCCGGCGTGCCCGCGTCCGACACCAGCGCAATGCGCTCGCCCGCCTGCAGCCGCGCCACCAGCGCCTCGGCCGCCTCGCGTTCGTTGTGCATATGCGCCGCCACCAGTGGCTTGGAAATGCCGAACCGGTTCATCAGCTGGGCCGTGTTGCGGGTGTCTTCGCAAGCGATAGCGTCCACGATGGTCAGCACGTGCAGCGCCCGGAGACTAATGTCAGTAACATTGCCGATAGGCGTAGCCACTACATACAATGTTGCCGTAGGATAGGTCTGGTGCGCGGTCTCGCCGAGGACGGGCAGGGCGGACAGCGGGCTGGATTCGTGAACTGTCATTGGGGGTAGGATGCTGGCAAAAAAGATAAGAATGGCATTACTCATCGCGGCCGCCATCGTGGTTTCTGGCTGCAGCACGCCTTGTAATTCGCCAGGGGCATTGTGCGCGCCTGTTGAGACGCTGACAAGTGCACCACCGCCACCGAAGCCTGCGCGCCTGCCCGAGCGCGTGCCGGAAAAGCCCGCCGAACCGGCGGCCGAAGTACAAACTTACGCCGTTCCCATGCCTGGTGCGATGGGCGCCGCGCCCGAAACCGCGCCCTCAGACCGGGGCGACGTCCGCATCGGCCTGATGCTGCCGCTGCGCTCCGAAGCGCTGGGCCGCGCGGCGGATGCCGTACGCGCCGGCTTCATGGCTGCTTATGAACGCGACAAGACCGGCTTCGCCGTGACCGTCGTCGAAACGGGCGATCCGGCGCAGGACGTGCTGTCCGCCTACGCGACGGCCCAGCAACAGCAGGACATCATCGTCGGCCCGCTGGCCCGCTCCGCCGTCACCGCCGTGGCCACCAGCCCGCTGGTTTCCAGGCCGACCATCGCCCTGAACCATCCAGAAGGCCGCGCCGAGATGCAGCTGCCGCCGCAGATGCTGACGATTGGCCTCTCGATTGAAGACGAGGCAAAGCAGATCGCCGACTGGGCCGCGCAAGATCATCCAAGCGGCCGCGCGCTGGTGCTGTCGGCCGGTTCGGCATGGCAGAAGCGCAGCGCCAACGCCTTTGCCGCGCAATGGCAGCGCATTGGCGCACCGGTACGCATCCTGGAACTCAGCGCCAGCAGCGGCTATCTCAGCGATCCGGAACTGGTGGCGCTGCGCGCCCAGCTGCAAAGCGATCCGGTTGATGTGCTGTTTGCCGCGATGGATGTCGACCAGGTCCGCCAGCTGCGCGCCTCGCTGTCGGCCCCGCCGTTGAGCGATATCCCCCTGTATGGCTCGTCCGCCCTGAATCCCGGCCGTGGGCGCTGGCAGCCCGGCCCCGAACTGGATGGCGTGCGGCTGCTGGACCTGCCATGGCTGGTGCAGCGCGATCATCCTGCGGTGATGATTTACCCACAGCCGGAGCAGGCCATGAACGCGGACATGGAGCGCCTGTACGCGCTTGGCGTGGACGCCTTCCGCGTCGCCCGCGAAATCGCCCTGCATCCGGGCACCCGCTTCCGCCTCGATGGCGTGACGGGGCAGCTGACGGTCGACTTCGGCCAGGGCCCATCTTATTTCGAACGCACCGAGCAGCCCGCGGTGTACAAGAATGGCGTTCCCACTCCCCTGATCCAGTGAGCACGCAGCAGCAGATCAAGGGCCAGCTCAGCGAAGATGAAGCGCTGGCCTATCTGCAGGCACAAGGACTCACTCTGGTCGAACGCAATTTCCTCTGCAAGGCCGGTGAGCTGGATCTGATCATGCGCGACGGCCCCGGCCTGGTGTTCGTGGAAGTGCGCCGGCGCGGCACCACGCGCTTCGGCGGCGCGCTCTGGAGCGTGACGCCCGCCAAACAAAAACGGCTGCTGCGGGCCGCCCAGTTCTACCTGCTGCGGTATCATCAGCTACCGCCTTGCCGCTTCGACCTGATCGCCATCGACAACGGCCAGTTACGCTGGCTGCGTAACGTGCTTGAAATAATGTAAGCATTTTTAACAGCGCTTGTCCGGGCCCGTGGGCAGCTGCACTATAATTACGCACACTATGACTAATCAACGCATCCTCCAGCACTTCCACGAAAGTGCCGAAACCAAGATCCAGTCCGCAACCGTCCTCGCGCAACCGATCGCGCAGGCGATTGAGCTGATGTTCTCCGCTCTCTCCAACGGCAACAAGATTCTCGCCTGCGGAAATGGCGGTTCCGCGGCGGATTCCCAGCACTTTGCTGCGGAACTGGTGGGCCGCTTCGAACGCGAACGCTTCCCGCTGCCGGCGATTGCCCTGACGACCGACTCGTCGATCCTGACCGCTGTTGCCAATGACTACAGCTACCGCGAGATCTTCTCGAAGCAGGTGCAGGCATTCGGCCAGGCTGGCGACGTGCTGCTGGCGATTTCCACGTCCGGCAATTCGGCCAACGTGATGGCCGCCATCGAGGCAGCGCTGGAGCGCGAAATGCGCGTGGTGGCGCTGACCGGCAAAGGCGGCGGCGCTATCGGCAAGATGCTGACCGACGCCGACGTGCATATCTGCGTACCGGCTGAACGTACCGCCCGCATCCAGGAAGTCCACCTGGTGACCATCCATTGCATTTGCGACGGCATCGACGTCGCCCTGTTCGGAGGAGATGTGAATGAGTAAAGCCCGCCCCCTGATGGTAGCCGCCCTGGCTGCCACGCTGGCGAGTAGCCTGACTGCTTGTTTCCCGCTGGTTGTAGCCGGTACTGCATCCGGCACCCTGGCTGCAGCCGACCGCCGCACCTTCGGCGCGCAGACCGAGGACAAGGCCATCGTTGTGAAAGCCGAGGTGAAAATCCCTAATGTGACCGGCGACGCCGGCCACGTGAACGTGAATGCGTTCAACCGCAAAGTGCTGCTGACCGGCGAAGTCCGCGACGAAGCCATGAAGGCCGCGGTTGAAAGCGAAGTGAAGGGCATCGAAGGCGTGCTGTCGGTGGTGAACGAACTGGAGATCGCCGGCCCCGCCAGCTACACCTCCCGTTCCAACGACGTGCTGATCACCACCAAGGTGAAAGCCAGCCTGGTGGACGCCAAGGATATTTCGGCCAACTCCTTCAAGGTCATTACCGAGCACGGCAACGTCTACCTGATGGGCCGCGTGACCCAGCGCGAAGGCACGCAGGCTGCCGAAATCGCACGCGGCGTGAGCGGCGTGTACAAAGTGGTGAAGGTGTACGAGTACATCACCGAAGACGAGTGGAAGCAATACCAGCCTGCTCAGGCCAGCGGCCAGCGGACCCAGGGCTAAGCGGTTTATAATCGTCGGCATGAGTACCAATACTTCTTCCAAAGCATGGATCAAGCCGGCGATTGCAGCTGCTGTCATCGCCGGGATTGGTTTTGCTGCTTACGCATCCCTGAACAACCACACCCCGGCGCCGGACGTGACTTTTGTCGGCATCAAGGGTGAACGCATCACGCCGGCCAGCCTGCGTGGCAAGGTTGTCATGGTTAACTTCTGGGCAACGTCCTGTACCACCTGTGTGGGCGAGATGCCGGAAATGGTCGACACGTACAACAAGTACAAGTCCAAGGGCCTGGAGTTCGTGGCCGTGGCGATGAAGTACGACGCGCCCAACTACGTGGTGAACTTCACCGAAACCCGCCAGCTGCCCTTCAAGGTCGCGCTGGACGTTACCGGCGAAGCCGCCAAGGCCTACGGCGACGTCAACATGACGCCCACCACCTTCGTCATCGACCAGCAAGGCCGCATCATCAAGCGCTACGTCGGCAAGCCCGAATTCGCCGAACTCCACAAGCTGCTTGAAAAAACTCTCCGGGGCTGAAGAAGCGCCTCACCAACTAATATTCGATCTCATAGCGCAGCTCAGCAAAGCCTGAGCCGTACTGTTTGACGGAGGTCAGCTGCATCGGGCGCGCCATGCGGCGCGGCAGGAGCGGCTTGCCTTCGCCGAGCGTGATGGAGCCGACCTGAATGATGAGTTCATTCAGCAGGCCGGCGTCGTAGAACTGGCCGGCGAGGTCACCGCCGCCGGCGATCCAGATGTTCTTGCCGTCCGCGGCGCGCGCCATGTCGGCGTGGATGGGGCGCACGTCGCCGCGTACGAAACGGATGTCTGCGCCGGTCACCGGCGCGAGTTCGCGGCTGGTGAAGACCCACACGGGCTGGGAGTAGGGCCAGGGCGAGCCGGTTTCTTTCGCGACTTCGTCACCGTTACGCAGTATCCATTCGTAGGTGGTCGAGCCCATCGCGATGGCGCCTACCTCGGCGATGAATTCGGGATAACTGGATTCGCTGACATGCCCGAGCGAGAACAGCCACTCCAGGGAATCGTCTTGGGTAGCGATGTAGCCGTCCAGGCTTGCTGCGGAATAGTATTGGGTTTTCATCAGAAGCCAACTTGCGCGGAAATGTAGAAGCCGTCCTGCTTCTTGGGGTTGAAGATAGTGATGTCGCCGAGATTGGCGTACGCCGCCGTCAGCGAGAAATTCCGGTTGGGGAACCAGGCGACAAAGACGTCATAGTAATTCTTCTCGTTGTCCACACCGAGATTGTGCGGCTTGCGGCGCCATTCAGCGCCGGCGGCCAGCTTGCGCGTCAGCAGATAGGCCGCGGAGATTTCGGGCTGGATGCGGCGGCCGGAACGCAGGTCGCCGCCGAAGCCGAGAATGCCCATCTGATTAGCGCGCGTCGAGCGTAGCGTGGCGTTCAGCAGGAGGCTTTGTTTGAGCAGGATCTTGGTGGCCGACACGTAATAGTCATAGCCCTTGTCGTCGCTCGCACCGAGCTGCTTCACGCTGCTCACACCCAGCGCGCCCAGACCATCAATGCCCTTGTTCTTCTTGTACATCGCGCCCACAGCAATCTGCGGCAACCAGGATTCCTGTTCGTAGAGCGCGTCGCCAGCCACGCGGACCTTCACACCGAAGATGTCCTGCTTGATGCTCAGCTGATCGAGCGGCGCGAGGTCGCCTTCGAACTGCTGCTGCGCCAATGAAAGTTCAACGCGATCGAAAATGCCGACCGCCACGCCATACGTCTTCAGCGAATAGTCCTGCGTCTTGATGTAGGTGTAGTGCGCGTTGGCGCCCCAACTGTCGCGCGTGCCGTAGCTGGTAATCAGCGCCCACGGCACAATGCCGCCACCGCCCGCGCCCTCCACTTGCGACACGCCGCCAGTAGCCAGCAGCTTGCCCATCTCGAACATGTGCTCTTCCGATCGGCGACTGGTGACGATCTCCTCGCGCTCCGGCGCCATTTTGGCCATCAGTTTGTTGGACACGCTGGCCGGTACATGCGCCTGTTCCATCGCGATTTGCAGATCCTCTGCCAAGGCGTTGAACTGAAAGTCGTTAACCTTCAAGTCCTCATGAATCGAATGTAAGTCTCGGTTTTCTTTTTTGCGGACGCAGGGTCCCCCGGCAAATTCGCAGAAGTGCTGGCCGAGACGCTTCTTCAATTCGGGAATGTCGGAGTCGGAAAAACTATCCTTGATGCGCGGATCGGCCAGCACCAGGGCCATGAAATTCTCGACGATATTGTGGATGCCTTCCTTGCCGCCCAAGCCACGGTAGACCGAGTCGTCCTTGTAGGGCGCCGTCTGCGCCATGGATAAAGATGAGACGCACAGCAGTGCAGCGCCAAGAATGCGTGCTTTCATGTGTCCTTGTTCCTCGCCGGTCGAAGAACACATGGTAGCTGAGCACGGCGCGAATGGCCGCACATTTATGCCCAACTGATGGGCGTTTTGCCTTGCTGCGACAAATAAGCGTTGGCACGCGAGAAGGGACGGCTGCCGAAGAAGCCTTTGTCGGCCGAGAATGGCGACGGATGCGGCGAGGTGATGATCAGATGCTTGCGCGGATCGATCAGCGCGCGCTTGGCCATCGCATAGCTGCCCCACAGGATGAAGACCAGGCCATCGCGCTGTTCGGACAGGCGGCGAATCGCGCTATCGGTAAATGTCTCCCAGCCCTTGCCTGCATGCGAACCTGCCGCGCGAGCGCGCACAGTCAGCACGCTATTGAGCAGGAACACGCCCTGTTCGGCCCAGTCCGACAAGTCGGTACGCTGGCGGCCCACACCGAGGTCCGTCTCCAGCTCGCGGAAAATATTCTGCAGGCTCGGCTGCGGGCGATTGCCATCGGGGACGGAAAAGCAGAAGCCCATGGCGGCGCCCGGCGTGTGATACGGGTCCTGGCCGAGAATGACCACCTTCACATCATTGAAGGGTGTCAGGTCGAAAGCGCGGAAGATGTTCTTGCCCGCCGGGCAGCATTGCGTCGATTGGTACTCGGTGCGCACGAAGCTCGTCAGACTGTCCCAGTAGGGCTTCTCAAACTCCGGCTGGAGCTGATCCTTCCACGACGCTTCGATGCGGACGGTCATGCCTTCGGATACAGGATCATCTGGGTGCAGCGGAACAGGGCAATGGTCTTGCCGTTCGACTTGTCGCTGACGGTGGCGTCCCACACCTGGGTGGTGCGGCCCATGTGCACGGCCTTGGCGCTCACGGTGATTGCACCTTCGCGCGCGGTGCCGAGGTGATTCGACTTCAGTTCGATGGTGGTGAAGTTGTTGGCGCCTTCCGGCAGGTTGGCGAAGCAGGCCAGGCCGCAGGCGGTGTCGGCCAGCGTGACTACGGAACCGGCGTGCAGGAAACCGTTGGGAGCGAGGTGGAACCTGGAGATTTCCATGTCCGCTGTGCAGAGTCCTTCGCCGACTTCAGTGATGCGGATGTTGAGGTGATCGGGCAGAGTGCCCTTGGCGAATTTGTTGGCGTACTCTGCGGTGAAATCCGGATTCATGCGCTGCTCCTTCTAAAGGTTGAATGATATCAACCTTTTCATTTTGTGGAGGAAGCCGCAGCCGAAACAAGGTAGACTAGCGCAATGCCGCACGCCTTTCGTCTCACAAGGATGGAAGGCCCGGACAGGCAAAGCTCACAAGGTGAATTCACGCAACTTTTGGCCCTGCGCGGGCCTTGACGGAGAACAACCTATGAACGAGAAAGAGCAGCTGTCCAGCATCGTGCAGCGCATGGAAAACCTACTCGAAAACAACCGCCAGACCGACTGGGCGCGCCTGCTTGGCCGTGCCCGCGCACTCAGCGTGATGGATTGCTCGGCGGCAAAAGGCGAGATTCTGCACTACTTCGGCGGCGCCGGCTCGATGAGCGACCTGAAGATCAATCCTGAATTTACTGCGCTGCGTACCGAACTGTACGACCTGTGCTACGGCGAGCAGCGCCAGTAATCAATCAATACGCCACGCGCAGCTGCACATAGGCTGTGCGTGGCGCACCTACCATGCGTCCCGCATTGCCGTCCACGTTACGGGTGAAGTAGCGCTTGTCCGCCAGGTTATTGACGCCAAGCATTACTTCGTAGCCCGACATGCGCGGCATCTTCCAGTTCACCTGTGCGTTCCACAGACGGAAGCCCGGGATCACGCCTGCCGCCGCGTTGGCCGCTTCGGTCACGGTATTGGTCAGATCCGAATACTGCTTGCTCTGGTGGGTGCTGGACAGGTTCAGCGTCCAGTCGCCGATGGCATAGCGCGCGCCGATGGTGTCCGTATTACGCGAGTAGAACGGCACGTCCAGTCCGGCCGTGGTGCCGGACTCCTGGATCGCCTTGGTCCAGGTGTAGTTCGCGAACACATTCAGGCCCGCCAGCACGCTCGCTTCATCAAAGCTGTAGTCGATCGCCGATTCCACGCCATCGTGCTTGGTGGCGCCGATGTTCTGGAACACGGCCGGATTGGAGCCCGTCACCTGCAGAATCTGGTTGTCGAACTTCAGGCGGAAGGCGGTCAGCTCAGCGCTGATCTGGCCATTCTTCCAGCGGCCGCCGATTTCGTAGGTGCGGGCCAGCTCAGGCTTGAGCGGATTGGCCGCCGTCTGAGAGTTCAGCTGGATGTTCTGCACCGGACCGAAGGAGGTGGTGTAGTTGGTGAACACGGTCAGCGCCGGGTTGACCAGGTAAGCGATGTTCAGCGATGGCAGGGCCTTGTTGTTGTCCGTGCTGAAGGTGGACTTGGCGCTCACATCCAGGCGGTCGGAGCTGATGCGCTCGAAACGCACACCCGGCGTGATGCGCCACTTGCCGTAGGCGATGCGATCGTCCACGTAGAAGGAATGGGCGTCGGTGCTGTTATCGAAGGAGGTGGTTGCACCATCCTTATCGGTCGCTACGGTGTGAATGAAGGTATTGTCGTCGCCGCGCTCGCGCAGGAATCGGTAGCCGGCGGTGACATCGTGCGTCAGGTTGCCGGTGGCGAAGCGCTGGGTATAGCGCGGTTCGATGCCGAGCACCTGGTAGTTACGCGGCTGCACGGTGATCTGGGTTTTCGCCGCATTGATCAGAGAGCTCTGACGGAAACTCTCGTTGTAGTACGCCTTAATCTCGAATTCCTGGGTGGCCGAGATGGTGTTCAGATAGCCAACGTCGGCGCCCTTGCGGTCGCCGTTCCAGAAGTCGGTAGGACGGGTGTTCTGGAATGGATCGGCGTTGTATTGCGCCACGGTCAGGCCGCCCGGCGTATAAGACTTCACATCGTAGTAGCTCAGCTTGCCGTACACCTGGCTGTGCTGGTCGATCTTGTAGCGCCACTTGAAGGCGAAGTCGTTCACCTTCTCATCGGTGCCAACGCGCCATTCGCCGCCGCTCATGCCGGAATACATCAGGGCGACGCCGAGGCCGTTGTCCAGCTGGTCCGCCAGGAAGGCGCTGTACTGGGTGTTGTGCCCGCCCTGGCTGAAGTCGCCATAGCGCACCGTCGCTTCACCGACGACGCCCGGCGCGTCCGGAATCGAACGGCTGCGGAAGTTGATGATGCCGCCCACGTTCTGCGGGCCGTAGCGCACCGCGCCGCCGCCGCGCACCACATCCACGGACTCGATATTGTTCAGGCTGACCGGCGCGAAGGACAGCTGCGGCTGGCCGTAAGGCGCCACTGCCAGCGGAATGCCGTCCAGCAGCACGGTCGAGCGCGGCGAGTAGCGTCCCGTCAGACCACGCACGCCGATGTTCAGCGAAATCGCGCTGCCGGCGGTGCCCGAGTTTTCCGTCGCCTGCACGCCGGGGATACGGCGCAGCACGTCGCCAATGGTCGAGGCGCCGGAGTTATCGATGTCTTCCTTCTGCAGCACCGTGCGCGCGCCAGGGAAGCTCTTCACGCTGTTCTGCAAGCCCGAACCGAGCCAGCTGCCGGTGATCGTAATCGACTCCATCGGCGCCTCCTCCGCCTGCTGCGCGTACACAGCCGGCGCGGCCAGTAGCGCCATTGCTGCGGCGATCAGGGATGGTTTGAACGGGAGGGCGAAAGCTGCGGAACGTGAACGGGACATGATTAGGCGCAAACTTGACAACAAATGAGAATGATAATACTTCTCATTTGCAAGTTCTGTCAATCCCGGCGTTTGGTAAACTGGCCTGATGGGAGGGCACGCATGCACCTGAGTCTGTGGCACATCTATCTATTGTCGTTCCTCGTCGGCATAGCCGCGGGATACTTTATCAAGCACCGTTGGATAAGTTATCCCCTGGGTTGCCTTGGAGGATGGCTGCTCATTGTTTCTCCCGGATTGCTTGCCACGCTGAGCGCCAATACGGCCGACGCGGCAGGGGCGGCCGAGTGGGTCTTCTGGCTAGTACCCGCTTTACCGATCGCGGCCTGCTGGGGCATTGGCGGCATTTTTATCGGCCGCGTTGTGAAGAATGGGCGAATAAACCAGCCTTAGTGCCGAGGGCAGCTTGCGGGCTACGATATGCTGCTGTCGCAGTTTTTTCTGCAATTTGTCTTCGCCTCCAAATGTCCGGACGAGGCGATCGGCATGATCGCGAGCGAGCGCATCAGCACTGTCGTACCGCAGACCTGACAACGGCTCGCGTAAAAACCGCGGCGCAGACTCATCTGCGCACGCCGTCATAACCCTGGATATGTCCGGCAGGATTGCCATGCTTCGCTGGCTGGAAGATGAGAGGTCCACAACTCCTGGCTTCACCGGTGTGCATGCGCGTATTTACACCAGCGGCGACTAGTGCAATGCGTACGAACTTCGCGCATCGGCCTTTGCTGATGCCGCCTGCGCTTTGCCCGCAGCTCGTTGGCGAACTTATCGACGTCAATCATGCGTTCCTCCCGCAACAAAGTTGGGAAGGTCAGTATCGGCCTAAGCTGCGGGGGGATTTTGAGGTAGGACAATGCCAGGGCCGCAAGAAAAGCGGCCCTGGGGGAGGCAGGTCAAATTACGCTTGTTCGAGCAGGCCGTGGGCTTGCTCGTCGGCGTGGTAGGAGGAGCGGACCATGGCGCCGACGGCGGCGTGGGCGAAGCCCATTTTGTATGCTTCTTCTTCGAACATCTTGAACACGTCCGGATGCACGTAGCGGCGCACCGGCAGGTGACTGTTGGAAGGTGCGAGGTACTGGCCGATGGTCAGCATGTCGATGTCGTGCTCGCGCATGTCGCGCATCACTTGCAGGATCTCTTCGTCGGTCTCGCCCAGGCCGACCATCAGGCCGGACTTGGTCTTCACGTGCGGGTACATGGCCTTGAAGTCCTTGAGCAGCTTCAGCGAGTGCAGGTAGTCCGCACCCGGACGTGCTTCCTTGTACAAGCGCGGCACGGTTTCCAGGTTGTGGTTCATCACGTCCGGCAGGCCGTCGGCGAAGATGTTCAGGGCTTTTTCCAGGCGGCCGCGGAAGTCCGGCACCAGCACTTCGATCTGGGTCTTCGGCGACAGTTCCTTGGTCTTGGTGATGCACTCGACGAAGTGGCCGGCACCGCCGTCGCGCAGGTCGTCGCGGTCAACGGAAGTGATCACGACGTAGCTCAGACGCAGCTTGGCGATGGTGTTGGCCAGGTTCTGCGGCTCATTCACGTCCAGCGGATCAGGACGGCCGTGGCCCACGTCGCAGAACGGGCAGCGGCGGGTGCACTTGTCGCCCATGATCATGAAGGTCGCGGTGCCCTTGCCGAAGCATTCGCCGATGTTCGGGCAGCTTGCCTCTTCGCACACGGTGACCAGCTTGTTTTCGCGCAGGATGTCCTTGATCTCGAAGAAGCGCGAAGATTGGGAAGCAGCTTTAACGCGAATCCAGTCAGGCTTCTTCAGGCGCTCCACCGGCTCGATCGGGATGATCTTGATGGGAATGCGCGAAGTTTTGTCGGCGCCTTTTTGCTTGTCACTTGGGTTGTAGGTCATAGCTGCTTCTCAGGTAGTTTCAGTTTCGGCGACATCCAACAGCCGCACCAGCTCTTGGGCCAGCGCGTCCTGCACGTCGGCCAGGGGCGCTTCCACGCCCATCGTGCGCATGTCGACCGTTTCCAGGCCGGCATAACCGCAGGGATTGATCCAGGTGAAGGGGGACAGGTCCATCCCCACATTCAGCGAAACGCCGTGGTAGGTGCAGCCATTGCCGCGTACCTTCAGGCCCAGGGCGGCGATTTTCGCGCCTTTTTTGGGTCCTTCGGCGATGTAGATGCCTGGCGCGCCTTCGATGCGCTCGCCGGCAAGATTATACGCTGCCAGCACATTGATAATCGCCTGCTCGATTTTGTGCACAAACTGGCGGGCAAACAGCTTGCCGCCCGGCTTGTTGCGGCGCAGGTCCATCATCAGGTAAATCACCACCTGGCCAGGGCCGTGATAGGTCACTTCGCCACCGCGGTCGGTCTGCACCGTGGGAATCTGGGCAGCGCCAGCCAGCAGGTGGCCCTTGTCGGCGCCCAGGCCAAGCGTGAACACGGGTGGGTGCTCGACGATCCAGAGTTCGTCGGGCGTATCGGCCTGGCGCGCGTCCGTGAAGGCGCGCATGGCGGCGAAGGTGGGCTCGTATTCGGCGTGGCCGAGGTGGCGGATCACCGCCGGCTGAATCGACATCGGGACATTTCGTTGTTGAAAACGCCCCGCCATTATACTTGGCGCGCCCTGCCTCTGCTTAATGACTGAGCAGTTTCCTTGAACCCAAGGCAGAAACTGGTGGCAGGCACGGCGTGCCTGCCACCTGCATCTGCCTTGGGTTTCTTATCAAGCCGGCTGCAGGTTGATGTACTTTAGCCAATCTTGCAGAGAATCCCGCTGCCACTGGGTAGCCACATAATCCTTCAGCTTTTGCGGCACCGGGTCGCCATTCATGACCAGGCGGCTGAGCATGATGGCCAGATCCATATCGGCGATGCACCAGCGGCCGAACAGATATTGACCGTCGATCACCTGCTCGGCCAGGCGGATCAGCTTGTCCGCTGCCGCCTGCGCCTCGCTGGAAAGCGGTTTCTCCGCACGGCGGTAAAACACCGTGTAAGTGCTGCGTTCTTCGCGCAATGCCTGCAAATCGCTGCGAATCCAGGCCTGGATCTGACGGGCGATGGCGCGCTTCTGAGGTAAAACCGGGTACAGGGCCTTGTATTCAGGCGCCGGGAACATCTCGTCCAGGTATTCGTCGATGGCGCTGGACTCGGTCAGCATGAAGTCGTTGTGCACCAGACAGGGGACACGGCCGGTCAGCGCCTTGCCGGTATAAGCCAGCTCCTTGTTCTGCCCGGTGGTCAGATCCACCGTCTCCAGTTCGAAATCCAGACCTTTTTCGCGCAAGGCGACGAAGGCGGAGATCGCGTAAGGACTGGTGAATTCGCTATCGACATACAGTTTGAGGCTCACGGCTGGCTCCGGCTAGTGTAGATTTATTCACATGGTAGGCCTTGAGCAGTGCATGCCAAAACGATATATTTTCGTTGTCCTTGTTAATTTTTCTCACACATGAGCGAGCTGCCGCGCCTGCCGAATTTCTCCGCCCTGCGCGCCTTCGAGGCGGCGGCACGGCATGAGAATTTTTCGCGTGCGGCGGAGGAGCTGTGCCTGACCCACGGCGCGATCAGCCACCAGGTGCGTGCGCTGGAAGAGGAACTCGGCGTCGTACTCTTCATCCGCAATGGCCGCCAGGTGCGCGTGACACCGGACGGCAAGCGCTTCGCCGAGGCGATCGCCCGCGCGGTGGATGACATCGCCCGCGCCGCCGAAACGCTGCGGCCGGCGGAAAACAGTATCCAGCGCCTGACCGTCACGTCCATTCCGTCATTTGCGGCGCGCTGGCTGGCGCCGCGGCTGGGCGCTTTTATCGAGCAGCATCCGGACATCGAAGTCAGTTTGCAGGCTAGCAGCCAGCTGCAGGATCTGGTGCGGGAAGGCATCGACGTCGGAATCCGATTTGGACAGGGACGCTATCCGGGCCTGGTTTCCGAGCGCTTGATGGGCGAGATCTACTACCCCGTAGTAAGCCCACACTATCGCCATGGACCGCTACCTGTCGAGCCACGCGATCTGGCGGATGCCGTTCTGCTGCGCTCGGATGAACCCTGGATGCCCTGGTTCAAGGCGGCCAAACTACCGCTGGCGGAGCCATCCGGCGGCGTGCTGTACGAGGATTTGTCGATGCTGATCCGCTCAGCCGTGGACGGCGATGGGGTGGCGCTGGTGCGTCATGTGGTGGCTATGCAGGAGATCGCGTCCGGACAGCTGATCCGGCTGTTTGATATTACGGCGCCCTGTCCGGAAAACTATTACCTCGTCAGTCCGCAGGGCGCCTACGGCAAGCCGCAGGTGCGCGCCTTCCGCGACTGGCTGAAAGCCGAAATCGCGAAAGCCCAGCCCTGATTACATGACGATTTTCACCATCGGGTGGCCGGACAGCTCGGTGTAGAGCGCGTCCAGCTGCTCGCGGCTGATAGCGCGCACGGTCACGGTCAGACCGGTGAAATTGCCCTTGGCGGACGGGCGGGCTTCGATCTTGCCTTCGTGGCAGGTCGGGTCATGCTTGAGCACCACTTCCAGAATGGTGGGGGCAAAGGCGTCGTGAGTCGGGCCCATCACCTTGATCGGGAAGTCGCTCGGATACTCGATGAGGGACTCTTCAGGTGGGATCGCTTTCATATTCTTTCCAAAAATAAAGGCTGGCGCGCACAGCACGCGCCAGCCTCTATTTTAGCGTAGGGCGGATCTTTGATCCGCCGCTGCATACTTCTTACGCGGCGTTGGCCGACAAGCGCTTCAGCCGCTCGAGGGCGGACTCGCTGCCGGCGCCCGGCTGGGTCACCGACTTGCGGATGGCATCAATCTCGGCCGCCTGGTCGTAAGGACGCTGGCCGATGTCGGACACGATTTTCATGCCCTCGGCCTCGTTCGAGATCTGCTGCGCACGCTTGGTCAGCGCGTTCAAGGCGCTGGTGTTGCCGCGCATGCCGGCCAGACTGGACAACTGCTCCTGGCGCTCGGCGCGTACGGCTTGCAGATCGCGCTGCGCTCTGGCGGAAGCCAGGGCTTGCATCGCCTTTTTGGCAGCTGCGTCGAAGTCGGCCAACTGCTGCGACAGCGCGTCGACGATCTTTTGCAGCTCGTCCATGTAGGCCTGGGCATCGGCTTCCTCCTGGATTTCCTGCGGCAGGCGGTTCTTGTTGGCTTCCAGCTCGTCGCAGAACAGGTTGATGGTCGCTTCCGAGATCTGGCCGGCCGCCAGACGCTCGCCCAAGGTTCCGGCAGCTTTTTCGTCGGTGGCGATCAGTTCGCGCAGGCGGATCACGTCCTTGCGCTCCTTGTCGAAGGAAGCGCGGGCGGAGGCCAGTTTCTGCGCGGCGCTGCGCAGGGTGTCGGCAAGACGGTCGCGATCGGCCTCGGTCGCGGTTTCCGGATCAAAGCTGGCAATGGCCTCGGACACGCGGTCGCCCAGCGCGCCGAAATGCTTGGAGATCAGTCGTGCGGTCAGTGCCCAGCCATTCGAGTTGCTCATTTGCTTTCCTTTCAGTGGTGGATGATGTGCGGCGGTCATTGAATGACCAGCCGTTCCTGCTCAACAGGTATTCCAACGACGAAATCGACGTGAATACCTCGTTTTCTTGCATCGCCGTTCACGCTCTGGACAATTTCCGTCGTGACCAGCAAATACTCCTTGCCGCCGTCGCGCAGCTCACGCACATAGGGCATGTAGTAAAGCTGCTGCTTCAGGCCGTTCATGCCCTGCGCGTCGTCCAGGCGGGTTTCGGTGCCGGTGTAGGGCGGCACGAAATCTTCATTGGCATCGCCGGCGTCGCGCCGGTAATCGATGGCTTCTTCGCTGCCAAACACCAGTTCCAGCGCGGACTCTTCCAGCCCGACTTCCCGCAGCTGCTCGCGCCACACCGAGTAATTCCGATCGCCGAGTCCGCTGCCCTTGGCGCCCGTGTAGGCGTCCTGGTCGGCGGTAGACTCCGGCACGACGCGCACGAGCCCGCTGCAATACAGAATTTCCTTCACTTCGCCCTGGGAATCCGCGTACAGCTGCAGGAACTTTTCCTCACCTTCGTTGTCGCCGGTCGCCAGGTAGTAGCGGTAGAGACGGCCGGACATGGTCAGCTTCATCTGCGAAATGGCCACGATGCGGGTGTCCGCTTCGTCCGGCAGCGCGATCAGCGAACCGGACGTATTGGCACGCAGCAGCGGCGACAGTTGCAGGCTGACCAGGCTGCCGATACGGGCTTGCATCGGCAGGCCAAGGTCTTGCTGTTCGGTCTCCGTATCGCGGCGAACATTGCTGCGCAGATAGCCGATTGCATCTTTCCAGCCCATGACTCAGTTCCTTTCAAACGAATAGTTAGCGTTCTTTTTCGCCGACTTGTTGCGGCGCCAGCCAGTCCACAGCAGCCAGGCGAAACCGAAGATCAGCAGCGCCCAGGTCAGCGTGCGAATCGTGCTGCGCTCCTGCTTGGCAGCCGGAGCCGTGCTCGGCAGCGACTGGGCGACGCCACCGGCGGCGTCATTGCTTACGGCACCGGTGGCGGCGTCATCCGTCGAGATCGTGGTCGTGCTTGGCGCGGACGACGGCGCAGGAGCAGGCACGGTCTGAGCGTGCGACAGCGCATGGCTGCCCAGCAGGTAGCCGCCCAGTCCCCACAGCCAGGGGCTGCTGCCGCTACGCTCGCGGATCACGACCGGCGCGGGCGACATTGGTGCGCCAGCCTGGCCATAGCCGCTGTAACTGCTGCCGCCGGGCTGCACCGGATTCAGCGGTGGCAGCGCGGTAGTGCCATGGTTGGCCGCGCTGGAGCCAGCCGCGCCGGAGCCGTTACTGCTGGACGAAGCAGTCGAGCTGTTACGCGAGTCCCAGTTGCGCAGTGCGCGGTCCTGCGAGGCGCGCTGGTCCAGGTCGCGCGAGGCGGCCGAGCTGCCGCGTACGCTATCCTGCTTGCTGGCGGGCGCAGCATCCGGCTTGCGCGAACCGAAGCTGCCGAATGAAGGCTGCTTGGGCGCTGCGGAACTTCTTGCCGCCGCGCTCTTTTGCGACGAAAATCCGCCTCGGAACGACGAGCCGCCGGGACGCGCATCGGCCACGGACATCGTGGCCAAAGGCAGGAGCAGCGCGAGTACCAGGGCATTGCGAAGACGCTTAATCATGGTCTTTCACCGTTGTCGGTTAATAAGAAAAGCTTGCGATGAAGGTCAGCTTATCGTTCGCACAACATAAAATCATCGGTAATAAAAGGTCCGCTTCACCATGACTCGCAAGTACTTAGACATGAATCAACACGATGCGCTGTACAAGGTCGCCCGCGGTTATCCGGGCGGGCTGGACGCGCTGGCGCAATGCATGGGCATTTCCGTGAACGTGCTGCGCAACAAGCTGGCGCCGAGCATCGCCTCGCACTACCCGTCCTTTGAGGAGGTGTCGGCCATCCTGGAGCACTGCCGTTCCGCCGGCGTGCCGGATGCGATGCTGCCGCTGCATGCGCTGCTGAATCGCCACGGCATGGCGGCTTTCGTGGTGCCGGTGCCGGATGAAGTCGGCAGCGATGACCTCTCGCAGACTGTGTGCCGCGTCATGGCGCAGGTGGGTGCGGTGGCGGAGGCGGTCTCCGACGCACTGCTGGACGGCAAGGTGACCGAGGCCGAAGCCGACCTGATCGAGAAGGAATTTCACGGCGCGCTGTCCGCGCTGGGCGAGTGGCGCGAGCGCATCCGCCAGCGGGCGCGCGAGCAGAAATAAAAAAAGGCCAGCTCCTGTTAAGGGAGCCGGCCAAAGACTAATTTGCAGGAATTAGTCGGGACAAAGCGGTGATGAATCAAACGGTACAGAAATGTACCCTTCATTCGCTACGGCTTTGTGACAAAGCGCAAGAATCGGCGGCTGGTCCGCCGATTTTCGAGGTTAAACGGTTACCGCGAATTTTCGCGTCCGCGCTTGTCGTCCCGATCGCCACCACGTTCGTGGCGCTCCTCGCGCCGCGGCTGCGGCTGTTCATGTGCTTGCTGCGGCTGCGGTGCAGGCACCGCCTGGCGCGGCGCTTGTTGCGGCTCCGGACGCGGCTGGCTGATCTGCACCGGCGGACGATTGTCGCGCGCTTCGCGGATCTCACGCGCCTGCGCTTCACGGCGCTCGCGGTCGCGATTCTGCATTTCCTCGCGGTTGCGCATTTCCTGCTGCTGGCGGGCGTTGCGTTCCTCGGCCTGCTGGCGGGCATTACGTTCTTCCGCTTGCTGGCGCGCGTTGCGCTCGTCGGCCTGCTGGCGTGCCACGCGATCCCGATCCGCGGCCTGGCGCGCATTACGATCGCGCTCCTCGGTCTGCTGACGTGCCATGCGGTCCCGGTCCGCGGCCTGGCGCGCGTTGCGGTCGCGCTCCTCGGCCTGCTGACGCATATTGCGATCGCGTTCTTCAGTCTGCTGGCGTGCCATCCGGTCACGCTCTTCCGCTTGCTGGCGGGCGGCAGGCGGCGGCGTCGTGCTCAGGATGCCTTGCTGCGGCTGCGGCGCCGGCACCTGCCTCATACCTGCCTGCGGATTGGTGCTGATCACATTGCGCGGCTGCTCGAAGCGCTGCTCGGCGCCACGCTCCTGGCGCTGTTCGCGCTGTTGCTCATTACGCTGCTGCTGATTATCGGCGCGGATGCGGTCCCGCCACTGGTCACCGCGGTTCTCCACGCCCCGGTTGTCCCGCTGCTGGTTCTCACGCTCACGTTCGCGCCAGTCCGGACGCCCTGCGACATTCCCCGGACGCACCGGCGCAGTAATTTGCGGCCTTGGTGCAGGAGCCTGCGGCACATTGCGAATCTGCGCCGGCGTCACCTGGCCGCGCGGCACATTGGCCACGGAGATTGAACGGCGATGTTCGAACTGGTCGCGCGGCAGCACGGTCACGCCATCGCGGCGCCCATCGTGGTTGCGGTCGACCCAGCGCTCCTGCCAGCGGTCATCGCTGCGGTGGCGCCAGGCCACACGGTTTTCATACACGGTGGTCACGCGGTAAGACGGTACAAAGTGGTCGCGCGGCGTCAGCGGATACCAGCCCACGCCCGGACCCGAGCGGCTACCGAAAGTCACGCTCCAATTGGCACCGCCAACCCAGCCCACCAGCGCCGGCGCCCACACAGGACGGCCCTGCCAGCGGCCCGGTGCCCAGCACCAGCGGTTATTCACCACGACCCAGCGGCCGTAGTGGAAAGGTGCATAACCCCAGGGCGAATTATCGACCCAGGTCCAGCCCCAGGGATCAACCCACACCCAGCGGCCATCGCGATACGGCGCCCAGCCCACCGGCACCAGGCGTGGGGTCCACAGCGCGCCATATTCGTTGTTATCGGCCCAGCTGCCGTACTGGTCCAGCTCTTCGTAGCCGGTGACGTCGGTGGGAATGTAGCGGGTGGCAGGCAAGCCTTCCTCGCGGCGGTCGCGCGTCTGCACCCAGTCATCGAAGCGGTCGCGCACCGCCAGGCTGGTGTAAAACTCGTCGCCGCGCACTTCGATGCGCTTGCCGCTGCCGCCGGTGACCATTTCGTTACCCGACTGCACTTGCGCTGCGCCCGCCAGCACGGAGACTACGGTGGTATCCGGCGCGCGTTCGGTATCGACACGCACCGTGCCGGGCTGGGTCATGACGACGCGCGCTTGCGGCGTGGTCAGATCGAAACCGCCCAGATCCTGGCCATCGCGAATGCGCACACTGGCCGTGCCGTAATTCAGGCGCAGGCGCATGCTCTCTTCGTCCAGCGCGATGATTTCAACGTCGGAATCGCCATCCACGCGCACGGCCGAGGAGCCGATGCGGAACTCCGCGCGCGCGCCGGGGGCGGTGGTGACATGGTTGCCCGTGGTGACCGGCCAGTTCAACAGGTTGCCGGTTTGCTCGTCGCCATTGGCGTCCAGGGTGACCTGGCCTTCGACCACGGACATGCGTCCCACGCGCGTAGGCGGATCGGCCAAAGCCAGCGACGACACTGCCACCAGCGCCGCCAGTAGCAGGAAATGCACAATCTTGCGCTTCATGTCTCCACTCCGATAGTGTTTTTGTTTTCATTTAACGCTTGAAAACGTAACACGACGACGTCCGTTACAAATGTTTGCAAAGGACCCGGAGCGAAGAAAACCCACGGCGCAACCAAGTGGCTGCCACGATGTGGCAGCCACTGGCTTCACGCCGTTGGTTCAGGCGTGCGCCCCGCCGCGTTTAACGAAGAACAGGGCCGAGCCGATCAGCATCAGCAAACCGCCAAACACGCGATTCTGCTTTTTCAGCGCGCCGGCGTCGCGGAAGAAGCGCTGCATCGACGATGCCAGGAAAGCATAGCTATGCATCACCGTCAGGTCGATAACGCACATGGTCACGGCCAGGATGCCCAGTTGCGGCAGCAGGGGCGCGCTCTGGGAAATGAACTGCGGCAGCACGGCCACCATGAAAATGATGCCTTTAGGGTTGGTAGCATTCGTCAGAAAACCAGTCAGCACACGCTTGCGGAAGGACGGCAGCACCGATTGCACGGTCACGCCCGCACGGTCGCCGATCTGCACCTTGGCGCGCCACTGGCACAGGCCAAGCCAGATCAGGTAGATCGCGCCGATCGTCTTCACCACATTGAATGCCACTTCCGATGCCAGCAGCAGCGAGCCGACACCCGCGCCCGCAATCGCCAGCACCAGCAGCAGGCCCATTTGCAGGCCGAGAATGGTGGCGCTGGTCTTTTTCACGCCATAGGACAATCCATGCGACATCGACAGCACCGCGCCGGAACCCGGCGACACAGCAATGATGGCGGCGGCGATGACAAAGGTGATCCAGGTGGCGAAGCTCATGGCAATTCCCGACAGGCAAAATTCCATTGTAGCTTGCCTCACCGCTCGTGTTAGATTGTCGGGATTTCATTCTTAGGAGTTTGCTAATGGCCGGTAGCAGCCTGCTCGCCTTGATCGACGATATCGCCACCATCCTGGACGACGTGGCCGCCATGAGCAAGCTCGCGGCCAAAAAGACCGCCGGTGTGCTGGGCGACGATCTGGCGCTGAACGCCGAGCAGGTAGCCGGCGTGCGCGCCGAACGCGAGTTGCCTGTGGTGATGGCGGTGGGCGTGGGTTCGCTGAAGAACAAGGCCATTCTGGTTCCCGCAGCGCTGGCCATCAGCGCCTTTGCTCCCTGGGCGATTACGCCGCTGCTGATGCTGGGTGGCGCCTACCTGTGCTTTGAAGGCTTTGAAAAGCTGGCACACAAATTCCTGCATAGCGAAGCGGAAGACGAACAGCATCACGCCGAGCTGACGGCCGCCGTGGCCGATGAAACAGTCGACCTGGTGGCGCTTGAGAAGGACAAAATAAAGGGCGCCATCCGCACCGATTTCATTCTGTCGGCGGAGATTATTGTGATTGCCCTCGGCACGGTGGCCAGCGCGCCATTCGGCCAGCAGGTGGCCGTGCTGGCTGGCGTGGCCGTGATCATGACCATCGGCGTGTATGGCATCGTGGCGGGCATCGTGAAGATGGACGACGCAGGCCTGTACCTGTGCCGCCTGAAGGGCGCCAGCGCCGCGGTGCACAAGTTGGGCGGGTTCCTGCTGGCGGCGGCTCCGAAGCTAATGAAATTCCTGTCCGTGGCCGGCACGCTGGCCATGTTCACGGTCGGCGGCAGCATTCTTTCCCACGGCATTCCAGCGCTGCACCACGCTGCCGAGCACGCAGCGGAAGCCGCAGGTGGCGTCGGCGGTATCGGCCCCGTGCTCGCCTTCCTGGCGCCCGTCGCGCTGGAAGCCATCATCGGCGTCGTCGCCGGCGCCATCGTCCTCGCCGTCGTCACCCTCAGCAGCCGCCTCTTGCGCAGCCTCAAACGCCAGGGCTGATTCCTCTGGTTTCATGAAGGGCGCGGGCAACCCCGTCCGCGCACACTCATGGAGGCCATATGGCGAACACCCCATCGACTGCATTCACCGGCGCATCCTGGGCCGCGCTACTGATCGGCATTACCACGTACTTAACCGGGCTGTGGAACGCCACCATGCAACTCAACGAGAAGGGCTACTACTTCACCATCCTGCTCTACGGCCTGCTCGCGGCCATCTCGCTGCAGAAATCCGTGCGCGACCGCATTGAAGGCGTGCGGGTGACTTCGCTGTATTTCGGTCTGTGCTGGACGTCCACGTTGGCGGCGCTGCTGCTGCTCACGGCCGGGCTGTGGAATGCCGGGATGGCGCCGAGCGAAAAGGGGTTTTACGGCATGTCCTATGTGCTAAGCCTGTTCGCTGCGGTAACCGTGCAGAAGAATGTTCGGGATATCGCAGCTCTGGGCCAAACTTGACCCAGATCAATTATTTTTTGGCCCCAAATCCCTAGACTGCACTCCTGTGAACTCAGGAGTGCGCCATGCGAGTTAATTTACCGGTAACGAATCAGGAAGTTGAGCTGGACGAGGATCAAGCCATCGTCTCGAAAACTGACCTGGACGGCAATATCACCTACATCAATCCCTATTTCGAGCAAGTCAGCGGCTTCACTTCCGAAGAGCTGATTGGCTCGCCGCAGAATATCGTCCGCCACCCGGACATGCCGAAAGAAGCCTTCGCCGACCTGTGGGCTTCCATTAAGGCCGGCCTGCCGTGGACCGGCATCGTCAAGAACCGCTGCAAGAACGGCGGCTACTACTGGGTGCGCGCCAATATCACGCCGATCCGCGAGAGCGGCCGCACCACCGGCTACATGTCCGTCCGCACCAAGGCCGAGCGCTCGCAGGTAGCCGCCGCTGAAGCAGCCTACCGCGAAATCCGCGAACACGGCACGCAGAGCATCGCGATCAGGCATGGCCACGTGATCCATCGCGGCGTCGGCGGCTGGCTGGCGCGCCTGAGTCACGTCTCGCTTGCTATGCGCATCTGGGCCTGCACTAGCGTGACGAACGTGCTGCTGGCCGCCGTGTGCATCGCGAGTCTGTTCAGCGATGGCGGCGAGGCAGTCCGCTTCGGCATCTTTGGCGCTACGGCGATCGGCCTGCTGGTCAATGTCTTCCTGTGGCATACGCTGCGCGCCGGCATGCTGCAGCCGTTGAGCCGCGCGCTGGATGGCGCCCGCCAGATCGCGGCAGGCGACCTGTCCGGCACCTTCGAGAGCGACAGCTCGGACGAAGTGGGCCAGCTGCTGCGCGCCCTGCAGCAAATGAACAGCAATCTGGTCGCCACCATCCGCGACGTGCGTGTGAACGTGGAAACCATGGCGGTAGCCACGCGCCAGATCGCCGTCGGCAACCAGGACCTGTCCGGCCGCACCGAATCGCAGGCAGCCAGCCTGGAAGAGACTGCATCAAGCATCGAGCAGTTCTCGTCCACCGTCAAAGCCAATGCGGACAATTCGCAGCAGGCCAATATGCTGGCGCTGGCCGCCTCCGATGTGGCAGTACAGGGCGGCACCATCGTGGCCGACGTCATCGCCACCATGGACGAAATCAATAGCTCATCCCGGCGCATCGTGGACATCATCGCCCTGATCGAAGGCATCGCCTTCCAGACCAACATCCTGGCCCTGAATGCCGCCGTTGAAGCAGCACGGGCGGGCGAACAGGGACGCGGCTTTGCCGTGGTGGCGGGTGAAGTGCGCCATCTGGCGCAGCGCTCGTCGGCCGCGGCCAAGGACATCAAGCAGCTGATCGAAGTGTCGGTCGGCAAAGTGAGCGACGGCATGGAACGCGCTCAGCGCGCCGGCGCAACGATGGAGCAAGTGGTGTCGTCGGTGAAGCGGGTCACTGAAATCATGCAGGAAATCTCGACCGCGTCACGCGAGCAAAGCATCGGCGTGGACCAGGTCAACCAAGCCATCGCCCACATGGACCAGGTCACACAGCAAAACGCTGCGCTGGTCGAAGAAGCCGCCGCCGCAGCGAGCAGCCTGGCGGAAGAAGCTTTCGGTCTGACGCAAGCCGTCAGCCTGTTCAAGTTCGGCAAAGCAAGCCGCTCGCGCGCCGGCAAACGCCCGGCCGTGCTGCAGTTGGCCTCCGCCTGATATCCACCGGCACAGAATCATGAACGTCCAATTCGATGCAGACCTGATCAGCAAACTAAGCATTTCCGGCCCGCGCTACACCTCTTATCCAACGGCTGACCGCTTCAACACGGACTTCGGCTACGGGAACTTCCTCGAAGCGCTGGCGGAGCGCCGCCTGCGTGGCGGACGCGGTCCGCTGTCGCTGTATGTGCACGTGCCGTTCTGCGACACCGTCTGCTACTACTGCGCCTGCAACAAGATCGTGACCAAAGACCGCCGCAAAGCCGCGATCTATCTGGACTACCTGAAGCAGGAGGCGGAAATGCAGGCCAAACTGTTCGACGGCATGAAGCGCGTCGAGCAGCTGCACTTCGGCGGCGGCACGCCAACTTATTTCAGCGACGAGCAGATGTCCGAGCTGATGGCGCACCTGCGCGAGTGCTTCGATTTCGCGCCGGATGAAGAAGGCGAATACTCGATCGAAATCGACCCGCGTACCGTGGACCGCGAGCGCGTGTTCTCGCTGCGCGCGCAAGGCTTCAACCGCGTCAGCCTCGGCGTGCAGGACTTCGATCCGGAGGTGCAGAAGGCCGTCAACCGTATCCAGCCCGCGGAAGAGACGCTGGCGGTGATGCAGGCCGCGCGCGACGCAGGTTTCCGCTCCATCAGCATTGATCTGATCTACGGCCTGCCGAAGCAAAGCATGGAATCGATGGAACGCACGCTGGCGCAGGTGGTCGCCGCTGATCCGGACCGCATCGCGTTGTACAACTATGCGCACATGCCGCATCTGTTCAAGCCTCAGCGCCGCATCGCGGACAATGAGCTGCCATCGCCGGAAGCGAAGCTGGATATGCTGGCACTGGCCATCCAGCGCCTGACTGACGCCGGTTACATCTACATCGGCATGGACCATTTCGCCAAACCGAACGATGACCTGTCCGTGGCACAGCGCCAGGGCCGACTGCACCGGAATTTCCAGGGTTATTCGACCCATGCGGAAACAGACCTGGTGGCGCTGGGCGTGTCGGCCATCAGCTCGGTCAACGGCACCTACAGCCAGAACGAGAAAACGCTGGACGAATACTACGCGCGCCTGGATTCCGGCCGCCTGCCGATCTCGCGCGGCTATGCGCTGGATACGGACGATCTGCTGCGCCGCCTGGTGATTCAGATGCTGATGTGCAATTTCGAACTATCGATGTCGGCGCTGGAAGTGGCGTATCCGATCCGCTTCAAGCAGTATTTCGCCCAGGAGCTGGAGCGCCTGAACGAGTTCGCCGAAGATGGTTTGCTGAATATGGAAGATGACTGGATTTCCGTTACGCCGAAGGGCCGTCTGCTGATCCGCAATATCTGCATGGTGTTCGACCGCCACCTGAACCGCGCCACGCAGCAGCCGTTGCGTTTTTCGAGAACGATATGAACCTGCTGCCGGTCTTCGTCGTCGGGCTCGCGGGCAGCGTGCACTGCGCGGGCATGTGCGGCGGGATCGTCAGCGCTTTCAGTATGGCGCCGGGCCGCGTCATTCCCATCACGCCCGCCGGCGCCGCGCGCGGCCTGCCACGCGTACTGGCCTACAACACGGGGCGCATCGCCAGCTATGCGCTGGCTGGCGCACTGGCAGGTGGACTCGCAAATGGCGCGGCGGCGCTCGCCCACCTGGCTGCCTGGCAGACCGCCGCCTACTGGATGATGAATCTGATGTTAGCCTTGCTGGGCCTTTACCTGATGGATGCATGGCATGGCCTCGCGCGCGTCGAAGCTGCCGGTGGTGTGTTGTGGCGGCACATTCAGCCCGCCCTGCGTCCGCTGGTGCCGATGGATACGCTGCCAAAGGCCATCGCGCTGGGTGCAGCCTGGGGCTGGGTCCCGTGCGGCATGGTGTACAGTGTGCTACTGACGGCAATGCTGGGTGGTTCGGCGCTGAATGGCGCGGCCGTGATGGCGGCGTTTGGCCTCGGCACGCTGCCCATGCTGCTGGCCATGGGATTGCTGGGCGCGCGCCTGCGCGATTGGCTGCGCCGCCGCCAGGTGCGTGTGCTGGGCGGTCTGCTGGTGCTGGGCTTTGCCGTGCTCGGCCTCGCGCGCGCCGCGACCGGCGTGCAGCATGGCTGGATTGATGTCTTATGTCTGAGCTGAGTGATTGCTTCCACTGCGGCCTGCCTGTTCCTGCCGCATCCAGCTGGCGTGTGACGATCGACGGCACGGCGCAATCCATGTGCTGCCCAGGCTGCGCGGCGGTGGCGCAGACGATTGTCGATATCGGCCAGACAAGCTATTACCGTGAACGCACCGGCTATGCTTCCGCCGCCGGCGAAGCCGATGTGCCACCGGAACTGAAGCTGTTCAATGATGATCCGCGCATCGTTTCCGACGGTGATGCCTGCGAGGCGACGCTACTGGTCGATGGCATTCGCTGCGCGGCTTGCGTATGGCTGATCGAGCATCGCTTGCGCCAGCTGAATGGCGTAGAGCAGGCCAGCCTGAATGTCGCGACCGAGCGGCTGTTCGTGCGCTGGCATAAGGACAAGGCCAACGCGGCCGAGATCCTGCAGGCAGTGCGCAGCATCGGCTACAGCGCCTACCCCTACGATGCCGCGCGCCACAGCGCGCAGTTACAGAAGGCCAGCAAGACATTAGGCCGGCAGCTGTTCGTGGCCGGGCTGTCGATGATGCAGGTGATGATGTACGTGGCGCCAGAATATATGGCGCAGGACGGGACGCTGGATGCCGATATGGCGGGCCTGATGCGCTGGGCCAGCCTGCTTCTGACTTTGCCTGCGATCGTCTATTCGGCACAACCTTTCCTGCGCGGTGCGCTGGCCAGCCTGCGCGCGCGGGTGCTGGGTATGGACGTGCCGGTGGCGCTGGGCATTCTGGCCGCGTTCATCGGCAGTGCTGTGTCGACATTCCGCGGTACGGGCGAGGTGTATTACGACTCGGTCACGATGTTCATTTTCCTGCTGCTGTGCAGCCGCTATCTGGAGCTTTTCGCGCGGCGCAAAGCAGCGGTGGCGCTGGAACGCATGCAGCACGGCCTGCCCGAATCAGCGTCGCGTCTCGCCGATTGGCCTGCGTCGCGTGAATGCAGCGTGGTGCCTGCCGGCGCACTGGACGCCGGCGATTTCGTGCTCGCCAGGGCAGGCGAGGCGATTCCGGCTGACTGTGTGCTGGTCGAAGGCGCGACCTCAGTCGACTTGGCGTTGCTGACTGGCGAAAGTGCGCCACAGCCTAAGCGCGAGGGCGAGGAAATTCCGGGTGGCGCGGTCAACGCGGGCAATCCGGTCGTGCTGCGTGTGCTGCGTCCCGCGCGAGAGAGCACCTTGTCCGGGCTGCTCAAACTGATCGAGCAGGCAGGTAGCGCAAAGCCTGCCATTGCGCAGTGGGCGGATCGCGCGGCGTCCTGGTTCGTGTCAGCGCTGCTGCTGTTTGCGCTGGCGAGTTTTGCGTTCTGGTGGTGGCATGACGCAGCACGCGCGTGGCCGGTGGCGATTGCGGTGCTGGTAGTATCCTGTCCCTGCGCGCTGTCACTGGCGACGCCTTCCGCGTTGGCTGCGGCCACCGACCGATTGCTGGGCGTGGGGGCGCTGATCGTGCGTCCGCACGTGCTGGAGACGCTGCATCGCGCGACCCATGTCGTGTTTGACAAAACCGGGACGCTGACTGAAGGACGTCCAGCTGTGCAGCGCATTGAGCCTGCGCGGGGCGTCAGCGTGGACGACTGCCTGTGCATCGCAATGGCGCTGGAATCCGGCAGCGCACATCCCATCGCCAGCGCGATCCTCACTGCCGGCAACGCGCGCCGCGACGGCGCGCCACCAGCGACGCAGCCAGCCGCAAATAGGGCGGCGACCGGCCAAAGTGCTGCGCATCGCACCGCGCCGGAGGCTGCACGGGGTACGGCGTCGGCGTCGGCGTTGGCGTTGGCGTCGGCTTCGGCGTCGGCTTCGGCGTCGGCTTCGGCTTCGGCGTCGGCTTCGGCGTCGGCTTCGGCCTCGGCGTCGGCGTCGGCGTCGGCTTCCGCTTCGGGTTCGGGTTCGGATTCAGCGGCCATGACGGTCAGCGGGCTGCGCGAGCTGCCGGGCGAGGGGCTGGAGGCGATCGTCGATGGGCGGCGCTACCGCATCGGCAGCGGCAATTTCGTAGCCGCTATTGCCGGCTTGTCCGACGCTGACGGGCTCGCGGGCGCGGCGATGCGGAGCGTGGCGGCGCGCGGCAGCGCTGTGTCCGTCGAAGACGCAAGTGTTGCGGCAAGCATGGCGGGTGATGGACCAGGGAGCGGCACGAGCGTCTGGCTGGCTGCTGAAGGGCGCTGGCTTGCGCGGTTCATTATTGCCGATGCGCTGCGGCCGCAAGCGAAGGACGTGGTCGATGCCTTCCGCGCACGCGGCAAAAAGGTCATTCTGCTAAGCGGCGACGAGCCCGCGCTGGCAGATGCGGTCGCGCGGCAGCTTGGGCTGCTGCAAGGCCACGGCGGCTACCTGCCGCGGCAGAAGCTCGAATTTGTGCAGGCACTGCAAGCTAAAGGTGCGATCGTCGCCATGGTCGGCGATGGCATCAACGACGCGGCAGTGCTGAGCGCCGCTGATGTTTCCTTCGCCATGGGCAGCGGCGCCGCGCTGGCGCAAGCCCATGCCGACTGCGTGCTGCTTAACTCGAACATCGGCCTGCTCGCGCAAACGGCGGACATGGCAACAAAGACAATGCGCGTGATCCGGCAAAACCTCGCCTGGGCTACGCTCTACAACATCATTGCAATCCCGGCAGCGGCCCTGGGAATGCTGAATCCCTGGCTATCCGGCGTGGGCATGGCCGTCAGCTCCGCCATCGTCATCATCAATGCGCTACGCCTGCGCAGGAGCACATCATGGAAGCCCTCTACCTTTTGATTCCCCTCAGCGTGCTGCTGGTCTTCGGCGCGCTGTGGCTATTCTTCATCGCGTCCGATGACGGCCAGTTCGACGATCTGTCCGGCCCTGCATTGCGCATTCTGCAAGACGACGATGCCTGATCCAAGCCCACTTGGGCAATCTTGATCCAGGTCAAGGAAATTGGCCGCCTCTCTCGCTACCCTTTGACTTATCTCATCAAAGTGCTTCCGGGGGAACCTCAAAGTGGATCAATACAACTACAAGATCGTGAAGCAGTTCGCGATCGCAACGGTAGTGTGGGGCATCGTCGGCATGCTGGTTGGCGTGATCATCGCCGCCCAGCTGGCCTGGCCCGAACTCAATCTGGACATACCGTGGCTGACTTATGGCCGCCTGCGTCCACTGCATACCAATGCCGTGATTTTCGCTTTCGGCATCAGCGGCCTGTTTGCGACGTCCTACTACGTCGTGCAGCGTACCTGCCAGGTGCGCCTGTTCTCGGACAAGCTGGCCGCTTTCACCTTCTGGGGCTGGCAAGCGGTGATCCTGAGCGCGGTCGTGACGCTGCCAATGGGCCTCACCCGCGGCAAGGAATACGCTGAACTGGAATGGCCGATCACCATCCTGATCGCGCTGGTGTGGGTGGCCTACGCCACGGTCTTCTTCGGCACCATCATCAAGCGCAAGGTCAAACACATCTATGTTGCGAACTGGTTCTTCGGCGGCTACATCCTCGCCGTGACCATCCTGCACGTGGTGAACGGCATGAGCATGCCGGCAACGCTGACCAAGTCCTACTCGATGTACAGCGGCGTGCAGGACGCGATGATCCAGTGGTGGTATGGCCACAATGCGGTGGGCTTCATCCTGACCGCAGGCTACCTGGGCATGGTGTACTACTTCATTCCGAAGCAGGCCGAACGCCCTGTGTATTCGTACCGCCTGTCGATCGTGCACTTCTGGGCGCTGATCTTCACGTACATGTGGGCCGGCCCGCACCACCTGCACTACACCGCGCTGCCTGACTGGACCCAGTCGCTGGGCATGGTGTTCTCCCTGATCCTGCTGGCGCCGAGCTGGGGCGGCATGATCAACGGCATCATGACCCTGTCCGGCGCATGGCACAAGCTGCGCTCCGATCCAATCCTGAAGTTCATGATCGTTTCGTTGTCCTTCTACGGTATCGCCACCTTCGAAGGGCCAATGATGTCGATCAAAACCATCAACGCTTTGTCGCACTACACCGACTGGGGCATCGCCCACGTGCACGGCGGCGCGCTGGGCTGGGTGGGCTTCATCACCATGGGCTCGATCTACTACCTGATTCCGCGCCTGGCCGGACAGACCAGGATGTACAGCGTGAAGCTGATCGACGTGCACTTCTGGGTCGCCACCATCGGCATCGTGCTGTACATCGCCGCGATGTGGATTGCCGGCGTGATGCAAGGCCTGATGTGGCGCGCAGTGAATCCGGACGGCACCCTGACCTATGCCTTCGTGGAAGGCGTGAAGGCCACTTATCCCTACTACGTGGTGCGTTTCCTGGGCGGCGTGCTGTACCTCTCCGGCATGTGCATCATGGCTTACAACAGCTGGATGACCCTGCGCGGAAACAAGACCGCTACGGCCCGTATCCCTGACATGAGCCTGGCGGCATAAAGGAGCAAGAGCATGAAGTTTTCGCATGAATGGATTGAGAAGAACCCCTGGCTGCTGATCGTGCTGGTCACACTGGTGGTGTCGGTTGGCGGCGCGGTGGAAATCATTCCGCTGTTCTTCCAGAAATCGACTACCGAGCCGGTGGCTGGCCTGAAGCCTTACTCCGCGCTGCGCCTGACGGGCCGCGACATCTATGTGCGTGAAGGCTGCTACAACTGCCACTCGCAGATGATCCGCCCCTTCCGCGCCGAGACCGAACGTTACGGCCACTATTCGGTAGCGGGCGAGTTCGTGTACGACCGCCCGTTCCAGTGGGGTTCCAAGCGCACCGGCCCGGACCTGGCGCGCGTGGGTGGCCGCTACAGCGACGAATGGCACAAGACGCACCTGAACAATCCGCGCGATGTGGTGCCGGAATCGAATATGCCGGCCTATCCGTGGCTGTCGCAGACCAAGCTGGCTCCCGAAGACGTGGTGCCGAAAATGAAGGCCCTGAAGCGCCTGGGTGATCCCTACACGGATGCGGACATCGCCGCCGCCCCCGCGCAACTGGCCAACAAAACAGAAGAAGACGCCCTGATCGCCTACCTGCAAGGCCTGGGCACACTGATCAAATCGAGGAACTGAGATGGAAGCAATATTCAGCACCGCCAGCAGCGTCATGACGGTCGTATCCTTCGCGACCTTCGTTGGCATCTTGTGGTGGGCATGCGCCCGCCGCAACCAGGCCGACTTCGCCCAGGCCGCCAATCTGCCTTTCGCGGACGAGGAGAAGGACCATGGCTGATTTCACCAGCGATTTCTGGAATATCTATGTGGCCGTGCTCACTATCCTGGGCATCGTGGGCTGCGCCGTGCTGCTGTGGAGCCAGTCCACGCACAAGGTCAGCGCGCTCAAATCGGTGGACGGCCATGTCGGCACCACCGGCCATATCTGGGACGAAGACCTGACCGAACTGAATACGCCGATGCCGCGCTGGTGGATGTGGCTGTTCTGTCTGACCATCGTGTTCGCCATCGGCTATCTGGTGCTGTATCCGGGCCTGGGCAGCTACGCCGGTACGCTGGGCTGGAAATCCACTGCGCAGTACAAGGACGAACTGGCAAAGGCCGATGCGCAGTACGGCCCGCTGTTCGCCAACTTCCAGAAGCAGGACTTGCGCGCTGTCGCAGCCGATCCGCAAGCCCACGCCATGGGCGAGCGTTTGTTCCTGACTTACTGCGCGCAGTGCCACGGCTCCGATGCGCGCGGCAGCAAGGGTTTCCCCAACCTGACCGACAAGGACTGGCTGCACGGCGGCGCACCTGAAACCATCAAGGAAACCATCATGAAGGGCCGCCACGGCGTGATGCCATCGATGGCGGCCGCTGTCGGATCGGACAAGGATGTGGAAAACGTCGCGCATTATGTGCTGAGCCTTTCCGGCAGCACTTCCGATCCGATCAAGACCGCCTTCGGCAAAGACAAGTTCGGCGCCTGCATGGCTTGCCACGGCGCCGGTGGCGTCGGCAATCAGGCGCTCGGCGCACCGCGGCTGAACGACAAGATCTGGCTGTATGGAGGCAGTGTCGAAACCATTATGGAAACCATCAACAAAGGCCGTGACAACACGATGCCCGCCTTCGGCGACTTCCTCGGCGAAGGCAAGGTGCATGTGCTGGCCGCTTATGTATGGAGCTTGTCGAATCCCCCGGCAGTCGCAGCGAAATGAATGCCCCCGAGCCAAAAGTCATCAAGATGTACGCCGCGCGGGAGGACATTTACCCGCGCGAAATCAAGGGCCGCTATACCTCGCTGCGCTGGCTCTGCCTGTGGCTGACGCAGCTGGTGTTCTACGGCTTTGCCTGGCTGACGTGGAATGGCCGGCAGGCCCTTCTCTTCGATCTGGCCACGCGCAAGTTCTATATCTTCGGCCTGGTTCTGTGGCCACAGGACTTCATCTACCTGGCCGCCTTGCTGATCGCCTGCGCCTGGGGTTTGTTCCTCGTTACGGCAGTGGCGGGGCGCGTCTGGTGTGGCTACTCCTGCCCGCAGACGGTGTACACCGAGATGTTCCTGTGGATCGAGCGCAAATTCGAAGGCCAGCGCAGCGCGCAGATGCGCTTGAAGAAGTCGCCCTGGAACGTTGACAAGATCTGGCGCAAGGGCGGCAAACACGCTGCCTGGCTGGCCCTGGCGCTGTGGACCGGCTTCACCTTCGTCGGCTATTTCACCCCCATCCGCTCGCTGGCGCATGAAACGCTGACGCTGAATTTCGGTCCATGGGAATGGTTCTGGGTCGGCTTCTACAGCCTGGCCACCTACGGCAACGCTGGTTGGCTGCGCGAGCAGGTGTGCAAATACATGTGCCCCTATGCCCGCTTCCAGAGCGCCATGTTCGACCGCGATACGCTGATCATCACCTACGACGAAAAGCGCGGCGAGCCGCGTGGCCGCGACACCACAGGCAGCTGCATCGATTGCTCGCTGTGCGTCCAGGTATGTCCGACCGGCATCGATATCCGCAAGGGCCTTCAGTACGAATGCATCGGCTGCGCCGCCTGCATCGACGCCTGCGACATCGTGATGGACAAGATCGAGCAGCCGCGTGGCCTGATCTGCTACGACACCGACCGCGCCATGCACGGCGGCGGCCATGCCCGCCTGCTGCGCCCTCGCGTGATCATCTACACCACGGCGCTGACCTTGTTCGTGACGGCCGTCTTCACCACGCTGTGGCTGCGCACCCCGCTGAAAGTGGACGTGATCCGCGACCGCGGTTCCATGGGCCGCGAGGTGGAAGACGGGATGATCGAGAACGTCTATCGCTTGCAGGTGATGAACACCTCCGAGCAGGCCCACAACTACCGCATTCGGGCGACCGGCATCGATTCGCTGGCCGTGGTGACGGAAGATGTGGTGCAAGTCAGGGCAACCGAAACGCTGGCGGTCCCGGTGCGCCTGCGCATGAAGCATGGCGCGGCGGATCATGGGTCGCACAAGATCAGCTTCGAACTGACGGCAACGGACGATCCAGCGCTTTCGGTCAAGGAAAACGCGGTCTTCATTGTGCCGCGCTAAGGAGGACATCATGCATTGGTATCAACAGCGCTGGCCGTGGTTCCTGATGGCCGGACCCGCGGTCGCAATTGGCGCGTGCAGCTATATGAGCTATCTGGCCTTCGCGCATCAGGATGCGCTGGTGGTCGGCGACTACTACAAGCAGGGCAAGGCCATCAACCAGGACTTGCGGCGTGACCGCGCCGCGGCCTCGCTGGGCCTGCGCGCCACGCTGCGTTACGACGCGGCGGAAGGCCTGCTGCGCGGGCAAGTGAATTCGGCCTCACTGCTGCCGCAGCAAGTGCTCACGGTACGCCTGGCGCATGCCACGCAGCCGGAGCGCGATGTGCAGCTGCTGGTGCGTCCGGACGCGGTCGGCCGCTTTGGTATCCCGCTACCCATGCTGGAACGCTCACGCTGGCAGGTGCTGATCGAGAGCGAACGGCGCGACTGGCGCATGGAAGGCGAGTGGCAATGGCCGGCGGAGCGCGAAGTGCGCATCGTTACCCGACCAGATACTCCCGCGCCATAGCGCGTGCGCGATGCAGGCGGCTCTTCGCGGCGGCCACCGTGATGCCGAGTTCCTGGGCGATTTCGTCCATGCTCATCTCTTCGAAGTCGCGCAGGAGAACCACCTGCAGGTAATCGCGCGGCAGCGATTCCAGGGCGCGTATCAGTTCAACGCGCAGCCCGGCGTTGTCGTGTGCGGCCAGCCACTGCTCGGCGCGTTCATCGTCCCACGGGTCCCAGCCGGTGGTGACGCGCGTCAGGCGATGGCATTCGCGCTGCACCACTTTGAACAGCCAGCCCGAAAAGGCCGCCAGCACGCGCAGCGACGACAGCCTGCGCGACAGTACCAGCAGCACCTCCTGCACGGCGTCGTCCACATCGCTGATCAGGCAGGAGCGCTGGGCATAGCGGCGGATATCCGGCTGGCACAGGGCCATCAACTGTTCCAGGGCAGCCGGATCGCCGCCGTGTGCGGCTTGCAGCACGGGCTGATGCTGGTCAGAGAGCGCCATTCGCCTTCCTTGCCTTGTCGAGGCGGCGCCCGACCAGCGCGCAGGCCGGGCAGAAGCCGAACAGGCCGGAGGCCACGATGCCTGCCGCAGACAAGGCGATGATCGCGCCCCAGGTGCCGCCCAGCGCCAGCAGGCTCCAGGCCACAACGGCGAGGCCCACGATCACGCGCAACACGCGCTCCCAGCTTGGTACATTTTTAACGTAGAACATTTTGCAATCCTTTTGCTTGGTAGAGGACGTCCCTCAGCTACTAAGAGGCGCGCTTTGGCCAAAAGGATTCGCGGGTTTCGAAATTTTTTTCGCACGGCATTTACTTGCTAATGGCTGTTAATGATAGGACAATTTCCCAGCACCCCAGCCCTAAGGAAAACATGAAACCTATCGGGATTAAAGTGAAGGTCGCCCTCGCCACCAGCGTCACGTCTCTCGTGATGATCGCCCTGGTGACAGCGCTCCAGACCCAGCGCATGCGCGAGGACTTCACCAAGGTGCTGTTCGACCAGCAAACTGCCCTGATCAACCGCACCGCCGAGGAGCTGGACGACAAGCTCACCATGCTGCTGGAGATCATCGCGATGTCGGCGCGCCGCCAGCCGCTGTCCATCGTCCATGATCCTACCGCTTTACGCGCTTATTATCAGGATCGTGCTGTTCTTGCCCTGTTCGACGACGTGCTGGTGCTCGATGCGCAGGGCAAGGTCATTGCGGATGCGCCGGAAATCAAGGGCCGCGTTGGCGTGAGCGCCAGCGACCGCGCCTATTTCAAGAAGGTGATGGAAACCAAGCGTCCTTTGATCGCAGAGCCTCTGCTGGGCCGCGCGGGCGGCCAGCCCATCGTGCAGATGGTGGCGCCGGTGCTGGACGAAAAGGGCGAGGTGCAAGCGGTGCTGATCGGTGTGCTGCGCCTGTTCAAGGACAATCTCCTCGGCCACCTGCGCAATGCGAAAGTCGGCCGTACCGGCTACTACTTCGCTGTCACGCGCAGCCAACCGTCGATCTATGTGCTGCATCCCGATCCTCTGCGCCTGCTGAAGCCACGGCCGACCAATGCCAATCCTGCCACCACGCGCGCGTTGCAGGGTTTCGAAGGAACGATCATCAGCGTCAACAGCCTTGGCGTGCGGGCGCTCACCAGTTACAAAATGCTGCGTTCGACGGACTGGGTGCTGGCGGCGTCGCTGCCGGTGGAGGAAGCGTTCGAGCCTTTCGAAGGGCTGTTGTGGTGGGTGGCATTGTGGGGCCTCGCCGCTTCGATCGTCGCGGCGCTGCTGATTGGCTGGATCACCCTGCATCTGATGGAGCCGCTGGGCCGCTTGCGCAAATCCATCCATGCGCTACGCCGCCAGCCGGAACGCTTCACGCCAATTGCCGTTACGACTCAGGATGAAATCGGCGAGCTGACTGGCTCCTTCAATGAATTGATGGAAGAGCGCCTGGCCGCCGAACACGAGCTGCAGCGCGCCCGCGACAAGGCGGAAGCAGCCAATCGCGCCAAGAGCGATTTCGTGGCCAATATGAGCCACGAAATTCGCACGCCCATGAATGCGGTGCTGGGTATGGCCTACCTGCTTGGAAACACTTCCTTGACGACGCAGCAGCGCAAATACCTGAACATGATCCGCACTTCCGGCCAGTCGCTGCTGGGCATCCTGAACGATGTGCTGGACTTCTCGAAGATCGAAGCACGGCGCATGGAGATTTCGCCGATCGACTTCGATCTGGACGAGACCATGGGCACGCTGGCCACCACCATGACCATGAGCGCAGGCGAAAAGGAACTGGAGCTGGCCATCGTGGTGAACCCGGACGTGCCTACGCTGCTGCATGGCGATGCGCTGCGCCTTCAGCAGATCCTGGTGAACCTGGCAGGCAACGCGATCAAGTTCACCGAGCAGGGCGAGGTCGTGGTGGCAGTGCGCACGACGGCGCGGGCAGAGAACCGCGTGCTGCTGTGCTTTGAAGTACGCGATACCGGCATCGGCATGACCGAGCAGCAGCAGACGCAGTTGTTCAGCGCTTTCTCGCAGGGTGACGAAAGCATCACGCGCCGCTTTGGCGGCACCGGCCTTGGCCTGGCCATCACCAAGCGTTTGATCGAGATGATGGGCGGGCAGATCGAACTTAAGACAGAAGAAGGCAAGGGCAGTGTCTTCTCGTTTGAACTGTGGTTCGATGTGCTGGGCGAGAAGGGCGACTCGCGGCGGCAGCCGATGCTTGGGCCGCTGTCCGTGCTGGTGGCGGACGATAACAAAACCAGCCGCGAGATGGTCGTGCAATTGCTGCGCGCCTGGGGCTGGGATGCGGATGAAGTGGATTCCGGCGGCGCGGCCGTGCGCATGTTCCGCGAGCGCCTGTCCGGGCCGCGGCCTTACGATGTCGTGCTGGCGGATTGGCATATGCCGGGCATGGACGGACTGGCGACCGCCAAGACCATACGCCATGCGGCAGAGGGCCACAAGCAGCCCATCGTGGTCATGGTGAATGCCTTCGCGCGCGATCAGGTCGATGCGATTGCCGGGGCACCGGAGGCGGACGTGGTGCTGATCAAGCCGATCACCAGTTCCAGCCTGTTCGATGCGCTGCACCAGGCGCTCAGTACCAGTTCCAGCGAGGACCCGGCTGGCAACGGCGCCGGCATCGTCGGCCGCCTGAAGGGCGTGCACTTCCTTTTGGTAGAAGACAATCTGCTGAATCAGGCCGTAGCGCGCGGCATTCTCGAACATGCGGGCGCCACGCTGGATGTGGTGGGCGATGGCCAGCAAGCGGTCGATCTGCTGCGCAACAGCGCCAGCCGCTATGACATTGTGCTGATGGATATGCAGATGCCCGTGCTGGATGGTTTCAGTGCGACGCGCCTGATCCGCGATGAACTCAAGTTGTCGCTGCCCGTGATTGCGATGACGGCCGGCGTGCTGGCAGCGGAGCGCAACCGCTGCGAGGAGGCGGGGGTTTCCGATTTCATCGCCAAGCCGGTGGTGGTGGAAGAGATGATGGCCGTCATCGAGCGCAATCTGCCGCGGCGCGAGCGCCCCGTGCTGCGTGCGGTGCCTTCCTCGCCGGCGCCTGTGGATAACGAGCCGGTTTTCAACATGGACAGCCTGATGAAAGTCATGGGCAAGGATGCCAAGGGCCGTGCGGTGATGTTCAAGATGGTGCGCGGGGCGCTGGAGAATGGCTTGCAGCCGGCCGATGATGCGGATCAGGCCTTGCGCGAAGGGCGCGCTGCTGATGCGGGCAAAATCTTCCACGGCTTGCGCGGCGCGGTGGGCGTGCTGGGGGCGAAGCGCCTGGTGCGGGCGACGCTTGAAGCGGAAGCGGCCATCAAGGAAGGCGCGACGGCGTCATTACCGCCGCTGTTTGCGGCCGTGCGCCGCGAGCTGGAACAAGTCCTCGACCAGGGCCGTGCATGGCTCGAACGCGAAGAGAAGGTCGAAGCGCCATAGCCGGTCCGCACCAGCGCGGCGGGCGCGCGACAGGCAATGGGCGGCGAGGGGCCGAGCGGCGCGGCAAGTGGCGGCTACCCGCAGCGTGGGAATGCGATACGTCAGGCGGCGGAGGCTTCGCGGGCGGCGCGGCGGATGGCCTGGGGTGGCTGGCCGTAGGCGCGGACGAAGGCGCGGCGCATACGTTCAGGATCGGCGAAGCCGCTTTCGCGTGCCACGACTTCGATCGAATGGTTGCCTGCTTCGATCATCGCGCGTGCCGCCTCAACGCGCAGCACCTCGACCGCACGCGCCGGCGACTGTCCCGTCTCGATGCGGAAGGTGCGGCTGAACTGGCGCCGGCTCAGATGCGCCGCATCGGCCAATTCGTCCACCGACAAAGGCTTGCGCAAATTCTGCTTGGCGTAGCTTAAAGCCTGCTGGATGCGGTCCGACTTGGGCTCCAGCTCCAGCAAAGCGGAAAACTGCGACTGTCCGCCGCTGCGGCGGTGATACACCACCATCTTGCGCGCGATCTGGCGCGACATCTCCACACCCTGATCTTCCTCCACCAGCGCCAGGCACAGATCAATGCAGGCCGTCATACCGGCGGAACTCCAGAATTTGCCATCCTTGATGAAAATGCGGTCCTCCTCCACGCGCGCCTTCGGATACATGCGCTGCAGATCGCGCGCATTGCCCCAGTGCGTGGTCACCCGGCGCCCATCCAGCAAGCCCGCCTCGCCGAGGAAGAACGCCCCGGTGCAAATGCTGGCCGCGCGGCGCGATGCCAGGCTCGCTTCGCGCAGGAAGTCCACAAACACTTGCGGTGAACGAATCAATTCCATCGCGCCGGCGACCATGATGGTGTCGAAATCATGGCGGTCAAACGGCTCCGTCGCCACCGGCACGCCGGAAGAACTCACCACATTCCCGCCATGTTCGGAAAGCAGCGACACCTCATACAAACGCCTGCCCGCCTGCTCATTGGCCAGCTCAAAAATCGTCGTGACGACCAGGTCCAGGACCTGAAAGCGAGGAAAAACCAGAATGCCGATGCGTTTGCTCATGATGACCCGATTTGAGGGAAATACGTCCAATGGGACTCAATTTAGGGCTCTACACTGCCAATGTCAACCAAATCTTTACAGGAGCAAGTCATGACAACCAAGCAAACCGCCCTCATCACCGGCGCATCCACCGGCATCGGCGCAGTGTACGCAGACCGCCTCGCAGGCCGCGGCTTCAACCTCGTTCTGGTGGCCCGCAATGCGGACAAGCTCAATGCGCTGGCTGCGGAGCTGCGCAGCAAGCACGGTGTGGCCGTCGAAACCATCGCCGCCGACCTGGCCAATCCAGCGCAACTGGCCCAAATCGAGGGCCGTCTGGCCGACGATGCCAATATCACCACGCTGGTGAATAACGCGGGCCTGGGCGCCACCGCCCCGCTGATCGATTCCACCATCGATCACCTGGACGCGATGATCGACCTGAACGTGAAAGCGCTGACCCGTCTGGCGCGCGCTGTGGCGCCGCGCCTTGCCGCGAAAGGCAGCGGCACCATCATCAATATCGCCTCCATCGTGGCGCTGGCGCCGGAGCTGCTGAATGGCGTGTATGGCGGCTCCAAGGCCTTCGTGCTGGCCCTGACCCAATCGCTGCAGCATGAACTGGGCAGCAAGGGCGTGCGCGTGCAGGCCGTGCTGCCAGGCGCGATCGAAACCCCGTTCTGGGACAAGGCCGGCGTGCCGGTCATCCATCTGCCGACCGGTATCGTGATGCAGGTGGATGACCTGGTGGATGCAGCGCTGGCCGGCCTGGATCTGGGTGAAGTCATCACCATCCCGTCGCTGCCGGATGCGGCCGAGTGGGAAAGCCTGAACAACGCGCGCCTGGCAATGGGTCCGAAACTGTCGCGCGAAGTGCCGGCAGATCGCTACCGCCGCTAATCGCGTTGCTTCGGCTTGGCGACCACAATCTGAAGGTCGCCAAGCCCGCTCAGGCTTGCGGATAAATCGTTTCGCCGCGTTCGAGCATGGCGACGAATTCGGCGATGCGCTTCGCCCGCGTTTCGGCGCGCTTGGCACTGTGCGTGCGGAACAGGATGGCGTAACGATTATGGCTGTTCAAGGCGGCGAAGAACTTTTTCGCTTTCGGGCTGGCGTCCAGCGCGGCCTGCAGATCATCCGGCACCGTGGCGGCGCTCCATGAATCGTAGGCTTGCTCCCAGCGGCCGTCAGCCTTGGCGCGCTCGATCTCGCGCATGCCGGGTTCACGCATCAGTCCCTTGTCGATCAAGGCCTGCACTTTCTCCCGATTGATTTTGGACCAGATGCTGCGCGCGGCGCGCGGCGTCCACTTCTGCAGCCAGTAGTTCTCATCGATACTCTTCTTCTGGCCATCGATCCAGCCGAAGCACAAGGCGACATCCAGGGCTTCCGGATACTGCACGGAAGGCTCACCGGCACTTTTCTTTGCGATGCGCATCCAGATGCCGGGACAATTCGCGTGTTCCTTCTCCAGCCAGCGCGTCCAGGCTGTTACATCCTTGAATAGTTTTTCGTCGAGGGTTGTCATATGGACAGCATTCTAACCATATAATCGTCGATTGGCGGCGCGCCCGCGCAGCACCTTTCATCGAGAGAGGCACTCATGATGTCGTTCCGAATTGCACCCGCAACATGGAAGTGGCTGAATGCGGTCATGGCGCTGTGCATGGCTATGCTGGTGATCTCCGACCTGGGCTATGCCATCCGCCCGCTCATGCTGGAGGGCGTGCGCGGCAGTCTGCGCGTGGAGCTGGACACGGAGTTCAGCCGCCAGTCGACGCCGCCCGGCACGCACTACCTGCACATCATCGCTTTCGAGCCGCAATCACCGCTGGAAGCGGCGGGCGCACAAGCCGGCGATACGCTGCGCTTCGATCACACACTGGATCGCTGGCGCCGCTTCCGTGTCAATGAGTCGGTGGGCCTGACGATTTACCGCAACGGGATTCCGCGCCATTTGCAGGTGACGGCAGTGTCCTCGCCAATCGGCTTCGCGGAGTATTTCGAGTATTGGGAAAAAACGCTGGCCTGCTTTGTGTCGCTGCTGTTCTGCCTGATGATCGGCTTCAAGCAAGGCGACAAGCCAGCCTACCGCGCACTGGCGCTGACCTTCCTCGGCACTGCGGGTGTGTTCTTCATGACTTTCCATTACGCGCCATCCGGCCTCATGCTCCAGGCAGGGAAGACGGCCGGATTGGCGTTGTTGCCGCTGCTCTGGTACTGGTGTGTGCGCTTCTCGCTTGGCTACCAGCCTTACCGCCCGCTCAAGCTGCGGCGCTGGCTGAATAGTGCGTTGCCGGTGTTCCGCGTGCTGTGCCTGGGCAGCGCCGCTTACGGCGTATGGTGGACGCTGGGGAACGAGGCGCCGCTTCTCGGCTTCTTCCTCCTGCTCAGCGCAGGCGGCGGCATGCTGTTCTCGCTGACCAGCATGGTCGAAGGCCTGCTGCAAAGCGGTGGAGAGATCCGCCAGCGGCACGTGTGGCTGCTGGCGTCCTCACTGGTGGGCGCTGTGCCGAGCACCCTGGTCTGGATTCCGGATCTGGACTACGGCATCTATGGCCTGCGGCTGACCGTGTTCGCCGCGCTCACTGGACAGATTCTGATGTACTGCGGCTTTGCTTATGCCGTGCTGCGGCACCGCGTGTTCCATTTCGATTTCGCCGTCAACCGCGCGATGGTGTACAGCGTGGTCAGCGTGCTGCTGCTGTGCTCTGTGGGTCTGCTGGAGTTCCTGTCCAAGTCCCTGATCAAAGGCGAAGAGCATGCGCACAAAAGCCTGCTGATGGATGCGGCTATCGCGCTGACGGTCTACCTGGTCTTCCACCAGCTGCACGGACGCATCGAACGCTGGGTGGAAAAGATCTTCTTCTACAAATGGCACGACAACGAACACAAGCTGCGCCTGTACGTGAAGCAGGCGGCACACTTTACGGAAGTTGATCCGCTGCTGTCCTCCTTCCGCACGGCGGTAGACCGCTTCACCGCGCAGGCCGGTTGCGCCATCTATCTGCGCCAGGCCAGCGGCCACTACGCGCTGATGAATGGCACCATGGGCAGCGCACCGGAAGAAGTTGATCCCAACCACGAGCTGGTGGTTGCACTGCGCGCCGACATGGCACCCACACCGCTCGACGCTTTCCAGGGCCGCGTGCCGGGCGAGCTGGTGCTGCCAATGAGCCATCGCGGTACGCTGAACGGCTTTGTTCTGCTGTCCGCGAAATCGCAGCAGGAGAGTTATCGGCCGGACGAGATCGAAGTGATGGCCTTCGCCGCGCACCAGATCGGCCTCGACATCCATGCCCTGCGCGTGGAAGCGCTGGAACACGAAGTGCGCGCGCTGGAGTTGCAAGCGGAGCAAGCCCGCCGCGAGTTGGAAATCATGGCCGGCCGGCGCAAGAACACGCGGCCCTTCACGACCGGTGCACATGAGACGCAAGCAGACACCGGCGCGCTCCTACAGCAAACGCAACAGTAGCAAAATGCAAGCGGCCGGATTTCCAGCGGGCTCTATTTCCATCGCTATACTCATAGGAGGCTGATGCGAAAAGACATCTCCCGTAATAAGAACAAGAGGTCTCGCCATGTCACGCTCAAGGCGAAATACACTTCAGTGGCAATGGATGATCGGCACACTCGTCGTCATATTGTCCAGTTTGATCCTGTTCGACCTGCTTACCGGTTTGTCTCATTGGAATAGACACGGTTCGCTTGGTTTCATGATCGAAAAAGAGTACGGCAATAGCTTCACCAAGCCGGGCTTCAATGAGCTACGCGTGAAGTCCCTTGATCCAGACACAGAGGCGACACTTCCCGTAGGAACGCAGCTCAGTTTTACAAACCCCGAAGACAGATGGCGCCAATTCAAGGCAGGCGAGTCAACGGGAATTCGGATCTCGGCGCCGGAGCCGGATCATCTGGTCGCGATTAATCGCGCCTTTAATCGCTACGAGCTGGCGGATGTCTTCAGTCGCACCGTACTGAGTGCATTGTCGATTGGCTGTTGTGTGCTGGTCGCGCTGAAGCGCCCGCAAAACAAGCCCTACCGGGCGTTGAGCCAAATGTTTCTGGGATTTGGTGCACTGTATTTCATCACTTCCAGCTTTGGGCCATGGGGCTGGCTCATCATGACAGAGAAGGCGGTCTGCTACGGTGCCCTGCCGTTCATCTGGTATTTTTGCGTCGTTTTCGCGCTGGGTTACCAGCCTTACCACGAATCTCATTTGCGTACGGCCTTGAATAACTCGCGGTACGTCTTGCTGGCCATTGCTTCACTCACTGCGCTTTCAGGAATTTGCTGGAGCTTTGGGTTGACGGCCCATCCCGTCATGAAGTTCCTGACCGAATCGCTTTTGCCAGGTCTGCTGTTTTGCGCAGCGTTCGGATTGATCGTAACGCTCATCAGTCTGATCGATGGCCTGCGTCAAAGTACGGGAGAATTCAGGCACCGTCACGGATGGCTCCTGGCATCCACGCTCTTGTGTGCGATCCCTAGCATCGTCGTGTGGATACCCTGGCCGGCAGATGTCTCCACCGCAACCGCATTCATCGCGCTGGGAGGACAGTGCGCCATGTACGTTGGTCTTTCGTACGCCACGCTGAAACATCGCGTCTTTAATTTCGATTTCGCCGTGAACCGCTTGGTGGTGTATGGCCTTTCCAGCCTGTTGATGATTTTGCTGCTAGGCGGCTGGGAATTATTTGCGCACGATCACGTCAAGGAATTCGTTAAAGGCATCGGGGGCGACGCCCTCGCCGTGCTTGCATTGCTTAGCCTGTTTGTCCTTTACCATTATCTGCATCACAAGGTAGAGAAGCTGGTTGAAGAATATATTTTCTCCGTCTGGCATCACAATGAATTGCGGCTAAAGCAGTTCGTTGCCAAGGCCGAGCACTTCACATCGGATGATGCCTTGCTGACGGCATTCCGCGTCGCACTGGTCCATTTCACCAGACACGGCGACTGCGCCATTTACAAGATCAACAATTCGGATGGGAACTTTGAACTCGTGCGCGGAAAAATTCGTTCATGCCCAACCTCGATAAACAAGGACGAGCCGATAGCTATCGCCTTGCGTGCCTTATTAATGCCCATCCACTCTCAACATCACACGCCGCGTCTGCCAGGCGAACTGCTTCTTCCCATGACCCATCGCGGCGCCCTGATCGGCTTTGTTGTATTGGGCGGGAAGGGGGATCATCAGAACTTCCGTCCTGACGAAGTGAAAGTGCTGGCCACCTCGGCGCTGCAGATCGGCCTGGACCTGCACGCCCTGCAGGCAGAACAGATGTCCAAGGATTTGAAGTCCGTCACCAGCAAAGCCGAGAAGCAGCAGGTAGAGCTGTCGCTGATGGCCGGCCGCCGACGCAATGGACGAGCACAGCAAGTGCCCGTCGGCATAGCTGCACCACATGATCTACAATCATCCGCATGAGCGAACGCCGTAGCACGGGCTGCGGCTGCCATGAGGAGATTGCATGCCGCACCCGCTTTTATCGCTGCCACCGCTGGATGCCTTGCGTGGCTTTGTCGCGGCTGCGCGGCGCCTGAGTATCACGGCGGCAGCCGAGGATTTGTGCCTGACGCAGTCGGCGGTCAGCCGTCAGATTCAGGCACTGGAGGAGCGTCTCGGCACGCGCCTGTTCACGCGCAGTAACCGCAGCATCGCGCTGACGCCGGCCGGCGAGCAGCTGTTCCGGCTTGCTTCGCCATGGATGGACCGGCTGGGCGAGCTGGCAGAGTCGCTGCGCGGTGAGGACCGCGCGCGGCCGGTGACGATTTCGGCCAGCGTTGGCGTGGCGGCGTTGTGGATTCTGCCGCGGCTGGGCGCTTTTCTGTCGGCGCATCCCGACGTCGATGTGCGCGTGGCAGCCAGCAATCGCGTGATGGATCTGGCGCAGGAGGGCGTGGATCTCGCCATTCGCTACAGTCCAACGTCAGCTCCGCCCGAGCATGCGATTCACTTGTTCCATGAGGACGTGGTGCCGGTTGCCAGTCCGGCAGTGGCGGCCAGTGCCTTCGCCGGCGATGACGAGCTGCTTGGCCAGGTGCTGCTGGATCTCGATGACCGGCGCCGTCCCTGGCTGCATTGGGCGCAGTGGCTGGAAGACTGGCAGCTGTCGCGCAAGCCGAAAGGGACGCTGCAGTTCAATCAATACGATCAGCTGATTCAGGCCGCGGTGGAAGGGCATGGCGTGGCGCTGGGCCGCGTGCCGCTGATTCTGCCCCTCCTGAAAGATGGCCGGCTGGTGGCGCAGCACGAACGCCGCCGCAGCGTGCCTGATTACAGCTATTGGCTGATTCAGGCCGAAGCCGAGCCGCGTGCGGAGGTGATCGTGTTCCGCGACTGGCTGGTGCAGCAGCTGGCGTCGACCTCACAGGAGCTGGCGCAGGCGCTGGCCAAAGCGCGCCAGCACGCCGGCCGCTGAGCGGTTCTGCTGCGTTCTGAGTTCGAACGACACCGCGTCGTTGCGGTGCACGCTGGACAGGTAATGCTGCTGGGCGTTCAGCAGCACGCTTTGGCCGGCTTCCAGCACACAGTCTTCGCCGTCGCGCTGCCCCACGATCCACAGAATGCCGCGCAGGCAGCGAACGCGCACCGTGCCTTCGGGTGAGAGGGATGCCATCTGGCGAGCCTGTAAAGTCATCAGCATATTCATGACGCACTCCTTGTACGCCTTCATTCTGCGCTCACTGCGGCGCACGTGCCAACGCTGATTTCGCATCCGATCCATGTACACAGCGCATGGATGGCATGCCAAATGAACGCTCGCGGCGCCTTGCTGCGCGGCGCTATGCTCGGATTAGTTGAATTCCGGGAGAGCATCAATGAAATTTTTGAAGTCACCGCTCGCTGCGGTGCTGTGCGGCGGCATCATCATGGGACTGGCTCTGGGCATGCGCCACGTGCAGGGTTTATTCATGCTGCCGATGACCTCCGCACGCGGCTGGGGACGCGAGGATTTTGCGTTGGCCATCGCTTTGCAGAATCTGGTGTGGGGACTGATGCAGCCGATTACCGGCATGCTGGCCGACCGTTTCGGCTCGCGGCGCGTGCTGCTGGGCGGGTGCGTGCTGTATGCGATTGGCTTGTACCTCATGGCGCATGCGGGGAGCAGCACTGAGCTGGCTTTATCGGGCGGACTGCTGATCGGGATGGCGCTGGCGGGGACGTCTTTCGGCACTGTGTACGGGGCGTTGAACCGCATCGTTGCGCCGTCGCGGCGCAGCTGGGCGTTGGGGCTGGCAGGAGCGGCCGGTGGCGTTGGACAGTTTGCCATGGTGCCGGCAGCGCAGGGGTTGATCGCCAGCGTGGGGTGGATGGGCGCGCTCATCGCGGTCGCGTTCGTGCTCGCCCTCGCCGCACCGCTCGCGTTTTCGCTGGACGATAGCGCGGCCATTAACACCGCCGCTCGTCCCGGCGGCGGCGATGGGGGACGGCTCGCGGCAAGCGAGGCTGGGTCGATGGGCGCGGCGATTCGGGAGGCGCTGGGGCATCGCGGGTTCTGGCTGCTGAATGCGGGCTTCTTTGCCTGCGGTTTTCAGCTCGCCTTCATTGCCGGCCACTTCCCGGCCTACCTGCGCGACAAGGGCTATTCGGCCAACGTCGGCGTGGCGGCTCTGGCGCTGGTCGCGCTGGCGAATGTGGCGGGGACGTATTTGTGCGGACAACTGGGCAGCCTGTATCGCCGCAAGCATCTGCTGGCCTATCTCTACCTGATCCGCGCCGCGGCGATGCTGGCCTTCATCACGGCTCCGCTGAGTGAGGCGAGCATCTACGTTTTCTCCTTCGTGATGGGCCTGACCTGGCTGGGCACCGTGCCGTTAACGAACGGCCTGGTAAGCCAGGTGTTCGGCGTGCGCTATATCTCCACGCTGTTCGGCTTCGTCTTCGTGGGACACCAGCTGGGTGGCTTCCTTGGCGTGTGGCTGGGCGGGGTGGTGTTCGACGCGACGCATTCCTACCAGCTGGTGTGGATCGCAGCCGTGGCTGTGGGCCTGGCTGCGGCAGCGCTGCACTGGCCTATCGATGACCGCGCGGTGGCACGGCTGCAACCAGCATAGGAGCGCGCATGAACCGCTGTGAACAACTGATCCTGTTATGCACAGCCGCTGCGTTAAGCATACTCAGTGGCTGGGCCTTTGCTGCGATGCTGGAGCCGGGCACCGTTCTCGCGTTTGCCAGCCTGTTCACGCTGTGCTGAGCGGCAGACTTCGCGCGCAATCTCGACGAAGGCCTTGGTGGCAGGCGACGCCTGCGCCAGATTGCGCAAGCCCAGTCCCACGCGGCGGCGGATCGGCGGATCGAAAGGCCGCACCGCCACGCCGGGATGGGTGCGCGCCAGATCCAGGGGCAGCGCCAGCTCGGCGATGCCCGAGAAGCCCGCCTCCCGCTCGACCATGCCCAGCACCGTCAGCACTTGCGTCATGCGGTAGCGCACCAGCGGGCATAAGCCCTCGGCAGCGAAGGCCGATTCGACTCGCGCCGCGCAGCTCTCTTCGGGCATGATGAAGGGCACTGGCAGCAGCTCGCGCACGGTGACCGATTTTTTCTCCGCCAGCGGATGCGCCACCGGCAGCAAGGCCATCATCTGGTCCTCAATCAGTTCGATAGTGTCGAAACGGTCGTCGGGCAGCGTGACGAAGCCGACATCAACACGGCGGTCCTGAATCGCCTGCAGCGTATCCGCGTCCGTGCCTTCATCGATGCGCACTTCAATGCCGGGATAGCGGCGGTGGTAGACATCCAGAATGATGGGCAGCAGGCGCAAGGAAGAAGTCGGGCCGAAGGAACCGATGCGCAGCAGGCCCTTATTCAGACCACTGGCGGCCGACACTTCCTGGCGCATGGCTTCCGCCAGTCCCAGGATTTCGCGAGCACGCACCAGCAGGCGCTGGCCCAGCTCCGTGACCTCAATTACCGACTGGTTGCGCGTGATGAGCTGCGCGCCCAGTTCCTGCTCCAGCGACTTGATGGCGTGCGATACAGCCGACTGGCTGACGCCCAATCTCAGCGCGGCTGACGTAAAGCCGCGCAGTTCCGCGACCAGGGCGAATATTTCGAGCTGGGTGAAGGTCATGAGCTTTTCCTCATTTTTCTATGAGTACGGATAAGCATTAATGTATAAGCTCCTCATCCCAACTGCAAGCAAAAATGAACTCCAAAGCCATTTACGCCAAGCTTGTCCTGACCACCTTCATCTGGGGTGGCACTTTCATTGCGGGGCGCATTGCCTCGCACGCGCTGCCGCCCATGACGGCCGCCTCGCTGCGATTCGCGATCGCCTCGGTACTGCTGCTGGTGCTGGCCTGGAAGCGCGAGGGCGGGCTGCCCAAGCTGTCCGGCCAGCAGATGGGCGCCACGGCGGCCCTCGGCCTGACCGGCATCTTCCTCTATAACTTCTGCTTCTTCACGGCGCTCAGCCATATGCCTGCCGGCCGTTCCGCGCTGTTCGTAGCGCTGAACCCCATCGTGACCGCGCTGGCCGCCGCCGTCGTACTGCGTGAGCGGCTGACGGGCCTGAAATGGGCCGGCATCGCTGTCGCCTTCGTCGGCGCCTCCATCGTCATCACGCGCGGCGAGCCGCTGCAAGCCTTCCACGACATCAGCCAGTCGCTCGGCGTGGGCGAATTGTTCATGCTGACCGCCGCCTCCAGCTGGGCCGCTTACACGCTGGTCGGACGCCACGCGCTGAAAGGCCTGACGCCGCTGGCGGCCACCACTTACGCCGCCTTGTGGGGCCTGGCCTTCCTGCTGATCGGCGCCTCGCGCGAATTCGGTTCGATCAACTGGAGCGTGGTGGACTGGAAGGTGTGGGTGTCGGTCGCTTACCTGGGCGCCTTCGGCACCGTAATCGGCTTCGTGTGGTGGTATGAAGGCGTGAAAGCCATCGGCCCATCGCGCACCGCGGTATTCAACAACCTGGTTCCCGTTTTCGGCATCACGCTGGCCGCGCTCATGCTCGGCGAGCAGGTGCTGGCTTCCATGGTCACAGGCGGGCTGCTGGTCGCAGCCGGCGTGACCCTCACCAACCGATAGGAGTTTGCATGGTTACCTGCTATTTGCGCTACGTTCTCGATCCCGCCAAGCTGAAGGAGTTCGAGCACTACGGCAAGCTGTGGATTTCGCTGGTGGAGCGCTTCGGCGGCCAGCACCACGGTTATTTCATGCCGTCCGAAGGCCACAGCAATATCGCTTTGGCGCTGTTCACCTTCCCCAGCCTGGCGGAGTACGAAGTCTATCGCCAGAAAGCGGCGGACGATGAGGACTGCAAAGCCGCCATGCGCTACTACGAAGAGACGCGCTGCTTCCTGAGCTACGAGCGGAGCTTCTTCCGCCCCGTGTTCAACGGGCTTTAAATGCAGGCAGGTGCTCGCCGACTCGGGCGGCCATGGCAGCGCCAAGCGCTTGCAGGCCGCTCATCGGCCGCACCATCACTTCGAAGTCGACGATCTGGCCTGCTTCGTTGAAGCGGATGAAGTCGATGCCCTTGAGCTGGCGGTCACCGATGTGGGCGCTGAACTCAAGCACCACGTTCAGGCCGTCGTCGCTGGCCAGTTGCCGATGGTACTGGAAGTCTTCGAATACCTGGATCACGTTACTGAGCACCATGATCAAGGCCGCCGCGCTCGCATAGGGCGTGTTGGCCATGGGGGAGCGCAGTACGGCGTCCGCATGAACAATCTCCGGCAAGCGCGCCAGGTCGCGGCTCGCAACCATGGTGTGCCACAGATCCAGAGAGCGGGCGGCGGTGGGATGCAGCTTGGCGATGTGCGACATGGCTCCTCCTGTTGGAAATCAGATTTCGGCGGCCAGGCGGGTGCCCTGGTTGATGGCGCGTTTCGCATCCAGTTCGGCTGCCACGTCGGCGCCGCCGATCAGGTGCACTCGGCAGCCGGCGTCCAGCAGGCCTTGCTGCAGCTCGCGCAGCGGTTCCTGGCCTGCGCAGATGATGACATTATCCACCGGCAGCACCTGCTTCTGATCGTCCACCGTCACGTGCAGGCCGGCGTCATCGATGCGGTCATAGTTCACGCCGGCGAACATGCCGACGCGGCGCGCTTTCAGGCCAGTGCGGTGAATCCAGCCGGTGGTCTTGCCCAGTCCATCGCCTACTTTGCTGGTCTTACGCTGCAGCAGATAAACCTTGCGCGGCGGGGTTTCCACGTCCGGCTGGCGCAGGCCGCCGCGCTCGGCGTAGTGGGTGTCGATGCCCCATTCGGCATAGAACTTTTCAGGATTCAGGGCGCCGCTCTCGCCTTCATGCGTCAGGTATTCGCTGACGTCGAAGCCGATGCCGCCGGCGCCGATCACGGCCACGTTCTTGCCGACTGCCTTGCCATCGCGCAGAACGTCCAGGTAGCCCAGGGCTTTCGGATGGTCGATGCCGTCGATGTCCGGCTTGCGCGGCGTAACACCGGTGGCCAGCACGACTTCATCGAAATCGCCATTGGCCAGCATGTCCACATTGGCGCGCGTGTTCAGGCGCAGCTCGACGCCTTTCAGCTCGATCTGGCGGCGGAAGTAGCGCAGGGTTTCGTAGAACTCTTCCTTGCCCGGCACTTTCTTGGCGACGTTGAACTGGCCACCGATTTCGGAGGCGGAATCAAACAGCACCACTTCGTGTCCGCGCTCGGCGGCGGTGGTGGCAAAGCTCAGGCCCGCAGGACCTGCGCCCACCACGGCGATACGCTTCTTCGCTTCCGCCGGTTCGATCACCAGTTCGGTTTCGTGGCAGGCGCGCGGATTCACCAGGCAGGAGGTCAGTTTGCCGCCGAAAGTGTGGTCCAGGCAGGCCTGGTTGCAGCCGATGCAGGTATTGATTTCATCAGCGCGGCCTTCGCGCGCTTTCTGCATGAAGAAGGGGTCGGCCAGGAAGGGCCGCGCCATCGACACCATATCGCTGGCGCCTTCCGCCAGCACGCCTTCCGCCACTTCCGGCGTGTTGATACGGTTGGTGGCGATCAGCGGGATGCCGACCTTGCCCATCAGCTGCTTTGTCACCCAGGCGTAGCCCGCGCGCGGCACCTTGGTGGCGATGGTCGGAATGCGCGCTTCGTGCCAGCCGATGCCGGTGTTGATGATGGTCGCGCCGGCTTGCTCAACGGCCTGCGCCAGCTGCACCACTTCGTCCAGCGTGGAGCCGCCTTCCACCAGATCAAGCATGGACAGGCGGTAGATGATGATGAAACTGGTGCCCACGCGCTCGCGCACGCGGCGCACGATCTCCACCGGGAAGCGGATGCGGTTCTGGTAGCTGCCGCCCCATTCGTCGTCGCGGTGATTGGTGCGGGCGGCGATGAATTCGTTGATCAGATATCCCTCAGAGCCCATGATCTCGACGCCGTCATAGCCGGCGGACTGCGCCAGCGCCGCGCAGTTCACGAAGTCCTGTATGGTCTGCTCGACTTCTTCGGTGCTCAGTTCATGCGGCGTGTAGCGGTTGATCGGCGCCTGCACGGCGCTCGGCGCCACCAGGTTGTCGTGATAGGCGTAGCGGCCGAAGTGCAGGATCTGCATGGCGATCTTGCCGCCCGCTTCGTGCACGGCGTCGGTCACGATGCGGTGCTTGGCCGCTTCCTTTTCCGTGGTCAGCTTGGCGCCTGCGCCCCAGGGACGGCCCGCCTCGTTGGGCGAAATGCCGCCGGTGACCATCAGGCCCACTTCACCGCGCGCACGCTCGGCGTAAAAGGCGGCCATGCGCTCGAAACCGTTCGGCATTTCTTCCAGGCCGACGTGCATGGAGCCCATCAGGACACGGTTTTTCAGGGTAGTGAAGCCCAGGTCGAGCGGGGCGAGCAGGTGAGGGTAGGCGGTCATTGGAGTCCTTGTGTATGCAATGGTCATGCATTCTTTGTGCAACTGGTTGCATAAATATACGACCGTTCGTTTGTCTTTGCAACTGGTTGCATAAAGACGACAAACTTGTCTGATGACCGCTGCTGGGGCAAGATGTAGCTCTTTTTTCAAAGTTTCCCGCCATGTCCCTGCCTCACGCGCTGCTGACTTCCCTGTCCGAACGAGCGGGCTCCGGTTCCGAGCTGGCGCGGCGATTCGACAAGTCCATCGGCTATTTCTGGGCGGCGACGCATCAGCAGATTTACCGGGAACTGGCGCGGCTGGAGGAAGCGGGCTGGATCGAGTCCCTGCCCGCCGAGACGGGCCGCGGCCGCAAACGCGCGTACCGCATCCTGCCGGCCGGCGTGGAAGAGCTGAAGCGCTGGGTGACCGAGGCGGAAGATCCCCGCCCTCTGCGTGACGCGCTGATGGTGCGCATTCGCGCCGAGGCGGCGGTGGGGCCGGCGGGTCTACAGGCCGAGATGGAGCGCCACCTCGCGATCCACGAAGCCCGCCTGGCGCTGTACCGCAGCTTCGAGGAACGCGATTTCGCCTCGGCCACGGATTCGCGCGTGCGCCGCCTCAACTATCTGCTGCTGAAAGGCGGCATTGCGCAGGAAGAGCTGGCGGTCCAGATGGCGCGCGACGCCATCAGGATTCTGCGCGAGGATTAGGGCGCAAGCGCGCGGTGCCGAAATCGATGAAGCGCCGCAGCTTGGGCGGCAACTGGCGGCGGCCGGGATAGTAGATGTAAATCCCGGGATAGCTCGGGCAATAAACCTGCAGCACGCGCACCAGGCGGCCTGCGGCGACGTGCTCGCTGACGGCCATATCGAAGGTATAGGCCAGGCCCAGGCCATCGAGCGCCGCCTCCATCATCATCAGCGAATCGTTGCAAGCGAAGGGGCCACGCACGGAATGTTCAACGGGCTGGCCATGCTCCACAAACTCCCATCTGAAAAACTGGCCGCTACTGGCAATGCGAAAGCGGATGCAATCGTGTTCGCGCAGATCGGCCAGGGTGGCAGGCGCTTTGCGGCGGGCAAAGTAGGCGGGCGAACCCACCACCGCTACCTGCATCGGCGGACCGAAGGGCACGGCAACCATGTCCTTCTCCACGCTGTCGCCGAGCCGGAAACCGGCATCAAAACCTTCGGCCACGATATCGGTGAAGCCGTCGTCAATATGCATCTCGACTTCAATTTCCGGATGCGCCGCCAGGAAGTCAGGCAGCAGGCCGCGCAACAGCGAGGCGGCAACCACGCGGCTTGTGTTCAGCCGCAGCAGGCCGGAAGGACGATCGCGGAAGTGGGCCAGCGATTCGCTGGCATCCAGCAAATCCGCCACCGCCGGCCCGACACGTTCCAGGTAGGCGGCGCCCGCTTCCGTCAGCGACACGCTGCGCGTCGTGCGGTTGAACAGCCGCACCCCCATGCGCTCCTCCAGCGCGCGCACGGCCTGGCTCAGAGCAGCGGGTGACAGTTCCAGTTCCTGCCCGGCGGCAGTGAAACCCCGATGTTTGGCGACGGTAACGAAGGCCAGCAGGCCATCCAGCTGGGTCAGGCGCATGGATTATGAAGAATTTGTTTAAGAGTTATTGGTTTTATACCGCTTTTTCCGGGCAATGGCTACGCCTAAGATGACTCCATCGACAATCCACTCAACGGAGATCAGCATGAACGACTACACCACCCTCGGCCAATCCGGCCTGCGCGTTTCCCGCCTGGCACTGGGCGCCATGACCTTCGGCACCGAATGGGGCTGGGGCGCCGACAAGGCAACCGCGCGCCGCATGTTCGACACCTACACCACGGCTGGCGGCAATATCATCGACACGGCTGATATGTACACCAATGGCGAGTCCGAACGCTGGGTGGGCGAATTTGTGCGCGACAGCGGCCTGCGCGACCGCATGGTGATCGCCACCAAATTCGGTTTCAGCGCCGATCCCTCCAACCCGAACGCCGGCGGTAATGGCCGCAAGAACATCCTGCGCGCCGTGGAAGGCTCGCTGCAGCGTCTGGGCACCGATTACATCGATCTGTACCTGCTGCACGCCTGGGACATGGTCACGCCCGCCGAAGAAGTGATGCGCACGATGGATGATCTGGTCCGCCAGGGCAAGGTGCGCCACATCGGCTTCTCCAACGTGCCGGCCTGGTATGCCAGCCGCGCCCAGACCATGGCCGAACTGCGCGGCTATGAGCGTCCCACCGCGCTGCAGCTGGAATATTCCCTGATCGAGCGCAGCATCGAGCGCGAGTTCACCACGCTGGGTATGCAGCACGGCATGGGCGTGATGGCGTGGAGCCCGCTGTCCAGCGGCCTGTTGTCCGGCAAATACCGCCCGTCGGATATGGGCCAGTTCGGGGAGGGACGCTTGCAGACCCTGCAGGGCAGCGGCAATCCGGTCTTCGATCGCTTCAATGAACGCAATTTCGCCATTGTGGCGGAGCTGGAAAACGTGTCACGCGAGCTGGGACGCAGCATGTCGCAGGTGGCCGTGAACTGGGTGGCGAACCGTCCAGGCGTAGCGACCGTGCTGGTTGGCGCTACCAAGCAGGCGCAGTTGGAAGACAATCTGGGCGCGCTCGAATTCGAGCTGCCCGCGGAACTGCGCGCCCGGCTGGACGCAGCAAGCGCCACGCCTGCGCCCTATCCCTACAACTTTTTCGAATCGAGCTTGCAGGCGATGGTGCACGGTGCGAACACGGTCAAGCGCGCGACCACGGCCTAGGCTGAACCTTGAACTCGGCCAGCATATCGATGAATTGCGGGCTGCCGAGGAAGAGGAATTCGCGCAGCCGGAAGGGTTCCAGGCTGCGCGCGGCCGATGCCGGGTGGCACATGGCCAGCGCACCGGAGACTTTCTGCGATGAGAGCCAGCCACGCCAGTATTTCGGCAGGTCGGCATTGCTGGACAGGTCGTACACGCCGAAGAAATCGGCATTGCAGTGATGTCCCCCGCGCTGCGCCAGACGCTGCACGGCGGAAGCGCCCAGCGCAGCAATGATGGCCGCCTTGCCGCCACGCCAGCGCATCGGCGATGTATTGCGGATGCAGATACGCTTACCCGGCGCCGCTTCCGCCAGCACTTCGAACAAGGCATCGCGGATCACGGGGAACTGGTGCACGTGTTCGTGGCCGTCCACGAAATCGGGCAGCGCCCCGGTCAGGTCGCAGTAACGGTGAAACTGATAGCGCACCGCTTCGCGTGTGATCAGCGGATCGAGGCGGCCACCCCAGGCTTCGACAATTGTCGCCGCAACCGTGCGCTTGCTGTGCTGCTGACGGTGCGCCATCTCGCTGGTGAAGTCCAGATGCAGGCCCAGGCTGGCGCCGTATTTGCGCATATGGGTCAGCGCGTTGCGGTCGGGACTACCCAGCGCCATCACGCTCGCTGCGGTCACGATGCCTTGCGATACCAGGGCCGCTACGCCGTCATCGACGGCCGGGTGCATGCCGACGTCGTCAGCGTTGATAATGACGCTCTTCAACGGGCGGCTTTCATCACCGGCTCCGACTGTCCCAGGCGGCTATGGTCGGTGCATTCATCCAGCACGTACAAGGGACGCTGCTTGGCTTCTTCAAACAGGCGGCCCAGGTACTCCGCGATCACGCCAAGGCACAGCAGCTGAATGCCGGACAACAGCATAATGCCCGAAGCCAGCGTCGCCCAGCCCGAAACCGGATTGCCAACGATGAGCGTCTCCACCATGATGTACACACCGTAGCTCAGGGCGCCCAGCGAAATCAGCGCGCCCACGCCGGACACGAAGCGCAGGGGCTTCATCGAGAAGGAGGTAACGCCCAGCGACGCCAGTTCAACCAGGCGGCGCAGAGGGAACTTGGTGCTGCCCGCCATACGCTCCTGCACTTCGAACGGTACCAGGCGCGAACGGAAGCCCAGCCAGGCGTACAGGCCTTTCATGAAGCGCGCGCGTTCCGGCAGTTGCAGCAGGGCGTTCACCACACGGCGGTCCATCAGGCGGAAGTCGCCGGCACTTGGCGGAATCTCAAAACGTTCGCCGCTTTGCATGAAGCGGTAGAAGCTGCGCTTGGCCCAGGCCAGCCAGCGCGGTTCGTGGGCGCGCGATTCCGGTACCGGCACGACCATATCGTCGCCTTCGCGCCAGTAGGAAATCAGCAGCGGGATCATCGTCACGGGATGCTGGCCATCGCCGTCCATGCAGATCACGGCATCGCCGCGCGCGGCGGTCAGACCTGCCGTCAGCGCGGCTTCCTTGCCGAAGTTGCGGGACAGCCGCAGTAGCTGCACATTGCTGTAAACGCGGTTGCGTTCGAAAGCCGCGACGACTTCATCGAGATTATCGGTACCGCCATCGTTGACGATCACGATTTCCCAATCCATATCGGTCTGGGCCAGCGTGTCAGCCAGCTGCGGCAGAAGCTTGGACAACGACTCTGCTTCGTTCAATACGGGCAGCACGACCGAAATCGAATGGCGCGAGCCCCGCTTGAGGGAGATTGATCTGGTAGGCATCATTTTTCCTCCACCAGTGAGCGGCGCGAGTTGGCAAACAGCACCTGGGCGCCATGTACTTCACCGTTATCGACGACCACATACCCCTTGTGTTGGCCAACGCCGCTGACGTGCTGCAGATTGCCGCGCGTGTAAAACGCCGACGAGAAGGCCGGGTTTCCTGCGTATTGCAGCGTGGTTCCAACTGGGGCCAGTTTGTAGAATTCCTGCACCAGCGCGCGATCCGAATTGCGGCCGATCTGCTTGACGACCAGCGGCGTCGCCACCGCGACCAGCAGCGCAAAGATGAGCAGGCCGGCAGCCGTGCGGCGCTGTGCCTGCGCGGAGCTGTTCTCGATGTGCTGGGCCACCAGCACCGCAAACGATGGCAAGGCCGTCAGCGCATAGGTCCAGATGATATTGCGGCTGAACGTGAAGAACACAAGTGGCACCAGGGTCGCGCACCACAGGAAGCAGCTCAGCGGGTCCAGTGCAACACGGCGGCGCAGCGCAGCCGTGACACGTGGGAAAAAGACATACATCCACGGCAGGGCAGCGCCAATCCAGAACACCCAGATCGCGCCAAAAGGCTGGCGATGCGCAAAGCCGTAACGGTCGCCCGTCCAGCCGGGCACCAGGAAGCGCGAGAAGTGCTCGCCCACGATGAAGTAACTCACAAAGCCGGGATATGCGCGTTCAGCGGCGATATACCACGGCAGGAAGATCGCGCAGGCGAGCGCCACACCAGCCCAGTCCCACATCCGGCGCAGCATCTGCATGGCACGGCGCTGCAGCAGGGCGTAAACAATCATCGGCATGCCGATCAGCGCCCAGGTGGCAAGGCCTTTTGAGAGCGCACCCAGACCGATCAAGGCCCAGAAACCCAGGCGCCAGCTGCTGCCTTGCTCGCGCGTGGTGTCGAGCGCGCGCCATGCACAGTATTGCGCCGCCCAGATGATGGTCATTTGCGCGGAGTCCGTCATGACAGCGCCGGCACTAACGAAGAACAGCGGCGAGGCAAACAGCACCGGCACCACCAGCCAGCGCTGGCGCACGCCAAGCGCGGATGCGAACAGTGCACTAATCCACAGCGCCGGCAGGGCAGCGAGGAAGTCCGGCAGGCGCGCCGCGAATTCATTTACGCCAAACAGTTTCATCGACGCAGCGCTGATCCAGGTGGACAACGGCGGCTTGGCGAAGAAGGGCGTTTGCGCATCCATATGCGGCATCAGCCAATAACCATTCATGGCGGTCTGGCGCGCCAGTTCGCCGTAGCGGGCTTCGGTGGTATCGGCAAGCGGCGCTGCGATCATCAGCGCGAAGCGGGCCAGCAGCAGCACGGCAACGGCCAGCACCATCCAGGTACGCCAGTTGCGAACGGCTGAAGGAAGAACAGGCGTAGCGGCTTGCACTGGCTTATTCAGCAGGGCAGCTTGTTGATCGATTTGCATAGCCTTTTCCGTTTTCCATCTGCGACGGTGTTACCGTATCAAACATTTGGTTAAGACTGCGTTAACCGGCTGCTGGCTATAATGGCCGGACCTAATTAGAAGAGGTTACTGTGCGATTGTTACTGGTTGAAGACGATCCGATGATCGGCGACAGTATCGAGGGCGGGCTGCTTGCAGAGAACTATGCAGTGGACTGGGCGCGCGATGGCGCGAGTGCCGAGCTGGCGTTGTCAACTCAGGCTTACGACCTCGTGCTGCTGGATCTCGGCCTGCCCCGCAAGCAGGGTATGGATGTGTTGCGCAGTTTGCGTACGCGCGGCATGGATGTGCCGGTGCTGGTGGTGACGGCGCGCGACAGCACGGCTGCACGCGTGGAAGGCCTTGATGCGGGCGCCGACGATTACCTCATCAAGCCATTCGATCTCGATGAGCTGCTGGCGCGCATTCGCGCCCTGCTGCGGCGCCGCGTATCGCGCACGTCGTCCATCATCAATCACGGCCGTCTGACGCTGAACCTTGCCACGCACGAAGCGGCTTATGACGGCGCGCCGGTGACCTTGTCCGCACGTGAATTCGCCGTGTTGCGCGCACTGCTCGACGAACCGGGCACCGTGGTCAGCAAGAGCAAGCTGGAAGAAAAGCTGTACGGCTGGAATGCGGAAGTGGAGAGCAACACCATCGACGTCTACGTGCACCACTTGCGCAAGAAATTCGACCAGGGCTTGATTCAGACCGTGCGCGGTGTGGGCTACAAAGTCGGCCCGGCCGAATGAGGACCATCCGCAAACAGCTGCTGGTTGGCCTGCTGTGCGGCACGCTGGTCACCGCCGTCGGCGCCGGCTTTGTGCTGTACCGCTCCCTGCAAATCGAAACCGGCGAGCTGGCCGATCTGCAATTGCGCCAGCTGGTCAGCGCCCTGCCGGACGAATTCGCGGCGAACGCCGCCCTGCCTGCGCCGGAAGATCCCGAAGAGGAATTCATCCTGCAGGTATGGGACCTGAAAGGCACGCTGCTGTTTGCCTCACGTCCGCATCCGCCCACCCAGCGCTACGACCTGAACGGTTTCTCGACGCGCAGTGTGAGGGGCGCAGAGTGGCGCGTGTACGGCGAGCTGCATCACAACCTGTATGTTCAGGCCAGCCAGCCGATCGCGATTCGTAATGCCATGGCGGCGCATATCGTGCTGCGCACCGGGCTTCCCTTGATCGCCTTCGTCGGCGTGCTGGTGGTACTGGTGCTGATCGTGATCCGCCGCGCCATGGGACCACTGGATCGCCTGGCGCGCGCAGTAGAAGACCGTTCGCCCAGCACGCTCGATCCCTTGAGCCGCGAAGGCTGGCCGGCCGAACTGGCGCCCGTTGTGCAGGCGCTGAATGTGCTGCTGGAACGCTTCGACGAAACCCTGGCTGCACAGCGCACCTTCGTGGCTGACGCGGCCCACGAATTGCGCTCGCCGCTGACGGCGTTGAAACTTCAGCTGCAACTGGCCGAACGTGCGTCGACCCCGGAAGCGCGTGCACATGCGATGGCCAAGCTGCATGAACGCCTCGATCGCAGCACGCACCTGATGCAGCAGCTGCTCAGTATGGCGCGCTTTGAAGCGGGCCACAGCGCCGCGCAACTGCAGCAAGTGGAACTGGGCGATCTGCTGCGCGGGGTGGTATCCGATTACGCGACGATTGCCGACAGCCGCGGCATCGACCTCGGCGCCGTCGCACCAACGCCAGTGCATGTGCAGGCCGATCCGGATGGCTTGCGCGTCCTGCTCAACAACCTTGTGGACAACGCCATGCGTTATACACAGGCCGGCGGACGCGTCGACGTGATCGCAGAGCTGGAAAAAGGCTGGCCGGTACTGCGCGTGCGCGACAACGGCCCCGGCGTCGCGCCGGAACACCGCGAGCGCCTGTTCGACCGCTTCTACCGCCCGGAGGGTAATACCGTTTGGGGCGCGGGCCTGGGCCTTTCCATCGTCCGCAATATCGCCCACAACCACGGGGCAAACGTCACGCTCGGCGAAGGCGCCGATGGCCGCGGCTTGTGCGTCACGGTGACGTTCGGCGAGCCGCTTTAGCGCTTTGTAGAATTTTGTGTGCGGAGTCGAGCCATACACATTGCGACACACATCAATTGCGGGGCAAGCGTATAAATCCATTCATTGAACTTTTCAAAGGATGGATACCATGAAGACCGCTCACAAACTGATCGCCGCTGCCCTGCTGGGCGTTGCAGGCCTGGCAAGTGCCCAGCAAATGGCTGGCCTCACCCGCACTGAAGTCCTGCGCCACGAGCATAGTGTGCCAGGCACCGAGGTCATCCAGGTGCGCGTGGACTTCCCAGCTCATTCGACTGCGCCGGCGCACTCGCATCCGGGCGAAGAAATTGCTTATGTCCTGGAAGGCACCATGGAATACGCGCTGGAAGGCCGCGAGCCGGTCGTGCTGAAGACCGGCGATGCCGTCTATATTCCGGCTGGCGTGAACCACTCCGTGCGCGTGCTGAGCGAGGGCAAGGCGTCCGAACTGGCCACGTATATCGTGAAAAAAGATCAACCTCTGGTCAAGCTTGCCAAATAAGCCGATTGGCCCCATCTTGAGAGCCTAGGAGGAATTCAAATGACGACACGAACCGAAACCGCCATTCTCGCCGGCGGATGCTTCTGGGGCGTACAGCAGCTGCTGCGCCGCCAACCCGGTGTGATTTCCACGCGCGTGGGCTATACGGGTGGCGATGTGCCTAACGCGACCTACCGCAACCACGGCACGCATGCCGAGGGCATCGAGGTGATCTTCGATCCCGACAAAATCAGCTATCGCCAGATTCTGGAGTTCTTCTTCCAGATCCACGACCCTAGCACGGCTAACCGCCAGGGCAACGATATCGGCACCAGCTACCGCTCCGCGATTTTCTATGGCAGCGATGAGCAGAAGCGCGTGGCGGAAGACACCATCGCCGACGTGAACGCGTCCGGCCTGTGGCCGGGCAAGGTGGTGACGGAAGTCGCACCTGCGGGACCGTTCTGGGAAGCAGAACCTGAGCATCAGGACTACCTGGAGCGCATCCCGAACGGCTACACCTGCCACTGGGTACGTCCGGACTGGAAGCTGCCGAAGCGCGCCTGATTGGCTCAACATGGTGAGCGATTGCGCTCACCGTGTTTTCGTCCGCGCCCGCTGCATTAGTATGGCCGGATGAATGCTCCGAATCTCTCGCGGCGAACCGTGATGTTCGCCGGCTTTGCCGTTCCCTTGCTTGCTGCCTGCGCCAGTTTGGCGCCGGCGCCGCGGCAGCGCTTTGTGCGCGTCGATGCACCCTTCGACATGCCGTCGATCGCCGTGCCGGATTTCTCGGGCAGTCCGCAATTTCTCATCACCGATTTCGGCGCCGTGCCCGATGATCAGCGCAAGAACAGCGCCGCCATCGAACAGGCCATCGCTGCGGCGCATGCTGCGGGATCTGGCACCGTTGTTGTTCCGGCCGGAGTGTGGCTGACGGGGAAGGTACACCTCAAGAGCAATGTGAACCTGCATCTCGCAAAGGGCGCGACGCTGCTGTTCTCCTCCGATCCGGCCGACTATCTGCCCGCCGTGCTCTCGTCATGGGAGGGACTGGAGTGCTACAACTATTCGCCCCTGGTCTATGCCTACGACTGCGAAAACGTTGCGATCACCGGTGAAGGCAAGCTGCAGGCGAAGCTGGATGTGTGGAAGGTCTGGTACGCGCGTCCCAAGCCGCATATGGATGCGCTGATCGCGCTGTATCACCAGGCCGCGAAAGGCGTTCCGGTCAGCGAGCGGCAGATGACTGAGGGAGAGGCGAATCTGCGCCCGCAGTTCGTGCAGTTCAACCGCTGCCGCAATGTACTGATCGAAGACATCAGCATCGAAGACAGCCCGTTCTGGGTGCTGCATCCCTTCCTGTGCCGCGACGTGGTGATTCGCCGCGTGAAGATCAAGGCGAATGGCCACAATAACGACGGCGTCGATCCTGAGATGTCGCAGAATGTGCTGATCGAAGATTGCGTATTCGACCAGGGCGACGATGCGATCTCGGTGAAGTCGGGGCGCGACCAGGATGCATGGCGGCTGGGCGTCCCGTCCAAAAATATCGTGATGCGCAACTGCCGCGTGAAGAATGGCCACCAGCTGATGGCCATCGGCAGCGAACTATCGGCCGGTATCGAAAATGTGTTTGTGGATAACTGCCACTTTGATCACAACGGTTCCGCCGTGCGCAGCACCATCAACAACCTGCTGTTCGTGAAAACCAACGAGCGGCGCGGTGGCTATGTCCGCAATATTCACATGTCGAACGTCAGCGCGACCAGCATTGCAGGCGGCGTGCTGTGCGTGGACACTGATGTTCTCTACCAGTGGCGCACGCTGGTGCCGACCTACGAACGGCGCCTGACGCCAATTGAGGGTCTGCATGTCAGCAATGTGATTGTCGACGAGGCGGCTTTCGTCAGCCGGATCAAAGATGAACCAACACTGCCCGTACGTGATGTCACACTGCGCGACGTCAATGTAAGGACGATAAATGGGAAGGTCATTTCAAACGAGCTTTCATAAGGACTGGTTATCTAAGTGAAAAAGAGTGTACGCTTGAGGTCAGACATGTGGAAAGGAAGAACATGGCCTCCCGTACTCCTGTTTTCATCCCGCCTGCTGCGGTACTTCAAAGGCGAGGGACCGTAGTAACGCCTCCTGTAGCCGCAGCGCTACCCAGGCAAGGAGCCATCGTCCAGAGAGCAGTCTCCCATGCAGACTCGGACCGTAACAAGCAACTTGCTACCATTCCACGAGAGCCGAGTCTGAAATTACCGGCGCCTACAGGTATGCTGTTTCACATCGATGGCCCCGATCTATCCGATTTTTCAGACAGACATGAACGTCTCACCGCCGCACACCACATATTTCCGAAGAGTGGCCTAGGCTGGCTTTACAACCACATGACCGAGAGTCAGAGAGTCAGGGTGCGTCGCGCCCTATTCATGACAATGAACGCGGGCCCACTCAGCCTTGCGCGTCTGACTTCAAATCTGATCAGCCCTCACACGGCGGTCGGCCGCAGGCGCGTTCTATCAGACAAGCGTAGCGATGATCCCCACCACAACCGCGCCGGTAAGGCCTTTTTCGAACAAGGCCTTGATCTTGTAAGGACCGATGACGGCGGAATGGACCCGCGTAGTATGGCTTACTTCATGTTGGCGCAGTACGTTTCAAGGGTGATATGGCCTGCATTTTGTGCGTCCAACAGGAATGACGCCTTCAAGCTGACGGACCAAGAGGCTGCATATGTCCTCAAATTGGTCCAAATCGCAGAGATGATCCATTATCACGTTGAAGCCGAACCGCGCAATCCATCACATTCGCGGGGAATCTTCCAGGATCACCCCGACGGAGCCTATAAAGGCAGAGTGCCACGCCTTACCTTACCCTCTGGTGCGACTTTGAATAAAGAATACCGGGTTAAGAAGCGCGAAGAAGCGATCGTCAAGCGCCAGGAACGAGCATTGAAGAATCAGACTTTAGGCGAGCGGCTCAAGGATGATGTCGACGAAGCAGAGACTCCGAAGCAGCGGAAACGGGCTTTGCGCGCGTATATCAGCCGTTATGGCTTGGCCGGCTATAGCATGGGATGAGGTTTGATTCATTAATCTAACTTATAGGAACATTCAGTTTTACCCATCTAATCAAATTAATCTCCCGCAGCTAAAGTGCAGCCATCGCAAAGGAGATTGATTATGCAAACACGACAACTTGGGAAAAGCGGGCTGGAAGTTTCGGCTCTTGGTTTCGGCTGCATGGGCTTGAGCTATGCCTACGGTGTGCCGATGGAACGCGGCGATGCCGTCAAACTGATTCAGGCGGCGTTTGAGCGCGGCGTGAATTTCTTCGACAGCGCCGAGGCTTATGGCCCCTTCGTCAACGAGGAAGTGCTGGGCGAGGCGGTGGCGCCGTTCCGCGATCAGGTGGTGCTGGCGACCAAATTTGGCTTCGCCAACGGTATTCCCACGTCCGGCCTGGACAGCCGCCCCGAAAACATCCGCGACGTGGCGGAAGCCGCGCTGAAACGGATGAAGACGGATCGCATCGATCTGTTCTACCAGCATCGCGTCGACCCGAATGTGCCGATCGAAGATGTAGCGGGCACGGTGAAGGATCTGATCAAGGAAGGCAAAGTAAAGCACTTCGGCATGAGCGAAGCGGGCGCCGATGCAATCCGCCGCGCGCACGCCGTGCAGCCACTGGCGGCACTGCAAAGCGAGTATTCGCTGTGGTGGCGCGATCCGGAGCAGGGCATCTTGCAGCTGCTGGAAGAACTGGGCATCGGCTTCGTACCATTCAGCCCGCTGGGCAAAGGCTTCCTGACCGGCACCATCGATGAGAACACGCAGTTCACCGACAACGACTGGCGCAACAAGGTGCCACGCTTCGATCCGGATGCGCGCAAGGCCAACCGCGCGCTGGTCGAGGTGCTGGCGCCCATCGCGGCGGGCAAGGGCGTGACACCGGCACAGATTGCACTGGCCTGGCTGCTGGCGCAGCAACCGTGGATTGTGCCGATTCCAGGCACCACCAAGCTGCATCGCCTGGAAGAGAACAATGCGGCGGCAGACGTTGTGCTAAGCGCCGGCGATCTGCGCGATATCGAAAGCGCCGTCTCCGGCGTCAAGGTGACGGGCGACCGTTATGCGGCCCAGTTCATGAAAATGGTGAACCGATAAGCGCTGTCATAATGCCGCATGCGTGAAAACTTCAATGACATCTTCGCCTTCCTGATCGTTGCGCGTGAAGGCAGCTTCACCAAGGCTGCCGCGCAACTGGGCGTGTCGCAGTCTGCGTTAAGCCAGACGGTGCGCGCGCTGGAGACGCGCCTCGGCGTGCGCCTGCTGTCGCGTACCACGCGCAGCGTGACGCCTACCGTGGCAGGCGAGCGTTTGCTGAGCAAGCTGGGTCCGCGTTTTCACGAAATTGAATCGGAGCTTGCAGGCTTGTCGGTCCTGCGCGACAAGCCGGCGGGTACGATTCGTATTTCCTCTTCTTTTCATGCTGCCGAAGCCGTGATCTGGCCCAGGCTGACGGGCTTTCTGCACGAGTACCCGGACATTGTGGTGGAAGTGAATGTGGAGCACCGCCTGATCGATATTGTGGCGGAACGCTTTGATGCCGGCGTGCGCCTGGGAGATCAGGTGGCCAAGGATATGGTGGCTGTGCGCATCAGCCCCGATCACCGCTTTACCGTTGTCGGCGCGCCGTCGTATTTCGATGGACGCGCATACCCGCTCACTCCAAAAGATCTGACGCAGCACCGCTGTATCAACCTTCGCTATCCCACGCATGGCGGCATGATGCCCTGGGAATTCGAGAAAGACGGCCAGGCCTTGACGGTGCAGGTCGAGGGACCGTGCATATTCAACCTGAGCCCCATGATCCTGCAAGCGGCACTGGCCGGACATGGCCTGGCTTATCTGCCCGAATCCGTCGTGCGGGAAGACCTCGCCGCTGGACGCCTGGTGCGCGTGCTGGACGACTGGCTCCCGCCATCTCCCGGTTACCACCTTTACTACCCCAGCCACCGTCTGGCGTCGCCCGCCTTCGCGCTTTTCGTGGAGGCGATGCGATACCGGCAGCCCTGAAAATACATTTGTCCAAATGTACCTTTATAATGGAAGCCCCTCAGCCGCCTGGTTTTAAGCTTCCATATGAAACGACATCGCCACGACATCCGCTCTGCATTCAAGCGGGAATTCGGCACACCTGAGTTGTGGCGTTCGCGGGCGGTCGTCATCGGCGCGGCGGCGGCGGCCGGACTCGTCGTGGTCGGTTTTACGCGTCTTGCCGAAATCGCATTCGAGCTCTTCACCCGCTTTGTGGCCTGGAGCTGGTGGCTGACGCTGCTCTGGATGCCGCTGGTGTGCGCCGCCATCGTCTGGGCTACCAGACGCTTTGCGCAAGGCGCCGCGGGTTCCGGCATTCCGCAGGTGATGGTGGCGCTCGACCCGGCACTGCCGCAAGGCGAACGCGGACGATTCGTTTCACTTCGTCTGAGCCTGTCCAAAATCCTGCTGACTGCGACCGGACTGCTTGCCGGCTTGTCGCTGGGGCGGGAAGGGCCTTCGGTACAGATCGCAGCGGGCGTGATGCTGGCGGCTCGCCGCTTCCTGCCCAGCCAATCGGTGATCAACTCACGCGGCCTGCTGATTGCGGGCGGTTCTGCCGGTATCGCCGCGGCGTTCAATACGCCGCTGGCCGGTGTCATGTTTGCCATCGAGGAGCTGGCGAGAACGCCCGAGCAACGCAGCAGCGGCTTGATTGTGGCCGGCATCGTGCTGGCGGGCCTGATTGCGGTTTCCATCGGGGGCAATGCCACTTACTTTGGCGTGATTCATCCCGGCCCGATCGGCATGGACCTGCTTTGGCCGGGATTCCTGACCACCCTGGTGGCAGGCATAGCGGGCGGCCTGTTCGCGCGCCTTCTGCTGACGTCGCTCCGCGGCGGTACGCGGGATTTTGCCAGCCGCCTGCGTGGCCGTTTTCCCATCCGTTTCGCTGCGGTTTGCGGCGCTGCCGTGGCAGTCATCGGCATCGTCAGCCATGGCGCCATATTTGGCAGCAGTTACGGATCGACGCGCGCTCTGCTGGACGGCTCGCAGGCCGTGGCAGCGGACTTCGGCGCGCTGAAGTTTCTGGCTACCTGGCTGACGGTGTGGTCAGGTGCACCGGCCGGCATCTTTGCGCCGTCGCTGGCGATCGGCGCCGGCTTGGGCAGCAACGTCGCGGCGCTGACGCATTATCCCTTCGCCCCGGCGCTTATTGCCCTGGGCATGGTCGGCTTCCTCGCCGCGGCGACCCAGGCGCCGCTGACTTCCTTCATCATCGTGATGGAGATGGTGGATGGCCACGCAATGGTACTAAGCCTGATGGCGTGTGCAGTGGTTGCCGGCACAATTTCGCGGGTGCTCAGTCCCCCTTTGTATGGCGCACTGGCCCAGCTGCAACTGGACGCCGTGCAAACCAAGGCTACAACTCCGCCAGCGGCGTCTTAGCGCTTGTATCGTCGCCGCCCAGCGCAGCGAGGAGAATGGCAAGATCCTGTTCCAGCCGTTCCAGCAAGGCCGGGTCCAGCTGCTCAAGCGTCGCAGGCAGCACGCCTTTGAACGGCGCGGGAGCGCCGCCAAGGACTTCGCGTCCTTGCCCGGTAATCTCCAGCTGCGTAGCGCGGCGATCGTCGGTGCGCCTGACGACGGTGACCAGCTGGCGTTCAACCAGGGCACGAACAAGATTGCTGGCGGTCGACTGGTGGATGTCCAGCGCCTTCGATAAATCCGTCACACCCATCGCGTCGCTGGCGGCGATCTCGCTGAGCGCCCACAACTGCGCGCCACCAATGCCCGCATCGCGCTCGATCTGGCTGAAATGCGTCCGCACCGCATTGAATATCATGCGGAATTGCCGCAGGACGCGCACTGGCGCATCCGGGTCTTTCGGCTTGTGAGAGGGGCTTGTTTGGCGCTTGGTCATCCGGCCATCATAGCGGAAAGCGCTTGCCGCGGTTAGCGAAGGTCGGCGCGCAGATCGCGCACGCCGCGTCCCAGGCGTTGCCGGAGAAGCTTGCGCAATGTGGCGCCGTCGTCGTAGCCAACTTCCGCTGCGATGGCTTCCAGCCCCATGCCACTGCCGTGAAGCAGCGATTGCGCATGTTCGACGCGCAGGTCCTGGAAGTAGGCGAGCGGCGATTTGCCGAGCACCTCCTGGCAACGCCGTTGCAGCGTGCGCGGACTAACTGCCAGCGCTCCGGCAGCCTCCTGCAGCGAGAAGCCCGTCTTCAGATTATCCCGCGCCCATCGTTCGAAGCGCTGAATCAGCGGGTCAGCCTGCGCCAGATGATTGGGGATGATGTAGGCAGCTTGCGAGGAGCGGATGTCTGCCAGCAGGTAGCGCGATACCAGAACAGCCAGCTCCGGACTGGCGCGGCGCACCAGCCATAGCGCGAGATCGAGGTGGCCCATGGCCGCGCCGGCCGTTACACCAACATCGGTCGGCACCAGCATGCGCGTTTCGTCGAGCAGCACATTCGGATAGCGCTGGCGGAACAGGGGGCTGAGCCACCAGGTGGTCGTCGCAGGCCGGCCGTCGAGCAAGCCAGTCTCCGCGAGCACAAAACTGCCGATGCAGGAAGCGGCGATACGCGCGCCTTCGGCATGCCAGGCCAGCAGCTGTTCCCTGGCTTTCCTGACTTCCGGCCGCGCCAGCGCGGGCAGCAGCTCTTCAGGCGTGCTGGTGGTCAGCGCTGGGACGATGATCCAGTCCGGCTTCAAGTCCGCCGTAATCGGCTTCACCGGAATTGGCAGTCCCTGCGCCGAATGCACCTTCTTTCGCACACCGACGATGGACAGGTCGAAATATGGCGTTCCGCCCAATTGCCGGGCGGAGAACTTGTTGGCGAGTGAGAGCGTATCGAGGATGGCTGTGAAACCGGTATCGAACAAACCGTCCAGGGCGAGGATGGCAATGCGCATGGCGTAAATGACCCCAAAAATGTCATTTACGACTATACCGGGTTCTTCATGCCGAAGCTACAGTGATCACCGTTGCGCTTCGCAATGAAAACTGATCAAAGGAGATTCACATGAAAGTATTAGCCGTTGCATCGATCGACAAACCGCTCTCGCCGGAACAAAAGCAGCAAATCATGCCAACCGAAGTGCCAGCCACGCTGCAGCTCTACCTGGGCGGCAAAATCGAACAGTTCTGGTTCCGCCTCGATAAGCCTGGCGTGATTTTCCTGATGAATGTGGACTCCATCCAGGAAGCCGAGGAAACCATCGGCGCCCTGCCACTCACCGCTCATGGCTACGCCAAGTACGAGTTCATGCACGTCGGCCCGCTGGCGCCACTGGGACTGCTGATTCAATAATCGGGAAGGCGGCCCCTCATGAAACTCTCTCCAGAACTCTATATTCTGGCGCTGGTCGCCGTGGCGACGTTGCTGATGTGGATACCCTATATGTTGGCGAGAATCGTGACCCGCGGGGCCGCCAGAACTTTGGCCAATCCCGATCCGGCTTTTCCACCAGACCCAGTCTGGGCGGAAAGGGCGCGCCGTGCCCACGCCAATGCGGTGGAAAATCTGGCCGTTTTCGCGCCGGTAGTGATTATTGCGTCACTGAACGGTGTGAGCACGCCAGCGACCATTCTGGCGGCCAAAGTCTATCTGGCTGCACGGCTGGTTCATTATGTCGTCTACAGCGCGGGTATTCCGGTGCTGCGGACGCTGGCCTTTGTAACCGGCGCCGGTGCCACGCTGGTGATTGCAGCGGCCGTGCTAGCGATGCCGATTTAGATATCGCTCCCCTCCGGAATTTCATCACAGCCGAAAGGCGGCGGGCTTATGCTGTTGTCCAACTATAAAAGCTGGAGGAGACATGGCCCGCATTTCGTTCGCCCTTGCGGCGTTGGTCGCTTGCGCTTCGTGCGCGGCGCAGGATTTCCCTGTCACGATGACGGTGGACGCGTCGAAAGCAGTGGGCGAACTAAAGCCGATCTGGCGTTTTTTCGGGGCCGATGAACCGAACTACGCGACCATGAAGGATGGCCGCAAGCTGATGGCCCACCTGGGCGAGCTTCGGCATGGCGATGTGTTCTTCCGCGCGCACAATCTGCTCAGCACTGGCGATGGCACGCCAGCCTTCAAATGGGGCAGTACCAACGCGTACACCGAAAGCAGGGACGGCAAGCCGGTGTATGACTGGACCGTCACGGACCGCATCATCGATACCTATCTCGAGCGCGGTGTGCATCCGTATTTGCAGCTGGGCTTCATGCCGGAGGCCATGTCCAGCGCCAAGCCGGGCACACCGTATCAGCACAGCTGGCGTCCGGGCTTCGCCTACAACCTGATCGAAGGTGGCTGGAATGCGCCGCCAAAGGATTATGCGAAGTGGGGCGAGCTGGCTTACCAATGGACCAGGCACAATATCGAGCGCTATGGCCGCGATGAAGTGAAGAAGTGGTATTTCGAAGTCTGGAACGAGCCTAACTTCAACACCTACTGGAGCGGTACGCAGGACGAGTTCAATAAGCTGCACGATTATGCGATCGCCGGCATTCGTCGCGCCTTGCCGGAAGCGCGCGTGGGCGGACCTGATGTCGCCGGCACCGGCGGCGCTTTCATGGATGCCTTCCTCAAGCATCTGGTATCCGGCACCAATTACGCGACTGGCGAAACAGGGACGCCGACGGATTTCCTGTCCTTCCACGCCAAAGGCAGCCCGCGCTTTGTGGACGGCCACGTGCGCATGGGCATACGCGAGCACCTGCGCGGTGTGGATGAAGGCTTCGCCAAGATTGCCGCCATTCCCCAGCTGAAGGACAAGCCGATTGTGATCGGCGAGAGCGATCCGGAAGGCTGCGCGGCCTGTCCCGGACCTCAGAACGCTTACCGCAATGGGACAATGTATTCCAGCTATACCGCAGCGAGCTTTGCACGCATCTGGGAGCTCTCTGCGCGGCGCCACGTCAATCTGGATGGCGCATTGACCTGGGCTTTCACGTTTGAGGACCAGCCCTGGTTCGCAGGCTATCGCCAGCTTGCGACCAACGGCATCGACCTGCCCGTGCTGAACGTGTTCCGCCTGTTCGCCAAACTGGGTCCGACGCGCATCAATGCGAGCAGCAACGCCGAACGTCCTCTGGAAGATATGCTGGCGAATGGCGTGCAAGGAGCGCCGGATGTCGGCGTGATTGCAACGCGCACGCCGGATGGGCATCTGGCTATCCTGAGCTGGCATTACCACGATGACGATGTCACTGGCCCGGATGCGGCGGTCAGGCTGGAGCTGAAGGGCCTCGGTGGCGCGGCCTCGCGCAAGGTTACCCAATGGCGTGTGGACAAGGCCAGCGCCAATGCCTTCACCGCATGGCAGCAAATGGGCTCGCCGCAGTCGCCGGATTTCAAGCAGTATCAGACGCTGGAAAGCGCATCGCAGATGGCGCCCGTAATCTTGCCACCGCTGGTAGTGAAGGATGGTGCGGCTGGTTTAAACTTCATGCTGCCGCGCCAGGGAGTGAGCTTGCTGCTAGTGGAGTGACAAAGGGATGGCCACCGCCCGCGCGTCCAGTTAATAACTCTTCGCAAAGGCCGGGATATGTTCAGCAAATCTTTGATTCGCGCAGTGCCACAGGTGCCGCCGTCTTTCTTCTCCGCTGTGCTGGGGCTTGCCGGTCTGGCGAATGTCTGGAGAGCGGCGCACGCTGCCTGGTCCCTTCCATCCGCCGTTGGCGAGGCGCTCTACGCGATTGCGGCTTTGACGTGGCTGATCGTCACCGTGCTGTATGCCCTGAAGTGGATCGCCGCTCCCGCTGTCGCACGTGAGGAAGCCGAACACGCCATCCAGTGCTGCTTCATCGGGCTGGGCGGCGTTGCGACGCTGCTGGTCGCACAGGGTGCGCTGCCTTATTCGCGGCCGCTCGCCATCGCACTGTTCGCGCTGGGCGCCGCGTTCACGCTACTCTTTGCGCTGTGGCGCACGGGCATTCTGTGGCACGGCGGACGCGATCCCGCGGCCACCACGCCGGTACTGTATCTGCCAATGGTGGCGGGCGGATTTGTGACCGGCATCGTCAGCGCTGCGCTGGGCTGGAAGGAGCTGGCGCAGATGGCATTCGGCGCGGCGGCCTTTACCTGGCTCGCCATCGAGTCCGTGCTGCTGCACAGGCTCTATACGGCTGTGCCAATGGCGCCGGCAATGCGGCCAATGCTGGGCATTCAACTGGCGCCGCCTGCTGTTGGCGCCGTTTGCTACCTGTCCGTCAGCGGCGGCCATGCGGACCTGCTCGCTCACATGCTGATTGGCTACGCCTTGCTGCAGGCCCTGCTGCTCATACGCATGCAGCGCTGGATTCGCGAACAGCCGTTTGCTTTCTCCTATTGGGCCTTTACCTTCGGCGCCACCGCACTGGCTGGTGCGACGATCCGCTTGTCCATCGACAGCCCCGATGGCATCTTCAGCGCTCTAGCACCGGTCCTGTTCGTTGGCGCGAACGTGCTGGTGCCCGGCATCGCCGCCGGCACCCTGCGCCTGCTGCTGGGCGGGCAATTGCTGCCCGCCGTGGCCAAGTGATTAACAGCCCCTCCTGGCGAAGGGGCTGAAACGAGCTATCGGGCGCCCGCTGCGAACTCGCGGGCGGGCACGCTGACGACGACGGAGCTGATTGGCGCTTCGGCGCTGTCGGCGACGATTACCTTGTAGTCGCCGCCGGCGATCTTCCACTTCTGCGAAGCCTTGTCGAAGACGGCGAGAGTGCGCGGGTCGATCGTGACCGTACTGGCCTTCGATTCGCCGGGCCGCAGCGTCAGCTTGTCCCAGCCGCCCAGACGTTTCGGTGCTTCCCATCCGTCGCCGACTTTAGAGACGTAGACCTGCGGCACAGCCTTGCCCTCACGCTTGCCCGTGTTCTGCACATTGAAGCTGACCTGCACCGCTCCGCTGGCTGCCTGCGCCTTCAGGCCGGAGTAGCTGAAAGTGGTGTACGACAGGCCGTGACCAAAGGGAAACAATGGCTTCAGGCCTTTCTTGTCGAACCACTTGTAGCCTACCGCCGCGCCCTCGATATCGTAATCCACCAGGAACCGTGTGCCTTCGGGCAGACCTTTGCCATCCAGTGTTGGCCGAGGCAGCTGCGATTCGCTCAGCGGGAAGGTAGCTGGCAGACGGCCGGAGGCATCGATCTCGCCTGTCAGAACGCGCGCAATCGCTTCGCCACCACCGGTGCCGGGATACCAGGCTTCTACGACTGCGTCCACTGCGTTCAGCCACGGCATGGACACCGGCGAGCCGGTTTCCAGCACCACGACGGTGTGCTTGTTAGCACCAGCGACAGCTGCAATGGTCGCGTCCTGATTGTTGGGCAGCTTGAGGTCTGGCTGATCGACCGATTCGGCAGTCCACTGCGAGGCGAATACGATGGCCAGATCGCTCGATGCTGCGAGCTTGGCGGCAGCGGCAGAGTCCTTGCCATCGTTGTACACGAACTTGGCGTGCAGGCGTGCGGCCAGCGCTTTCAAAGGGGAGGACGGGTGATACACAATCGGACCCGGGAATTGTTTCGGACCTTCGTTCGGCACCGGCGAGCCGCCCTCCGGATAGACCTGTGAGGAGCCACCGCCCGACAGTACCCCAACATCGGCGTGGCCGCCGATGATGGCAATGGTCTTGTAGCTGTTCGCCAGCGGCAGCAAGTTGTTCTGGTTCTTCAGCAGAACGATGGACTCTTCGGACGCGGCCTGCGAAATCCTGGCATTCTTAGCGTAATCGATGCGCTCCGGCTGCACCTTGACGGGATTGTCCATCAAGCCGTTGGCATACATCGAGCGCAGGATGCGGCGCACCATGTCATCGACGCGCGCTTGCGGCACGTGGCCGTTTTCGACTGCTTCTTTCAACGCGCCATTGAAATAGGGCGATTTATCGAAGGGCCAGCCCGATTGCTGATCGAGTCCGGCCAATGCGGCGGGAATGGTCGAGTGAGTGCCGCCCCAGTCCGACATCACATAGCCTTTGTAGCCCCACTGGTCTTTGAGGACTTTGTTCAGCAAGAAGTCCTGCTCGCAGTTGTACACGCTGTAAGTGCGGTTGTAGCTGCACATCACGGAACCTGGATTGCCACGTTCGATCGCGATCTGGAAAGCCAGCAGGTCGGACATGCGGCCTGCCGCATCATCGATTTTTACGTCGAGAATATTGCGGCCGGTCTCCTGGTCGTTGTAGGCGTAGTGCTTCAGCGTCGAGATCACATGATTCGACTGGATGCCGCGAATCTGCTCACCGACCATTACGCCCGCCAGTAAAGGATCTTCGCCCGCGTACTCGAAGTTGCGGCCATTGCGCGGATCGCGCTGCAGGTTGGCGCCGCCCGCCAGCATCACGTTGTGGCCGGACATGCGCGCTTCGCTGCCGATCATGGCGCCGCCGGCAAAGGCGGCTTGCGGATTCCAGGTCGCGGCAACGGCAATGTTTGCAGGCAGCGATGTGCGGGCACGCAGGCTTTTGCCCAGCGCTTGCGTGGCCACGCCGACGCCTGCGTCCGTGAGCTGCTGGTCGGGGATGCCGAGACGCGCCACGCCGTACACAAAACCCGCTGCGCCATCGATGCCTTCCTTCGGTTTGGTCGACGACGGTGGCAGATCGGTCGAGAAGTAACCGAACACCAGCTTGATCTTCTCGTCCATCGTCATTGCCGACAGTGTTTTCTGCGCGCGCTGATCGGGATCTTCAGGCGCCGCAAACGCGTGGGAAGACAAAGCTAATGCCACTGCAGCCATCAAAACTTTATTCATCAATTCAGACCTTTCTGATTTTAGTGATGCTGATCGTGGGTTCAAGCGCGGCCTTTTGCATAAGGCGTTTGCTGAGCCAGCGCCGTACCGGGATGTCATAGAACTTCAGGCAGATGTATGCCAGTGCGATGCAGGCCAGGAATGTCGCGGCGGCCACCGGCAGTGCGCCAGGCAGCGTTGCCTTGGTCCGCGAAACCCAGGCGGTGTAGCTATAAATGAAGGGGTAGTGGATGATGTAGATCGGATAAGAGATCGCACCAAGGAAGTCGCAGATCTTCGTACCCAGCTGCGTATTCAGGTCGCCGCTTGCGCCGATGTAGACGACCAGCGGGAAGACGATGACGATGCACAGCGCGTCGTAGAGGCCATTCTTCCAAAGCTCGGTCGGGCCGCCGAAGCGCGGCAGAGCCAGCGCGGCAATGATCATCACGCTGCACAGCAGGAAGGCGTGATTGAAGCGGCCGACAGTGACCACGCGAGACAGCAGCAAACCGGCGAAGAAGGGATACAGCAGGCGCGTTAAGCCAATACGTATCTGAGCCGGCGCCAGCGACCATCCGCCAATGACGTCACCGGGGCCGGTGACGCAGTAGTGCACCAGCACGCAGCCCGCGACGAACACGCACAGCGCCAGCAGCGTCTTGGAGAACTTACGCACAAACAGCGCGTACAGAATATTCGCAACGTACTCGTAGAACAGCGACCACGCGGGGCCGTTCAGCGGATGCATTTCTCCCCAGCCGCGCAGATCAAGCGCCGCGCCAACCGGCAGCAGGGTTATGCCGATGGCCATGACCATCACCACAAACCATACCGGCGTGGTTTCGATCCTGGCGAAAACCGGACTGATCTGCGTGTAGTACATCGCCGCACCGATCATCATGGCCACGACGATCATTGGGTGCAGCCGGATCAGCCGGCGCTTGAAGAACTCCATGGCCGACATTTCTCGCCATCGGTCGTCGTAGGCGTAGCCGATGACGAAACCGGATAGCACGAAGAAGAAGTCCACTGCGAGATAGCCGTGATTGATGATCTGCTCAAACCGGCTCGCTGCGTGGGCTTCGAAGAAGTGGAAGGCGACGACCATCAGCGCCGCCACGCCACGCAATCCGTCCAGGATGGGGTAATGCCGCTTCGTGTCTGCGAAGCCGATCGACATGGAACTATTTGCCACTAAGTCTCCTCCGTTTTGATAATTTATTGATAGCGCTATCATTTCAGAGCGCGATTTTTTTGATTTTTCGTCATCATACAGAGGGAAGTAGCCGCTGTCTCCAGGCGTATTGCTGTCGACAATTCTTACAGTTAGCCTCGCTGTAATTTATTCTTTGCAACTAAGTATTTGATCCTGTTGAGATAGCGCTACATGGCACACGAAATGCTTAATCTCCCTGTTCAAACTCAACCGACGCAGGGAGGTTATTATGCTTCGCAAGTCTCAGTTCTTTGCCGCTACTTTGCTTGCATTGGGCTCACTGGGCAGCCTGCCCGCGCAAGCAAACCTCGTGACCAACGGGGGTTTTGAAACCGGAGACTTCACTGGATGGGGAAACGGGTTCAACGCAGTCTGGGACGGCGTAGATGGCCTGGCGCCTCAGTCAGGTTCGTTCGCCGCGTTCTTCGGCAATCCCGGGGGCATCAGCACCATCAGCCAGAGCTTGTCGACCGTGGCCGGAAGCCTTTATTCGATTTCATTCTGGCTGCAAAACGAGGCGGACGTGACGGGCAACGCCGTCCCCAATTCGTTTGAATTCGATTGGGACGGCGTCACGCAAATGTCGCTGACGAATGCGCCCGGTTCCGGTTACATCGAATACACGTTCCAGCTTGTCGCGAGCGGAGCCACGACCAACCTGGCCTTCAACTTCAGCCAGACGGCCGCTTTCTGGGATTTCGACACGGTCGTGGTCGAGGCCGCGACCGTGCCAGAACCGGGCAGTCTCCCGTTGCTCGCGGTAGGTGGCGTGCTGGCCTTCGCTACCCTGCGCGCCCGCAAGAACAGCTGAATCCGGCGTCGCCCGGCGCCAAGCCGGCGCCAGGGACTCATCATTCTCTGTTTATTCGACCGTCACCGATTTCGCCAGGTTGCGAGGCTTGTCGACGTCGGTGCCGCGGGCCAGAGCGGTGTGATAGGCCAGCAGCTGCAGGGAGACGACGTGCAGGATCGGGGATAGCTGGCCGTAGTGTTCCGGCAGACGGATCACGTGGACGCCGTCGCCGGAAGTGATGCGGGAGTCGACGTCGGCGAAGACGTAGAGCTGACCGCCGCGGGCGCGCACTTCCTGCATATTGGATTTCAGTTTTTCGATCAATGCGTCGTTCGGCGCGATCGTCACGACCGGCATTTCTTCCGTCACCAGCGCCAACGGGCCGTGCTTCAGTTCTCCCGCAGGATAGGCCTCGGCGTGGATATAGGAAATCTCCTTCAGCTTCAGCGCGCCTTCCAGAGCGATCGGGTAGTGCATGCCGCGTCCCAGGAAGAGCGCGTTTTCCTTGCGGGCGAACTCTTCGGCCCAGGCGATGATCTGCGGTTCCAGCGCCAGCACGGATGCGATGGCGGACGGCAGGTGGCGCATCGCCTTCAGGTGTGCGGCTTCCTGCTCGTCAGTGAGGCGGCCGTTGACCTGAGCCAGGCTCAGGGTCAGCAGGAACAGTGCGGCCAGCTGGGTGGTGAAGGCCTTGGTGGAGGCCACGCCTACTTCGACGCCGGCGCGGGTAATGTAGGCCAGCTTGCACTCGCGAACCATGGCGCTGGTGGACACATTGCAGATGGTCAGGGTGTGCTCCATGCCCAGTTCGCGCGCGTGCTTCAGCGCGGCGATGGTGTCGGCGGTTTCACCGGACTGGGAGATGGTGACCACCAGCGTATTCGGATTCGGCACGCTGTCGCGGTAGCGGTATTCGGACGCGATCTCCACGTTCACCGGCAGCTTGGCGATCGATTCGATCCAGTATTTGGCGGTCAGGCCGGCGTAGTAGGAGGTGCCGCAGGCCAGGATCAGCACGCGGTCGATCTGCTTGAAGACTTTGTAAGCGCCGTCGCCGAACAGCTCGGGCATCACACCGGTCACGCCTTCCAGCGTGTCGCCCACGACGCGTGGCTGCTCGAAGATTTCCTTCTGCATGAAGTGGCGGTATGGACCCAGTTCGGCCGCGCCGGTGTGGGCGTGGACCGTCTTGATTTCGCGTTGAACCTGGCGGCCGTGCACGTCGACGATCCAGGTACGGCCCAGCTGCAGGTCGACCACGTCGCCTTCTTCCAGATAGATGATCTGGTCGGTCGTGCCGGCCAGCGCCATGGCGTCGGAAGCGACGAAGTTTTCGCCCTGGCCCAGGCCCACGATCAGCGGCGAACCCTGGCGCGCAGCGACCACACGGTGTGGTTCTTCGCGGCTGAACACGGCAATCGCGTAGGCGCCATGCAGGCGCTTGACGGCTTGCTGCACGGTCTCGAACAGGTCGCCGTTGTACATGTGGTCGACCAGGTGGGCGATCACCTCGGTGTCGGTCTGGCTCTGGAACACATAGCCCAGTTTGGTCAGCTCGGCGCGCAGCTCGTCATGGTTTTCGATGATGCCGTTGTGAACCAGGGCGATACGGGCGTTGTCCGAGCTTGGCGAGAAGTGCGGGTGCGCATTGTGCGAGGCCGGGGCGCCGTGAGTAGCCCAGCGGGTGTGGGCGATGCCGGTGAAGCCTTGCAGGCCGACTTCGTTGATCTGCTTTTCCAGGTCCGCCACGCGCGAGGTGCTGCGGGAACGCTGCAGGGCGCCGTCCACATGCAGGGCGACGCCGCAGGAGTCATAACCGCGATATTCCAGGCGCTTCAGGCCTTCCAGCAGGATTGGAGTGATATTGCGTTGCGCTACCGCGCCGACGATGCCGCACATAAATGCCTCTTCTCGTAAAAGAAAACTAATGGATTTATCGTAGAGCAGTGGCGATGAAATATGCTTTCTTAATTCACCTATGCGTGACAGAATATTTCATCACCACCGATGTATGAAATATTCTTTCAAATGAACGCAAATTTTGACGAAATTGATCGTCGCATATTGAATGCTTTACAACAAGACGCGGCGCAAACCAATGCGGAACTGGCGCAAACGGTACATGTTTCGCCACCGACATGCTTGCGGCGGGTCAAACAATTGACGGAAAGCGGCGTGATCGAGCGCCAGGTGGCCATCGTCTCGCCGGAAAAGGTGGGAGCGCGGCTGACGGCGATTGTGGAGATCACGCTGGATGTGCAGGCCTCCGATCGCATGGATGAGTTCGAGGCACGCGTGGCCGGCGAGGAAGCGGTACTGCAGTGTTATCGCGTGTCGCCGGGGCCGGATTTCGTGCTGATCGTGCAGGTGGCGGATATGACGGCTTACCACGCCCTGGCCCACCGTTTGTTCGCAACCCAGACCAATGTTCGCAATGTAAAGGCTTACTTCTCCACATTCCGGAGCAAGTTTGAAACCAGAATCTCGGTGTAGACCAGTTTTCCAATGCAATCCACCAGCTTTTCCACAGCGTTTTCCACATTAGCCGTGCAGTAACGTTGAGTTATTCAGCGCTGTGCACGTGCTTTTCACCGGATTCAAGCAGGCTTACACACAGCCTTATTCACAATTTGAAGTTATCCTGACTTATAAAATTGGTATGCACAGGCTTTTCCACAGCCTGATGCGGAAGTGATGCCGGGTAGTGCGCTGGGGATAACTGGACCATACCAGTTAGCGCTTATTCAGATGCTATCCAGTCCTTATACCGGGCTTCTTAAACCCTTTCAAACGTGCTTTTGCACATCTTTATCCACAGCCGTCTAGAATGGGCGCATGAACTATCTCGCGCACATCCTGCTAGCCCGCCAGAGCGACGCGGCCATGATCGGGGCGATGCTGGGCGATTTCGTGAAAGCGAACGATGTGCGGAACTATCCGGCCGAGATCGCGCTGGAAATCATCCTGCACCGGAATATCGACAGCTTTACGGACAACCATCCGGTGTTCCGCTCATCCGTGCAAATGTTTGGCGAAGGCCGGCGGCGGTATGCCGGCATCGTGCTGGACGTGCTGTACGACCATTTCCTGAGCCAACGCTGGGATAACTTCTGCGATATCCACAGGCCGGAATTTATCGAGCGCTTTTACCGCGCACTGCTGGCGCACCAGGAAATGCTGCCGGAGAAATTGCGGGTACTGGCGCCGCGCATCGTGCAGCAGGACTGGCTGGGCAGTTACGGCGAGCTGGAAGGTGTGGAGAGGGCGGTGACGCGCATTTCGCAGCGCCTGAGCCGCAATGGCGAGCTACTGCGTGCGGGATTGGCGGACGTGCGCGTGCACTATGCCGCCATTGCCGAGGGCTTTGAGGAATTCTTCCCGCAGTTGATGCGCTACGCCGGGGAACGGCGTAGCGAGTTGGTGCTTACTTCTTCGCTTTGACCGGACGGGTCCAGCCTTCGATGGTCAGCTGCTTGGGGCGGCTGATGGTCAGCTTGCCTGGCGGCGCGTTCTTGGTCAGGGTGGTGCCCGCACCCAGGGTGGCGCCGGCGCCGACCGTTACGGGCGCGACCAGCTGGCTGTCGCTGCCGATAAAGGCGTCATCTTCAATCACGGTGCGGAACTTGTTGGCGCCATCGTAATTGCAGGTAATGGTGCCGGCGCCGATGTTCACGCGCGAGCCGACCGTGGCGTCGCCCACGTAGGCGAGGTGGTTGGCCTTGCTGTGTGCGGCAACCTGGCTGTTCTTCACTTCCACGAAGTTGCCGATGTGGACGTCTTCGCCCAGTTCAGTGCCGGGACGCAGACGGGCATATGGGCCGATCTGCGAGGAAGGACCGACCTTGGCTTCTTCAATATGGCAGAAGGGCTTGATATTGGCGCCGGCTTCGATGGTGACGTTGACCAGCACGCAGTTGGCCCCGATGGTCACGCCTTCGCCCAGCTCGACCTTGCCTTCGAAGACGCAGCCGACATCGATACTCACATCACGGCCGCAGATCAGTTCACCGCGCACGTCAATGCGCGCCGGGTCGGCCAGCGTGACGCCACGTTCCAGCAGAGCGTTGGCAATATTGGTCTGGTGGATGCGCTCCAGCTGGGCCAGCTGCACCTTGCTGTTCACGCCCAGCACTTCCCATTGCGCACCCGGATGGGCGGACACCACCCCCACGCCTTCTTCCACCGCCATGGCGACGATATCGGTCAGGTAATACTCGCCCTGCGCGTTCTCGTTCTTCAGCGCGCTCAGCCACTTCTTCAGCTTCAGCGTCGGGATGATCATGATGCCGGAGTTGATTTCCTTGATCAGGCGCTCGGCTTCGGTGGCATCCTTTTCTTCCACGATGCGCTTGATGGCGCCGCCGTGGCGGACAATGCGGCCCAGGCCATAGGGATCATCCTGGATCACGGTCATGATGCCGAGCTTGTCGTTGCCGGCCGCTTCCGCCAGGCGGCGCAGCGAGTCATCCGTGGTCAGCGGCACGTCGCCGTACAGCACCAGGGTGGGCACGTCATCGTCGAGATGCGGCAGGGCTTGCATCACGGCGTGGCCGGTACCCAGCTGCTGTTCCTGCAGTGCGGACAGGATGGTCGTACCGCCCATGGTCATGTATTTGCCTAGCGAGGCCAGCACCGCTGCGCCGCCGTGCCCGTAAACCACGCATAATTTGGCGGGAGAAAGGCTGCGTGCCGTTTCGATAACGTGCGACAACAGCGGCTTTCCTGCCAGCGGGTGAAGGACTTTTGGCAGCGCAGATTGCATACGCTTGCCCATGCCAGCGGCGAGGATGACGACGTTCATAGACCGTTCAATTTGTGAGTTAACAGATGAGAAAGTTTAACACGTGCATCGTGGCGGCTTTGTTACTTCTGCTCGCGGCGTGCAGCTCTCTTCGCCTCGCCTACAACAACGGCGATACCCTGCTGTACTGGTGGCTCGATGCCTATGTCGATTTCGACTCCGGGCAGAAGGGCGAGGTGAAGCAGGACATTGATGACCTCTTCCGCTGGCACCGCAAGACCCAGCTGCACGACTACGTGCAGGTGATGCAGAAGGCGCAGCAGCAGTTGCAGGGCAATGTCACCCAGGCCGATCTGCTGGCGGATTATCAGGATATCCGCGCCCGCACCATGGCCCTGCTGATCAAGGCTTCGCCGGATATTGCCGATCTGGCCCTGTCGCTGAAGCCCGAGCAGCTGGCGCAGATGGAGAAGAAGTTCGCCAAGAACAACGCCAAGTTCCGCAAGGAGAACATGAAGGGCGACGCGGAGGAGCAGAACAAGTTCCGCTACAAGAAATCGATGGAGCAGTTCGAACTGTGGTTCGGCAGTTTCAGCAAGGAGCAGGAAGGCATTATCCGTAAGGCTTCCGACGCGCGTCCGCTGGACAATGCGCTGTGGCTGGATGAGCGCACACGCAGGCAGCGCAATATCCTAAACCTGGCGAAACGCATCATGACGGAGAAACCTTCGAAGGAGGTGGCCACCGGCTGGATTCAGGATCTGATCCGGCAGAGCTTTGACCGCATGGAGCATTCAGAACGCAAGCCCTTCTTCGACACGTACACCAACAGCACGGTGGAGCTGGTGAATCTGGTGGTGCATATCGCTACGCCGGAACAGAAGGCGCACGCACAGAAACGCATGCAGGGCTGGATCAGCGACTTTAATACTCTGGCCGCCGAATCGCATTGAAACCCACGGCGTGAAACTGGTGGCAGGCACGCCGTGCCTGCCACCGGGGGTAACGGTTTCGGCGATAATATGGCCCATGCAAAAGAAGAAACCTCAACAGGTACGCATCATTGGCGGCGCCTGGAAACGCACGCCGCTGCCGGTGCTTGATGCGCTGGGCTTGCGGCCTACGCCAGATCGCGTCCGCGAAACGGTGTTCAACTGGATCAATCACTTGCGCGATGGCGCTTGGGGCGATGCACAGGTCCTGGACCTGTTCGCCGGCTCCGGCGCGCTCGGCTTCGAAGCCGCCAGCCGCGGCGCAGCCAGTGTGGCCATGATCGACGCCAACACGGCCGTCGTACGCCAACTGGAAGCGAACAAGGCCAAATTGAATGCGGGCACGGTACGCGTCACCCGCGGCGATGCGCTGGCGGCCGCCCAGTCGATGGCCGCACGCGGCGAGAAATTCGACCTGATCTTCCTGGACCCGCCCTATCAGCTGGATTTGCTTAGCCGTAGCCTGCCGCTGTGCCTACAATTAGTGAAGGAAGGTGGGCTGGTCTACGCTGAATCGGACACTCCGCTGGGCGAAACGCCCGGCTGGGAAGTGGTCCGATCCGACAAAGCAGGCATGGTCTACTACCACCTGCTACGGGCAAGTGCCTGATTTTCAGGCATAATGCGCGTCTGAATGATGCTTTTAAGCAGGGAGCCGTAATGGTTACAGCAGTTTATCCAGGAACGTTCGACCCGCTGACCCGTGGCCACGAGGATCTGGTGCGCCGTGCGTCCGGCCTGTTCGACACCCTGATCGTTGGCGTGGCGGACAGCAAGAACAAGCGCCCTTTCTTCACCGTGCAAGAGCGGCTGGAGATTGCGAACGAGGTGCTGGGCCACTATCCGAACGTGAAGGTCGAGAGTTTTTCCGGCCTGTTGAAGGATTTCGTGCGCGAACATGATGCGCGCGTGATCGTGCGCGGCCTGCGCGCGGTATCCGACTTCGAATTCGAGTTCCAGATGGCGGGCATGAACCGCTATATGCTGCCCGACGTCGAAACCCTGTTCCTGACCCCTTCCGACCAGTATCAGTTCATCTCGGGCACCATCGTGCGCGAGATTGCCGAGCTGGGCGGCGATGTATCCAAGTTTGTGTTCCCCTCGGTCGACCGCTGGCTTCGCAAGAAGATCGCGGCCAACAAGGGCGAATAAGCGAGTATTGCCATGGCTTTGATGATTACCGACGACTGTATCAATTGCGACGTTTGCGAGCCGGAGTGCCCGAACGATGCGATTTATATGGGCGCCGAGATTTACGAGATCGACCCGAACAAGTGCACCGAGTGCGTGGGCCACTTCAACGAGCCCCAATGCCAGCAGGTGTGCCCGGTGTCCTGCATTCCGTTCAACCCGGTATGGCGCGAGACGGAAGAAGAGTTGCGCGCAAAATACGAACGCCTGCAGGCGGCCAAGACTGCCTGAACCATCTGTCTCCAAAATAGCATTACCGTGCGTTAAGGGTGGTATATTGCTTTCCGCAAGACACCCTAGGAGACAGAATGAACACCACCCGTAGAAAAATCATGCAGGGCGCGGCTGCCGCCGTCCTGCTCGCGTCCGCGTTCGTCCAGCCTGCACTGGCTGCCGTGGAAGTCGCTGGCGTGAAATTCCAGGACACGGCCAATGTCGGCGGTCACGATCTGAAGCTGAGCGGCGCCGGCGTGCGTACCAAGCTGGTGTTCAAAGTGTATGCCCTGGGCTTCTACATGCAAGAGCCGCAAACCACGGTGCAAGGCGCCCTGAACGTTGCCGGTCCCCGCCGCATCCAGCTGGTCAGCCTGCGCGACCTGAGCTCGGACGACTTCGGCCAGGCCTTCATGACCGGTCTGAACGCCAATACCACGGCGGACGAGCGCACTAAATTCCTGCCGCAAACCAAGGCTTTCGGCGAAATGTTCGGCTCGATTGATGGCCTGAAAAAAGGCGATGTGCTGCTGGTGGACTGGCTGCCCGGTGTGGGCACGGTGTGCACGCTGAACGGCAAGAAGGTCGGCGATACGTTGCCGGACGTGGGCTTCTTCAACGCCATCATGCGGATCTGGATCGGCGACAAGCCGGCGGACAGTTCGCTGAAGCCCAAGCTGCTGGGCGGCCAGCCGAAGTAATTTTGCTGCGGCGCGGCAGGGGCCTGCCGCGCGATAAGGCTTAAACGCGCGATGCCAGAGCTTGCAGCTCGGCAACGTGGCTTGGCGAGCCTTCCATCGAATTCAACATACGCTTGAGCATCATTGCATCGCGCATCTGGCGGCGCTGCAAGCGTTCTTCTTTGGTCAATTTTGGCTTAACAACAAGCACGGCGGCCTTGGCGCAACCGAACAGCAGGGGCTTGAAAACCATCAGCAGCGCCAGCGCCAGGATCACCAGCGGCCAGTTGTGCACGATTTCCATCAGGGTCATGTAGGTAGACATGGGTGTTTCATTACAATTAGAATCTGATTGTAACTATAGTGCGCCGCAACATATTAATCCAATTGCGTTTCTCCATATCAATCATTCTTGCGGTGAATAACCCATGAGCTTCCTCACGCTGGACCTCAACCTGCTGCGCGTTTTCGATGCGGTAATGACCGAGCAAAACCTGACGCGAGCGGCGGGCCACCTCGCCATGACCCAGCCGGCGGTGTCCAACGCCATCAAGCGCCTGCGCGAAAGCCTGGGGGATGACCTGCTGATCCGTACCGCCTACGGCGTGAAGCCGACGCCGCGCGCCGAGGCGCTGTGGCCGCATGTGCGCAGCGCGCTGGCGGCGCTGGAGTCGGCGGTGACGCCAGGCACGTTTGACGTGTCCAAGGCCCATGCCACCTTCCGTCTGGCGATGGCGGACGCGACGGCGGCATTCTGGCTGCCTTCGCTGATGCGTTCGATCGAGCGGGAAGCGCCGGGCGTGAACGTGCGCATGGTGCCGCTAACCACGCGCGAGCCGCGTCCCATGCTGCTGCGGGGCGATATCGACCTGGCGGTGGGCTTCTTCCCAGGCGTGGCCGCTCAGCTGATGAGTGAGCCGAGCTCGCCGATCCGGCATGAACGGCTGTACTCAGGCACGTATGTGTGCGTGATGCGCCGTGGACATCCGCTGGCCAAGGGCGAGCTGACGCTGGATAGCTATTGCTCCGCCAATCACCTGCTGGTGAGCTTCTCCGGCCGCGCGCACGGCCTGGTGGACGAGGCGCTGGCCCAGTTGCAGCGCGAGCGTCGGATTCTGCTGACCGTGAATCAGTTCTTTACCGCGGGCCGCGTGGTAGCCAATTCCGACCTGGTGACTGTGCTGCCAAAGCACCTGATCGCGTCCACCGGCATGAAAGATGAGCTGATTTACAAGGATCTGCCGTTCCAGCTGCCGGCCGTGCACCTGGACATGCTGTGGCACGAGCGCGATGCGCGCAGCCCGGCGCACAAGTGGCTGCGCGGGCATCTGGAAAGCATGAATTCGGTGGCGGCCAAGACCGCGCCGAATACTTCGCCCAAAAGCGATACCTATTGAAACCCAAGGCGTGAACCTGGTGCCTGCCACGATGTGGCAGGCACCTGCTTTAACGGTTTAGTGGGCTGAAGAGCGATAGCCGATCCGGAAGCCGCCCCAGTGCTTCCCATCCACATAAATCGGCGCCGAGAGGTCGTGCATGACCTCGCCCGTGTCGCGTTTATAAGTCTGTAACAGGAAGGGCCGGGTGTTCGATCCGCAGCGTTTTCCGGTGCGATCGCTGAAGATGCGCTTGGTTCGATTATTAATGATATCCACATCGTAGTCCCCAGTCAGCGGCTGGGAGAACTTCTTATTGTGGGTGGGGAAATACCCATTGTTATCCACAGCTCCGGCATAGGCCAGCTGGGGCATTGAGGACAGCAAACCTTCCTGTAAATCCGGCAAGACCTTATCGGTAAAGCGGTCAAACGTTGTGTGGAATTTGGGCGGATTCGTGTTCGGAATTTCCTCATAGCGGCGGTCGAACAACGCACCGCGGCTGATCTTGCCTGCCGCAATGGCGGATTCGAACATGCGGCCCACTTCGCGCGCCGCGTGCTGGGCGGCGCGGCGGATTTCATCATGGGACGTTTCGACGTCCGCGTCGCCCAGAGCGCCGGCAATCACTTCGGCGCGCTCCGCCAGGGCCATGGCGGAGCCCGTCACCCGCGGCAAATCGCGGTCGGTTCCCAGCATGGAGTCGCGGATCTGGGCGATAGCTTCCGCAATCACCTGCGTGGTTTCGACGTGCTCGCGCGAGGCGTGGGCGATTTCGTCGATCTTGGCTTCGGATTCGCCAGAGGAATTCTCGATATTGCTCAGCAGAACATGGACCTTTTCCACATTCGAGGCCGCCTCCTTCACGTCCGTCGCCAGGGAAGACATGCCACGCGAGGCTTTTTCCGCCTGCTCATTGATTTCACGCACCATCTGGCTGATTTCGTCGGTCGCTTCCTTGGTGCGCTGGGCCAGCTGACGCACTTCCCCCGCCACGACAGCGAAACCGCGGCCTTGCTCGCCGGCGCGGGCGGCTTCAATCGCGGCATTCAGCGCCAGCAGGTTGGTGCGAGCGGAAATTTCCGAAATGGCGGTAGTAAAACCGGAAATGCGGCGCGCCTTTTCCTGAAGGCTGGCCATGGTTTCGGCGGCAGCTTCGGCGTCGCGGCGGGCGGTGGAGATGCGTTCCAGGCCCTGGTCAGCCTCGGCGCGGCCGGCCACCGTTTCCTCGCGAACGCGGTGGGCGACGCGGGAAGCGCTTTCGGCGTTGGTAGCGATAAGTTCGGTCGTGCGGGCGTTCTGGCCGGAGCTGGCGACGATGCCGCTGGCGGTCTGCACGTCCTGCTCGATTTTCTTTTTGACGGAATCGACGAAGTAGGAAGTTTCTGCGGCGCCGATCATGATGGCGTCGATTTCCTTGCCGACCGTCTGCGCGAAGCGGCGCGGGCCGCCGTCCTCAGTGCTGCTTCGATTTGCCAGGGTGAGGCTGGCGCTGGCGGCGAGTGCCGCGAGGAAGGCGGTCCAGACGGGTCCTATGCCCGTCATCCATTGCACCAGCCAGGCTACCAGAGTTCCTACAACGAGGGCCGCGAGCAGGCCCCAGTTTCGCCGCAACAGCTCCATGCATCCTCCGTCTCCGGGAGCAAGGCGCCGTTGTGAAGATCGTTATTTAATCGGCAACTTGCTCGTATTCTTAACTTCTTCCATCACGGCATAAGTATGGGTCTCGCGTACACCTTTTTGCAACAAAGTTTTTCCAAGGAATTCACGATAGGCGGCCATGTCCTTCACGCGCGCTTTGACGAGATAGTCGAAACCGCCCGCCACCATGTGGCATTCCAGGACTTCGGGGATGAGTTGTACGCTGTGTTTGAAGGCGTCGAACACCTCCGGCGTGGTGCGGTCGAGTACCACTTCGATGAAGACAAGCAGTGACACATCCAGCAGTTGCGGGTTAAGCTGGGCGGTGTAGCCCATGATGTATCCCGCCTCGTGCAATTTACGCACACGCTCCAGGCAAGCGGCCGGCGACAGATTGACGCGTGCAGCAAGTTCCACGTTGCTGATCCGTCCGTCGCTTTGCAGCTCCATCAGGATCTTTTTACTGATCTTGTCCAGCATGTAAATCCCCTGTTTAATTTTATTTGGTTAAATTCTCTCACCAAAAAGAATGTATTGCTAGCCCCTAGCAATACCAGAATTAATCCAGAAGATTCCGGCTTACAATCGAATCATCAGCAGTACCGCCAGACACGCCTCGCAAACACGCTTTGCCGGGCGTGTTTTTGTACGTGCTGCCATTAACTAAAAACCACACTTAATAGAGTTTTTACATGCATCCTAAAGATCTTCCGTTCGCCACCCTCCAGAGTGAAATCCTGCGTGATCCGACCCCGCTTCGCGCTGCCATTACTGCCGCCTACCGCAAAGATGAGCAATCCGCCGTGCAATGGCTGCTGTCGCAAATCCGCGAGGGTGCGCCGGAAACCACGCTGGAAGCCCAGTCGCTGGCGAAGCGCCTGGTGACAGCTGTGCGCGAGAAGCGCACCCGTTCCTCCGGCGTGGACGCACTGATGCACCAGTTCTCTCTGTCGTCGGAAGAAGGCGTGGCGCTGATGTGCCTGGCCGAAGCCCTGCTGCGCATTCCGGACAGCGCCACCGCAGACCGCCTGATTGCAGACAAGATTTCCAAAGGCGACTGGAAAAAACACCTCGGCGAATCGCCATCCCTGTTCGTGAATGCCGCGACCTGGGGCCTGGTGGTGACCGGCAAGCTGGTCAGCTCGTCCAGCGAAGAAGGACTGGGCGCTGCGATTACCAGCCTGATCGCCAAAGGCGGCGAACCGCTGATCCGCAAGGGCGTGGACCTGGCGATGCGCATGCTGGGCAACCAGTTCGTGACCGGCCAGACCATCGACGAAGCGATCAAGAACGGCAAGGACAACGAAGCGCGCGGCTACCGCTATTCCTACGACATGCTGGGCGAAGCCGCTTTGACCGAAGCGGACGCCGCCTACTATTACGCAGCCTACGAAAAAGCGATCCATGCGATCGGCAAGGCATCCAATGGCCGCGGCATCCGCAATGGCCCAGGCATTTCGGTGAAGCTGTCCGCCCTGCACCCACGCTACAGCCGCGCTCAGCGCGACCGTGTAATGAGCGAGTTGCTGCCGCGCCTGACCAAGCTGGTGCAGCTGGCCAAGGAATACAACATCGGCCTGAACATCGATGCGGAAGAGGCTGACCGCCTTGAGTTGTCGCTGGACCTGATGGAAGCGATGGCTTTCGATCCGTCCCTGGCCGGTTTCGACGGCATCGGCTTCGTGGTGCAGGCTTACCAGAAGCGCTGCCCGTTCGTGATCGACTACCTGGTCGACCTGGCCAAGCGCAGCGGCCGCAAGTTCATGGTGCGTCTGGTGAAGGGCGCTTACTGGGATGCGGAAATCAAGCGCGCCCAGGTGGACGGCATGTCCGGCTATCCGGTCTATACCCGCAAGGTCTACACCGACGTTTCCTACCTGACCTGCGCCCAGCGTCTGCTGGCTGCGACTGACGTCATTTACGCGCAGTTCGCCACACATAACGCGCAAACCCTGTCGATGATTTACACCTGGGCCAAGCGCGATGGCGTCACCGGCTACGAATTCCAATGCCTGCACGGTATGGGCGAAACCCTGTACGACCAGGTCGTGGGCGCCGACAAGCTGGACAAGGCTTGCCGTATCTATGCACCTGTCGGCTCGCACGAAACCCTGCTGGCTTACCTGGTGCGCCGCCTGCTGGAAAACGGCGCCAACTCGTCCTTCGTGAACCAGATCGTGGACGAAAGCATTCCGGTCGATTCGCTGATTCAGAATCCGCTGAACGTGGCGCGCGAGCTGCAAGGTTCGCCGCACCCCGCCATCAAGCTGCCGCTGCAAATGTTTGGCGACGAGCGCAAGAATTCCAAGGGCCTGGACCTGTCGAACGAAGACGTGTTGCGCGAAGTTTCCGCAGTGCTGGCCGAGCCTCGTAGCTGGACCGCTGGTCCGCTGCTGGCTGTTGAAGCGAGCGCCGGCGCGGCTCAGCCGGTGATCAATCCTGCTCGCAAGGATGACGTGGTTGGCCAGGTAAGCGAAGCCAATGCAGCCGATGTGGATGCCGCGCTGACCAGCGCCAGCCATTTTGCGATGGATTGGCAAACCACCGAACCTTCGGAACGCGCTGCTGCACTGAATCGCGCCGCCGATCTGTTCGAAACGCACATGCTGGAACTGATGGCGCTGGCGATCCGTGAAGCAGGCAAGTCGCTGCCGAACGCGATTGCTGAAGTGCGCGAGGCGGTGGACTTCCTGCGCTACTACGGCGCGCAAATCCGTACGTCGACCAATTCCCTGGCGCTGGGTCCCGTAAGCTGCATCAGCCCCTGGAACTTCCCGCTGGCGATCTTCACTGGCCAGGCTGCCGCTGCGCTGGCTGCCGGTAACGTCGTGCTGGCCAAACCAGCTGAGCAGACCCCGCTGATCGCTCACCGTGCTGTGCAGCTGATGCATGAAGCGGGCATTCCGCGCGCTGCGCTGCAATTCCTGCCGGGACGCGGCGAGGTGGTTGGCGCTGCGCTCACCAACGACAGCCGCGTGAAAGGCGTGATTTTCACCGGTTCGACCGAGGTAGCGCAGCTGATCAACCGCACCCTGGCCAAGCGTGCCGTGGCTGAAAATGTGGATATTCCGCTGATCGCTGAAACCGGCGGTCAGAACGCCATGATCGTGGATTCGTCCTCGCTGCCGGAACAGGTGGTAATCGACGCGATTTCGTCCGCTTTCGACTCGGCCGGCCAGCGTTGCTCGGCCCTGCGCGTGCTGTTCCTGCAGGAAGATATCGCCGACAAGACGATCAAGATGCTGAAAGGCGCGATGCAGGAACTGAAACTGGGCTCGCCGGACCGCCTGGTGACCGATATCGGCCCGGTGATCGACACCGAGGCGCAGCAGAATCTGCTCAACCACATCGAAAAGGTGAAGAAATCTGCCAAAGCGAGCTTCTCGCTGACCGTTCCAGGCGCGGATCAGGGCACTTTTGTGCCGCCAACCGTGCTGGAAATCGGTTCCCTGGACGAGCTGACCAAGGAAGTCTTCGGTCCGGTCATGCACGTGATTCGCTACCACCGTGCCGACTTGCCAAAAGTCATCAATCAGATCAACAACAGCGGTTTCGGCCTGACCCTGGGCGTGCATTCGCGTATCGATGAAACCATCGATTTCATCACTTCCCGCGCTCATGTCGGCAATATCTACGTGAACCGCAATATCGTCGGCGCAGTGGTGGGTGTGCAGCCATTCGGTGGCGAAGGTAAATCGGGCACTGGTCCCAAGGCTGGTGGTCCGCTGTATCTGAAACGCCTGCAAAAAGCCGTGGTTTCGACCGAACGCCATGAGCGCCAGGCTTCTGCCGGTGCTGATGCACTGGCTGGCTGGGCGAAAGCACAGGGCAAACAGCGTCTGCTGGCTCAGGTCGAGCAGTATGTTCGTACCACGCCGGCCGGTACGGTAATCGGCCTGCCAGGCCCAACGGGTGAACGCAATACGCTGAGCTATGTTCCGCGTGGCGCAATTGCTTGCGTGGCTGCTAGCCGTGAAGTGCTGCTGAATCAATTGGCAGCCGTGATGGCGACCGGTAACCAGGCGGTGATTGTAGATGGCGCGGCACTGCTTCCAGGCGATTTGCCGGCTGCGGTGAAGGGCCGCGTACAGATGGCGCAAGGTTTGAATGGCCTGAAAGAGGGCATCCAGATCGCACTGGTTGAGTCCGGCATGAGCGCAGGCGTGCGCGAACAGCTGGCAGCACGTGATGGCGCCCTGGTTTCGGTCATTGATACGACGGAAGAGGGTGAAATTCCGCTGTGGCGTCTGGTTGCAGAGCGTGCTCTGTGCGTCAACACCACAGCGGCAGGCGGTAATGCCTCCCTGATGACGCTGGAGGCTTAACCGGACGGCGGATCAATGATCCGCCCTACGCCTTATGCATTACAGAAGTTTTTAATGATGCCAAAGGCATAGCGGGACGCGACGGTTTTCACGAAATGCATGAAATCCGTCGCGGCATCCTCGTTCGCGTTGTCGGAAATCGTCCGGATTACCGCAAACGGCACGCCCAGTTCGAAACAGACCTGGGCGACTGCTGCTCCTTCCATTTCCACTGCCAGTAAATCGGGCAGTGCGTCCTTCAAAGCCGCCAGTTTCACCGGATCGTTCATGAATTGATCGCCGCTGCCGATCAATCCACGGTGCAATTGCGGATTTTCAGTCTCGTTTTCCAGGAAATCGCGCGCTGCGGCACCCAGTTTGCGGCTCAAATCGCGGTCAGAAGGCAGGTGCGACAGGCCTGTCAGAGGAACTTCAAAGCGCGGAAACAGCGGGCTGGCATCAATATCGTGCTGAACCAGGCTTTCAGCGACCACAACATCGCCAACACGAACGCCAAAATCGGCACTTCCGGCGACGCCGGTAAAGATGATGTGGGTAACTCCGAACTTCTCCACAAGGCTGGTAGCTGTCATGGCAGCAGCAACCTTCCCAATTCGCGATAAAACGCACACAGAATCGATTTGCCAGAGATTTCCGGCTGTGTACTCACGCATGCCGTGGATGAGCTTAGAAGGGCTCTCCATGGCTTCGATCAATCCTTGCTGTTCTTCCGCGAGAGCGGAGATGATGCCAAGTCGCATAAAACTTTTCCTTTAATAAGGTAAAAGTATAGATAAGGATAGTAGTAGATAGTAAACGAAGGGTCATCTGTGGATAAAGCTGTTAACATCCACAAGATCAGTAGTTTACGATTTGCAAAACCTGCTGAACAAGCATTGTATCCAGCGAGGATGAGTTCTGAGCAAATTTTTGGCCTGTGCGTAGTTTGGGCGTTTACGCACATTCGATCCTGTGGATATTCATGAGGTTATCAACAGCTGAGTGAGTTCTTCGGCAGAAATCGGGCCTTTGAGCAGGTATCCCTGAGCAAAATCACATCCTGCGGCCGTCAGATTGGCCATTTGCTGCTCGGTTTCGACATGCTCGGCCACGACCTTGATGCCCATGCGGTGTGCCATCACCGTGATTGCTTCGCAAAGATCCGGATTGTTGGTGAAACCGGGGTCCAGTTTCAGGTAATCGAGCTTGAAGTGCTTCAGGACGGCCAGAGAGGAGTAGCCGGCGCCGAAATCGTCCAGGGAAACCTGCATATGGGCATCGCGCAGCGATTTCAGGCGGATGGCAACTTCCCGATTGGCTTCCAGCAGCAGGTTCTCCGTGATTTCGATGACGATGCTGTGTGGCGAGAGGGCAAATTTGTCCAGTAGTTCGATCCAGTGGTTCACGCTGACCGATTCATGACGGAATTGCCAGGCCGATTTGTTCACACAGATCTGGAAATTGACGCCTCCTGCATCCTGTAGCCGTTTCACCTGCTGGGCCGCTTCTTCGAAAACCCACTCTCCCAGCGCCGAGATCAGGCCGCTGTGCTCGGCAACCTCGATGAACTGGGCCGGGGTGAGTAATCCCCGTTCCGGATGCTGCCAGCGCACCAAGGCTTCGGCCATCTCGATTCGTCCGCTGCGCAAGTTGTGAATCGGCTGATAGATGAGTCGGAATTCTCCGAGTTTGAGGGCTGCACGCAGCTCGTTGGCCAGTTCGATGCGCATCTGGCTGGCTTCCTGCATGAAGGGCGCGAAATAGTTGAAGCGGTTGCGCCCCTGCTGTTTGGCTGCGTACATGGCCTGGTCGGCGTTTTTGATGAGGGTTTCGGCGTCCTGGGCATCTTCCGGGTAAAGCGTAATGCCGATGCTGGCCGAAATTTCCGCCACTTCCTGGCCGAGGCGGAAGGGCGTGGACATATTGGTCAGAATATCCTGCACGATGCGCACGGCATCCGCGCTTTCCTTCATTTCGCTCAGGATGACGGTGAACTCGTCGCCACCCAGGCGGGCCACCGTATCGGTATTGCGGACGCTTTGCAGCAGGCGTTCTGCCACTTGTTTGAGCAGAATGTCGCCATAGTCATGGCCGAGCTTGTCGTTCACCGCCTTGAAGCCGTCCAGATCGATGAACACCAGGGCCATGGGCAGGAAATCGCGGCTGGCTTTCTTCATTTCCTGACGCAGACGGTCGTTGAACATGCGCCGGTTGGGCAGGCCAGTCAGAGCGTCGAAGTTGGCTTGCTTCCAGATCGCTTCCTCGGTTGCTTTCTTCTTCGTGATATCGGAGAACAGGGCGACGTGGCGTAGGGCTTTTCCGTCCTTATCGTAGACGGTGTTGAAGCGCAAAGCGACCAGGTAGTGATCGCCGTTCTTGTGCTGGTGCCAGATTTCACCTTCCCAGTGGCCGGTGTCGCTGATGGTCTGGCGCATGCGGCTGTAGAAGTTGATGTCCTGGCCGCCGGAAGTCAGTTCGTAGGCCTGGTGGCCGATGACTTCTTCTTTGGCATAGCCGCTGATGTGGGAAAAAGCGGGATTAACCGACAGGATTTTGCCTTCAGCGTCGGTCACCATCATGCCTTCGCTGCTGTTCTGGTACATCAGGGCTGCCAATTGCATGGATTCTTCGGATTTTTTGCGCTCGGAGATGTCCTCCGCCATGACGAAAATTCCGATGACGCAGCCGCTATCGTCTTTGTCGGGCACATAGGTGATGCCGTCACAGCATTCGACGCCACCGCGGACCGTTTTTCGTTCGAAATAGACCGATTCGCCACCGAATGCGCGATGCAAAAACGGCTGGGTCCGGACATACAGCTCGGTACCGAGCACTTCAGCGACGGTTTTACCAGGATCGGCAGGATACGGGAGGCCGAATATCTCGGTGAATTTGCGGTTGATGAAGGTGTAGTTTTCGAAGCGGTCGACGTAGGCGATGACGATGGGCAGGTTGTCGGCGATTAGCCGCAGGCGCTGTTCGCTCTGAGTCAGCTTTTCTTCGGTCGCAACCGTATCCACGTAGAGCGAGCGGTAGCGGTTTTCACGCTCTTCGAGTGCCGCAAACGCCCGTAGCGCCACCAGCGTTCCAGCGGCCATCAGGAGCAGGAACAGGATCAGGCCAATGCTGGCGATGGTGTAGTGGCGACGGGAAAGCAGGGCAACGCCCACATCCGAGCTGCCGGCGTTCACGACGAGCGGCAAATTCGGCAATTTTCGGTAACTGAACATGCGCGATCGGTTGTCCACCATGCTGGTCGCCTGGAAGGTGCCGCTGTCGTCCTGCATGATGCGGTGGTAAATCGGCCATTTGCTGACGTCGCTGTTGAAAGTGCGTTCGAATTCGGGGGCGCGAGCGATGACGCGGCCATTTGTATGCATCAGGGTGATCGCAACATCGCTGCTGAGGCGGGCGTTTTCGAAGACCTCGGCGTAGCGCGCAGCGTCCAGGGGAGCGACCAGGACTCCCAGGAATTCGCCATTCGCGTCTTCAACGCGTCGGCTGATGAAAAAAACGCGGCTTTTCGTGATTTTCCCGATGGCAGGGCCACCAACAAAGAGCCCAACACCAGGTTTCAGATGAGCCTGGAAGTAGTCGCGATCGGAATAATCCGTGCCGATGACAGCAGATTCGTCCGAGGAAGCGAAGCCTTTTCCGCTGCTGTCCAGGAAGGCGAGCCAGAAATTGCCGTGGAAATTCGTTCTGCCAGCAGAAAGTAGCGAAGAAATCGCATCCGGCGTTCGATGCGGCATGGACTTAATTGCGTTTGCAAAGCCAAGCAGGGAAACGTCAGCCAGCTGCAAGGAATACAGCACATGCTGAGACATCGCTTGGGCGTAATGCTGGGTCTGCAGCTTGATCGATTGTTCGCGTTCGTTGGCAGAGTAGTTCAGCTGCCAGGCGACGATGGCAATGGCCAGAGCGGCCAGAGCAAACATTGTGGCCAAGAGCCGTCGACGGAAGCGCAGATAGGCTTCCGAAGCAACCTGTTTCGGCTGTTGGTTTGGATATAACAAGGATTCCCCAGCTCGCTTGCATGGATGAACTTGCTGTTTTCAGTATAGCCACACAACCGCTGAGCGTTTTCGTTTACTTTAGATTAGTGTGTATACAAAATAGTAGTGGTTGTTAACAACCACCACTTTCTGTGGATAAGTAGGGTTGGCAGTGAAAAATCAAATGTTTACGCGATGCATAAGCAGGCGCGTAAACCTTGTATGGACAAAGAACTGTTTTGGGACAATTTTTGCGTTCTCAACAGGGAGTTTGTTTACTCACAAACCGTACCTGTGGATATTCATACGGTTATCCACAGCTGAGAGGGGCAAAAAATGGCTTTATTGGACCTTTTTACTCATCCGATCATCCAGGGGCCGACGGCGGGCGGGTCAAATACACCTGGCCAGGTGGCTGCGGTGTCGAACGCAGGGGCGTTGGGATCACTCGCCGCGTCGATGCTGACGCTGGATGCGATCCGCAATCAGGTGGCGGAGATTCGAAGGCTGACCAACAAGCCGTTCATGCTGAATTTCTTCGTGCAGCACGTCCCCTCGCCGACCGAACAGGACGTGGAACGTGGGATTGGCTATCTGCGGCCGATCTGGGCATCGCTGGGCTGGTCGGAATTGCCGCGGCCGGCCAAATGGTGCGAAGACTTCAACGCCCAATTTGAGCTGTTGCTGGAGCTGAAACCGCCGGTAGCGAGTTTTACTTTCGATATTCTCAAGGCCGAGCAAGTCCAACGCCTGCATAACGCGGGCATTGTTGTCATCGGCACGACGACTACGGTGGATGAAGCGCTGGCCTGGGAAGCCGCTGGCGCCGACGCCGTGGTGGCTTCCGGCGTGGAGTCGGGCGGTCATCGCGGCACCTTCATTGGCGATCAGACGGCGGCCACCTTGGGTGCGGTTGAGCTGCTGAAGGCCACGGTAGCGGCAGTGAACATTCCCGTCATTTCGGCCGGCAACGTCATGACCGGCGCGGATATCAAGGCGCGGCTGGCGCTGGGGGCCTCGGCGGTGCAGATGGGAACGGCTTTCCTGGTGGCGGACGAGTCGGGCATTCATCCGGCCTACAAAGCGCGGCTGCTGAACCCGGGCGATACGCCGACCAGGCTGACCCGGTCATTCTCCGGCCGCTATGCACGCGGTCTGGAAAACCGCTTCATGAAGACGATGACCGAGGTGGAAACTCAGGTGCCAGCCTACCCGGTTCAGAATGCGCTGACCGGCAGCATTCGCGCCGAAGCAGGGAAGCGGGGCGATACGGAATTGATGTCGCTCTGGTGCGGCACAGGCGTGGCGCGTGCACGGGCGATGGCGGCCGGGAAACTGGTGGAAACGCTGGTAGCAGAGATGCAGCAGGCTTAAGAGGAGAGACTTTGGAATCAGCAGGCCAGTACGACTACATCATCATCGGCGCGGGCACTGCAGGTTGCGTGCTCGCCAACCGGCTCACGCAAAACGCCAAAGTAGAAGTCCTGCTGATCGAGGCGGGCGGTAAAGACGATTACGTCTGGATTCACATTCCCGTCGGCTATCTCCACTGCATCGACAACCCGCGCACCGACTGGCTGTTCCGCACCGAGCCGGATGCCGGCCTGGGCGGCCGCAGCCTGATTTATCCACGCGGGAAAGTCCTGGGCGGAAGCTCATCCATCAACGGCATGATCTACATGCGCGGCCAGTCGCGCGATTACGATCTGTGGGCTGAACTGGCGGGCGATCCGAGTTGGCGCTGGTCGGAAGTCTTACCCCTGTTCAAAAAGAGCGAAGATCATCACGGCGGCGCCAGCGACTTTCACGGCGCCGGCGGCGAATGGCGTGTGGAAAAGCAGCGCCTGTCCTGGCCGATTCTGGATGCCTTCCGCGAGGCCGCAGCCGAAACGGGCATTCCGAAGGTCGAAGATTTCAATTGCGGGGATAACTTCGGCTGCTCTTACTTCGAAGTGAACCAGAAACGCGGCATCCGCTGGAATACGGCGAAAGGCTTTCTGCGCGCAGCCAGCCAGCGCCCTAACCTGACCCTGATGACCGGCTGCCATGTGGAAAAGCTGATCATCGAAAAAGGCGAGGGTGGCGCTGTCTGCAAGGGCGTGATCTTCACAGGCGACGGCCGGCAATGGACAGCCGAAGCCAGGCACGAAACGCTGCTGGCGGCCGGTGCAATTGGCACGCCGCAGATCCTGCAGCTGTCCGGCATTGGCGCCACAGAGGATCTGCACAAGGCCGGCGTCCAACCGCTGGTCAATCGGCCAGGCGTCGGCGCCAATTTGCAGGACCACCTTCAGCTGCGCATGGTCTTCAAAATTCAGGGCGCGAAGACCTTGAACATCCTGGCCAGCAACTGGTTCGGCAAGATGCGCATCGGGCTTGAGTATGCATTGTTCCAGAGCGGGCCGATGTCGATGGCGCCATCGCAGCTGGGGGCTTTTGCGAAGTCGCATGCCGGCGAGGCGACGCCCAATTTGCAGTACCACGTGCAGCCCTTGTCGCTGGAACGCTTCGGCGAGCCGCTGCATAGCTTCCCCGCATTCACCGCGAGCGTGTGCAATCTGCGCCCTACTTCGCGTGGCCACGTGCGGATCGCTTCGGCCGATTCCTATGCGCCGCCTAAGATCACGCCGATGTATCTCAGCACGCCGGAAGACCGGCAGGTCGCTGCCGCCGCTTTAAATCTGACCCGTAAAATCGCCGCAGCGCCCGCGTTGGCGAAATATAGGCCGGAGGAATATAAGCCGGGAATTCACTTTCGGACGGATGAGGAATTGGCAGAAGCCGCCGGCGCGATCGGCACCACGATTTTTCACCCGGTGGGTACCTGCAAAATGGGCAAAAGCGACGATCCGCTGGCCGTCGTGGACAGCAAATTGCGGGTAATCGGCGTCGCCGGTTTGCGCGTGGTCGATGCCTCTGTCATGCCGACCATCACCTCGGGCAATACGAATTCTCCCGTCATCATGATCGCGGAAAAAGCCGCACTCGATATCGTTTCGTCTGCGTAGTTTTACTGTATTGCGTGAGCTTTAATAGTGTGTATTATCTAAGAAAAAATTTAGCAGGTTGTAAAGAATAACCGGGAGACATGGATGTCAAACTTCATCTTGGAAACAAGGAATTTGGCCAAAGAGTTCAAGGGATTCACGGCCGTTAATGATGTGAATTTGAAGGTACAACGCGGCCATATTCACGCCCTGATCGGCCCTAACGGCGCCGGTAAAACAACCTGCTTTAATCTGCTCACCAAATTTCTGGTGCCGACCTCGGGCCAGATTCTTTTCAACGGCAAGGACATCACGTCCGCCAAGCCGGCGCAAATCGCCCGCATGGGCGTGATCCGCTCGTTTCAGATTTCAGCAGTCTTCCCGCACCTGACGGTGTTGCAGAACGTGCGCATCGGCTTGCAGCGCCAGCTCGGCACGACCTTCCATTTCTGGAAAAGCGAAAGCAGCTTGAATCAGCTGAACGAGCGCGCCATGCAGCTCCTGGCTGAAGTCGATCTGACCAGCTTTGCCGACACCGTCACTGTCGATATGCCCTACGGCCGCAAGCGCGCTTTGGAAATCGCCACCACGCTCGCCATGGAACCTGAGTTGATGCTGCTGGACGAACCGACCCAGGGCATGGGCCACGAAGATGTGCACCGCGTGACAGAGCTGATCAAGAAGGTATCGCAAGGCCGCACCATCCTGATGGTTGAACACAATATGAATGTGGTGTCCGGCATCTGCGACCGCATCTCGGTGCTGCAGCGTGGCGCCATGCTGGCCGAAGGCACCTACGCCGAAGTCTCGAAAAACCCGCAGGTGATGGAGGCTTATATGGGCACCGAAGCGACCGAACTGGTGGGGGCGCACTGATGGCGGCCGCACTGGAAATCAATAAGCTGCAAGCCTGGTACGGCGAGTCCCACATTCTGCATGACGTGAACATCTCGGTGAATCCGGGCGAAGTGGTGACCCTGCTGGGCCGCAATGGCGCCGGCCGCACCACCACTCTGCGCGCCATCATGGGACTGATGGGCGCGCGCAAGGGCTCCATCAAAATCAATGGAAAAGAGGCGATCGGTTTGCCGACGCACAAAGTGGCCCACCTCGGCGTGGGCTACTGTCCCGAGGAACGGGGCATCTTTTCTTCGCTGTCCACGGAAGAAAACCTGATGCTGCCCCCGGCGCTGAAGACAGACGGGAAGGGCATGCCGGTGGAAGAAATCTACGAGATGTTCCCGAACCTGAAGGAGCGCCGCAATAGCCAGGGCACGCGGCTTTCCGGCGGCGAGCAGCAGATGCTGGCCGTGGCGCGCATTCTGCGAACGGGCGCGCGCTTGCTGCTGCTGGACGAGATCTCGGAAGGACTGGCGCCCGTCATCGTGCAGGGCCTGGCGCGCATGATCACCACGCTGAAATCGAAGGGCTACACCATCGTGATGGTGGAACAGAATTTCCGGTTTGCCGCGCCGCTGGCGGACCGGTTTTACGTGATGGAGCACGGTCAGATTGTGGAGACTTTTGCTGCATCGGAATTGAGCGCCAAGATGCCGGTCCTGAACCAGCTGTTGGGCGTTTGAATGGGCATCTAAATCGAAAAACCACCCAGACGGAGACAATATGAAACGCACAGCTATCGCCACTACTGCCGCCGCCATTTGCGCTATGGGCTTCTCCTTTGCGGCACAGGCGCAGATTTCCGGCGACACCATCAAGATCGGCTTCATTACCGATATGTCCGGCCTGTATTCCGATATCGACGGCCAGGGCGGCGCGGAAGCGATCAGGATGGCGATTGCCGATGCGGGCGGCAACATCAACGGCAAGAAAATCGAATTCATCCAGGCCGACCACCAGAACAAGGCCGATATTGCCGCCTCCAAGGCGCGCGAATGGTTCGATCAGCAGGGCGTGGACATGCTGATCGGCGGCACCAATTCCGGCGCCAATCTGGCGATGGCCAAAGTGGCTGCCGAAAAGAAGAAAGTGTTCATCTCCATCGGCGCTGGCTCGTCGCGCCTGACCAATGAGGAATGCACGCCCTACACCGTGCACTACGCCTACGACACCGTGGCGCTGGCGCGCGGTACCGGCGGCGCGATCGTGAAGCAGGGTGGCAAGAGCTGGTATTTCATGACCGCCGACTACGCCTTCGGCCAGTCGCTGGAAAAAGATACCGCTGAAGTGGTCACCAAGAACGGCGGCAAGGTACTGGGCTCGGTGAAGCATCCGCTGTCGGCATCGGACTTCTCGTCCTTCCTGCTGCAGGCGCAATCGTCCGGCGCACAGATCCTGGGTCTGGCCAACGCGGGCGGCGATGCGATCAACTCGATCAAGGCGGCCAATGAATTCGGCATCACCAAGAAGATGAAGCTGGCCGGCCTGCTGATCTTCATCAACGACGTGCACTCGCTGGGCCTGAAGACCACCGAGGGCATGTACCTGACCGATGGCTGGTACTGGGACATGAACGACGCGACGCGTGCCTGGTCCAAGCGCTACTTTGCGAAGATGAAGAAGGAGCCTTCCATGCTGCAGGCGGGCGACTACTCCGCCGCCACGAATTATCTGGCGGCAGTGAAAGCGGCGGGCACCGACGATTCGGATAAGGTGATCGCGAAGATGAAGGCTACGCCGATCAACGATATGTTCGCCAAGGGCGGCGTGATTCGTCCGGATGGCCGCATGGTGCACGATATGTATCTGATGGAAGTGAAGAAGCCTGGCGAGTCGAAGTATCCATGGGATTACTACAAGGTCGTGGCCACCATTCCGGGCGACCAGGCTTACGCCACCAAGGCGGAAACCAAGTGCGCGCTGTGGAAGTAGGGCGGGTTGTTTGACCCGCAGCGCGTTTCGCCGTCGTAACCGGCGGGTCAAACGACCCGCCCTACCACCGCTAAATCTATGGAAATCTTTGGCGTCCCTTTGCCCGCCATGATGAGCCAGCTGCTGCTTGGCCTCGTCAATGGCTCGTTCTATGCGATGCTCTCGCTCGGGTTGGCGGTCATCTTTGGCCTGCTGAATGTGATTAATTTTTCGCACGGCGCGCTCTACATGATGGGCGCTTTCCTGGCCTGGATGGGGATGGCTTACTTTGGCCTGAACTACTGGGTGATGCTGGTGCTGTCGCCGTTTATTGTGGGGGTGCTGGGCATCATCATTGAGAAGACCATGCTGCGCTGGCTTTACAAGCTGGATCACCTGTATGGCCTGCTGCTGACGTTCGGCATCACCCTGCTGATTGAAGGCGTCTTCCGGTCCTTCTACGGCGTGTCCGGCCAGCCGGTGGATACGCCTGAACTGCTGCAGGGGGCGACGGACCTTGGATTCATGGTGATGCCGAATTACCGGGGCTGGGTGGTGGTCGCTTCACTGCTGGTGTGCCTGGTGACCTGGTTCGTGATCGAGAAGACCAAGCTGGGTTCTTATCTGCGTGCGGGGACCGAGAATCCGAAACTGGTCGAGGCCTTCGGCATCAACGTGCCGCTGATGGTCACCCTCACCTATGGCTTCGGCGTCGCTTTGGCCGCGTTTGCAGGCGTTTTGGCAGCGCCAATCATCCAGGTGACCCCTCTGATGGGGTCGAACCTGATTATCGTCGTATTCGCCGTTGTGGTGATCGGAGGCATGGGGTCCATCATGGGCTCGATCCTCACTGGTCTTGGTCTTGGCGTGATCGAAGGGCTGACCAAGGTTTTCTATCCGGAGTTTTCGTCCACCGTCGTGTTCCTGGTGATGGTGATTGTGCTGCTGCTGCGTCCAGCTGGCCTGTTCGGTAAGGAAAAATGATGAACAAGAAAGTTGGCTACGCAATTGCTTTGGCGCTGGCGCTGGGGGCGCCGTTTGTCGGCTATCCCGTGTTCCTGATGAAGCTGCTGTGCTTCGCGCTGTTTGCCTGCGCCTTCAATCTGCTGATTGGCTTTACGGGCTTGCTGTCCTTCGGACACGCGGCCTTCTTTGGCGCTGCGGGCTACTTTGCCGGCAACGCGATCAAGAACTGGGGCCTGCCGTTCGAGCTGGCGATTCTGACGGGCGTTGCGGCTGGGGCGCTGATCGGCCTGGTGATGGGGGCGCTGGCGATTCGCCGCCAGGGCATTTACTTCGCGATGATTACCCTGGCGCTGGCGCAGATGGTGTTCTTCGGTGCGCTGCGTTTCGGTAGCTTCACCGGCGGCGAAGACGGTTTGCAGGGCGTGCCGCGCGGGAAGCTGCTGGGCGTGATTGATCTGCAGAGCGATCTGACGCTGTATTACGTGGTGCTGGCGATCTTCGTTGCGGGCTTCGCGCTGATCGTGCGCACGGTGCACTCGCCGTTTGGCCAGGTGCTGAAGGCGATCAAGGAAAACGAGCCGCGCGCCGTCTCGCTGGGCTATGACGTGGAGAAGTTCAAGCTGATGGCCTTTGTGTTGTCGGCCGCGCTGGCTGCACTGGCGGGCGCCACCAAGACCATGGTGCTCGGCTTCGAGACGCTGACGGATGTGCACTGGTCCATGTCCGGCATGGTGATTCTGATGACCCTGGTTGGCGGCATGGGCACGATGGTTGGGCCGATCCTGGGCGCGATCATCATCGTTGCATTGGAAAATAAGCTGGGCGACTTCGGGACGTTGATGGCGTCGCTGACCGGCATCGAGTGGTTTAACACGCTGGGGGAGGCCGTGAGCATGGTGACGGGCCTGATCTTTGTGGCCTGTGTGCTGCTGTTCCGCCGCGGCATTATTGGCGAAGTCCTGGCCTACTTCGATAGGAGAAAGCCAGCATAAACCTCTAGGGAGTAAGTCATGCGCAACGTCGTTTTTGCAGCTGCTTCCGTACTCCTCGTTTCTTGCGGCAGCCATCGCCAGGGTGGCGATGAGCCGGAGAATATCAACATGCCGCCGAGCTATCTCGGCGCTGTCACCACCACCAGCTACGACGGTAATTCTGACGATCTGCTGACTGCGGGCCTCGGCAAAACGGGGCTCGCAGGCTCGATGCCCGCTTATGCCGATGCGAATAATCCGACGGCCCGTGAGCTGCGCCGGAACGCGATCTACACCAATTACCGCGCTGTGCTCGATATCAGCGCCAACAGCGGCTATGGCACGCTGTACGGCCCGAATGTGACGGCGCAGGGCCAGGTCACGGCGAATGAGGGCAAAATCGCCGGCACCGAGTACATCGCCTACGCGGACGATGGTACCGGCAAGTTCAACGTGACCTTGATGGTGCAGGTGCCGAATGGCTTCGACGCCAGCAACGCCTGCATTGTGAGCGGTGTTTCCAGCGGCTCGCGCGGGATTTACGGGGCCATCGGTAGCGCGGGTGAATGGGGGCTGAAGAACAATTGCGCTGTGGCTTATGCGGACAAGGGCGGCGGCACCGGTCTTTATACTTTTGACGACGATTCCGTGAACGTACAGAACGGCCAGCGCGCGACGCGCGGGGCGGCCGGCAGCAACGCGATCTTTGCGCTCGCGCTGAGCGATGCGGACCGCGCGGCGTTCGCTACCAGCTTCCCGAACCGCATCGCGTTCAAGCATGCGCACTCACAGCAGAATCCGGAGAAGGATTGGGGCAGGGTGACCTTGCAGGCGCTGGAGTTTGCCTTCTACGTCTTGAACGAAAAGTACGGCGTGCTGGCGAGCGATAACAAGAGCAAGATCGTCCACCTGACTCCGGCCAATACGGCGACGATTGCTTCGAGTATTTCCAATGGCGCGGGTGCGGCACTGCTGGCGGCTGAACAGGATAGCAAGGGGCTGATTGATGCGGTAGCTGTGACTGAACCGCAGATTCAACCGAATAAGACGACCGGCTACGCAGTGCGGCAGGGCGGCGTGAACGTTGCGTCGCAGGGTAAGCCGCTGCTGGATTATTCGAGCTTTGCGGCGCTGTATGAACCGTGCATCGCCGGTGTAACGGGGCGTTGCGATGCGCTGGTGGCGAAAGGGCTGCTGAGCGGCAGTAATTTGCTGTCGCAACAGAATGATGCGAAGGCGCGCATGCGCGCTTATGGCTGGCAGTCCGAGGCGGAGATCCTGGAGGGGGCGCATGCGCTGACCAATATTCTGGTGGCGGTGACTTATGTGAATGCGTATGGACGCTTTTCCGTGACCGATAAGGTGTGCGGGTTCAGCTGGGCGAACGTGGATGGCACCGGCACGCCGATTCCGCTTCCGGCGGCCGTACGGGCGGCCAGTTTCGCGGCGCAGAATGGGATTGTCGGCACGCCGGTGTATGAGGATGCTGTCGGTGGCGCCAGGGCTTACTCGGCGGCGGTTTCGCCGTCCACAGGCGTGATGGATCAGGCGCTGGACGGTTTTTTGTGCATACGCTCGCTGGCGATTGGGGCTGATGCGATTAGCGGTGCCCCGCTGGCAGGCAATATGGCCGCGCTGAGCACGAAAGTGCGCACGGGCATGATGGAGGTGCAGGCGACTGCAAATCTGCACGGCAAGCCCGCTATCATCGTTGCTGGACGCAGCGATACCTTGATCCCTGTTAATCACGGCAGCCGTGCTTACCTCGCGCTGAATGCATCGGTGGAGGGAAACAACAGCAAGCTGCGCTACATGGAAGTGACCAATGCCAATCACTTCGATTCCTTCACTAATGTACTACCTGCGAATATCGTGCCGCTGCATGTCTATCTGTTCCGCGCGCTGGATGTAGCGCTGGCCAATATAAGAACCAACACTGCTCTGCCGCCGTCCCAGGTAGTACGTACATTTACCCGCGCATCAGCCGACGTCCCGATCACCATGGATAATGTGCCGCCATTCAGCGCCGCGCCTGGCGCGAACGCAATCAGCATCAGCGGCTCAGTGGTCGACGTGCCGAACTAGCTTGTTGATGCGCTGATGGCCAGGGCGGGATTAGGGCCTGCGCAAAGTATGGAGCGGCAGCTTCTCTGGTGCGTTCGCTTTGCGTCTAACCAGTCCACCGAGCCGAGTCCCGGTCCGGTCGCCATGTGGCCGATTGGGGCTATCTCAGAGGGCTGCCGCGTAGATGGCGCGGGCGTCGGGGCGGGTGACTTCGCGGGGGTTGTTGCCGAGGAGGCGGGTTTGGAGCATGGCGTCGTCGGTGAGGCGGTCAAGGTCGGTTTCGGTGATGCCGACTTGGTGCAGCGTCCGCTCGATTCCGGTGATGATGGCGATTTGTTGCATCGCAACAACCAGAGCCTCGGACTTTGCCTCGTCGGAGCCGCTGGCGTGAGGCACGACGATCGACGCCAGTTCGGCATAAAGCGGCGCCGCGGCGGGCGCGTTGAAGCGCAGCACATGGGGCAGCACCAGCGAGTTCGATAGTCCGTGCGGGACATGGAAAATCCCGCCGACCGGATAGGCCAGCGCATGCACGGCGGCGACCGGGGCATTGGAGAATGCCTGCCCCGCCAGCATGGCGCCCAGCAGCATGCCCTGCCTTGCCGCCAGATTGCGTCCATTCTCGCAGGCCGGAATCAGGTTGGCCGACAGCAGACTGAGCGCCTGTCGGGCCAGTCCATCGGACAAAGGATTCTTCTTGTGCTTGCTCGTGTAGGCTTCAATGGCGTGGACCATGGCGTCAATACCGGTGGCCGCCGTCACGGCGGGCGGCAGGCCCAGAGTCAGCTCGGCATCCAGTACCGCCATATCGGCGTACAGCTGGGGCGCGACCACACCCATCTTGGTCGTGGCGCCGGTGGTGACGATGGAGATATTGGTGACTTCAGAGCCGGTGCCTGCTGTGGTCGGGACCAGGACCAGCGGCAGCCGGCCACCCTGCACATTGCCAATCCCGTAGATCTCGCGCAGCGTCTGCTTGCTCTCGGCCATGACCGCGATGAGCTTGGCCACGTCCATCGAGCTGCCGCCACCGATGCCGATAATGATGTCGGCTTCATGCTGGCGGGCTGCGGCGACTGCTTCCAGCACGATCTGCTCGGGTGGATCGGCGATCACGTCAGAGTAAGTTTTCACGTGAAAACCGGCCGACTGCAGACTCTGGATCGGCAGCTCCACCAGCCCGGCACGCAGCAGTCCGGGATCGGTCACGACAAGGGCGCGGGTGACGGATGGGAACTTTGCGCGCAGGTGGTCGCCCAAGGATCGGGCTGCTCCAAGTTCCGAAATGATGTGTGGGACAGTGCTGAAGCTGAAGGTCGGATTCGGGTTCATCACGGTGTCTCAACGGGAGTGGCGGTTGTAGGAAAGCTTACACCAGTGGCGGGCGGCGTGTGGATTTCCTGCGTACAATGTGAGGTTTGCGTTTGGGGAGCAGGGCGGTGGTGTTCGATCTGGGTGTTGGTGTTTTGGCGGTCGCAGCGTTCGCTGCCGGCTTCGTGGATGCGGTAGTGGGCGGCGGTGGCTTGATCCAGATTCCCGCGATTTTCTCCGTTATGCAGGGTACGTCTCCGGCGACTTTGTTGGGTACCAACAAGCTTGCCAGCGTATTCGGCACGAGCGCGGCGGCAATGAATTATGCGCGCCGGACGCCTGTTGCATGGTCGACGGTGGCCCCGGCGGCGGCGACGGCTTTCCTGTTTTCCCTGATCGGCGCCTGGACCGTTACCCGTATCCCCGCCGATTTCCTGCGCAGCCTGTTACCCTTCGTGCTGTTGGCGGTGGCCATTTATACCTTCCGCCGCAAGGACCTGGGCAGCGTCCATGCACCGCTGCATACTGGAACCAAAGAGAAGGTGATGGCTGTGCTGGTCGGCGCAGGCCTGGGATTCTATGACGGCTTCTTCGGTCCGGGTGTCGGCAGCTTCCTGGTTTTCCTGTTCGTGCGCAGCTTCGGTTTTGATTTCCTGAGCGCGTCGGCGGCATCCAAGGTCGTCAATGTGGCGACCAATATTGCCGCCCTGCTTGTGTTTGGCTTCAATGGCCACCTGATCTGGCAGCTGGGTCTGATGATGGCCGTGCTGCAGATTATCGGTTCGGTGCTGGGGACGAAGCTTGCACTGAAGCATGGCAGTGGCTTTGTGCGTCGACTTTTCCTGGTCGTTGTAGGAATATTGATTCTCAAGACCGGCTATGACGCTTGGTTGAAGTGAACTGTTTCACGTGAAACAATGTTGGAAAGGGGCCTGATGGCCCCTTTTTTTGTTCCACGTGAAACATTAACAGACAAAAATTTCTGCCCAAAAAATTCGCAAGGCACAAAAAACTTTATAATTCTGTTCGATCCCCAGATTTCCCCCAATTTTCACCATGCTATTTCCTACTGAATTCGACGTCATCGTTGTCGGTGGCGGTCACGCCGGCACCGAGGCGGCCCTGGCTTCTGCCCGAATGGGACAGAAGACGCTCCTGTTGACCCACAACATTGAGACGCTGGGCCAGATGTCGTGCAACCCGTCCATCGGCGGTATCGGCAAGGGCCACCTCGTCAAAGAGGTCGACGCCATGGGCGGCGCAATGGCTATCGCCACTGACGAGGCGGGCATCCAGTTCCGTATCCTGAACTCGTCCAAAGGCCCGGCAGTCCGCGCCACGCGCGCCCAGGCCGACCGTATCCTGTACAAGGCCGCCATCCGTTCGCGCCTGGAAAACCAGCCGAACCTGTGGCTGTTCCAGCAGGCCGTCGATGACCTGATGGTGGAGGGCGACCGCGTGGTCGGCGCCGTCACCCAGATCGGGCTGAAGTTCCTGGGCCGTGCTGTCGTGCTGACGGCTGGTACCTTCCTGAACGGCAAAATCCACGTCGGCCTGGAGAACTACTCGGCCGGCCGTGCCGGCGATCCGCCAGCCATTTCGCTGGGCGCCCGTCTGAAGGAATTGAAACTGCCGCAAGGCCGTCTGAAGACTGGCACGCCGCCGCGTATCGACGGCCGCAGCATCGACTTTTCGCAGATGACCGAGCAGCCAGGCGACCTGGATCCGGTGCCGGTGTTCTCGGTGATGGGCAATGCCGCCATGCACCCGCAGCAGCTGCCGTGCTGGGTGACGCATACCAACACCAAAACCCACGACATCATCCGCAACGGCCTGGACCGCAGCCCGATGTTCACCGGTGTGATTGAAGGTGTGGGTCCGCGCTACTGCCCGTCGATTGAAGACAAGATTCATCGCTTCTCGTCCAAGGAATCGCACCAGATTTTCCTGGAACCGGAAGGCCTGACCACGCACGAGTTCTACCCGAACGGTATCTCGACCAGTCTGCCATTTGACGTGCAGATCGAGCTGGTGCGCTCTATGAAGGGCCTGGAAAATGCGCACATTCTGCGTCCGGGCTACGCCATCGAGTACGACTATTTCGACCCGCGCGGCCTGAAGGCTTCGCTGGAAACCAAGGCCATCAACGGCCTGTTCTTCGCTGGCCAGATCAACGGCACCACCGGCTACGAAGAAGCCGCGGCGCAGGGCATGCTGGCCGGCATCAACGCCGCGCTGCAAACCCAGGGCAAGGAATCCTGGACGCCGGGCCGCTCCGAAGCCTACCTCGGCGTGCTGGTGGATGACCTCGTCACCCAGGGCGTGCAGGAACCATACCGCATGTTCACCAGCCGCGCGGAATACCGCCTGAGTCTGCGTGAAGACAACGCTGACATGCGCCTGACAGAAATCGGGCGTAAGCTGGGTGTGGTTGGCGATGCACAGTGGGAAGCATTCGAGCGCAAGCGCGAGGCGGTGGCCGTTGAGCTGGAACGCCTGAAATCGACCTGGGTGAACCCGCGCATTCTGGCGGCAACCGAGTCCGAGCGTGTGGTGGGCCAGGCAATCGAGCGCGAATATTCGCTGGCCGATCTGCTGCGCCGTCCGGGCGTCGAGTACGACAAGCTGATGAGCATGACCGGCAACGAAGGCCAGGCACTGGCTGGTCCGGGCGTGGCCGACGAGTCGGTGAAAGAGCAGGTGGAGATCACCCTGAAGTATTCGGGCTATATCGATCGCCAGCTGCGCGAAGTGGAGCGTCACGAGCACTACGAAAACCTGAAGCTGCCGGAAGGCTTCAACTATGCCGAGATCACGGCGCTGTCGATGGAAGTGCGCCAGAAGTTACAGAAGCATCGTCCGGAAACCCTGGGCCAGGCTTCGCGTATTTCGGGGGTGACCCCGGCTGCGATTTCGCTGCTGCTGGTGCATCTGAAGAAGGCCGGCTACGGTGGCTTCGTTACGCTGAAAGATGAGGCTGCTTGATGGCGCTGTTCGACCGCGCGCGGCTGGCGCAAGTATTGCAGAATGGCGTAACGGATCTGAAGCTGGGACTGTCGCAAGAGCAGCAGGAGAAGTTGCTGGATTACCTGGCCCTGCTGAACAAATGGAATCACGTGTATAACCTGACCGCGGTACGCGATCCGATGGAAATGATGACGCTGCACGTGCTGGATTCGCTGGCTTCGGTGCCGGCCTTCGAGCAAGCGCAGAATGTATTGGACGTTGGGGCAGGGGGCGGACTGCCGGGCATGGTGCTGGCAATCTCCCGGCCGGACATGAAAGTGTCCATGATCGATACGGTGCACAAGAAAACAGCCTTCCTCACGCAGGTGAAGGCGGAGCTGGGGCTGAGCAACGTCACGGTCTACACGAAGAAGGTGCAGGACCTGCAGGTGAAGACGCCCTTCGACGTGATCACCTCGCGGGCCTTCGCGGACCTCTCGGACTTCGTGAACTGGTCCGGGCACCTGCTGGCGGAGGGCGGGCGATTCATCGCCCTGAAAGGCACGGCGCCGGCAGACGAAAGAGAGCGGCTGCCAGAGCCCTGGAAAGTGAGCGATCTGCAAGCGCTACAGGTGCCAGGGCTGGACGCAGAGCGGCATCTCGTGTTTATCAAGAAGACAACTACGACAGCGACGACAACAGCAACGGTATAAACGATTTATACCGTATAAACTGAATAAATAGTATTAACAATTTATACCGTATAAACGATTTATATCAAAAGAAGAATACATGGCCAAAATTTTCTGTGTAGCAAATCAAAAAGGCGGCGTGGGCAAAACCACCACGACAGTGAACCTCGCCGCCGGCTTGGCCAAACTTAACCAGCGCGTGTTGCTGGTAGACCTGGACCCTCAGGGCAACGCCACGATGGGTGCAGGCATCAACAAAGCAGGCCTTACTTCCTCCACCTATGAAGTCATGCTCGGTACTTCCGACGTGGCCACTGCGCGCCAGCGTTCCGAGGCAGGGCGCTTCGACGTGCTGCCTGCCAACCGCGAGCTGGCCGGCGCGGAAGTGGAGATGGTGCAGCTGGATAACCGCGAACGCCGCCTGCGCGATGCGCTGGCCAAGGTGGATGGCGAATATGACTTCGTCCTGATCGACTGCCCTCCGGCACTGTCGATGCTGACGCTGAACGGACTGTGCGCCGCGCATGGCGTGATCATTCCGATGCAGTGCGAATACTATGCACTGGAAGGCCTGTCCGATCTGGTGAACACCATCAAGAAGGTGCACGCCAATCTGAATCCGGACCTGAAGATCATCGGCCTGCTGCGCGTGATGTTCGATCCGCGCATGACGCTGTCGCAGCAAGTCTCGCAGCAGCTGGAGCAGCACTTCGGCGACAAGGTCTTCAAGACCATCATCCCGCGCAATGTGCGGCTGGCCGAGGCGCCGTCCTACGGCATGCCGGGCGTGACGTTCGACCCGGCTTCCAAAGGGGCGCAGGCATACATTGCCTTCGGCGCCGAAATGGTTAAACGCATCAAGAAAATGTAATCACACATGGCAAAGAAAATGAAAGGCCTCGGACGAGGCCTCGACGCATTGCTGGGCGGCGACCAGGACCCGGCAGATCCGACCTCCCATCCAAACCCGCACGAAATGCAGGTGGCTTATCTGCAGGCGGGTAAGTACCAGCCGCGTACCCAGATGGACGAGGGCAGCCTGGCCGAACTGGCCGCATCGATCAAAACCCAGGGCATCATCCAGCCGCTGCTGGTACGCCCGGTGGGTGTGGATAAGTCCAATGGCCACGTGCGTTACGAGATCATCGCCGGCGAACGCCGTTTCCGCGCGGCGCAGATTGCGGGCCTGGAAAGCGTGCCGGTCCTGGTGAAGGATGTGGACGACACGACGGCGGCCGCCATGGCCCTGATCGAGAATATCCAGCGCGAAGACCTGAATCCTTTGGAAGAGGCGCAAGGCATCCATCGCCTGATCACCGATTTCAACTTCACCCACGAGCAGGCGGCGCATGCCGTCGGCCGCTCGCGTTCCGCCGTGTCCAACCTGCTGCGCCTGATGAACCTGGCCGAGCCGGTGCAGACCATGCTGATGGCAGGGGATATCGACATGGGCCACGCCCGTGCGCTGCTGGCTGTCGACGCCGCCAGCCAGATCCAGCTCGCCAATGTTGTTGTTGCAAAACGACTGTCCGTGCGCGAAACGGAAAAACTTGTGCAGAAGCACATGGAGGAGGCAGCAGAGAAACCGGCCGCCCGCGTGCGCGAAAAATCGGGCGACATCAAGCGACTTGAAGAAGAGCTATCTGACACATTGGCAACTTCCGTGGTGTTCAAAATGGGCGCCAAAGGCCGTGGACAGATGATTATCGACTTCGCCGACCTCGATATCCTCGATGGCGTGATCGCTCGCCTGCGTAGTTAGAACCCAAGGCCAGGACCAGGTGGCAGGCACGATGTGCCTGCCACCTGATTTTGCACTGTGGTTTTGTATGCAAGTTCCGCGTCAGCCATCTGCGCTAAGCTGGGCGGCGATTACGTTGCAAGTAGTCGTCAGTTGACTGCGAATTCAGCAGAATAACGTTGTTGTTAGGGTGCTTTTTGCGTTGCACCATGTTTGACCATGCCCGTGTAAACCGACTATAATCCCGTGTCTTTGGGTCTATAGGAACGCGGTAAGTGAGTGATTCTTCGAAGAGTATCGCCAAACCGGTCTTCCGAGTAGTTGCCCTGCAGTTAACAATCGCCGTCCTTTTCTCAGCCCTCGTCGCGCTTTTCGCCGGGGTGGGGAAAGGCTGGTCCGCTGCCATGGGCGGCATTATCGCGGTCTTGGGTAGCCTGGTCTACGCGACCATGGTAGCGCGCGGTAACGAGGATGCAAAAAAAGCATTCCGGACGCACTTCCGCGGCGAGATGGCAAAAGTATTTGTAACGGCAGTGCTGTTTATTTTGGCACTGGTGCTGTTCCCGTCAGCTGCATGGTTGTGGCTGATTTTAGGATTCGTGGTGACGACCTTCGCATACTGGTTGGCACTGCTCACGGTTTAAAAATCAATCTCGTATAAATATGACCACTGAACACACTGTGGGCCACGAAGGCCCGGCTAACGCCACAGAGTATATTCAGCACCACCTTTCCCACCTGCAGAGCCAGTCCGGCTCCTTCAACGTTGACACCTGGGTGATCTCCGCGATCCTGGGTATCTTCTTCCTGGGCCTGTTCTACATGGCATCCAAGCGCGCCACCGCTGGCGTGCCGGGCAAGCTGCAGAACTTCGTTGAATGGGTCATGGAACTCGTCAACGACACCGTCAATTCCGCTTTCCACGCCAAGTCCAAAGTGATCGCGCCGCTGGCCATCACCATCTTCGTGTGGGTTTGGCTGATGAACGCAATGGACTTCCTGCCAGTCGACCTGCTGCCGAAGTTCCTGACCTTCTTCGGCGTGCACAAGCTGCGCGTTGTTCCTACCGCTGACGTGAACCACACCTTCGGCATGTCGATCGGCGTCCTGCTGTGCATCATCGGCTTCTCGATCAAGGCCAAGGGCATTGGCGGCTGGGGTAAAGAACTGTTCACCGCGCCGTTCCACGCGCACGGTGTGGCTGCCATCTTCCTGGCGCCTGTGAACTTCATCTTCCAGATGCTGGAACTGTTCGCCAAGCCAATCTCCCTGTCGCTGCGACTGTTCGGCAATATGTACGCCGGCGAACTGATCTTCATTCTGATCGCGCTGCTGCCATGGTGGGCACAGTGGCTGCTGGGCGGTCCATGGGCAATCTTCCACATTCTGATTGTTACCCTGCAAGCGTTTGTGTTTATGGCGTTGACGGTTGTGTATCTGGCCCTTGCGGTTGAGAAGCATTAATCAGCAACTTATTTTTGGTTTATTGGTATTTAGTTTTTTGGTATTTTCGTTTTTTTAAATTAGGAGAAATCTAATGCAAGCTCTGATCGCACAAGTACAAAGCATGACCGTTCTGGCAGTTGCCATCATCGTTGGCCTGGGCGCCATCGGCACCGCACTCGGCTTCGCTATCCTGGGCGGCAAATTCCTGGAAGCTTCGGCACGCCAGCCTGAACTGATGCCTCAGCTGCAAACCAAACTGTTCGTTATCGCTGGTCTGCTGGACGCGATCTCCATGATCGGCGTTGGTGTTGCTCTGCTGTTCACCTTCAACAACCCATTCCTGACCGCCCTGGCTACCGCTGCTGCTCAGTAATCTTTCTCCTCTTTTCGGAGAAAACTTTTAGGAGCAAGGTATGAACATCAATATGTCTCTCATCGGTCAGATGATCACCTTCGCGGTGCTCGTCTGGTTCTCGATGAAGTTCGTATTCCCGGCGCTGAATAATGCGCTGGATGAGCGTGCCAAGCGTATTGCAGACGGTCTGGCTGCTGCCGACCAGGGCCAAGTGCTGGTAAAGCAAGCTGAAGAGCGTGCTTCCACCGCTCTGGCCGCTGCCCGCGACGAAGCTGCCCAGCGCGTCGCGGACGCCGAAAAGCGCGCTCAGCTGGTTGCTGAAGAAATCAAAGCCAACGCACAAGCTGAAGCCAACCGCATCATTGCGCAAGCGAAAGCAGAAGCCGACCAGCAAGCAACCCAGGCCCGCGAAGCACTGCGTGGTCAAGTGGCTGATCTGGCTGTGAAGGGCGCCGAGCAAATCCTGAAGCGCGAAGTCAACGCGTCGGCTCACGCTGACCTGCTGGCCCGCCTGGCAACCGAGCTCTGATCATGGCAGAACTCGCAACCGTCGCCCGTCCTTACGCGGAAGCCCTCTTCCGCGTAGCCAAGGCTGGTAACCTCGCGCAGTGGTCCGATCTGGTGTCCGAAATGGCCCAGATCGGTTCGCATTCGGAGGTGCTGGCGTATGTCCGCAACCCGAAAGTTTCGGCTGCCGACATCACCGCCACCATCCAGTCCCTGCTGAAATCGCCGCTCAACGCGGAAGCGAACAACTTCCTCTCGATGCTGATCGATAACGGCCGCATCGAACTGCTGCCTGAAATCGGCGCCCAATTCCAGCTGCTGAAGAATGCAGCGGAAGGTGCGGCAGATGCCGAAATCACGAGCGCATTCGACATGAGCGACGCCCAGGTGGCAGCGCTCGTCACGACGCTGGAAAAGAAATTCAGCCGCAAGCTCAAGCCGGCCGTTACCGTGGACCCAAGCCTGATTGGCGGCGTCCGCGTGGTGGTAGGCGACGAAGTGCTCGACACTTCGGTGCGCGCCAAGCTGCAAGACCTGCGCAATGCGCTGGTAGCTTGAGCCCCGCTTCGGCAGAGACCCTTTACCCTCGCGCAAGCTGAGAGAGAAAACATTTAGGAGTTAGTATGCAACTCAACCCATCTGAAATCAGCGAGCTGATCAAGAGCCGGATTCAAGGCATTGATGGCGGCGCTGAAGTGCGCAATCAAGGCACCGTAATTTCCGTTGCCGACGGTATTTGCCGCATCCACGGTCTGTCCGAAGTGATGCAAGGCGAGATGCTGGAATTCCCGGGCAACACCTTTGGTCTGGCAATGAACCTGGAGCGTGACTCCGTCGGCGCCGTGATTCTGGGTGCTTACGAGCACATCTCCGAAGGCGACACCGTGAAGTGCACGGGCCGCATCCTGGAAGTGCCGGTTGGTCCGGAACTGAAAGGCCGCGTGGTCAACGCCCTGGGCCAGCCGATCGACGGCAAAGGTCCTGTGGCTACCACCATGACCTCCCCAATCGAAAAGATCGCTCCAGGCGTTATCGCCCGTGAGTCCGTCGGCCAGCCTATGCAGACCGGCCTGAAGTCGATCGACGCGATGGTTCCAATTGGCCGTGGCCAGCGTGAGCTGATCATTGGCGACCGTCAAACTGGTAAGTCCGCCGTAGCGGTTGATGCGATCATCAACCAAAAAGGCCAGGGCATGACCTGCATCTACGTTGCAATCGGCCAGAAAGCATCGACCATCAAGAACATCGTGCGTTCCCTGGAACAGCACGGCGCGATGGAGTACACCATCGTTGTTGCTGCTTCCGCTTCGGAATCGGCTGCGATGCAGTACATCTCGGCTTACTCCGGTTGCACCATGGGCGAATACTTCCGCGACCGCGGTGAAGACGCCCTGATCGTGTACGACGACCTGTCCAAGCAAGCTGTTGCCTACCGTCAGATCTCCCTGCTGCTGCGCCGTCCACCAGGCCGCGAAGCATACCCAGGCGACGTGTTCTACCTGCACAGCCGTCTGCTGGAACGCGCAGCCCGCGTGAACGCCGACTACGTCGAGAAGTTCACCAACGGCGCCGTGAAAGGCAAGACCGGTTCCCTGACCGCACTGCCGATCATCGAAACCCAGGCTGGTGACGTTTCCGCCTTCGTTCCGACCAACGTGATTTCGATTACCGACGGTCAGATCTTCCTGGAAACCTCGCTGTTCAACGCCGGTATCCGTCCTGCGATTAACGCCGGTATCTCGGTGTCGCGCGTGGGTGGTGCTGCTCAGACCAAGGTCATCAAGGGCCTGTCCGGCGGTATCCGTACCGACCTGGCACAGTACCGTGAACTGGCTGCGTTCGCGCAGTTCGCTTCCGATCTGGACGAATCGACCCGTAAGCAGCTGGACCGCGGTGCCCGCGTGACCGAACTGCTGAAGCAGGCGCAATACTCGCCGCTGTCGATC